>APMI01008311.1_pt1 | contig 46491 bp, 32 predicted proteins | sample 667938 | NCBI WGS metagenome assembly APMI01 (sample SAMN01084076, study PRJNA167559) | wastewater metagenome | biome: Wastewater | place: Denmark: Ejby Moelle, Odense | collected 2011-11-28
GAAAGGGAACGTATTTCTCACGATATGCATGATGATCTAGGTGCTGGTATTTCTGCATTAAAGCTTCAGGCAGAATTTATCAAACAAAAAGTAGATGACCAAAGTATAAAAGCAGATGTAGATGATTTGCTAAAAACGGCAGGCGAAATGAATCTTTCTATGAGAGAAATGCTGTGGAGCCTTAATTCTACAAATGATAATTTAGGTAATTTTATGCAGTATGTCGTACAATATGCCGAAGGTTTTTTAAAAAAAACAGAGATTAAGGTTTCTGTAAAAAGAGAAGTTGATTCGCCAGAAACAAAATTGAGCTCAGAAATGAGAAGAAACTTGTTTCTCTGTGCCAAAGAATCTCTCAATAATATTTATAAACACAGTAAAGCAAATGAAGTTTACATTACATTTAATCTAAATGCTGATGAGGTTTTTACAATGCAGATTGTAGATAACGGGGTAGGGTTTTTAAATAACCAAAATTCTGGTTATGGACTTCAAAATATGCAGAAGAGAATGAAGGATGTAGGGGGTAAATACGAAATATGCAATTCTGAAAGGGGACTCTGTCTTTGTTTTGTAGTAAAAATATAGAAAAAACTACACAAAAGTGTAATTGACTGGTGAAAAAACTAATCCTACATTTGTACCAGAAAATACATAACCGCGAAAATTTAATATTTAAACACAAATGATTTAATCTTTAATAAAGGTCTTCCTATCAAGGAGACCTTTATTTTTTATGAAGAGAATTATTTTGCATCCACATTTGATCCTCTTTTAGTAGCAATCTTGTTTCGAAATTATTGGTGAAAAGCGCACCAGTTCCCAATCCTTGTGGTAGAAGATTTTTTTTGATGTATGTATATTGACAGATAGCATTCAATCCTATATTACTCTCTAAAGCAGAGGTAATCCACCAGTTAATTCCTAGATTTTCTGCAATAGAAATCCATTCATCTGAACCAGAAAAACCACCAACTAATGCTGGTTTTAAAATGATATATTGAGGTTTTATAGTTTCCAAAAGTTTTTTCTTTTCTTCATATTCTATTACGCCTATTAATTCTTCGTCTAGGGCAATAGGAGTAGGCGTTTCTGCGCACAATTTTGCCATCAAAGAATCTTCGGACTTCGGACTTCGGACTTCGGACTTTTTTATCGGTTGTTCTATTGAATGAATTTCGAGTGCTGCCAATTCTTGTAATACAATTTTTGCTTCTTCGTAACTAAAAGCACCATTAGCATCTACTCTTAGTTCAAGGTTTTCTGCGGGGAATTTTTCTCTCAGTTTTTTGATGATTTTTTTCTCTGAATTCCAATCTACCCCTATTTTTAATTTGATGCAATCAAAGCCTTTTTCTAGTTTTTCTTCAATCTGAGATTGCATAAATTCTGAATTTCCCATCCAGATGAGCCCATTGATTTTAATAGAATCTTTTCCCTCTGTAAAATCACTCGGGAAATATAAATCTGAACCGTTTTTTAAATTAAGAAAAGCTTGCTCTAACCCAAAAATAATGGAAGGAAAATGCTTAAGTTCCTTTTTTAGAATTTCAAAATCTTGATTGATATTTTGGCAAAGCCAATTCATTTTTTCTTCATATTCTGGTACGTCATCATAACTTAACCCTCGGAAAATGGCACATTCTCCTATTCCTTTTTTTTCTTCTTTATAAATTTCTAGAATGTAGGTTTCTTTGGTGGTTAAGACACCTCTAGAGGTTCCGCTCGCTTGCTTGAATTGTAAATTATATTTTCGGAAATTGGCTTTCATATCATTTTATTTTCTGACTTCTTCCTATTGCAAAGTACAATATAGAACCTATTATAGGTAAAAAGATAACCACTAATGCCCAGATGATTTTACCATTGGAGTCTCTAAAATTACTTTTTAAAATGTCTATTAATGCAATAATCCACAATATAGATGGTAAGAATATAAATATGAAGACAATGATAAAATGTATCACAGAAAGTGACAAAATAGTTATTGGCATTGGTGTAAAAATTTAAATAAAATTACTAAAAAAATGTAAAAATGCTATAAATTTTAAGATTTTATAAAAATAGTATTTCGCTGGATTAAGGTTTTACTGCTTTGGTCATAAACTCTTCTGCTTTTGTAACCATAGCCGCACTTCCGCAAAAAAACGGAACTCTCTGATGCAGCTCTGTAGGTTGTATTTCTAAGATTCTTCTGTAGCCATCACTGCATTTGCCACCAGCTTGTTCTGCCAAAAATGCCATAGGATTACACTCGTATAGCAGTCTAAGTTTTCCGTTCGGGGAATGGGAGGTAGATGGATAAATATAAATGCCTCCTTTTATCATATTTCTATGAAAATCAGATACTAAGGAGCCTATATAACGCGAAGTGTAAGGTCTGTCTCCTTCTTCTAGTTGACAATATTTTATGTAATCTTTTACCCCTTGAGGAAATTTGATATAATTGCCTTCATTGATGGAATATATTTTACCCGAAGTAGGAATTTTCATATTAGGATGAGATAGATAATAAGTGCCAATGGAAGGGTCTAGTGTAAATCCATTTACACCATTGCCAGTAGTATAAACAATCATCGTAGAAGAACCATAAACTACATAACCAGCAGCTACTTGTTTAATTCCTTTTTGTAAAAAATCTACCATTTGTACAGGTGTTCCAGGTTCTGTAACACGTCTGTAAATAGAGAAAATAGTTCCTACAGAAACATTAACATCTATGTTTGAAGAACCATCTAAAGGATCAATCAAAACTACGTATTTGCTAAGGTGCGCATTATTGGTTGCCTTAATTTCTATGAAATCATCACTTTCTTCTGATGCTATTCCGCAAACAACTTCTCTCTGAGAAAGGGCTTCTATAAAAATATTATTAGCCAAAACGTCTAGTTTTTGTTGGTCTTCACCTTGTATATTTTGGTTTCCGACTTGTCCTATGATATTGGCAATTCCTGCCTTGTTTACTTCTCTGTTTACTACCTTAGAAGCCAGCCTTATAGCACTAATAAGTCTAGAAAGTTCACCACTAGAATACTTAAAATCTTCTTGTTTGTCAATAATAAATTCTCCAAGGGTTTGGAAGGTTTGTTCTGCCATTTTTCTTTTTTTTAGATGTGTTGTAAATTTCGTAAAATTTCCGCAGTTTTCAGTATAATTTTTAAATGAATCATTTGAAAAAAAATTAATAAATTTGAAGGTTTGAAATGTTATAAGGTACAACAATGAAAGTTTTTAAATTTGGAGGTGCGTCTGTAAAAGATGCCGAAAGCGTAAAAAATGTAGCAAAAGTATTAGAAACACAAGGTTTCGAGAAATGTTTATTAGTAGTGTCTGCAATGGGCAAGACTACCAATGCATTAGAAAAAGTAATGGAATATTACTTTAAGAAAGATGATTTCCATAGCGAAATAGAAAAGATAAAACAGTCTCACTTAGAAATTACAAAGGGGCTTTTTGAAGAAAATCATTCTATTTTTAATGAAGTCGCCTTGTTTTTTGATGATTTGGAAGCCTTTTTGAGAAGAAATAAATCTCCGAATTATAACTTTGTTTATGACCAAGTGGTAAGCTGTGGCGAAATGATTTCGTCTAAAATTCTTAGTGATTATCTTAATGTTATAGGTTTTTCTAACGCTTGGTTAGATGCCAGAGATTATATTAAAACAGATGATTCTTACAGAGAAGGTGTTGTAAATTGGCAAGAAACTGAAGCCAATATTTCTAAATTAGGAAAAGAACAATCTTATGTTACTCAGGGTTTTATAGGTTCAGAAGATAACAATTTTACGGTAACTCTGGGTAGAGAAGGTTCAGATTATTCTGCGGCTATTTTTGCGTATTGCCTAAATGCAGATGCAATGACTATTTGGAAAGATGTACCTGGTGTAATGACGGGTGATCCTAGAAAATTTGAGAATGTAACATTGCTTTCTAATATCTCTTATGAAGAAGCAATAGAAATGGCTTACTATGGAGCATCTGTAATTCACCCAAAAACTCTACAACCGCTTAAACAAAAAAATATTCCATTTTATGTGAAGTCTTTTGTAGAACCTGTGAAACCAGGTACTAAAGTGGGGATTTCAGATAAAAATCAGAGCGAAGAAAGTTATATCTTAAAAGAAAATCAGGTTTTGATGAACATTTCGACCAGAGATTTTTCTTTTATTGCAGAAGATCATATCAGTCAGATTTTTAATCTCTTAGCAAAATATAAAGTGAAAGTTTCTCTGATGCAAAATTCTGCCATTTCTTTGGCACTTTGTTTAGAAGATAAATTTGGTAAAATAGATGTGGTACATGAAGAGCTTAACCAAAAATTCAATACAGATTTAGTGAAAAATGTATCGCTTTATACTGTAAGAAATGCTAATTTAGATGAACTTTCTAAAATATATGAAAATAAGAAAGTGCTGCTAGAGCAGATTTCGAAGAAAACAGTACAAATTGTTACAAACTAATAACTAATGAGCCTTATTTCTAAACAAGACCTCATAATGGCTGCAGGGCTTTCTAAGTTTGGTTTTCTGAAGAGACCAATAGCTGCTACTGTAATGAAACTCGTGAAGCTGGATGGTGTCAATAAGCTTTATGATAAACTAAAAAACACAGAAGGGAAAGTTTTTTTTGATCAATTTCTTAAGGAATTGGGAGTTGGTTATATCGCTTATGAAGAAGATTTGGCGAAAATTCCTAAAACTGGACCATTTATTTTAGTGGCTAATCATCCATTAGGCGCTGTAGATGGTATTTTGATGTGTAAAATTCTCACAGAAATAAGACCAGATTTTAAAATAATGGGCAATTTTTTACTCCAAAAAATAGAGCCCATGAAAGATTACGTAATCCCAGTTAATCCATTTGAAGAAAGAAAAGAAGCATATAGCAGTTTAGGCGGAATGCGTGATACGTTGAAACATCTTCAGGAAGGTGGTTGTATAGGTATTTTTCCTGCGGGAGAGGTTTCAAATAAAAATAACGAAATAGGAGAGGTTCTGGATAAAGAATGGGAATTGGCAGCACTTAAACTCATAAAAAAAGCTAAAGTTCCTGTAGTTCCTATGTATTTTCACGCCAAAAATTCTAGAATTTTTTACAATGTAGCAAAGATTCATCCAGATTTGCAGACTTTGATGCTTCCTTCTGAAATGCTCAAAAAGAGGGATAATCCTATTAGGATAAGAATTGGTAAACCTGTTTCTGCGAAAGTAATAGAAGATTGTGATGATGCTAAAGAGCTAGGTGAGTTTCTTAAAAAAAAGGTATATATGATGAGGTCTTATTATGAGAGAAGAAAATCGATAACAGAACTTTTTAAACTCTCTAATTTACCCATAAAATTTCCTTTGAGGCAAGAAGAGCAAATTGTACAAAATATAATAGACGAGACGCCTGTAGAAGATTTATTGAAGGATATTAATGATCTAAAGACTAAAGATAAGCAACTCTTCACCAATGGTAATTACGAGGTTTATTTTACAGAATATGACCTCATTCCTTCACTGATGAGAGAAATAGGAAGGCAAAGAGAATTGACTTTTAGAGAAGTAGGAGAAGGTACTAATCTTCCGTTTGATTTAGATAAATATGACCAGCATTATCACCACTTAATTTTATGGGATAGTGCCGCCAAAAAAATAGCAGGTGCATACAGAATGGCTCTAGGTGCGCAGGTGATGAAAAAACATGGCATAGATGGTTTTTATATCAGTTCATTATTCGAGGTAGATCAAGAATTGCGCCCGTTTTTCCGAAAAGTGATAGAAATGGGAAGGGCATATATAACTTCTGAATATCAACAAAAACCCTTGCCTCTTTTCTTACTTTGGAGAGGTATTGTACATGTTTGTCTTAGAAATCCTGAGCATAAATTCTTAATGGGAGGTGTAAGCATCAGTAACAGATTTTCCGATTTTTCTAAATCTTTGATGATTGAGTTTATGCGTTCTCATTATTATGATTCTGTAGTAGCTCAATATGTGCATCCAAAAAATGATTATAAGGTAAGGCTTAGAGAGAAGGATAAAAGTCTATTTTTCGAGGGATTAGATAATGATTTGAATAAATTTGATAAACTGATTGATGATTTTGAACCTCAGATGAGGCTTCCTGTTTTAATTAAGAAATATATTAAGCAAAATGCAAAAGTGATTGCATTTAATGTAGATCCTAATTTTAATGATGCTATAGATGGGCTAATGTACATTAGGATAAGTGACCTTCCGGAGAGCACTATTAGACCAGTTTTAGAGGAATTAAGTGAGCAATTAAAAGAAGCGGAAAAATAATTCTATTGAAAATCAGTTACTTTAAGTTAAATGATGAAAAATAATATGAAAATAGTTGCGTGATATATAAAAAGTGATTACTTTTGCACCACTTTAACACAGTGATGAAACAATAAATGGTTTCTTAGCTCAGTTGGTAGAGCAACGGACTGAAAATCCGTGTGTCCCTGGTTCGATCCCTGGAGAAACCACAAGCCGCTTCTTTCGAGAGGCGGTTTTTGTTTTTTAGAGTGGGCAATAATTCTCTATTGAACCCATATATTAGATTCAAGAAATAAATGAATTGATAAGACTACTTTTAATCTATTTTATAGTAGTCTAAAATAAATTCTAAATTCTTTGCAATTATCTGTGTTGTGAAAAACTAAAGTCCAAAAAATTTTAGAATAATTTTCTGCAATATTTCAACTTTTTTATCAGTAAAATATATCAAAGAAATTTTTCACATTTTTATCGTTTTTTATTATAAAATAATTTCTTTTGTAATTCTAATAAAATTTGGTTTTTTTTTATTTAGTTTATAGCACTACAAATTTCAAAAATATTAAAAAAGTTTAAAGGATGTATAATGTAACATTTTTTTCAAAAAAAAGACTATTTCAATATGATAAATGATGAAACTTTTAACTTTTTCTGCTACAAATTAAGCGAAGTTTATCCTATGCACGATATTGATAGGGAACTTTGCTGCCAATATTTTGAATATTTTGAGTTGCCGAAAAATACTTTATACGAAAAACAAGGGGAGATACCTCAGTATCAAAATTATATTTTATCAGGCTTTATGCGAAAATTTTATACCGATGTTGATGGAAATGAAATAACGGTAGAAATTAACAGCGAACCTCGTTTTGTAGCTTCCTATATGAGCTTGATGGAGAGAAAGCCTGCAACAGAAAGTTTGCAAACGATAACGGACTGCAAAATGTTAAGGATTAAGAGAGATGATATGGATGTTGTTTTTGAAAAAGGAATTTCGGTAAAACAATATACCATTCAATTGTTTCAAAATATTATTGAAGAAAAGAATAAAAAAGCAGTAGAGTTAGCCACTTTAACAGCTGAAGAAAGGTATCTTAAATTACTGAAAGAAACACCACAGTTAATTCAAAATGTTCCTATACAATATATTGCATCCCTGTTAGGAATGAAACCAGAAAGCTTGAGCAGAATTAGAAAGCGGCTCAACAAATAATATCAAAATCTTCTATATTTTTAAAGTTTTTTGTTTTCCTAACAAAAGTCAAGTGCATTTCATTACAAATTAAATCATATTTGTTTAAAATGAATTTTAGAATGCCAAGTTTTAATTTAAATAGTTCTGAAAATAGAGCGATTAATTGTCAATTATTTGAAAATGATTCTTCAAGTACCATTCTAATTATTGTTTCTGCAATGGGCGTGAAACAATCGTTTTACAAAAATTTTTCCGAGTTTGCTGAAGCCAGTGGAATTTCTGTGATTACTTTCGATTATTCAGGAATCGGTAATTCGTTGAATGGGAATATAAAAAATTATAGAGATTCACTTTACAGTTGGGGAAATAAAGATTTAGAAACTGTAATTAAATATTCGATTGAAAAATTTCCGCATCATAAGAAGGTAATTATTGGTCATAGTGTAGGTGGACAATTAATTGGTTTGGCTCCTTCCTCAGTGCATTTGGATAAAATGATATTGATATCCGCACAATCTGGTTTTTGGGGATTTTGGAAAGGTTTTGATAAAGTAAAAATGTTTTTGAATTGGTATTTGTTGTTTCCGACTCTTACCTATTTTATCGGATATATGCCTTCAAAAAGATTCAGCAAAATGGAAAACTTACCAGCGAATGTAGCTAAAGAATGGGCAAAGTGGTGTAGGAATCCCAATTATTTATTTGATTATTTTTCAGAAGAAAAGACTTTTTTTAACAAGATAAAATGTGCAGCTACTTCGATAAGTTTTGATGATGATTTTTTTGCTCCTAAGAAATCGGTGGATTGGTTGAGCCAAAAATTCCAAAACGTTACATTGAAAAGGAAGCATTTTTTTCCTAACGACTTTAATGTTACTAAAATTGGACATTTTGATTTGTTTAAAAATAATTTCAAAAATAGCATTTGGAAGTTTTTATTAGAAGAAATTAAAAATTAAAATATGAATCTTAACAAACAATTTGGTGAAAATGTAGAAGGATACATTATTCCTGTATTAAATAATCGCGAAATAAGGGCAACAGCAGGAATTATGTTTCTTATGGCTTTTATTTCTTTAATACTAATTCTCAGCAACGGAAATTTTGTGCCCGTAAAATATGTATTGTCGGTTTTTGTATTAGAGTTTTTCATTCGCTTATTTATTAATCCTAAATATGCGCCGCTATTAATTATTGGCAGAATCATCGTGAGCAATCAAAATCCTGAATTTGTAGGCGCGGAACAGAAAAAATTTGCTTGGTATATTGGTTTTACGATTTCGGTAATTATGTTTTTTCTTTTAGTAATCGTAAATGCATTTAGTCCGATTACAGGTTTTGCCTGTCTCATCTGTTTAATATTGATGTTTTCAGAATCTGCTTTCGGAATTTGTGTCGGGTGCAAATTGTATGGTTTTATCAAAAAGGATAAAGCACAGTATTGTCCCGGAGAAATTTGCGACATTAAGCAGAAGTATGAAATTCAGAAAATTTCAATAAAGCAATGGGCTGTTATTTTTGCACTCTTATTATTTATTGCAATATTATATATATTCTTTCAGGAAATTTTCACACTAAAACCTCATCGACTTTTTTAATATGGAACCATCAAAAAAAACAGCAAGAATTGCAGGAATTCTTTATTTAGTTGTAGTAATCACAGGAATGGTAAGTTTAGGATATATCCCGAAACAATTGATTGTTTGGGAAGATAAAGTGGCGACTTTCAACAATATTCTTAAAAATGAAAGCCTTTTCCGGCTCGGGATTTTTTCGAGCGTGATTTGTTATTTGGCGTTTATTTTCTTGCCTTTGGTTTTAAGGGAATTATTTAAAACCGTCAATAAGTTTGTGGCTAATGCAATGGTAGTATCGGTATTAGTAAGCATACCTATTTCGTTTTTTAATTTATATAACAAGTATCTTATTTTAGATATAATTCATCAAGAAGGATATCTGAAAATTTATAGTGAATCTCAACTGCAATCTTTGGTAATGTTTCACCTTAACCAATATGAATACGGAATTTTCATCGCCACGTTTTTTTGGGGACTTTGGCTGTTTCCTTTTGGTTATTTGGTTTACAAATCTGGCTTCATTCCAAAAGTATTCGGAATTCTTTTGATGTTAGGTTGTTTTGGCTATATCATAAATTTTTCGGGAAACACTTTGTTTGCCCATTATCAAGATTGGGGAATTTCAAAAATTATAGGTAAAATTCCTTCTGTTGCAGAAATCGGGATTTGTTTATGGCTTTTAATCGTTGGAATTAGAAATTCAAAAAAGATAGAATATGAAAAGTGAAAAATTAGCATTTGAAGATTTTACAGTGAATATCAAAATTTTACTTTCCGGATTGTGGACTTCGGTAATGTTTCTCTACATCTACGGAGACTATTTTGAATTGTATGTTCCGAAAAAAGTAGAAGGATTGCTCAGCGGAAGCAATCTTCTGGATACGCCTTACAAATTGCTGTCTGCAACCATACTTCTCGCCGTTCCTTCTCTAATGATTTTTCTCTCGTTACTATTAAAGCCTAAAATCAATAGAATTTTGAATATTTCTGTTGCAGGATTTCTTGCGATTTTTACATTTATGGTGGGCGTTTCTTCCATTTCGGAATGGAGAATTTTCTATGTGATGCTTGCTTTTTTAGAAAGTACGCTCACTATCATTATTGTTTGGAAAGCTTGGACTTGGAAAAAAATCAGCTTAGAGTAATCTTCATTTACAGGAAAGTGTATTTTGTAGATAAAAAGTGAATTCCATTCAATTAAAATGTATTTTAAAATCTCAAATCTAAAGTAATATGAAAAAGTTTGTGTTCTTCTATCTTTTGGTATTGTTTGAATTAGGTTTTGCTCAAACAAAAATACTTCCTGGCGACAAATCACTGAATATTAATTTGATTAAAATATGGAATTCTACAATGGGATACTATTTTGTGAAAGATGGAAATCCTATAGAAATTTGTACCTACCAAACAGAAGTCGGTACTAATAATGACCAACTTATTTTTAATTCAAATTTAATCTTCCTGAAATCGGATAAACAGTGGAAAGAGCATATTATTTTGGATAAAAACACACTGAAACCAATCAGCAGAAAATCTGAAAGAGAAACCCGAACATTTGATATCAAGTATGCAAATATTAACAAAGGAGACTATTTTGATATTGCTACTTATCCTTTGGTTCTTTGTGCGCTGCCTTTAAATTCGGGATATAAAGCCACAATTCCTGTAATTGATTATGATTCTGCCAATAAGGATAAAATCCAAAACGTAAATGTTACCGATGTTAAAAGCAACGTTTACAATTCTGAGCTAACAGGAGAGCATCAGGTTTGGAAGGTAAGTGTAAAAGAAGAAAGCACGGGTAATTTGTATGATTATTTTATTGATAAAGTTTCTCGTAAAATCTATAAAATTACAGTCTCATCAAACGGCAATAACTTAATGTTGGTGGATAGGGAAACCGATTTCAATCCTTTCAAAAATACCTTTGATAAAGAGGCTACTCTGAAAATGCTTACCAAAGGTAATTCTGTCATTTTGGGAGAAGCATTTGCAAAAGACGACCGTTCTGGCAGAGATGACAGCAAAATTAGAATTGATATCCTAAATGTCAATAAAAAACAATTTGCGCCGAAAGGAACTAAAGTCACTTTATTACCATATACAGAATATTTTAAGGAGTGGATGGAGTTGAACAAGAAGCAGGCAAAAATAAAAGGGGCCAAACCAATTCCATTATCAAAAGAAGCTCAATCGTGTGTTCTAACAACGCAGATATATGATGACAAAGGAAATTTTGAATTTACAAACCTTACAGAAGGCGAATATTTTGTTTTTATCTCTTTTGGCTATACCGATACGTTTTCGAGAAGGGAAATTACGGGGACTTCTGATGTCTATATTAATGGAAATTATGCAGGGACTCAACTCAATACCGACGTATTTACCTATGCCCAAGCTGGAAACGCTAATTTTCAAAAAGTAGTTACCATAAAATCAAATGGTGAAACGGTTAAAATAAAACTGAAACGATGGTAATTTATCAATAAGGAATTTTTTAAAGAAAAAAAATAAAATCATCATACTTATTGTATTTTTTTTCAAATACAAAATGGTATGAAAGCTTAATTACTTGTTTTTCACTAGAAGAAATTAATATACTATTAACAAACAAAATATACAAATATCTTATGAAGAAGTTCCTAACCAATCTACTTATAGCAGTGACAACACTTACATTCTTTTCCTGTAGGGAAGAAAAATACATTGACGAACCGGGAAACTTGGTTCCAAAAACCGTAATTGAAGACAATTCACTTCCATCTATTATTGTAAATAATATAAAATTACATTCGGAAGCGTTCGGAAATCCTGCTAATACGATGATTGTTGCTGTTCACGGTGGACCAGGTGGAGATTACAGATATATGCTGAATTGTAAAGAATTGGCAGATAAAGGTTATTATGTAGTGTTTTATGATCAACGTGGTTCTGGTCTTTCACAAAGACTTAACAAGGAAGAATATACTGGAAAAGGAGAAGAAGCATTAGCATTAGAGGAAATATATAAAGAATTAAAAGGTGTTATTGAACATTACAGAACAAGTTCTACACAAAAAGTAGTACTTCTGGGGCATTCTTGGGGAGGTATTTTAGCCAGTGCCTTTGTAGGGAAATTTCCTAATGAAATAAACGGACTAATTGTTTGTGAACCAGGTGGTCTAAAATGGGCAGATTTAGAAAATTATGTGAAAAACTCAAGGTCTTTTAAACTTTGGAGCGAAATTTCTAATGATGCAACTTATATAGATCAGTTTATGACAGGAAAAGAAAATCAACACGAAATTCTGGATTATAAATTAAACATTTTAGCCTCAAAAAATGATATAACAGGCGAAGATAATACATTGCCACAAAGTTTTTGGAGATCTGGAGCAGTAATGAATGTAGCACTTTATGATATAGGTGAAAAAATAAAACCAGATTTTTCATTAAATGTAAAAAATAATTCACCCAAAACACTTTTTTTCTATAGTGAAAATAATAAGGCTTATACAACAGATTGGGCTAATAAAATAGCAACATCATACAGTTCAGTAGTGTTACAAAAAATAAATGGAGTAGGGCATAATGGAATCATTAGTGATAAAAATGCTTGGCATCAGCAGACAATGCCGAAAATTCTTCAATACATTCAATCTTTATAAGCATTAAACAAAATTTCTATGAAATTCTTAAATAAAATAATCTTTACAATCACATTATTGTTGTCATTTTATTTACAGTCGCAAATCATAAATTGGGAAAATTCGCCTCAGAATAATATTGCCAATATAAATTTCGGAACCGAGTACGGATTAGTAACTGGACTAGGCTATGGATGTCAAATATCTAATAGAAAATTTCCTTACTTGTTGAATACAGAAATATCAATTCCTTTTGGCGAGAAAAAATTAGACGATTTCAAAATAAAGTTGGGTGGTCAAATGAGAGTAATGAAGTTAAATAATTTTAATATAAGTATAAAACTACAGGGTATCTTTAGAGTTTACAATAATGATTTTGTTAAGATTTCTAATTTTGGTAGTGATTTCTCCGCAACAATTGGTTATTATAGACAAAAATGGTTTACAGGTGCTGAATTTGGTTTTGATAAAGCTATTGTGTCTCATTATAAACATACAGATTTATATAAGTCAAATTATCCGGAAGTAAAAGATGGATGGTATGAACCTTCAGTGGGAGGCAACTATTATTATAATCTTAAAGGGGGATATAGTTTCGGAAAAAATGATATTACAATTGCAACAGGCAAGATCATTTCTCAAGATTTTAAGACCAAACCTATATTTCCAATTTTTACTCAAATTGGCTATAACATAAAATTTTAGGAAATGTTAATATTTCTAAGAAACTACGAATTGATTAAATAAAAGAAAAATTAGACTCCAAAATATTTTAATTAAACTATCTGAACAACTCAACTTTATTGAATTAGAAGTTGATAATATTGTTTTTAGATGTGAGAAATCTATTGAAATAGTTCTTAAAAGTATTGTAAAGATAAAAGCGTTGGTAATAAAATCTGGTTTCAAAACCGAACAATAAAAAATTACCTTCTTCAAAGAAATAAAACCACAATTTATCTCAAAACTAATTTACTACAATTCGCTCTATAAAATTGAAACCAAAAAGCCTTTCGGAAGTCCAAGGATTTATGGAATTTCTCAAAACCTTTCCGGCATTTCCAGCCCTTCCAAATTCCAAGCCGTTTTCTAGTGTTCTTTGAAATGCGGGATCGTTTTTAATCCTGTCCGCAGAAACACCGCCTTTTTCCCTTGCAAGATAACCGTCTTGAGATTTATAGAAAGTAATTCCGCCGATGGTGCTGTCTAATTTGATGATACTTTTTTGTCGTGCCATTTTCTTAAATTTTAAAATTGATTTTTAGAATGATTAAAGGCTCATCCTCTCAAACCTTGGTGAGTTCACACCACAAAATTTGAAATAATCAATCTATCATACAGAAGCCTTTCAAAACACATTTTTCCGAAAACGGAACATTATTCCTTATGTTTTGAAAAAGTATTATTTATATTTTGTGCTACGATATGCCACAACTTACCCAAAAGTATAGGTAAAACATAAATAGTATATAAAAACAAGACCTCAACGCCTTTGTATTTACCCGAAAGATATTGCCAAAATCACAGGAAAGAGCGAACGTTTCTCACGTGACCTTATCCAAAGAATTCGCTTTAAGTTAGGCAAAGAGGAACACCAATTTATCACAATTGAAGAAGTCTGTATATATGCAGGTTTGGAGGAGGAAAAGGTAAAGAAATTAATTAGGGATTAACCTAATCATTTATGGCATAGGTAAAGGGAATTTCTTATATTTGTAGTAATAAGATTTGAATAAAATTGTTGTATTTCACGAGGTGGAATATTCGATTACCTTGAAAAGCTCCATTTCTTTAATGCCCTATAAATAGGCAATAAGAAAGAAATCATATATTCCTGAAGAAATCACTTTGAAATGTACAATTTCAAGCAAATGCCCTTAAATCATATGATTTAGGGGCTTTTTGTTTTTATTTGATATCAAAAAATATCAATTTTTCTCAATTCGTGAGGTGACCTATTCGGTTGCCTTTTAATTTTTAGCATTATAGATAACCGAATTCACTAGAACTAGAGGTTTTTCCAATAGCTATACGTGAAAAGCATAGACAGAAATGGTAGTAATTATAAATAAGAATGTTTTTTCATCATGATATAATTTTAAATTTAGAGATTCAAGAGCAGTAGGAAAACCACTGCTCATAGAGAATCTGTCTTTCTTTGTGTATTATTAATTAGGACAAGCTTGAGAGCTGATACAATGCCATGTAAAACTAGAACCACCATTATTTGAAGTATAAATTTTCAAACAATTATTCGTGGCATCGTAAACCATCATTCCTTCCACTGGATTAGTAATTACCAATGTTGTCCCATTATCTGCAACAGGCTGATTGCTTGCATTGAATTTAACTCTATTGATTACAAAGCCTTTTGTTTTTGCCTCCAAAACAGTCCAGGCACTTTGTCTTACCATTGGCCAGTTATCATTTTCAGCACCAGCTCTTCCCAGAGAAGTAATCCCGTGTTTAGAAGGATAAGTATTTGCTGGATCTATTATTGCTGGTTTGTAACAGAAAGAGTTGTTACATTGAGAACTGACAGCAGAATTCTGAGAATCCCCCACACTTTGTCCACTTGCTCCCACAATATTAGGCACGCCATTAGCATCTACACAAGTATTGTTTGCACAAAGATTCCGATTAGCTGCAGCCGAACCTGTTCCCACGCTTAAAACGCCTCCAGCATTTACCAATTGAGATGTTGTAATATTAGCCCCTCCTTCTATTGCATCAAGACAGCCATCATTATCACTATCTAAATCTAATTGATTCGGGATTCCGTCACCATCTATATCACAATCTATCTGTACTCTTGGTCTTATGTTTTCACTTGTACCACCATTACCATTAAGGGCGTGAACTGTATAGCCAATTTTTACGATACGTTTTGTTCTATCTACACCATTCAGCGTAAGACTTCCAGTTGAATTTGGTCCTGCGCCTGAATTAAAAGCTTTTGCTCCATTTATTGTTGAAGTGGTAATATTACCTGTTATACCAGCCAAACTAAAATCGAGATTACTTAGCCTTACACCATCTTCATAAACGACAAAGAAATTTCCGAAGCTAGAGCCATTATCCAAACCTCCCAAAGCAAAATCTACGTTGTCACTTGCAAAGTATACCGGGTTGCTAAAATTAATTGACATTTCTTTGTTTACTGCTCCTGTAGCATCGCCATAATGCCAACCGATAAAATAATTTGCAATAGCAGGTGTTATTGTTGCTGTTGTAGGAACTACATTAGCCCCACTTACCGTAGTAACTGTAGAAGTTTGACCAGCAAAAAAATCAGTAGATATAGCAGATTTACATATTTCTGAAGTATCTAAAATTCCGTCATTGTCGTCATCGAGATCCTGCCAATCAGGAATGCCGTCACCATCAGAGTCTAAACACTCACTGTAGTTTGTTGCAATTCTAGAACCTCCTATACCTTGTCCTGTTCCTGCAATGGTTGGAACTCCCATTGTGGTTGCTGTGTTTCCTACAGTGTTTCCCAAGTTAGTGGTTACCGAGCCTGCAGTTCCTGTATAACTACCACCGGTATTTCCTCCAGACATAGATGAGTTTACCAGATTAGATGTTGTGAATGCAGCATCGCCTTCTATAGCATCCGGGCAACCGTCTCCGTCTGAATCTAAATCTAAATCATTTGGAATCCCATCTTGATCGGTATCGCAAGTTTTTAAAGCAAATAAAGAAAACGCCACAGCATCTCCAGAGTTTATATTTGTACTATTAATAGTAATACTACTTACTAAAGAGTCACCCTGCCCTTTGAGTAAAATTCTTTGATTATCGGTTCCATCGTGGGTCATCACTCCGGTAATAGGATTAAAATTTAAATAAGGGGCGGTTCCGGATAAACCGTAAATTATAAGTGATGTAAATTTCCCATTAGGATTTCCGCCATTTATTTTAAAGCTAATAGAAGAATTATTGCCCGCAGGATCTAAATCAGTTAAATAGAAAGCTATTTCTTTAGCTTTAACCGGCGTACTAAAGGTGTAGGTAAAATTGTTAAAATTACCATTAACCACATATCTATTTTCCGCGCCACTATTATTGACATAATAATAATGTTTCCCGTCATTAAAGGTACTGTTTGTAGCTTGAGTGGTTGATGTACCTAAATTTACTGTAAGATTAGAATTGGTATCTCCTTTCCAAACACCATTAGTATTTTGAGCTAAAAAACCTGTGCAATTTTCATTAATATCAAGAATGCCATCATTGTCTAAATCCAGATCTACCCAATCAGAAATTCCATCTCCATCAGAATCTAAACAATCATTTTTAGAAATATCTTGCGAGTTGCCAATACCCTGTCCAGCAGCTCCAACAATCGTAGGAATACCATTTGCATCTACAGTAACTCCAAAATTTTGATTGGGTGTTTGTGATGAGATTGTTCCTGTAGCAGTGGTTAATTGAGAAATTGTAAAATTTCCTGTGCCTTCTATTGCATCTGTGCAACCGTCTCCGTCGCTATCCAGATCTAAATGATTTGAAATTCCGTCGCTGTCAGTGTCCAAATATATTGGTAAAGAACATAAACTATCAAAACCTACGGAATTATTACTTCCTGCGCCTCCTGTAGACGCTGTAAAGCCGAAATAGGCTGAATTTCCCGCTAAAATAGTTTCAACAGCATTGGTTCCGGTTGTGGGAAAAGTATAATTGGTAACAGGAGCTCCATCAAATGTATAAGAAAGATTTCGGGTTACAGAATTCCAATTAATTATCACATCGTGCCATAATCCGTCGTCCACTGTTCCGTCGCCTAACTGTCCATCACCTGCCAATTTGCCCGCATTGATCCAGGTACCTGTAGTTCTGATGCTTCCGTGGTCAAAAGAAGGATCACAATTTGCTCCGTTGTTGGCATCATTTGTACAACTGTTTACGAAGGTGTCTAATTCCAAGGCAATTCCATTAGCAATTCCTCTTGCTCCAAGACCTTGCCCATTAATCCCTGATGCTAACTGCCCAGCCGGACTATTATGAAAAACAATAGCAATACCGTCTGCATTTGATAATAAAGCTTTTGTAGATAAGGTGAAACTTTTTGTAAAATCTACCTTACCATAAGACCAAACTTGTCCATTTTGAGAACCTCCATTAGTTAACCTGAATTGATGTACAGGTCCACTGGAAGGGCTTGCAATTATGGTAGCGTTATTATTGGCTTTGAAAATCTTATCTGCAGTAGTATCAAGACCATTTTCTATACAATCTAAAATACCATCATTGTCATCATCAAGATCCTGCCAATCCGGAATACCATCTCCATCAGAGTCTTTGCAGTCTTTAATTGTATCTAAAGAATCACCAATACCTTGTCCGCTTGCTCCAACTGTTGTAGGGATACCATTGGCATCTACTGAAATTCCAAAGTTTTGATTCGGAGATTGTGATGTAAGTGTACCAGAAGCAGCAGTTAACTGTGAAGTGGTATAATTACCCGATCCTTCTACAGCATCTGGACATCCATCGCCATCACTATCTAAATCCTGAAAATTCGGGATCCCATCACCATCAAAATCTGAACAAGAAATAAGTTGTACAGATTCAATCGATAGATCATCTGCATTGGTAGAACCCGAAGTGAATCTTATCTGAAACTCTCCACTAGAAGGCAAAGATGAAGGTAATGAAACAATTACGTTTGAAGGAGTAGAATAAACTCCGGTTGAAGCTATGGAAGGCAAAGTGCTAATGTTGGTAACTGCGCCATTATTTCCAGTTACAGTCGGGATGCTTCCTGCAACGCCAACTCCTGTATCAATCGTTGCATATACGGTTCCATTGTAGAGGATTTCTGTAATTAGTCTTCCTGAAGCAGCAGCATTATTGGTGGTAAGCCATCGAACGTTATTCAGATTAATGGTGCTTCCAAAAAATACACTTGATACGGTTTGTTTTACAGTTGTAACCGCATTATCAGCATCAAATTGCAATCCTCTTGTATTTAAAGCAAAAGAACCTGTTGTGGTCCAATTCGGAATAGTGGCTCCGGAAGTAGGAAATATTCCCGTTGTAATTTTGTTTGATGCCTGACATTCATCGGCGTCTAAAATTCCATCGTTGTCATCATCTAAATCTAACGAATTAGTGATTCCATCTCCGTCAATATCAGAACTTTGTGCCGATAATTGCTGGAAACTTGAGAAAATCATTATTAATACAAATACTGCTTTTACAAAGTAGTCTCGGGCAGAAGATGTATTTTTCATAACAAATTTGATTCTTGGTAGTTTCATTGAGTTTATTTTAGAATTTTTTAGTTTATAAAGTCATTCTGATGTTTTAAATATCTTTTTACAGACTTACCTGAATTTCACCTTCTTAATCATTTGCATCTACGGCATTCTCAAAAACCGATTATCTTTTTTGAATTAATCTAGGTTCGATAATTTTTTGCCCAAAGCAGGAAGTTTTTGATAGGGCTTTCTATTCCCTAATATTTTCATTATGTATTGTTAATTTTTTATGTTTTTATATAATTAATCTGAACCTCATCCAGGATGGAAGTCTATCGTTCTATTTGCACTTCATTTAAAAATAAAACCTGACATAATTTTAAACTCTAAAAAAATGTTATTTTTATTTAAATATTTCAACGAAAGTAAAACAATCGCACATTATTATTAAACAAATAATCTAATTATAGAGAATAGTATACTTTTGCTATTTCTATTGTTAGCATTTGTCAATAAAGCACTAAGCAAATGTTTGAGAATATGTGGAAAATCATATTTTATTTTCTTTAGAGACAAAGTATCTTTTCTTCAATCTACTTAATGAGGTAGGATGAATTCCTAAGTAAGAAGCAAGATCTTTGGATTTTACATTTAAAATTAATTGAGGGTTTTTCTGCAAAATTTCCACATATTTTTCTTCGGGAGATAAGCTTAGAGATGTATAAAAATTACGGTAAATTTCTACCGCTGTTCTTTTCCAATACATAAGAAGCAAGCTGGCAATATTAGGATGTGATATAATTGTTTCCTCTAAATCATCATAATTAAGCAGAAACATACTCGTCTCTTCTAATGTTTCGAAAGTGAGACTGGAAGTACGATTAAGCGCCAGAGTGTCTATTGAACCATAAATTCCGTTATTCTGAACAAACCAAACCGTTCTGTTATCCTTATTATAAACTCTTATCAATCCTTTCAGGATTATCCCAACCTGCTTTATCTGCTCTCCTCTATGAAGTAAAATTTTATCTTTTGGAATGGTGACAAATTGAACCAACTCTAAGAGTTTTTCCCTGTCTCTTGAATCTAAAAAATCATTCTGATCAAAATATTTATCTGAAAAATCATTTAATGTCATAGTAATCTTGATATCCGATTTAGCAATACTAATTTTATAGTTAATGATTATGCTATTTTTAAAGTTTAAATTCATTTAACTTCTAATAGTTTTTACTACATAGTTTTACCTAAAAATTATTTATAGCTTATTTTAAATATTATTATTTTTATTAATTCAAAGAAAAACCTTCAGCTAAAAAGAATGAAACCTGAAAAGATCTCTAAAAAACACATTTGACATTTTTAGACTGAAGGCAATATCGATTAAACCAATTTTAAGGCTTCCAAAATGACCAGTTAGTGCCATTAAAGACCGCCAATTGTCTGTTGGTGGTATCATACACCAACATCCCTGCTGCCGGATTTTTAATATTAAGATGTGGTTCTGCCACTTTTGGTAATATCATAGCCTTATCTGTATCTGTGAGAACTAAAATTCCGGGAGTAGTATCCGTAGCTCCATTAGTACCAATGGCTGCTTTTGCAGCAATAAGCTCTGTTTTAGCATCTTGTAAAGCAGTACTTGTAGTCCCATTTCCATCTACGCTTAAATCGAACCAAGTTCCTAATTTTTTGTATTTTACCTTATGATCAGAAGTATCATAGACAATAGTTCCATCCACCACCGTATTAGTACCAGTATATCCAGTAATAAAAGGTGAGGTATTACTCGTTCCGGTAACCCAAGGAAGTACCATTCCTTTTTTTTCCGTAGTATCTGGACCAAACTCTAAAGAAATTCCTGGATTAGGAGTTACGTTATCAGATAGTTTTGTGATTTCAGATTTCCCAATCGCTACTTGTGAAAAAGTGAATTTGGAAATTACAATCAATACTAAAATGAGTGTCTTTTTTTTCATAGCTGTAATTTTATATTTGTTAGATTTTGTGATTTATTGCTATTATTTATTCTTTTTTTAATTTTATTAGCAGTAGAAATTTTCTGCTGCTTTTTAAATATTTCCTTACTTTAACTTTTTACTGAGGACAAGCTTGTGTACTCATACAATGCCAAGCGAAAGAGGAACCTCCATCATTAGAAGTATAGACTTTCAGGCAATTGTTGGTGGTATCATAAACCATCATTCCTTCAACAGGAGAAGTGATAACAAGGGTAGTTCCATCATCTGCTACTGGTTGATTGCTAGTATTGAATTTTACTCTGTTTACTACAAATCCTTTTGTTTTAGCTTCTAGTGCTGTCCAAGCGCTTTGTCTTACCATAGGCCAATTGTCACTGTCTGTACCTGCTCTTCCTAAAGAAGTAATGCCGTGTTTTGTAGGATAGGTATTGCCTGCGTCTAAAACTGCTGGTTTGTAGCAAAATGCCTCTCCAATTTTTATGGATACTGTAGGGCTATAGCAAATTGCTAAGCCATCATAAAATGATATATAATATGTAGTACCTGCAACTAATGGTGTTGAATTTGATAATTTATTAGCATCTGTTGCAATTGCATCAGAATGTATTGTAAATATAGTACCTGCTGGTTTGTTACTAGCTGTTAGCAAGTTAATTAAATTACCTACCGTAGAAGGTAATACTGTAATAGTAGGATTTGTTAAAACCGGCGAATTAGTTCCTGATTGACAAGTAACACAAGCCCAGTATGTATTGTTTGGAAGTTGCAATCCTACAGACACTCCTCCTGTTGGGAAATGTAGCTGAGAGCCTGGTGCACTCGGTGGGGTATTTGCATCTGCATTGATATAAAATAATTGCATTAAAGTCCCAATATATCCTATTCTGTAGAGCTTACCATCTGGCGCTATTTTGATGGCAGAAACTGATGCCGGAATTGGATCTAATGAGGTTGTGGTTTTATTTATTAAATCATAGTATTTTAAAACCGAATTTCCAGCAGAAATATTGTCGGTATAATAAATATATCTTGCATTGGGTGATAATGCCGCACTATATCCTGTGAATGATTTATTAGTGCTTGTACTGGTAACATATACTTGCCAATTCCCTAACACTCCAGTAGATGGATTAAAATTAGCCAAACCTATTTTGCTCATCCTTGCAATAAGTACTTTAGCAGGATTTCTTGGATCCCAAGATATGAACGAACTGCTTGTAGTAACACCTGATGCGTCATTAGGTACATCTATTGAGGAAACAGGAGTAGCAATGAACCCTGAAGCTTTTGAATACAAAAATGATTTTACTTTTTCATCTGGCGTATTTACCAAAACCCAATAATCTGTCCCATTTGTATGAGGTATTACTTCAAGAGCTTCATAAACCGAAGGGACACGTGCAACTTTATTAGAAATCACATTAGTTTCAAGATTATACTTAGAACTATATAGACTACCAATTGTGTTATTTGTTCCATTTCCGAAAATAATAAAATCTCTTCCCAGAACACCTTGCGGATCAGGTATAGCTGCAGCCGCTTCCTCAGATCCATTACTACCACCAGCTGAACCTGTAGCCACTGCACCATCTGACCCTCTAAAAATTTTATTACCATCTGTTACAAAAAGTAATTCCCCAGTTATAGGATGTGTAACAGATGTACTAGATTCAGAACTTGTATTAATATCGCCTTGACCATAAGTCCCATTTGCGGGAATATTAAGTACAGGTGATCCAGTTTGAAAATTTATCATTACTTTATTTACAGCATATGTTAACCACCAAGTTTGCTGTGCAGCATATGGATCTGGCGGGCAAGTGGTAGTAATACAGTCATTAACAAAAGAATTTGCGGCGTTATTCACAGTTTGCCCGGCTCCGGCAATGGTAGGAACTCCCATTGTAGTTGCTGTATTCCCAACTGTATTTCCAAGATTCTGAGTAACAGACGTAGGAATACCTATATAGCCTACACCAGAGTTTCCGCCTGCCATAGATGAATTTTGTAAATCACTTGTTGTAAATGGAGCTCCTCCTTCTAATGCATCAGGGCAGCCATCACCATCACTATCTAAATCTAATTGATTAGGAATACCATCACCATCTATATCACAAGCACTTGTATCAATGGAAATATTATCAATACTCCAATCATCATAGCCCGCACTATGATTAAATGTTAAAGTAGCTGAATTTGGACCAGTGTAAGGAATGGTTATCGTTACATTCTGTACAGTATACCCTGAGTTAAGTGCTGTTGAAAAAGGAGAGAATGTAGATGTAGCACCACCAGCTAAAATCTGAGTTACATTATTTGTCCCTACAGTTCTCACTGTACCATTGGTAAATGTGGCATAAGTGGTCCCGTTTAAAATTATATTCAATGAAGCTGAATAACCTGCAGTATTAAAACCATCCTGCGCTCCCAAAGTAAAAGATAGCTTTACTAATCCATTAGTAGCATTAAGATTATTAAGCGTTTGTGAAAGATTAGAATTTATATTGTCATTTTCATTTCTAGCGATTCCTGTTGATACATCCCATCCTGTCCCTAAAGTCCATTCTGTAACTGGTGAAGTAAATGTACCATTATTAACAATGGTAACATTAGGACATTCATCAGCATCAAGGATTCCATCGTTATCATCATCCAAATCCATCCAATTCGGATATCCATCATTATCAGAATCCAAACAGTCATTTTTTGTAGCATCCTGAGATTGAGCAACTGTTTGTCCCGAAGCTCCAACGGTTAATGGAATTCCACTAGCATTAACTGCAATTCCAAAGTTTTGATTCAGACTTTGAGACGAAATTGTGCCTGAGGCATTAGTTAACTGAGCAGAAGTAAAATTACCACCACCTTCTATTGCATCTGGGCAACCATCATTATCAGAATCTAAATCTAAATTATTCGGAATACCATCTGCATCTGCATCACAAATATTAATGCTTACATTATCTATAGACCAATCATCTATTTGATTAGCACCCATTTTAAAAGTAAGCGAAGTAGAAGTTGGTCCTGAATAAGGAATATTTATTGTAAATGTTTGTGATGCATAAGTGGTAGTACTCGTTGCAGTAAATGGTGTAAAATTAGAAGTTGCACCATTACTTAATGTCAAAGTAATGTTATTGCTGGTTCCTGTAGAGTTATTTGCTGTTGCATACAAGGTTCCTCCAAGATACACTTCAAGTGATCCTGTGGAATTTGTACTACCGTCTTTTGCTCCAAGTGTAAATGTTAAAGGAATGGTTGCCGGAGGTACATTACTTAATAATTGTGTTAAATTTCCAAAGGTTCCTCCTATAAAAGATGTATTTTCTACATATTTTCCCGTAGCATTATAAGTCCAGCCACCATCATTAGTCCAGGATGAAGTAAAATTAGTGTCAAAATTGCCATTAGTGACTAAATTAGTAAGTACACATTCATCACTATCCAAAATACCATCATTGTCATCATCCAAATCACATTCATCAGGAATATTATCTCCATCAGAATCAACAGTGCCTGTACAACTCTCTACGATTGAGGTTTCACAGATAGCAAGTAGCGCCCCAGAATCTCCTCCATCGCCTTTCATAACAAGCTGAGTAAAGGGAGTTAAAGATGTTAAAGTAAAGATACCTCCTCCGCCAGTTCCTGTAGAGCTAGCTCCTTGACCAGACAGTATTGTATTACCTGAAATAGTGCTAAAACAACTGCCATTATCAGCAATACTAATAGTACCATTATTTGATGAAAATTCGAATTTTTCATTATAAATACTTCCAGCAGCCGATAATAAAATTACAATTTTATTCACTGGTTTTGAAAACGTAAGCGTCGTTTGCCAAGGTCTCGAATTGGCAGTTGAAGCTCCAGAACCCACATATAGCGATCCTTCGCTTACGAAAAGTGTACTTGAAGTACCACAAACTTGATAGTCCATAGGATAACTTGTAACAGCTCCTGTAGAAGAAGAAGTTACATTGATGCCATTTACGGTTAAACTACCATTAGGCGGGATGTTTGCTGTTTTAGAACAAGTCTGCCCAAAGAGTTGAGCGGTTGATAGTGCAAGCAAAAAACTTACATTTATCAAAGGTGTTAGAATTTGTTTTAGTTTAATCATTTGTGTGTTATAATTATCATTTCTGCGTATATTACACACCAAGACTAATTGACTAAAAAGCCAATAATCTCAGTATGTATGTATAATTAATTTGTGTCTTTGGAAAAAATATTTCAGAAAATTAAGTTGCAAAATAGAATTTGCAACTATTCCTAAATTTGAAAAAATGTAGGAGGTCTTACAGAATATTTACCAGAAAAATGGAAAATTTTAACACTTGGATTCGTGTAAATAATTTCCTGACTTTTTGATAAATAAAGGAAATTAGTTATTAGATATGCGCTAGAAGTTACTGCTTTGGCAAATGTCTGTACTCTGCAAGGTGAAACAACAACTCTGTCTTTTTGGTTTTGTAAATATTTCTCAGAACTTTGTTGAGATGTATAATAAAAATCTACTGCTAATTGATTTTGAGATTTATATTTAGGTTTAGTGGCAATTGTTTTTTTAGAAACTTGTTTCTTTGTTTTTTGGGCAACTTTTTTTACCTTTTCTAATTCTACAATTGTTACATTACTTAGTGCGTCACCATTATATATTACTACACCTTCTGATATGAAAACTTTGGCTTTTTGGCTTTCAGAACTATTTTCATTTACTTCTCCTTCGCCTGTTTTTTGTAAATCATCATATTCAAAAATAATAACACCATCTGTTATACATATATCTGATGAAAGTTTAGAAGCTACATCTTTTATTTTAGCAGAAAGAGTGAGGCTGAAAATTAGTGCAAATAGTAATGTGATGGATTTCGTCATTTTCATGACAAAACCTAAAGCATCAATTTTATTTGCAATTTTTGTTAACATCAAAAGTAATTTTACTATAGTCTTAAAATGATATTCTCAATGCAGAATACCACTTTGCAAAATTACTTTTCTATTACTTTATTGATGTTACACAAGCGTGACAGCTCTTCACAAAATGTCAAATTCAATACTCAAATACTACACAAAACCAAAATAAACTATAAAAAATAAGTTTTTTTTGACATTTTGACAATTTTAGAATTTATTTATTAGAAAGCCAATCATAAATATTTTCACTAGATAAAACACCTAATTTTTTTCTTATTCGGTACTTTTTAGAATCCACAGCTCTCACAGAAATTTTCTTTGACAATTAAATTTACTGGCTGTTGAGTTTAAGTTTTAATAGAGCGCAAAACTCAATATCAGAATTAATGAGTGTTGGGTTAATTCTTAATAAGTTTTCTTGGAACTCAGGATATATTTCTAAAAAACTGGGCAAAAAAGCGATATTATTTTCTAATGCTAATTGACGAAGCTCTTTATTTTTTTCATCCAAAGATGCATCACCAGAATCAAAATTACCAAACTTTAATATTGGTGTCTTTTTTCCTTCTAAAATAAACAAATCTGTTTTTTGAGTTATTTGCTTTTGAAAAAAAACAATACTTACCAAAATAAAAAATAGCAGGTATGTTTTTTTATTATTATTTTTTTAAATTAAATTTTAGACATCCATACATATAGGTTCTCATCTGAAGGAATATTAAGTTTTTTCCTCACTCGATATTTTTTAGAATCTATAGCTCTTATCGTCATTTTTTTTGCTGATGAAATTTGAAGCGTATTTAAACCGAGTCTTAACAATGCACAAAATTCTATCTCGGAATGAGTAAAAGTAGAATTAATTTTTAAGAGATTGTTTCCGAAATTAGGATGAACCTCTAAAAAACTAGAAAAAAATGCAATATTATTTTCTAATGCAAGCTTTTTAAGACGCGTATCTTCAGATAATACATTGTTATTTAAATATATAAAAATAAAATTCTATTTTGCTTTAAATTACTTGTAAATCAATAGTTTGTAAAATAGCAAAGGAATAGTATAGCGCAAAAGAAAGTAATGAAACGTTAGTATTGTTGTACTAAATGTTGTATTTTTGTATCAGGTTACATTGCTTTGTATTATTATATAAATAAAGTGTTTCATCAAATTGCACCAGTTTCATTTCTTTAGTACAACAATAATCATATTTTTTCCTATGGCATCAATAAAATTAGTTTTAAGAACAAATCAGGAAGATAAAGCAGGACGCTGTCCTTTATATATAAGGATTATAAAAGACCGCAAAGCCAAATTTGTTTCAACAGGTGTAAAGCTGAAGCAAAACGAATGGGACAATGATAAACAGAAAATCAAGAAAAACCATTCCAACAGTGCAAGAATGAATGCTTTTTTGGCGCAGAAAATTGCAGATGCAGAAGGAACAGTTGCTGACCACGAAAGAAAGAGAAAATCTGTATCTGCAAGAAAACTTAAAGAAGCCATAAAAGGTAAGGATATGGCTAATTTTTTTGAATATGCCTATAATCGCTGCGATCGCATTAAAGGAACGGTATCTGTTGCTACATATAAAAATTATAAACAATACGTAGCAAAGTTTGAGAAATTTGTAGGACATCGAGATGTATATTTCGATGACATTACGGTTACGATGCTGAAAGATTACATCAACCATATGACAAACAAGCTGAAAAATGGTGCAACAACTATTCACTATTCTTTGTTGATTTTATCAGTAATGTTTCGGGATGCACAAAGGGAAGATATTATTTCTGAAAGTATTTATCCATTTTCAAAAGTGAAAGTAAAAAGAGACAAAGGCAAACGCTTATTCCTAAACAAGGAGCAGATAGAAAAACTACGAACTTTAAAAATTGGATATACAGGCAAAGACAAAGTGTTTAGAGATATGTTCATTTTCGCAGTATATGCAGGTGGTTTAAGGTTTAGCGATGTGGTGAGTTTGAAATGGCAGGATTATAATGAGAAAGAGCAAAGAATTACCAAAAATATCCGTAAGACAAAAAGAGCCCATAACTTTAAAATAGGTCAGATAGCGATTGATATTTTGAGTGAATACAAAACAGAAATTTCCCAACCGTCGGATTTTGTTTTTCCGATTATTGAAAATGTAACATTGTTTGATTCCAGCGAAGAATATCAAGCACAAGTCATCAATTCAAAGAACATTCTTTGTGGTCAGAAACTGAGGAGAATAGGTAAGGATATGGAATTGCCATTTTCGTTATCCTTCCATTTAAGCCGTCACACATTTGCTACCAATGCTTTAAACAATGGAATGCGGATAGAATATGTTTCCAAATTATTAGACCACTCAGATATAGGTATTACGCAGATTTATGCTAAAGTCATTAGTGAGGAATTAGACAAAGCTGTGGAACAATATGTGAATTAAAAAATAATAGAGTAAGAAAGAGTATAATTTGATTAAATTATCACCAAAAAAATTATAACTTTATTTAGTATTTTAAGAATTAAACTTATTTAGAATCTCCAGGCTTATGCTTGTGAGGTTTTAATTCTGGGTGTTTTGGCTTTGTCTCTGGTGTGACTCTTCTTCTTTTGTCTGGCGTTCCATCAGGTTTGTTAGGTTTGAACAAGGCTTAATTGCTTTAATTGTGTTCATTTTAATAATATTTTGGTTAAACTGAAATCAAATTATGTAGTTTTCTTTTTGATATTATATTATGGTTTTCCGTAAATAAGAAATGTTTTTTTAGCTTATCTTTACTTTGATAATCTAAATTATTACAATTATTATTAAAAAAATGGAAATCCGTATTTTATAATCAATTGATTTTATTATATTTGTGTAAACTAATAAATACTGACTAAAAACATACTATTTATTTGAAATTACGGATATAAAATTCTTAATATTAAAAAAAAATATAAGTATATAATGTGAAATTTCTGTATTTTAATATATTTTTGTTTTTTAATCAAGTTTAAGAAAATCAAGTGATTTGAAAAAAGAAAATTCTAAATTAAAAAAGAGAAAATTGAAAGCTGTAGATTTCTTCTGTTCTGGAGGAGGAATGAGTTTTGGAATGCAGGAAGCTGGAATTGAAATTATTGCAGGAATTGATTTTGATGAAAACTGCAAATCCACTTATGAAGCTAATATAAAAGGGGCAGAGTTTATTCATGCAGATGTCTTTGATTTAAAAGAACAGGAACTCGAACAAAAATTATCATTAAAAAAGAATGATGATGAACTAGTGTTAATTGGATGCAGTCCCTGCCAATTTTGGAGCATTATAAATACAGATAAGACAAAGTCTCAAAAATCTAAGAATCTTCTTATTGAGTTTTCTCGTTTTGTTAAATATTTTAGACCAGGATATGTGGTAGTTGAAAATGTTCCTGGTGTATTAAGACGAAAAGAAGAAAGTGGATTAAATGAGTTTATAGAATGGCTTAAAAATAATGGTTACAATAATCCACATTTTAAAGTTCATAATGTAAATGATTTTGGAGTGCCTCAAAGTCGTAAAAGATTTACCCTTATTGCTACAAGATTGTCAGAAAACGAGATAAAACCTATCGAATTAGAAGGGAAAAAAGCAGTTGTTAAAGATGTGTTAGGCTCCGAAAATGGATTTCCTACAATCTCTGATGGTCATAAAGATAACTCCGATTTTCTGCATACCGTACCAAGTATAAGTGAGATTAATAAAAGGCGATTAAAAAAGGTAGATAAAGATGGTGGAAATCGTTTAGGTTTTAAAGATGATCCTGAATTACAATTGAAGTGCTTTGAAGGTAAGGATAATGCTTTCAAAGATACATTTGGACGACTCTGGTGGAATAGACCATCGCCAACAATTACAACAAAATTTTTTAGTGTTTCCAATGGTCGTTTTGTTCATCCAGAAGAAGACAGAGCATTATCTATTAGAGAGGGAGCTGTTTTACAGTCATTCCCTAAAACATATAAATTTAAAGGCTCTAGTATTGCTAATATAGCAAGAATGATTGGTAATGCTGTTCCTCCCAAATACGCCACAGCTTTAGGAAAAGCTATAATTCAAAACCATATTAATGGCAAAGTTTAAAACAAGAGCAAGAGCATTAGATTTGTTAGGAAGACAGCAAATTGCGGGTATTTCTACGGCTATTAATGAGTTAATAAAAAATGCTCATGATGCTTATGCTGATAAGTTTGATATTGATTATCTAAGAACCTTAAACTTATTGATATTGAGAGATGATGGGTTAGGTATGACTAGAGAAGAGTTTGAAACCCGTTGGCTTACAATTGGTACTGAAAGTAAATTTGTAAACTCTAAAAGCTCCCTTCCTCCAATAGACACCTCAAAACCGAGACGTCCTGTAATGGGTGAAAAGGGTATTGGTCGCTTAGCTATTGCTTCTGTTGGTAAACAAGTCTTAATAATTACAAAAGCTAAAAATAGAATTGATAATCATAAAATAGTAGCAATACTAATCAATTGGGAATTATTTGAATTACCAGGTATTAATTTAGAGGATATCGTTATTCCAATTAGAGAGTTTGATTTTTTACCAGATGAATTTCAAATAAACGAGCTAAAAGAGGAAGTTCAGATTTCTCTAGATTTATTACTAAAAGATAATATTATTTCAAATAGTGATTTTGCTAGAATATCATCAACACTTAATAGTTTAAACGTTAATCCAAGTATTTTAAATGATAAACTTGTAGGAAAATTTGATTTAAATGATTCAGAAGAAGGTGGAACATTCTTTTATATCTCTCCTGTAAGTGAAAATTTAGTTTTTGACATAGAAGGAAACAAAGATTCTAAGGATGCAACTAAAATAGAGAAGATGTTAATTGGTTTTCATAATACAATGACCCCTAATCATCCAAAACCAATTATTGATATTAGTTTTAGAGATTATAAAGGAAATGATGGGCTATATACAAATCTAATTGACAAAGAACAATTTTTTATTCCAGAAGAGTTTGATTTAGCTGATCATCATTTTAAGGGGAAATTTGATGAATATGGTCAGTTTAGAGGTGATGTTCAGATTTACAGAGAAAAAAGATATAATCATATCGTCAATTGGAACGGGAATAATTTTAAACCGACTGACTGTGGGAGCTTTGAAATCAACTTAGCATATATACAAGGACAATTGAAAGATTCTGTTGTTGATGCTGAAAATTGGAATCGTATTACAAGTAAAGCTGATAAGTTTGGTGGATTATATATTTACAAAGACAATATTAGAGTGCTTCCATATGGAGATTCTGATTATGACTTTTTAGATATTGAAAAAAATAGATCAAAAAGAGCTTCAACATATTTCTTTTCATATCGTAGGATGTTTGGTACAATTAGTATAACTCATCATGAAAATTCAAGATTAATTGAAAAAGCTGGTCGTGAGGGGTTTATTGAAAATAAAGCATACAGACAGTTACAAGCAATATTGAAGAATTTCTTTATACAATTAGCTGCCGATTTTTTCGATGATAAAAGTAAAACTCCACAATCTGAGTTTTACAATGAAAAGAAGGAGGAAAGAAATGGTTTTTATAAGGCTCTTGAACGTAGAGATAAATTAGCAAAGGGTAAAAAAGATAAATTCTTAAAAGAATTAGATACATTTTTTGAAAACTTACAACAAAGTAAATTCCAAGCAACTGTTTATAACATTATTTCAGATGGTATTAATAGTCTAAATGATATTACATATTTAAAAGATTTAGATGAAGCCAGTCAGAAAGTTATTGACATAGAATATGAATTAAGACAAAGGATTTCAGATTATAAAAAAAATATTTCTGTTTCTACACCGAAAGGTTTTGGAATTAGTAAAAATGCTAGAAGAGATTATGATAATTATTTAGCAGAATATAGAGTTTTATCGGAAACAGTATTTAAAAATGCGTACAATGAGGTTGACAATCTCATTTCAGATTTTGGGGAAAAACTTAATGTTGAGGTAAGCAAACGTAAGAGATTAGAACAAGCTGTTGAATTTATTTCTACGGAGGCTGTAAAAACTAATACGAAGAAAAAAGCTGAAACAACAGAAATTGTTACTGATGTTTCAAGAAAGATAAAAGATTTAACAACCCAATTAATGTTGGATTTGGACTTTCAAATTCGTTCTGTAAAAGATAATTTTAAAAATTTAAGTATTAATGAAAGTGAAGATTTTGATTTAGTTACAGAACGTAAAAAAATGGAGGATGAGATTGAATTGATTAGTCAAAGAAATACTCATGTAATGGATCGAATAATACGCCAGTTTGAAAGCTTTTACTTAGATAAAGATGAAGATGGAAATATAGTAACAAATGACCAGATTTCTGATGCTTTAGCAGAAGAACTTGATGATTTAAGAGAACGTGTTCAAACGGATGTTGAGTTGAGTCAACTTGGTCTAGCTGTAGGAATTTTACACCATGAGTTTAGTAGTACCGTTAAGTCAATAAGAAGCAGTATTAGAGATTTAAAAGCTTGGTCGGATGTTAATGAAAAATTGGAAGGAGTTTATAATAATATTAAAGTAAACTTCGAACATTTGGATGGTTATTTAAATCTATTTACACCATTAAATCGCCGGTTAAATAAAAATAAGGAAGAAATTAAATTAATGGAAATTAAATCATTTCTAATAGATTTATTTAGCTCAAGATTTGAAAGACATAATATTCAATTTAAACATACCAAAGGTTTTGCAAATCAAAAATTGTTTGGGTATAGATCTACATTTTATCCAGTCTTTGTTAATTTAATTGACAATGCAATATATTGGTTGAATCAAAGTGATATTGAGGAAAAAATAATTAGGCTTCATGCTGATGATTTTGGAATTTATATATCAAATAATGGTATTGAAATTCCAATTCAAGATAAAGAAAGAATCTTCTCTTTAGGATTTTCAAGAAAAGATTTTGGTAGAGGTATGGGACTAAGTATAAGTCGTGAAGTTTTAGAAACTGAAAATTATAACATTGATGTTGTTGAGCCAAGGAATGATTCAAATGTGACGTTTAAAATATCTAAACAGAATGATGAAAATTATGAGTAGTGCATTTTTTAACAAGTCTAAAGTCATTGCCAATGATTTTATACAAAATATTGTTTTTTTAGATGATAAATCATATATAAAAGAAGATACTGATGGACAAGAAAGAGTTAATGATCTTGACGCATATGAAATTTCAAAAATATTTGCTAAAGAAAAGAAAATATGTGCAGTATATGATCCAGAAAGCTTAGAAGATATTTCTGACTTCAAACAAATTGCTTCAAAGTCTGATATAATTATTTTAGATTGGTTTATTGATATCAATGAACGTGTAGATGAAGGAAATACTGAAGACGATGCAGAAGATGATGATATTCGTGGTAAGTATACACTTGACATAATTTCAGGTTTAATTAGTCCAGATAATTCCCAGAGATTAAAAGTAGTTCTAGTTTATACTGGAGAAACAAATCTGGCTAATATTTCTCAAAAAATAAAAGGAATTAACCCAAATTTATCTTTAGATCTCGATGATTTAAAACTTCAGACTGGAAAAACAACCATTTTTGTTAGAGCCAAAAGTAATAACCAAGAAGGTGAAGATAATAGATTTAATCATCTACCAAATCTGAAAGATAAAGTTTTGAAATATAGGGAACTTCCAGATTTTTTACTTGAAGAATTTACTAAAGTAACATCGGGATTGCTATCAAACTTTGCTTTATTATCACTTCATAAGTTAAGAAGTAATACGAGTAAAATCTTAGGATTATATAGTAAGGATTTAGATCATGGTTATTTAGAACATAAAGCTTCAATTCCTAATCAAGATGATGCGGAAAATTTGATTTTAGAGGTTTTCAAAGATTCTATTGGTGATTTACTTCATTATGAAAAAGTTCATAAATCAATTTCAAAAGGTGATATTTCTAAATGGATTACAGAGAGGTTATTAAATGAACCTAAACCTATAAAAAATGGAGAAGGTGTTCTTGTAAATAGAGATTTACAAAGAAACTCTAAATTTCTTTTGAATATTCTATATTCAAAAGAAACCGATGTTGAAAAAAGATATGTTGATTTACTTACGCCGTTATGTACTTCTAAAGGACAAGCCGAAAAGTATTTTAAATATCTGAAAACAAACAATGTAGATTTGTTTATAAATACTAGTCAAGAAGCTAAAAAAGAAAGCTATCTTACCAAATTTGCGATATTAACACATCATAAAAATGTTTTCTTACCAAGAGGTGTAAAACCAATTCTATCACTTGGAACTGTTTTAAAAAGCACAAAAAAGGAAATTTATTACATCTGTATTCAACAAAAGTGTGATAGTGTCCGAATAAAAGATAGTGAAGAACGTAAGTTCCTTTTTTTACCATTAGTTGAATCTAAAAATGGTAAATTTAATTTCATATCTAATAATGGGATTAAATTACAATTAGATTCCAAATCTTATTCAATCAGAACATTGAAATTCAAAAGTAATAAAGACGGTGTAGTTGAGCCTAAAAAGAAGAATGATAAGTATATCTTCGAACAAGTTTACAATAAACGGTCTGACGAAAAATTTGAATGGGTTTTAGATTTAAAGGATTTGCATGCTCAAAGAATTGTGACTGATTATGCATCTAGTCTCTCTCGTGTTGGTTTAGATGAATCAGAATGGCTTAGAAAGGCAGGTGTTAAATAATATATCTTTTTTTCAACACCACTTAAATTAATAATCACATTTTAGTTGCTTAGATGGTAATTAAGTCACTTAAAGTATCTTTAATTATATGGTAACTTTCATCACTTTTCTTTTTCCAAATTAGAATAAACTCATCTAGTATTGCTTCATAATTAGAGGCATCTTCATGTATAATAATATTATATTGGTAAAATTTGTCTTTTGAATTAGATTGTTCAAATACATGATTTTCTATTCCTTTTAATATCGTGATTCTATCTTTCGCATAAGTTTCATCCCATATAATATCTTCAGGTGTCATCAAAGGGAGATATTTTACTTTATTATGTAGAAAATTTAAATACTCTTTTGATTTAAGTAATTTTTGACTATCCGTATCTCCAGAATTAATGGAAAATTTCAATTCTGAAATATTAACAGATGTTTTTTCAAATATTTTATTTGAAATAAATTCAAGACTATTGCTTTGCTCAACTGTAAAATCATCGATATTTACATTCACATCAGGCCTAGACTCATCTCCATCAAATAGTACAAAAATATTTCTATCCAAATCCATTAATTGAACTATCCTTTTATAAATTTCCTTACTCCCTCCAGATGAAACCTGTACTGTAAACACTTCATTGAATTTAGAGTTAAGATCTTTCAATACAGCTTCTATTATTTTTTTTGCTAGTAAATCCTCGCATAAGATTAGAGTCTTACTTTGTTCTGTCACTCCTAGTTCACTAAATGCAAATCTATAATTACAAGAATTTAGAATTTCAAATCTATTACTAGAATTTGTATATATTACTTTAATTGCATTGTCAGGCATTTTATTTATTATTTCTCTCGAATGAGTTGAAATAATTATTTGGTGTTTTTTTTGTATCATTTGATCAAGTAAAAAATTAACCAACTTTTTCTGAGCGCCTGGATGCAAAGATGTTTCTGGCTCATCTAAAATAATTAAACTATTATTACCTAATTGACTTATCTGATAGATCATCAAAATAATAGACGATTCACCACTACCTGCAAATGCTTCAGAATATTTTAGATCTGCATCTATTATCCTAATAGTATATCCCCAATCTCTATAGAAATTATGCTTTATTATTTCTATAGAAGTATAATTTTTAGATAAAATACTATTTATACTTTGAATTAGATTATTTTGAAGAACAATTTTAGGTTCATTAGTTTGAGAATAGTATCTTTCAATACTTGTGTTATTTAGAGCCTTTTTTAATTTCTTACTGAAAAATCTTAAAAAATCTTGTTTCTTATTAAATCTTTGTGGTTTGTATGTACTAAAATGAAAATATTTATCAAATGCGTTTAATTCTGATCTGAAATCTAGATACAATACATCCATTACTATCGGTGGTACTCTTGCTCCATCTGGCTCAGGAATCATTCCTAATGATATTACTGGTCTTGAGGTTTCCCAATAATCTGGATTTCCTGTTCGTGGACTTCTTTGATATAATACTTCTTTAACCACATTTCCAGATTTGTACCCATAAATATATCTATTTCGTGTAGTACTATCCAAAATTGGGTCTAAATCAGTCTCAAACCAAAATTCACTAATCACATTACCTTCTGGACATCCAAATAGAGCATGTAAAATTGAACTTTTTCCTGAACCATTTTTTCCAACTAAAAAAGTAATAGGAAAATCTAAATTAATGCGAGTATTGGGTTCTAATTTTTTATAATTTGGAAATCTAATATGCTCTATATAATTACTATAGAGATTTGCATCCTTTGCTCTCTTTATAATATCTAATTTTTCGTTCATATATTGTAACTAATATTTCTCCCAAACTGCCTCACAGCCAAATAATTCATCAATAACAATTCTAACCATAATTTTTCCTTTATCCTCAATAGTAATGTAGCGATATTTATTTTCTTGCACATCAATCCAATCATTTATGATCAAATTAATATTTTCACCATTCTGGTTGATAATTGTTGTAACTAAAAATCGTTGCATAGATCTAGATCCAATTTCTCCAACATTCTCCTGAAAATGAGCAGAATTAAAATCTATTTTGTTCTCTTCAGGTAAAGAATTTAACAAAAAAACTGAGGATCATCAAGACGAGATAAACTTAACTCATATGCTGTATGACCTTTTACTAATTTTAAAAGAACATTTTTAATTCTTTCTTCTTCAGGATAAAATATGACATTTCCATCTGTTGTTTTTGTATTATTTTCAATTCTCTTTCTTAATGAAGGGGATTTTTCAAGAATATCTCTTATAAAATCACGTTCAATATCTTTAACATTGGTGGATTCAGCTTTTATACATTCTATAAGACATGCAAAATATTGTTCATCACTAGAGAAACTTTGATTACAAGTATTACAACATTTTACAACAGATAAATTCTCAGGATATGGTTTGTCTAATAAACATTTAGAGGGTATGTGGTCTTTAGTGTCAGCTAGTCCTCCACAATAAATACAACTATCACTTAATCTACTATCTGAGAATGGTTTTATCTGGAGCATGCTTATATTTTTTTTCAAATATATTAAAAGTACGAAATATTTTTCTATTCTCCTTTATTGTTTTCTATAAAGTTTTTCGAAAAGTTCTCCAGACTTCTTTCCTACTGCTTTTTTCAATAAGAATTAATTCAAATGCTTCTAATGCTCCTTTCTGGAAGTATAACTCTGATAGTCTAACTTCTGAAATACCTGTTTTAGCGGAAATTTCTTTTTTCGAATTTACACAACTTTCTCAGGAAGAGCAATATCATTTGGTTTTCATGCATGGAAAATTTATTGATGCTCTAGAAAAAGACAGTTTCAAATACGTTCAGTATCAATTATATAATTTTTTTGTAGAGGTAATATATAATACTAAAGACAACAAAATTATAGGTCTTACTAGTTTTATAAGTTCAAAAAATTATTGAAACAAAGTATTTAAATAAATATTTTTTAAATATGAATTTTACTTGAAGATGTTTTAATTAATAGAATGTTCAATAAAAAATTATATCTCTTTATAAAGATTTTTTAACCTAATTTTATTTTTTATTGTATCATCAATTTCTTTTTTTGTAATATTTTTAACTAATTGAAAGAAAAAATCGATATCGATTTTAAAATAATCAGTTATAAAGTATAAATTTTCTAAAGTAGTATTTGGTAAGGTTTCTTCTCTAGCACAGTTCCAAGATTTATTATATTTTTCGGAAATTTCATTATTCAGATATTGCTGAGTCATTGGTTTTCCATCAATAATTATCTCGGTTCTTAATTTCTTTAGAACTATACCTACTGCTACTTTATATCTAAATATTTCCTTATGAAAATTCATTAAGTAAAATAATTTATAATAAATCATAAATTCAACGACGTTTATGTCGTTATTTTTATTATATTTGTAAAATAAGTTACGTAATGCGTAACTTTGCGATACTTCAACGAAATATTAGAAGCTATTGCTTAGAATCTTGCTTTTGAAAACTGGTAATTTTTATGCACGCAAGAGGATAAGTAAAAAGCTCACGACCTAGGCGTGGGCTCTCTTATCTGTGTGCAGGGTATACCAGTACCTCAAAAGCTGATTTGTAGAGTCCCATGCCGTTTTCTTTTTATGTTGCCCGCTAAATCTACATTTTTCTAAGCTGCTTTTCAAAATATAGTATCAAATAGACGGATACAATGGCAGCGCACCATTGCGGCTTTAGGGCTTACACGGGAAAAATACATTCAACATTCATATCAAATTTTATTCTTGAACTTTAGGAAAGGGAGGCGGAATTGTAGTCTCCCAACCTAAGGTGAGAATGAAGTTAGAAGTTAAAAAAAGAGAAAAGCCCTTTCTGCACAATAGTATCTTGGAATTTACACGATGCAGGAAAGAGCCAAGTTTAACGAATTAAACCATAACAAAAATATGAAAAATATTTTTTGCAGGGGATTCTTATCCCTAGCTTTTACCCTTGTGGCAGCAACCACCAGCTTTGCCCAGACCAAACCCTTAAAAATAGGAGAGCCCCTCCCCGAAAAAATTTGGTCAACCCCATTGCAATTAGTCAACCATCCCGAGAAAATCATCACCCTCAATCAGGATAAAGACAAATTAATCCTATTAGACTTTTGGGCGACCTGGTGCAGCAGTTGTCTGGTCAACTTCTCCAAAATGGAAGAACTCCAAAAACAATTTGGCGATAAAATAAAAATACTAGCCGTAACCGACCAAAGTCGTGTTGTTCTAGAAAAGTTCTTTGCTTCCACCAATGGGAAACGTTACGATAAAACCATTTCGGTAGCAGATGACAAAATGTTTCATCAGCTCTTTCCACACAAAGGCGTTCCTTATATCGTCTGGATAAAAAATGGAAAACTGCTCAATACCACAGATGCAGATCAGATAACCGCAACTGTGATTTCTGAAATTATCGAAAACAAACAATCTTCATTACAGACGGTTATCCAAATCGACAAAACTCGTCCTTTGTTGCTTTCTGAAAACTACGATACCGAAAAGAATACCGAACTGCAATCCTACGCCTTTTTTTCCAAAGGCAGAATAAGGGCTTTAGATTATGGGACTTGGTTTCATAGAGATAAAGGCAAAACCTATGGCAGACAATTCACAAATAAATCTCTAATGGAAATCTATAGTTCAATAGGCTATGAACTTTTTGAGCAGAAAGGAGATGTTCTGAGTGTAAAACGAATGTTAAATGCCATTCAACAACCTGAAAATATAGATTTCAACACCAACATCACCAACAAAGAAACCGACGCCAAATTATACAGTATCGATTTTATTGTTCCCAAAGCTCAATCCGATTCTTTGTACAGCAAAATGCTCCGTTTTATCAATGAAAACACGCCTTATAAAGTAAGTTTAGAAAAGAGAGTAACACATTGCCTCGTACTCAAACGCACTTCAGGAAAAGACAAACTCGCCACAAAAGGCGGAATCTTGATTGATGGTTTTCTAAAAACACCTTCAGTATTGCAAAATACTACTTTGGCTTATATGATTTCAGCCCTCAATGCCAATAACAATACTACTTCTCTTCCCATCATTGATGAAACAGGATATAAAGGAAAAGTGGATCTGCGCTTTTCCAACGTGAAAGACCTTAAAACACTTCAAAAGGAATTAGCTCAATATGACCTTGCGCTAGAGCAAATAGAACGTCCACTTCTTATGCTGGTAATAAAAGATAAGTAAAAAGTACGAAGTACAAAGTGAAAAGTTAGAAGTATGAAGTACGAAGTACAAAGTTAGAAGTATGAAGCTAAAGGTACAAGGTTAGAAGTACAAAGTTGGAAGTCAGAAGTCAGAAATGAGAAGTGAAAAGTAGGCTTCGTGAACTTCGTTCACAAACTATCATCTGTGCTCAGCTACCAAGATTCTGCTCAACCTCCTTAGAATGAAAAAAAAATTTAAAAATTAAAATCTAAATATTTGCTATGAAAAAACTCTATTTACCCGTATTGCTGTGTTGTGCAGTACCAGTGATGGCACAACAAAGCCTTTCGGGCTATGTAATAACAGAAGGAAATTCCATTCTCCTAAAAGGAGCTATAGTCACCATTCAACCTTCAAAAACAATTGTTTTGACCGATGAAAAAGGCTTCTTCAATTTTCAAACGAAAGAAAAAAAAGTAACCCTCAGCGTTTCTTATAAAGACTATGACACCAAGATTGTTGAAGTGACTTTACCCCAGAAGAATCCTTTAAAAATAGTATTGTCTTCTAAAGCAAAAGAGATACAAGAAGTAGTACTCTCTAACGGTTACCAAAAAATACCCAAAGAAAGAGCCACCGGTTCTTTCTCCTCCGCAGACGGAAAACTCTTGCAACAGCAAGTAACCACCAACATAATGGACAGACTTACCGCCATTATGAGCGGATTAACCGAAAGCAAAGGATTGAGCGACAGTGGACAGTTGATGATAAGAGGACTAAGTACCCTGCAAGGTCCTAAAAGCCCTTTGATTATTTTGGATAATTTCCCTTATGACGGAGATCTCAGCCGCATCAATCCCAATATGGTAGAAAACATCACCGTACTGAAAGATGCCGCAGCATCCAGCATTTGGGGAGCAAGAGCCGCCAATGGCGTAATCGTCATTACCACCAAAAACTCAAAATTCAATCAGCCCTTTTCCTTAGAATTTACTGCAAATACCACCTTAAGTTCAAAACCCGACCTAGGTTATAGCCGACAAATGAGAAGCACAGACTTTATCGATGTAGAAATGGAACTTTTTAAGAAAGGCTATTATGACAGTGATATCAACTCACCTAACCATCCTGTACTCACCCCAGTAGTAGATTTGTTAAACAAGGAAAAGCGAGGAATCATTACACCCGATGAAGCCCTAAAACAAATAGACCGACTGCGAACAATAGATGTGCGAGACCAGTACAAAAAATATATGTACCGCCCAATGGAAAACAAGCAATATGCCCTGAACTTATCGGGAGGCTCACCACAGATCGCTTGGACTTCATTTATAGGGTATGATGATAACATCGGAAACCTAGAAGAAAAATACCAAAGACTGAATACCCGATTCCAAACCACATGGAATCCATTTGAAAAGCTCACCATAACCACAGGAGTTTTCTTTACCAATACCCATTCTAAAAGTGGACGAAGCACATATAATTCTGTAACGATGAAAGGGAACTGGAAAATACCTTATCTGGAATTTGCAGATGAACAAGGCAACCCTTTGGTGGTGAACTCCATCTTTGACCAAAATTATAAAAACAGCCTGCAAGGAAGTGGACTTTTAGACTGGAATTACTATCCACTTACCGATTGGCAACACAATGTATCAACAAACGATACCAATGAAATTATCATCAATACAGGAATTAATTACAAACTGTTTAAAGGATTAGAAGCAGATGTAAAATATCAGTATCAAAGACTTAACGCACAGAGCTCGACCTTGTATGACGAAGAAAGCTATAATGGCAGGTATCTAATCAACAGCTTTGCCCAGAAAAATCAAGATGGAAGCATCAAGTTCATCATTCCCAAAGGAGGTATTCTGACCAAAGGAAACACCCAAACCTCTATAAATAACCTAAGAGGACAACTCAATTACAATAAAGTCTTTGGGAGACACAGTATCTCTGCATTAGCAGGAGGAGAAATAAGAGAAACGGTAACAGAATATGAGAATAACCGCTATTATGGTTACAACTCTTATGATAAGTCTGTAGGAGTTGTGGACTATACCCGTCCGTATCCACATTTTGTAACAGGAGATAATAATTTTATTGAAAAAAATATCTCGTTAAGGAGAACCAACCTGAATTTTCTATCCTTTTTTGCCAATGCAGCCTATACCTTTGATAAGAAGTATGTCGTATCAGGGAGTATGAGAAGAGATGCCAGCAATCTTTTCGGACTTACCACCAATGACCAGTGGAATCCATTTTGGTCAGCAGGTCTTGCCTGGAATCTATCCAATGAAAAATTCTATCAGGTAAAATGGCTTCCCAACATCAAGTTGAGAGGTTCTTATGGCTTCAACGGGAATATAGACCCCGCAATGGTAGCAGTAACCACTGTTGCCTATGACCCTGATGTATCTGTTTATACAGGAGAACCGATGGCAAGAATAGACCAGCATTTTAATCCCCAATTGCGCTGGGAGATGATGAGAATGATCAATATAGGAATTGATTTTGCCACAAAAAACAACCGCATCACAGGTTCTCTAGAATTTTACAACAAAAAAGGAAGCAATCTGTTAGGTCTTGCCCCTATCGACTATACAACAGGAGTGACTACTATGCTCTGGAATGTTGCAGGAATGAAAGGCAACGGAATAGATGTCGTGCTCAATACGAAGAATATTGACAAAGCATTCCAATGGAACAGCATCATTAATTTCAGCACCTATAAAGATAAAGTAACCGATTATTACCTTCCAACTACTTTTGCCAGTGATTTTGTAACCCAATCTGGTAATACTGCTCCGATATCAGGAGTTATTGGACTGCCCGTTTATTCCGTTTTTGCCTACAAATGGGCAGGACTAGATCCCGAAACAGGAGCTCCACGAGGTTACCTGAATGGAGAAATCAGTAAAAACTATTCAGAAATCACCTCCTCAGATAGAGGGATTGAAGATTTGCAATACTTTGGTTCAGCTATCCCAACCAGTTTTGGTTCATTTATCAATTCATTTAGCTATAAGCAAATGAACTTAGATGTAGGCATCACCTATAAATTTGGGTATTGGTTGAGAAGAAGTTCCATTAATTATACCAACCTTATCAGCAGTAGAGACGGGCATAGCGATTACGAAAACAGATGGCAGAAGCCAGGTGATGAACTTATGACCAACATTCCTGCAAACCCTTATACCACTAACTCAGCAAGAGATGCATTCTATAACGGTTCATCCGTATTGGTGGAAAAAGGAGACCATATTCGCTTGCAATATATCAATGTAGGCTATCAATTGAATAATACCCAACTGAAAGGTATTGGTATGAAAAGCTTACATCTCTATTGTTCTGTAAGCAATCTTGGAATCCTATGGAAAGCCAATAAAGCGGGAATAGACCCTGATTACAATTGGGGAACTTATTCCTTAAAACCAGTCACTACGTATTCACTAGGGCTTCGTGCACAATTTTAAAATAGACCTATCCCTTGAATGATCAATCATAAAATCATAAAACCATAAATGAGAAATAAGGAATAAACAATATACGATAAACAATAAAAGATAAAAGATAAAAGATAAAAAATAAGATATTAGAAATAAAAAATAAGAATTATGAATAATAAAATAGTACTATTAGTTGGACTCGTGTTTTTACTTTTAAATGCAGGATGTTCAGATTTTTTGGATGAAAAATCAGATACAAAGTTGGTCGTTCCAGAAACGCTAAAAGATAACCAAGCCCTTTTAGACCGAATAGCCAATGTGTTGAGTAGTAATAGCATCAGCGGACAAATCTCCTCGGATGAGATTTATATTACCGATAGTGATTACAATGGAGTTAGCTACGAAGCAGATAAGCGTCTCTATACCTGGCAGCCTAATCTAGTGGCAAGAGCCACAGGTAACGATTGGGGGAGTTGCTATTTTAGAATCAATATTTGCAATACCGTTCTCAATAATCTGGAGCAATATGAAATTAACAATGCGGAGAATGTAAAGGGTCAGGCTTTAGCCCTAAGAGCTTCTATTTATTTGGAAGCAGCACAAATTTGGTGCGTAGCATTCAACAAAAATAAGGCTAATACCGATTTGGGATTACCTCTTCGTCTGAACCCTGATGTTAACCAGAAATCTGTAAGAGCCACCCTACAAGAAACCTATCAACAGATATTGGAAGATTTACATACCGCAGTTTCCCTCTTACCTGAAAAACAAATCGCAGTAACCAGAGCTTCAAAAGCCACAGCTTTAGGGCTATTGGCAAGAACGTATTTGTATATGGGCGATTATTCCAATGCTTTGAAGTATGCCAATGAAGCATTAGCAATTAATGGACAACTGTTGGATTTTAATACACTGACTACTTCAAGTTCTTATCCGATAAAAGAAATGAATATTGAGGTGTTGCTACCTACTACTATTGGTTATTCTCCTATTTTATCGAGTAATACGGCAAAAATTCCATCGTCTTTATATCAGTTATATGATAATAATGACTTGAGGAAAACGGCATTTTTCAGAACAAATGCCAGTGGTCAAATTTTGTTTAAAGGAAACTATTCGGGAACCTCACAACGTTCATCCGTTTTGGCAAAAGATGAGTTGTACTTGATCACAGCAGAAAGTTATGCTCACCTGAATGAGGTAAACAATGCGATGTTGAAATTGAATGAACTTTTAGTGAAAAGATGGAAAGCAGGAACATTCGTCCCTTTTTCAGCAGGCACGAAAGAAGAGGCGTTACGAGTCATCAAAGAAGAAAGAAAAAAGGAGCTTTTGTTCCGAGGACTCCGTTGGGCAGATATCAAACGCTATAATCGTGATGGTGATGCAATGCCCCTCACCAGAACGATTGGCGGAGAAACTTATACCTTGCCTCCCAATGATCCTCGATATGCCATTGCTATTCCAGAGGATATTATCAAACAAACGGGGATGCCTCAGAATCCAAGATAAAAATTAAAAAAAATAGGGTGGAAATATTTTTCCACCCCTTACATTTTCAAAGCAAATGAAACTTATGGTTCTAATTATCTCCTGAAGTTACGGGTGATTTGTTGAGGCTTGTTCTTCTTTTTCAAACCTCTTTTGTTCCGATTTTCTGAAAGTGTTTTTTTCTCTTTTCACCATCCTCTCTCTTTTCATTTTCTTCGACAGCTTTCTTGCCAAATTCTTCTAAAAAGTCTTTTTCTATATTGGTGTGCATTTAGTTTTAAATGAATTTCAGTTTGTTTTATAAAAGATTTTTCAAGACATTTCTGACGATAGGAAGAAATCAAAAATCCCAATTTTACAATTAGCGGCTACGCTTATTGTAAACTTTGGGTACTTTTTGCACTAACGTACTACCGAGTTTTTCTTCTTGTTGTAAATACCAATTATTCAAGTCTTTGAAATTTGAGTAAAGGAGATAAAACCTCTTTCTATTGCATTCTATAATGATATTTAGGATTAATATGATGAGCAAAGTAATAAAAATAAATTTTATGACAGAATTCATAAACAATTAATTTTGTAGAAGTTAAAAAAAATGATACATTTGCTTTACAATATTTTTAACCATAAAACGCAAAGCAACATTATAATTAATGTAATAATTAAACGTGAGGATTTTTAAATCAGATTGAAATATCTAAAGCTATTTCGATTAACATTTAGATTTCTCAAGTTTTCCAAATAAAAACAATCTTCAATGAAACACCTCTACACAAGCCTTATCGGTTTGGTGGGTATTTTTGCATATGGACAAGAAGTAGAAGTCCGTTGGCAAAAAGACATCAAATCTGCATCACAAGACTTTTTAAGTCAGTTAAGCACCACTATAGACGGACAACATCTGCTCTCAGGAAGCACTATCAAGAGCCAAGAAACAGGAGCCAAGAACCAAGATAGCAATGCTCTATCAACGGTTAGCAGTCAACCAACCACCACTGCCCAAAACTACGGCTATGATTACCATATCATAAAACTGAACCAACAAGGACAAATCGTTTGGGAAAAGTACTTTGGAGGCAACAACCACGATTTTTTAACAGCCACTACTTCCACACAGGAAGGCGGTTTTTTATTGGCTGGTACCAGCTATTCCTCCGAAGGATTACAAAAGAAAGGAAAGCTAAAAGGTGGTTCTGATATATGGGTAATTAAAGTAGATGAAAATGGCGAAGAAGAATGGCAGAAAACATTAGGAACTTCAGTAGATGAAGAAGCCAAATCCGTGATTCAAACCACAGATTTAGGTTATTTTGTAGCAGGCAATGCCCAAATCAAACAATCCCAAAACTCCAATGGATTTGGCTCAAAAGATGTATGGTTAGTCAAACTCGATAAAAAAGGAAAAGTTTTGAACCAACTTTATCTAGGAGGCAAAGGCTTAGACGAAGTAGAGAAAATTATTCCTACCAAAGATGGCGGCGCATTGGTAGGCATTTATTCTAGAAGCGGTGAGATGAAAAACTATGTAGCTCCACAAAAGGCAGATAAGAAAAATTCAACTTCAAACACCACATCTATAACACCAGAAAATATTTCGTCACTAAAAGACAAAAATCTGGAAAAAGATCAGGAAGCTTTAGAGCTCGAACAAATAGAAACCAATTACCAGCCAAAATTCACAGAAAACTACGGCGAAGGCGATTTCTGGGTAGTGAAACTGAGCAAAGAAGGCAAGGTAGAATGGCAAAAGAACTATGGAGGTAGTGGCGATGACCACATCAGAACCTTAGCCAATACAGATACAGGTTATATCATAGCAGGAGAAAGCAGAAGCGGAAATTCAGGGAACAAGAAATCCAACATCAAAGAAGGGACAGACTTATGGATAATCTCCGT
>APMI01006115.1_pt1 | contig 46385 bp, 51 predicted proteins | sample 667938 | NCBI WGS metagenome assembly APMI01 (sample SAMN01084076, study PRJNA167559) | wastewater metagenome | biome: Wastewater | place: Denmark: Ejby Moelle, Odense | collected 2011-11-28
GGGCCGGGCGCCCCGGGCCCGCCGCGCGCCGCTGCCGCGCCGGGATCGCCCGCAGCTTCCAGGTGCCGCAGCCCTTCGGCGCGATGACCGTGTTCGAGAACTGTCTGGTCGGCGCGATGCAGGGCGCGGGCCTTGCGAGCGCCGAGGCCGAGGACACGGCGCTCGACGTACTGGACCGCACCGGCCTGCTGCGCCGTGCCAATACCATGGCCGGCGGGTTGCCGCTGCTGGAACGCAAGCGTCTGGAACTGGCGCGGGCGCTCTGCGCGAAACCGAAGCTGCTGCTTCTGGACGAGATCGCGGGCGGGCTGACGGAAAACGAATGCCACGCCCTGGTGCAGACCATCAGGGACATCCGCTCGACGGGCGTCTCGATCGTCTGGATCGAACATGTCGTGCATGCCCTGCTCGCGGTGGTCGATCGGCTGATGGTGATCGATTTCGGCCGCAAGATCGCCGAGGGCGAGCCGCAAGCCATCATGGCGAGCCGCGAGGTCCGGGAAATCTATCTGGGGATCGAAGCCGATGCCTGACCTGCTGACAATCGAAAACCTCGATGCCTTCTATGGCGATTTCCAGGCCCTGCGCGCCGTGAACGCCCGTGTCGCCGAGGGCGAGGTCCTGGCGATCATCGGGGCGAACGGGGCGGGCAAGACCACCCTGATGCGCTCCATCGCCGGGCTGATCCGAAATGCGCCGGAGCAGATACGCTGGAAGGACCGGCCTATCGGCGCGCTGCGGGCCGATCAGGTGGCGGCCCTCGGCATCGCGCTGGTTCCCGAGGGGCGACTGCTGTTCCCCTCGCTCAGCGTCGAGGAAAACCTGATCATCGGCGGACAGACCGGGCGGAAAGGCCCGTGGAACCTTGCGGCGATCTATCGGCTGTTTCCGATCCTTCAGGAGCGGCGCAACCAGCAGTCCACGTCGCTTTCGGGCGGACAGCAGCAGATGGTGGCCATCGGCCGGGCGCTGATGGCCAATCCCGACCTGATCCTGATGGACGAGATTTCGCTCGGCCTCGCCCCCGTGATCATCAAACAGATCTACGAGGCCCTGCCCGGCATCGTCGCGCAGGGCATGGCGGCTGTCATCGTCGAGCAGGATATCGCCAAGGCGCTGTCGGTAACGAGCCGCCTTTACTGCCTGCAGGAAGGCCGGGTGTCATTGGAAGGCGCCTCGTCGCAGGTCACGCGCGAGGCCATTGCCCGCGCCTATTTCGGGGTGTGAGGGATGGATTGGCTGAACGCGGTGGTGCAGGGAACCTTGCTGGGCGGGCTCTATGCCCTGTTCGCAGCGGGGCTGAGCCTGATCTTCGGGGTCATGCGGCTGGTCAATATCGCCCATGGCGATCTGATCGTGCTGGCGGCCTATCTGGCGCTGACCGCCATGACGCTGCTGGGCCTCTCGCCCCTCCTGGCGCTGATCGTCGTGGTGCCGGTCATGGCGGGCTTCGGCTATGTCCTGCAGCGCGGCATCCTGAACCGGACCATGGGCGAGGATATCCTGCCGCCGCTTCTCGTCACCTTCGGCCTGTCCGTCATTCTGCAGAACACCCTGCTGATGGCCTATACCGCCGACCCGCAGAAACTGCAGGCCGGCGCGCTGGAAACGGCGAGCCTGTCGCTTGGCGGGCTGACCGTCGGGGTGCTGCCGCTCATCGTCTTCGCCACCGCCGTCGTCATCATCGGCGCGCTACAATGGATGTTCTACCGCACCGCGCTCGGCCGCTCCTTCCGGGCCACCTCGGACCGGCAGGACATCGCGCAGCTGATGGGGCTGAACCGGTCACATGTCTTCGGCCTCGCCATGGCGCTGTCGCTGACGGTGACCACCGTGGCGGGGGTGTTCCTCGGCATCCGCACATCGTTCGACCCGGCCATCGGCGGCAGCCGTCTGATCTTCGGCTTCGAGGCCGTCATCATCGGCGGCCTCGGCAATCTGTGGGGCACGCTGGCGGGGGGCGTGATCCTCGGCGTGGCACAGGCTCTCGGCGGCCAGATCAATCCCGGTTTCCAGATCCTTGCCGGGCATATCGTATTCCTCGTCGTTCTCGCGCTGCGCCCGCGCGGCCTGTTCCCGAAAATGGAGGGCTGAGCCGATGCGCGTCACCCGCACCTCGACCACCGCGCAGGCGGCCATGATCCTGGCCGTGCTGATCCTCATCGCTCTCGCCTTCGCCCCCTGGTCGGCGGGACGGGCCGAGATGCGCCTGATGGGGGAAATCTTCCTCTACATGGCGCTCGCCTCGCTGTGGAACCTACTGGCGGGCTATGCCGGTCTCGTCTCTGTCGGACAGCAGGCCTATGTCGGCCTCGGCGGCTATCTCCTCTTCGCGCTGGCCATGCTGGCGGGTCTTCCGATCCTCCTCGCGCTGCCACTCGCCGCCGTGGCGGGGGCGGTGATCGCCATGCCGGTCGCCGCACTGATCTTCCGCCTTCGCGGCGCCTATTTCGCCATCGGCACCTGGGTCATCGCCGAAGTGTTCCGGCTGAGCGCCGCGCAGATCTCCGCCCTCGGCGGCGGATCGGGGGCCTCGCTGCCCGCGGGTATCGTGAAATCGCTGGCGGAGGGACGCGACATGCGTGAGGCCATCGCCTACTGGCTGGCGCTCGGCGTGATGGCCGCGGTGATCGGCGCGGCCTTTCTCATCCTGCGCTCCCGCCACGGCCTTGCCCTGACTGCCATCCGCGACAACGAGCTGGCGTCGCGCAGCCTGGGCGTCGATATCTGGCGCACGAAATTCGCGGTCTATGTCATTGTCGCCGGGCTGACGACACTGGTCGGCGCGCTGATCTTCCTGCAGAAGCTGCGCATCTCCCCGGAAGCGGCCTTTTCCGTCAACGACTGGACGGCCTTCGTCATCTTCATCGTCGTCATCGGCGGGATCGGCACACTCGAAGGCCCGATCATCGGCACGCTGATCTTTTTCGCGCTGCGCGAGACCATGGCCGATCTCGGCACGATCTACCTGATCGCGCTGGGCCTCGTCGCCATCATCGTGATGCTGAAGGCGCCGCGCGGGCTGTGGGGTTTGATCCGGTCGCGGACCGGCGCCGAACTCTTCCCGCTGTCGCGCCGCGTCCTGAACATTCCCCCCAAGAAGTGAGACCTGCCATGGCCAAACGCCCCAAGACCATCATCACCTGTGCCGTGACCGGCGCGATCCATACGCCCACCATGTCGGACACCCTGCCCTATACGGCGGACGACATCGCCGCGCAGGCCATTGCCGCCGCGGAAGCCGGCGCGTCGATCCTGCACCTGCATGCCCGCCGCCCGCACGACGGCGGCGTGACGATCGATCCCGAAGCCTTCGCCGCCTTCCTGCCGCGCATCAAGCAATCGACCGATGCCGTCATCAACATTTCGACCGGCGGCAGCCTGAACAACACCATCGAGGAGCGCATCGCCCCCGCTTTGCGCTTCTCGCCGGAAATGTGCTCCATGAACATGGGCTCGATGAATTTCAGCTTCCATCCGCTGGCCAAGCGCTACGACACCTGGAAGTTCGACTGGGAGAAGGACTACGTCGCCAAGTCCGACACCTACATTTTCCGCAACACCTTCGCGGACATAGAGAATGCGGCCACGCAGCTTTCGGCGCACGGCATCAAGTTCGAACACGAATGCTACGATGTGGGCCACCTCTACAATCTGCGCTTCTGCATGGATATCGGGCTGTTCAAGGCGCCGGTCTTTATCCAGTTCATCTTCGGCATCCTGGGCGGCATCGGCCCGGAAGTCGACAACCTGATCTTCATGAAGCGCACCGCCGACCGGCTGTTCGGTGACGACTACCGCTGGTCGGTGCTGGGGGCCGGCGGAGCGCAAATGAGCCTTGCCACCACCGCCAGCCAGATGGGCGGCAATGTCCGCGTCGGGCTGGAGGACAGCCTGTTCATTTCCCGCGGCAAGCTGGCCCGGTCGAATGCCGAACAGGTCGGCAAGATCCGCCGGATCGTCGAGGATCTGGGCTGCGAAATCGCCACCCCTGACGAGGCGCGCGAGATACTTGGCCTGAAAGGCGCGGATCGCACCGCGTTCTGACCCTCTCCGCCCGACACGATACCGGAGGACGAAATGAACAAGATATATGCGAGCGCGTCCGCGGCGCTCGACGGCCTGCTTTTCGACGGGATGGTCATTGCGGCAGGGGGCTTCGGACTTTGCGGCATCCCCGAACTGCTGATCGCCGCGATCCGCGATGTGGGGACCGGAAACCTGACGGTGGCATCGAACAATGCCGGCGTCGACGGTTTCGGCCTCGGCCAGTTGCTGGAAACCCGGCAGATCCGCAAGATGATCTCCTCCTATGTCGGCGAGAACGCGGAATTCATGCGCCAATACCTGTCGGGAGAGCTGGAACTCGAATTCAACCCGCAGGGAACCCTGGCCGAGCGCATGCGGGCGGGCGGCGCCGGGATCGGAGGGTTCTATACCCGCACGGGGGTCGGCACGGTCGTTGCTGCGGGAAAAGACGTGAAGGTCTTCGACGGCGAGGAATATATCCTCGAAACCGGGTTCGTCGCGGATCTGTCGATCGTCAAGGCCTGGAAGGCGGACACGTCGGGCAATCTGAGCTTCCGCAAGACCGCCCGCAACTTCAACCCGCCGGCGGCGCCCTGCGGCAAGGTCTGCGTGGCCGAGGTCGAGGAGATCGTGCCCTTGGGCAGCCTTGACCCCGACCATATCCATCTTCCCGGTATCTATGTGCACCGCATCGTCCAGGGCGAGCACGAGAAGCGCATCGAACAGCGCACGACGCGCAAAGCCGCCTGAGAAAGGAGCCATCATGCTGAATGCCGTACGAGGCTTTTGTTACGCGCCCCGGAAGATGAGAGAATGCAGATGAACTGGGACCGAAATCGGACGGCCGCACGGGCGGCGCTGGAATTGCAGAACGGCTGGTATGTCAATCTCGGCATCGGCATCCCGACGCTGGTGTCGAACTACATTCCCGAAGGGATCGAGGTGACGCTTCAGTCCGAGAACGGGATGCTGGGCATGGGACCGTTCCCCTATGAAGGCGAGGAGGACCCCGACCTCATCAACGTCGGGAAACAGGCGATCACCGAACTGCCGCAAACGGCCTATTTCGACAGCGCGACCAGCTTCGCGATGATCCGCGGCGGCAAGGTCGCTATGGCCATTCTCGGCGCCATGGAAGTGTCCGAAGAAGGCGATCTCGCAAACTGGACGATCCCGGGCAAGCTCGTCAAGGGCATGGGCGGGGCGATGGATCTTGTCGCGGGCGTGGGCCGCGTTGTGGTGGTCATGGACCACACCAACAAGGCGGGCGAGTCGAAGGTGCTGAAGTCATGCACCCTGCCCCTCACCGGCAGGCGCGTGGTCGACCGCATCATCACCAATCTCGGTGTTCTGGACGTGGTTCCCGGCGGACTCAAGATCGTCGAACTGGCCGAGGGCGTCACCGAAGCGGCGTTTCGGCACACAACCGAAGCTCATATTGTCGAATAGCGAAACGCACATTGGCGACGGATTTCAACACGCCGGTGTGCCTCCCCTGAACGGTACCCGGAGCAAGCCGCTATCGATCGGCGAATGTCATGCTGGAAGGCCCGATGCTCACCTGCCCTTCCCTCTAGGGCCCGCCGAACTCCTTCACCGACCAGACATTCGCCAGGATACTCATAGCCAGAACAAGAATGTAGAATGTCATCTCACCTCTCCTCGATACGGGCGTGCGGAGATATCGGACCAACCGCCGGCATCCCTTGAGAGGCTTCGCTTCATCACCACTGCGGCTCATGACCCTCACTTGGCTACCATATTGTACCGCAATACGGTCCATAAATACAAATATCAACTGCGATACAGTACTACACTTTTCAGCGATGGAGAACCAAAAGAGCAAGCGCAACCTTCTGAACGGCAAAAACCGCCCACCTGCGTTATAGGTCGCAGCAGGAGAATTCCGGAAGCGCTGAATGGATCGCGCCAATGCATATGGGAGCACAGTTTCCATAGACAACCATCAACGCATACCAGGCCGGAGCGCCGGAACAGACAGGCATATTTGCGACGTCTCAATCCTGACGCTAAAGGGAGGCGGCCAGCAGTTCTCTGGTGTAGTCGTCCTTCACGTTCTGATGGATCAGTTCATCGGCCGTGATGATCTCGCGGATGACACCCCTGTGCATGATCGCCAGCCGATCGCACATATGGGCGACGAGCGGCAGGTCGTGGCTGATGATGAAGAGGGTCAGGCCCTTCTCCCGCTGCAGCCGCATGATGAGATTGACGACTTCCGCCTGGATGGACACGTCGAGCGCGGAGGTCGGTTCATCGAGCAGCATGAGTTCGGGTTCGATGGCAAGGCAGCGCGCAATGGCAACGCGCTGGCGCTGGCCACCCGAAAGCTGGTGCGGGAAACGGAAGCGATGCTCCGGGCCGAGACCGACATCCTTCAATGCCTGCAGGATACGCCTTTCCGGATTGTCGAAACGGTGGATGGCGAGCGGTTCGCCGATGATCTGGTCCACCGTATGCACCGGATTGAGCGAGGCGTAGCAATCCTGCATGACCATACCCCCTCCCCGCCGATCCTCACGCGCCCGCTGCTGACGGCGGTCAGGCCCATCATGGCGCGCAGCAGGGTCGTCTTGCCGGAGCCGCTTTCGCCGACCAGGCCGAAGACGCTGCCCTGCGGCACGCTGAGGGAAACGTCCTGCAGCGCCCGCACGGTGCGGACCTTGGTATGGAAATCCACGCAAACGGATTCGATCTCGATCATGACTTTGCCTCCAGCCAGGCGGGATCGCGGGTGAACGTGCGCAGCTCCGGCAGCCGTTCGGTCAGCGACGGGCGGCAGGCGGCGAGCGCGCGCGTATAGGCATGGTGCGGGTTCGCCAGATCGGCGGCCGTGCACTCCTCCATCACCTGCCCGCCATACATCACGACCACCCGGTCGCAGAAGCTGGACACGAGATGCAGGTCGTGGCTGATCAGGATCAGCGACATGCCCCGTTCCTTGATGATCTGGTCGAGCAGGCCGAGAAAGCTGGTGCGGACAGAAGCGTCGAGCGCCGATGTCGGCTCGTCGGCGATCAGGAGCTCCGGCTCGCCGGCAAGGGCGATGGCGATCATCACGCGCTGCCCCATTCCACCGGATACCTGGTGCGGATACTGGTCGTAAACCGATGCCGGATCGTTGATGCGCACGGCGGCGAGCAGGTCGAGCACCTTCGCCTTCGCCGCCCGGCCGGTAATGCCGTGGTGCAGGCGGAAACACTCGGCTATCTGGGCGCCGACCGTCGTGACGGGATTAAGCGCATAACGCGGATCCTGCATGATCATGCCGATGCGCCGGCCACGCATCGCCCGCTTCTGTGCGGGCGATGCCTTGAGCATGTCCTGGCCGGCGAATTCGAATCGCCTGGCCGTGACTTTGGCGCTCGGCGGCAGAAGGCCCATGATGGCCCGGCCCATGGTGGATTTGCCGGAGCCGCTTTCCCCCACGATACCGAGCCGGCCGCCATCGACGGAGATGTTGACGCCGCGCAGCGCCGGCACGGGACCGGAACGGCTGGCGAAGGAAACGCGGAGGTCTTCGATTTCAAGCTTCGACATTACGAGGACCTCGCATCGAAGACGTCACGCAGGCCATCCCCCAGGAGATTGAAGCCGAGGCTGGCGATGAAGATGGCAATGCCGGGAATGGTGGCGACCCACCACTGGTCGAGCACATATTGCCGGCCCGCGGCCACCATGAGACCCCATTCCGGCTGCGGCGGCTGTGCGCCGAGGCCGAGGAAGCCAAGGCCCGCAGCGATCAGGATCGTGCCGGACATATCGAAGGTCAGGCGCACGACGACCGAAGCGAGGCAGAGCGGCGCGATATGGTTGAAGAGGATGCGCAATGTGGACGCGCCCTGCAATTCGGCCATGCGCACGAAGTCGCTGTTGCGGATGCTGAGCGTTTCGGCGCGGGCAAGGCGCGCATAGGGTGGCCAGCTCGTCACGGCGATAGCGATGATGGCATTGTTGATGCCGGTGCCGAGCGCGGCGACGAAGGCGAGCGCCAGGACGAGGCGCGGCAGCGAGAGGAAGATATCGGTGATGCGCATCAGCGCCGCATCGACGATGCCGCCGAAATAGCCGGCGACGATGCCGATGGTGAGACCCACCGGCCCGACGATCAGCGAGACCATGAGGACGATGCGCACCGTGATCTGCGCGCCGTTCACGACACGCGAGAGAATGTCGCGGCCGAGCTCGTCGGTACCGAACCAGTGCCCGGCGCTCGGCGGCAGGAGGCGATTGGCAAGCACCGGATCGGTCGGCGAGCCGACGAAGAGCGGTCCGACGAGCGCCACGAGGACGAGCGCCAGGACGATCAGCAGGCCGACGAGCGCCAGCGGGTTGGCGACGAGCGCGCGGAACGAGAGCGTGAGGCGGACGCACCGTGCCTGCGCGCGGCTCGTCGGCCGGTCGGTGGTCAGCCATTGGGCAAGCGTGGTGCTCATGCGGTCCTCGGATCTGCGAAGCGATAGATGACGTCCGCCAGCGCGTTGAGTAGGATGAAGACGGCGCCGATCAGGATCGTGCCGCCGATGACGGCATTGAGATCGGCGTTGAAAAGCGCATTGGTCATGTAGAGGCCGAGGCCCGGCCAGGAGAACACCGTCTCCGTCAGCACCGCGCCTTCGAGCAGGAAGCCGTAGGAGAGGAAGCAGACGGTGATGATCTGCACCCGCGCATTCTTCAGCGCATGCCCCCAGATGACGGTGCGCTCGGAGGCGCCCTTGGCGCGGGCGAGCGTGATATATTCCTGGTTCAACTGGGTCAGCATGAAGCTGCGGGTCATGCGTGCGATATAGGCGAGCGAAGACAGCCCCAGCAGCGTCGCCGGCAGGATCATGTGCGAAAGCGCATTGTAGAAGACATCCATGTCTCCTGCCCGCAGTGCGTCTATGGTGAGGATGCCAGACCATTCCTCCACCAACCCGTCATAGGCGATGTCGATGCGCCCCGGTCCCGCCACCCAGTCGAGCTTGCCGTAGAAGATCAGCAGGAACACGATGCCGAGCCAGAAGACCGGCACGGAATAGCCCGACAGGCTGAGCACGCGCACCACCTGGTCCTGCCAGCGCCCGCTGTTGGCGGCTGCGACCACGCCGAGCGGCACACCGAGCAGCACACCGATCAGGATGCCGATCGTCGCCAGTTCCAGCGTTGCGGGAAAGACGCTCGCCAGGTCCTCCGCCACGGGGTGGCCGGTGAAGACGGAGGTGCCGAAATCGCCATGGGCGACCTTGCCGACATAGGTGATAAACTGCTCGTAGACCGGCCTGTCGAGACCGAGTTCCTTGTACATCTTGTCATAGACTTCTTGCGGAGCCTTCTCGCCGATGACGGCCACGACCGGATCGATAGGGATCAGGCGGCCGACGGCGAAGGTGACGAAGATGAGGCCGACGAGGGTAAGCGCGACCGAAATCGCGCTCCCCAGGGACAGGCGGAGGAAGGCGTAGAACCGCTTGGCCGGGCTCTGCACGGGACTACTTCCTGACCAGGCGGTAGAAGACCGTCGCCGGCCCGACCACGTAATCCTTGACGTTCTTGCGCAGGGCGGCCAGACGAATGCGCTGCACGAGGCCGACATAGGGACCGTCCGCGATCACCTTGCGCTGCAGGTCCTTGTAAAGCTCCGCGCGCTTGGCGTCGTCCGGCTCGCGCACCGCAGCCTCGGTCAGCGCATTGATGGCGTCATCCTTCCAGCTGTTGCGCCAGGCCACCGTCTTGCTGCCGGCATCCGGGCCGTTGTCCGGGTTCAGCGCGAAGGTCGCCGCATTGGCATGCGGGTCGAGGAAGTCCGGCTCCCAGGTGCCGAGCACCGCTTCGAACTGGCGGCCACGATAGGCGGTGATGAACTGCTTCTGGTCCGTCTGCACAATATCCATCTTGACGCCGGCAGCCGACATCGACTGCTGCACCGCCTGGGCGATATCGATGGCCGGGCTGACATTGCGCACGGAAAGCTTGAAGGAGAAGCCGTCCTTGTAGCCGGCTTCGGCGAGCAGCGCCTTGGCCTTCTCGACGTCGTAGCTGTACGGGTTCTCGTCGAGCGAGCCGTAGAAGCCCGCGGGCCAGAAGGACTGGAGCACGGTGAATTCGCCCTTCAGCAGCGATTCCGTCATGCCCTTGTAGTCGACGAGGTATTTCAGCGCCTCGCGCACCTTCGGCTTGGTGAAGGGCTCGACCGTCTGGCTGAGGCCGAGATAGAGGTTGCGGGCCGCATTGTTGCGCATGACCGCAATGTCGGGATTGGCTTCGAGCGCCTTGATCTGGTCGCCCGGCAGGTTGGTCGCGATGTCGACGTCGCCCTTTTCCAAGAGCAGGCGCTGGGAGGCGGATTCCGGTACATGGCGCAGGATCACGCGCTTCATCGCCGGCGCGCCCTGGCGATAGGCCGGATTGGCCTGCATCACGATCGTCTGGTTCGGCTTCCAGGTCTTCATCACGAAGGGACCGGAGCCTTCCGACTTGTCCTTCAGATAGGCAAGGCCGAAATCGCCGTCCTTCTCGTTTTCCTTGACGGTCTTGGAATCGACCACCGAGGCATTGACGGAGGACAGGATGGTCAGCACCAGCGAGGGAGCATAGTCGACGGCGATCTTCATCTCGAAGGTCTGGTCGTCGACGGCCCGGATCATGCTGTCGACATTCTCGGCCGTCCAGCCGAACTGCTTCAGGATGAAGGCAGGGGACTTGCCCGCCTTGACCACGCGGGCGAAGGAATAGACGACGTCATTGGCCGTGAGCGGATTGCCCGAGGCGAAGGTCTGGCCGGCGCGCAGCTTGAAGGTGACGGTCTTGTTGTCGTCGCTGAAGGTCCAGCTTTCGGCGACGAGGCCGGTCAGCTTGGACATGTCGTTCGCCTCGTTGCCGACGAGCGGCTCATAGACGTTGTGCAGCACCTCGGTGCCCGTATCCTCGTAGGATTCCGCCGGATCGAACGAGATCGCGTCGTCGATGACCTTGGCGATGACCAGCGTATCGGCCGGCGTCTCGGCGAGCGCGATGCCGGCCGTCATGCTCATGAAAAGGGCCGCAGCGGCCACGCTTCCCAGAAACTGTCTTCTCTTCATTTCACCCTCCTCCCGTAGGGCCCGGCCTGCCGGGTTTTCAATGTCGTCGGTCTGGTTACAGTCCTGCAATTCCATGATCGGTCACCCGGGCGGCCAGCCGGTAGCGGGTGATCCATGCGATTTCCTGCAAGGCGGCTTCCAGCTCGCCATCGCGTGTTCCTGTCAGGCGCGTACGGATCGCCGCGAGCGCCGAAGCCTGATCGTGACGGCGCACGCACAGGATGAAGGGAAAGCCGAAGCGGGCCTTGTAGGCGGCGTTCAACCCGTCCCACTCCGCGATCTGCTCCTGCGTCAGCGCATTGAGGCGGATCGAACTCTGCTCGGCATCCGACTCCGCCGTCACCCGGCCGGCCCGCACATCCGCGCCGCCGAGATCGGGATGGCGATTGAGAAAGGCGAGCAGCTCCTCCTCCGGGAGCGCGCGCACCAGCCCCAGCATCGCATCGTGCAGGGCCGCCGCCGAGGTGAAGGGCCGGTCGATGGAAACCTTCTCCGCCACCCAGTCGGCGTTTTCCCAGACCGGTGCCAGCGCCGCGGCGAAATCCCCCCGCGGCAGGGCATTGAAATCCGCGATCTTCCGCGCCGTCATGACTGCGCGGCCAGGCTGGTGACACGCTCGGCAAGCGGCGGCAGGAACTGGCGGTCGAAGACTTCGGATGCCGCAGGCACGCGGGCAAGGCCCTTGGCCTGGGCGATCAGCTTGGCGCCGGCGACGATGCGCGCGTCATCCGCATCGCCGATGCCGATGCGCCCGCCTTCCGGTCCTGCCATTTCCAGCCCCAGCGTGCCGACGAGGCGCGCGCGGTTGGCCTTGATGTCGAGCTTCGGATTACGCCTGGCGACGGCGGCAATGGCCGCATCCGGGTCCGCAATGGTATCCTTGAGGCCGAGATTGATCGCCGCCAGCAGGCCGCGCACCGCCTCGGGATGTTTCTCCGCAAATTCACGGGTGACCATGACCGCGCCGCCGTAAAGGTCGGGCAGATAGTGGCGGAATTCGAGATGGCGCAGCACCTTGTCCGGGTCGAGGCCGGCCTCGATCGTGTGGGCGCGCACGGTGTTGACGAAGCCGAAGATGCCCTCCCAGCGGTCGGTATCGCGCATGATCGGAACCATCTCCTCGTGGCCGAGGTCGGAAGGCTCGACCTCGACGGTCGAAATGTCGAGGCCTGTGGCAATGCCGAATTCCGGGAAGAGCTTCCAGGCGGCGTCTTCGGGATGCGAAACCAGCTTGCGGCCGGCCAGATCGGCCGGACTGTGGATGGGACCGTCGGCATCGACGGCAATGGTGTAGGGCGAGCGATTGTGCATGGCCCAGACGGCAAGCGGCGAGGAGGCCGGATCGACCGACTTCATCTCGATCAGCGTGTTCATGTCGCCATAGGCGACATCATAGCCGCCGCCCGCCAGAACCGGCACCGCCCAGGCAAGCGAGGCGCCTTCGGTGAACTCCACCTCAAGGCCGTGACGCGCGAAATGCCCGTTGTCGGCGGCCAGGAGGAACGGGGCCTGCGGGCCCGAGAAAAAGCTGTTCAGGAAGAATTTGATCTGCTGGACCACGCCGCTGTTCCCTGTCGTCTGTTAGCGATTGGGTGGAGTGTGCGCCTCGCCAGCATTGCCGTCTATATCAAACTATGAAACACTCCATTGCCGAAATTAGAATAGGCAAGCCCCATGTCCCGTTCGCTGATCCCCGCCGCCTTGCTTTACTTTGACCGTGTCGCTTCGACCGGGTCCATCCAGGCCGCCGCCCGCGCCCAGAATGTCGCCGCATCCGCCATCGACCGCCAGATTCTGGGCCTGGAAGAACGGCTCGGCGTAAAGCTCTTCGACCGGATGCCGAAGGGCATGCGGCTGACGGCGGCCGGCGAGGCGCTGGTTCGTCTCGTTCATCGCTGGCGTGCGGAGGAGCGCAACGCGGTTGCGGAGATATTCCAGCTCCAGGGGATGCGGCAGGGCCAGGTCAATCTCTTTGCCATGGACAGCCACGCGACAACCATTCTCCCACGGCTCGTGCAGGAAATTGCCGCCGCCCATCCGTTGATCGGCCTCTCCATTCAGATCGGCTCGACGGACGAAGCGGCCGCAGCGCTCCTCTCAGGTCAGGCGGACCTCGCAATCGTCTTCAATCTGCCGCAACGCAGCGATCTGCGGTCACTCTGGAGCCTGCCGCTGCCCTTCGGCTGCGTCGTCGCGCCCGATCATCCGCTCCTGTCTCGCCCCGATCTGAAATTCCAGGACGTCGTGACCTATCCAATCGCCCTGCAAAGCCGCTCGCTGCTGATCCGCCGTTTTCTGGAGGTGCAATATAGCTGGCTCTTCGCCGAACCGCATGGCCGTGTCGAAACCAACTCCCTGCATCTCGTCAAGCATCTTGCGCGCAGCGGCAACTACGTCGCCTTTACGTCCGAACTGGATGCCGCGACGGAACTTGCCGAAGGATCGCTGCGCTTCTTGCCGCTGACCGAGATCGACGCTCTACCCCAATCCGCCGATATCGCCATCGACGCGTCCAAGCCGCTCAACGCATTGGTGAAGATCGTTTCCGACCACGCCGAAACCCTTATCGGTCAAATACTGGTTGCCGCACGGAACCGATGCTGATCGGGGCAGTCGGCCCTGGCTCGCCGTTTCATGCCGGGTTGCCCATGACGATCCGTTTCGGGGCGGTTTCGACGCGAAACGCAGGCTGCTTTGCGGAGGATGTCAAACTCGACCTGATAAAACGGCCCCATGGCGGGCCGCCCGCTTCCAATACAGTTTCGCGGGCAGATTTGAGATGTGCCTCGATACATGCCTGCGCGTGGCGTGCGAGATCCTCCCCATCTTCCCAAAGCTTGCGCCAGATCCCAAGAAGACCGCAAAGCGGTTGCCCGACGACTGTGGATGAAAAGGATTCAAACACGATGGGGCCATCATACTTGATCCGCGCCAGACCATTGAAAATGCGACCGAAATCGACCCAGCCGGCGCCGAGGTAACCACGGCTCGATTCCCCGATATGGAGATAGCCGAGATGATCGCCCGTATCGACGAGCGCCGGCTCCATGCCGGCCCCCTCGCTGAGGCAGCCCTGAAGGAAGAAGCAGGGCTTCCACCTGGAGGGGCAAGCCCTGCTGGTGCATCTATGGCGATGCTGACAAGAACATTCCGGCCGAAGCGCTCGGCTGGATGGCGAAACGTGCCGGCTCCAGGGAAACCGTCATGGTGAAGGGTGCCTCGCATGTCGTCATGGCCTCCCATCCGGAGGATGTGGCACGCCCCATCGAACAGCTGAGCAACCGACGGGCGGCTTCCGGCCACCCGTTCGCATGGAAGATGGAGAGGAGCGCCGTCAATTCTTGACAGATCATTCCAATATACCTACATCGACGGCATGGCGAGAAACAAGGAATTCGACAAGGACAAGGCGCTTGCGGCGGCGATCGGCGTCTTCCGTGAGCACGGCTTCGAGGGAACCTCGACGAACATGCTCGTGCGGGCGATGGGGATCGGTCGGCAAAGCCTGTACGATACCTATGGCGATAAATGGCGACTCTATTGCCATGCCGTGGAGCGATATTCCGACATGGAGACGAAGGCTCATATCGAAATGTTGCTTGGCCAACCGCGCGCCGTCGACGGCCTTCGCGCCATGATCGACCGTGTCGTTGCGCAGGCCGGGATGGCGCTCGATCTGCGAGTTCGGCCAAACGCGGCCCGAACTTGTCGCCCTGCACCGGGCCGCCGGGCTCCGCCTGACGGCCGCGGTCGAGGCGCGAATTCAGGCCGCACAGGCTGAAGGCGATCTCGACAAGACCATTGCGGCACCGGATATGGCCGGCTTCATTCTTGCCAGTATCGCCGGAATTCGCATGTCGGCACGCGGCGGAGCAGGGCCGCAGGAACTCAACGCATTGGGTGCCATGGTCCTGCGCGCCGCGCGATAGCAAAATTTTTTGATCAATTCTGGAACAAATAGTCAAGAAAGGACAATATGATGAAAGCTGTTGTCATGCACGAAACCGGCAGCGCCGATGTCATGGACTATGTGGCGGATCGCCCCGAACCCATCGCAGGCGCCGGCCACGTGGTCGTCGCGGTCGCGGCCGCCGGCGTCAACTTCATGGATATAGGCGTTCGCCAGGGCATGGCCTGGACGGAGATGCCGAACCCCAAGATTCTTGGCGTCGAAGGTGCGGGACGCGTGATCGCCATCGGCGAAGGCGTCACGGATTTCGCAGTGGGAGACCGCGTGGCCTGGGTCTACGCGCCCGGAAGCTACGCCGAACGCATCGCGATCCCGACGGACGCGCTCGTCCATGTTCCCGATGCCATCGATGACCAGACGGCCGCGGCCGTGATGATGCAGGGCCTGACCGCCAGCCATTTCGCCACCGACTTCTATGCGGTGCAGCCGGGTGACACCGCACTGGTGCATGCCGCCGCCGGCGGACTCGGCCTGCTGCTGACGCAGATCATCACCATGCGCGGCGGCACGGTTATCGGCCGCGTCTCCTCGCAGGACAAGATCGCCGCCGCCAAGGCCGCGGGCGCGGCCCATGTCATCCTGGATAAGGAAGGTCGCTTCGCCGATGCCGTCCTCGCCCTGACGGACGGCGAGGGCGTGAATGTCGTCTATGACGGCTCGGGGCCGACGACCTTCGAAGGCTCGCTCGCCTCGCTGAAACGGTCCGGAACCTTCTGCTGGTATGGCCCCGTGCTGGGCGGGCCGGGGCCGATCGACATCATGAACCTGCCGAAGAGCATCAAGCTCGGCTATGCCGTCTTTTCCGATCACATCCACACGCCGAAACTCTACCGCACCCATGCGAAACAGCTTTTCCAATGGATCGAAGGCGGCTTGCTGAAGGTGAACATCGGCCAGACCTACCCGCTCGCAGGCGCCGCCGACGCCCATCGGGCCATGGAGCGCCGCGCCACCACCGGCAAGCTTCTCCTCCTGCCGGAAGCAGCCTGAAGAGGGCGAAAACCATCCCGGCGCGCCGACAGCGCGCCGGCATCATTCACGCGGAGGACCGCCTGACGACGATCGGCAACAACGGCGCGCCGCTTTCTCGAACAGCTATCGGCGCGCCCACTACCTGATCGAGGCCGATGGCAACATCCGCGCTCACCATTTCAGCGAAGGCAATCATGCCGAGACCGGGCAGGCGACCCGGAATCTCCTGCGCGAGGCTGGCGGCAAGGCGGTTCGGCTACCCTCTTGCAACCGAAAGCCGAGGGCGCCGAGGCTAACGCCTTCACCTTCGGTTGGGTGCGTCCCTGCCACGGGCGGACGATATCCAGAGCGATATCATCGGACTTGATATCGGCGATGATTGCACTCTGGAGACCAGAAGCGAATGCGAGCAACGCGGTCTACGAGGCCGCGCTCACGCCAATCCCGCGAGCTTTTCCAGATCGCGACGAGCGCCCGGCCCTGCGGCGACGACCGGCGCGCCTTTGGTGAGGCTCTCGCCCTGCGTCGGGAAAGGGTGATACCAGCCGCCCGCCTCTTTCACGAGGCAAAAGCCCGCCAGGCAATCCCAGGCGTGCATATAGGGTTCGTAATAACCGACCAGCCGGCCCGCCGCGACGTAGGCGAGCATCAGCGCACCGGAACCGTTGCGGATGAAATTGCCGCCTTCCGCCAGGAGCTGGCCGATCATGCTCGCGACGAAATCCGGCGTGACATAGGAGTTGGCGCCGATGCCGGTCAGGGCGTTGCGGATCGTGCGCGACGGATCGAGCGTCAATGTCTTCTCGTTCAACTTCGCCCCCTTGCCGGCGGCGGCGGCGTAGATTTCGTTGTGGCAGGGGGCACCGATAACGCCGATGATGGGGTCGTTGGCACGAAGGACGGCGATCGAGACGCACCAATTCGGCATGCCGTTGACGAAGGGCGCCGTCCCGTCGATGGGATCGACCACCCAGGTATAGCCGGACGTGCCGGCTGTATGGCCGAATTCCTCGCCGAGGAAACCATCCTCCGGAAAGAGGGCGGCGACGCGCTCACGGATCAGCTTCTCCACATTGCGGTCGGCAATCGAGACCACATCCTGAATGTCGCGCTTGGTTTCGATGATCAACTCGTCGCGGCGGTTGAAATAGTCGAGCGCCATGGCACCGGCCTCCTGCACGATAGCGCGTGCAAGGGCGAAGCGGGTGTCGATGGCGGTCTCCGGCGAGGTCGTCTGGGAGTTTTCCAGGGTCATGGTTTAGGTCTCGATGAGTGCGATGCCGCGGTTTTTGAACTGAATGGATGCATCCGCCGCTGGCGGCAGGATGCGGTCGACGGTGTGGTCGACGACGAAGAGCGTGCCGATATCGGTCTCGACCTCGTATTCGACGTGATCACCGAGATAAGCCGAGTGCAGAATGCGACCGGCAAGCCCCTGCCCCCCGCCTTCGGAAAGGAGGATGGCGCCGGGGCGCACGGCAAGGCTGGCCGTCCCCGGTTTCGCCCTGCCCGCCGGCACGCGATGCTCGATCACGCCGACGCGGATCTGCGCCTCCTGCCCCTCGATGCTCAAAACCTCGCAGGCGATGACATTCGCCTCGCCCATGAAGTCGGCGATGAAGGATGACGCCGGCGCCTCGTAAAGCTCGCACGGCGCGCCGGACTGGGCGATCTCACCGCCCTTCATGACGATGATGCGGTCGGAAACGGCGAGCGCCTCGTCCTGGTCGTGCGTGACATAGACGGCGGTGAAGCCGAGGCGCTGCTGCAACTCGCGGATATCCGTGCGCACCTTGCGGCGCAGGCGCGCATCGAGATTGGACAGCGGCTCGTCGAGCAACAGCACCTGCGGTTCCAGCACCAGCGCGCGGGCGACGGCGACGCGCTGCTGCTGACCGCCAGAGAGTTCAGCCGGCAGGCGGTGGCCCATGCCGGCAAGGCCGACAAGCGCCAGGCCCTCATCCGCCTTCTCGCGCGCCTCCCTCCTGGAGAGCCCGGAGGATTCCAGACCATAGGCGACGTTGTCGCGCGCATTCATATGCGGGAACAGCGCATAGGACTGGAACACCATCGAGACGTCACGCTCATTGGCCGGCAGCATGGTGACGTCCTTGCCGCCGATGAGAATTTTGCCCGCACTCGGATGCTCCAGGCCAGCGAGCATGCGCAACGTCGTCGTCTTGCCGCAGCCGGAGGGACCCAGCAGGGTGACGAGCGTGCCGGGCTCGATGGTCAGCGACAGGTTGGGAATGGCGGTGAAGGCGCCGAACGACTTGCGGACATTCTCGAAGACGACGGAACCGGCTTTCTGGTTGATCATACGGTTTTCTCCTGACGAGAGGATGGAGTGACACCCGCCACGCGGTTTTCGCGGCGCAGGCGGCGTTCGCCCACGAGAAGCTGGAAGCCGGTGATGACCGTGATCATCACGACGATCAGCATGGAGGAATAGGCGATCGCCACGCCGTATTCGCCATTTTCGACGAGGCCGACGATGTAGGAAGTCGCCATGTTGTATTCGGCGCTGACGAGGAAGATGACGGCGCTGATGGAGGTGATGGCGCGCACGAAGGAATAGACGAGCGCGGCGGTGATGGCCGGGCGCAAGAGTGGCAGGATGACCTTGCGGATCGTGCGGAAGCTGCCCGCGCGCAGCGTCAGCGAGGCTTCGTCCAGGCTCCTGTCGAGCTGGCTCATGGCCGCGATGCCGCCGCGCACGCCGACCGGCATGTTGCGGAAGACAAAGCAGGCGATGAGGATCAGCGCCGAGCCGGTCATTTCCAGCGGCGGCAGGTTGAAAGCCATGATGTAGCTGACGCCGATGACCGTGCCGGGAATGGCGAAGCTCATCATCAGCGCGAACTCGAAGGCGTTCTTGCCGGCAAACCTCTGCCGCACGATGATATAGGCGGTCAGAAGGCCGACGGTGGCCGTCAGCGGCGCGGAAACGAGCGCGATCTCCATCGTCGTCCAGAACGAGTTCCAGGCGACACCCGTCCAGGTGATGCCATTGTCGAAGCTGATGGAAAAGGCCTTCGCGTAGTGGTCGAGCGTCAGCGAGTTGTCGAGACCCCAGGTCTTCACGAAGCCGCCGATCAGGATCATCCCGTAGATGACCAGCGTGAAGAGGATCCACGGAATGACGACGGCATGCACGCCGATCGACACGCCCCTGGGAAGGGCGATATGCGCACCGCTGTCGCCCTTGCCGGTCACGGTCGCAAAGTTCTTGCCCGAGAGCCAGAACCGCTGGGCAAGGAAGGCCGAGAGCGTGAAGACGAGCAGCACCATGGCGAGTACGGCAGCGCGCGAGGGGTCGTTCTGCGAGCCGACGACGGCGAAGAAGATTTCCGTCGAGAGCACGCCATGGCTGCCGCCGAGCACCAGCGGGTTGCCGAAATCGGCCATGCTCTCGATGAAGCCGATGAGGAAGGCATTGGCAAGGCCCGGTTTCATCAACGGCAGGGAGACCTTGCGGAAAGTGCGCCAGCGGTCGGCACGCAGCGTCGTGGACGCCTCCTCCATCGACGGGCTGACGCCCTCGACAACGCCGATCAGGACGAGGAAGGAGATCGGCGTGAAGGACAGGACCTGTGCGATCCAGATGCCGGTGAGGCCATAGAGCCAGCGGCCGGGTTCGAGGCCGAAGAGGCTCGACAGGCCCTGCGTGACGACGCCGGCACGGCCGAAGAGCAGCGTGAGCGCCAGACCGATGACGAAGGGCGGCGTGATGATCGGCAGGATGGTCAGAAGACGCAGGCCCTTCTTGAAGGGAAAGCGCGTGCGGGTGGCGACGAGCGCGAAGGCAAGGCCGAGCAGGGTCGAGCCGAGGCCGGTCATGATCGCGAGCCAGAGCGTGCGCCAGGCAACGCCGCAGCGGCCGGCGCCGATCACGCAGTTGAGGCTCCAGATGCTGGGATCCTGCACGTTGCGGATGAAGTTATCTGTATTGAACGAGCCGTCGAAGTCCTGCACCGAGCCGACGAACATGCTGCCGATCGGGTAGAAAACGAAGACAGCGACGAGGAAGACGAGCAGGGAAATCGCACTCACGACGAAGGCGTCGCCCTTCATCACCCCGCGTTCGGCCAGGCCGAAGGCGAAGAGCAGCACGAAGACGACGGACAGCAGCACGGCACCGGCCCCCATCGACGGCTGGCCATCGGCGAGCAGGCCGAAAAGACGTTCACTGATCGTCCAGGTCCAGCCGGAAAAGCCGATGGCGAGGCCTTGCAACGTCAGGAAGGCGATACCGATCGCTCCCACCCAGGCCAGCACGGCGCCGCGGCGCATCGGGTCCGCCATGCCGCGAGCCGCGCCGGCCAGGAGAAGGAGCAAGAGTGCCACGGCAAGCCACAGCCGACCATGCGCCAAAATCTGGACGAGGCCGGGTGCGGCCTCTGCGGAAAGTGGGAAACCGGCCAACCAGCCTAGCCCGTAGAAGCCGCCCTCGATCCGATACCAGGGCACCAGGGTCAAAGCGACCACGCCCAGGATCAGGACGACGTCCAGCCTGCGATTGCCATGTCTCATGGCTGACCTCGCTGTCATTAAGTGTGGGAGGCGGCGCCCGGGGGAGACAGGCGCCGCCGGCTTGGGCAGGTGATCACCGAGCGCGATCCTCTGCCGCCTGCCCGGTCCTATGTCCTCCCGGAGAAAGACGATGGACAGGAGGACAGGCGATCACCGGACCGCACGAACCATCAGTTCGCCGCAGCGCCGACTTCGCGGTCCCAGCGCTCCAGCAATTCCTTGCGCTTTGCCGGGTCGCCATAGGTCTTGAAGTCGTAGTCGATCAGCTTGATGTCCTCGAAGCGCGGCGCTTCCTTCGGGATTTCGGCGCTCTTGTTGGAAGGTAGCTGGAAGGACTTGGCGTCCTTCATGCGCGACTGGACCTCGGGCGTCAGCGCCCAGTCGTACCAGATCTTCGCATTGTCGAGGTTGCGCGCCCCCTTGATGATCGACATGGAGCCGATTTCGTAACCCGTTCCCTCGCAAGGCGTGATCGACTTGACCGGGAAGCCTTCCACCGTTTGCGCGACCGCGTCATGCACGAAGACGATGCCGAGCGCCGTTTCGCCGCGCGCGGCGGCCTTCACAGGGGCCGAGCCGGATTTGGTATATTGCGAGATGTTCTCGTTGAGCTTCTTCAGATAATCGAAGGCCTTGTCTTCGCCCATGATCTGCACGAGGGAGGCGAGCGCCGTATAGGCCGTGCCGGACGAATTGGGATTGGCGATCTGGATTTCACCCTTCAGCTCGGGCGCGAGAAGATCGGCCCAGCAGACCGGCTCCTTGAAGCCCTTGGACTTGAAGATTTCCGTATTGTAGCCCCAGCCAAGCGCACCGGCATAGACGCCGACCGTCTTGTAACCGGAGCTCTCGGCCTGCTTCTTGGCCCAGTCGTTGAGCTCGTCGAGCTTCGGCGACTTGTATTCCAGCGTCAGGTTTTCCGAGGCGGCCTGCAGATGCGGATCGCCCGTGCCCGCCCACCAGATGTCGGTCTTCGGGTTGCGCGCCTCGGCACGCACCTTCGCATAGGTCTCGCCGGAGGACAGGCGCACCATATTCACCTTGATGTCGCTATGCGACTTTTCGAAATCGCCCTTAATCTGCTCGCAGATGACGACATCGGCCGAGCAGATGAGGTTCAGTTCGCCGGCCGCCTGCGCCGGTAGCGCAGCGAGCGCGGTTCCGCCAAAGAGCATAAGGGAAAGGGTCTTCATTTTCATGGGGGTATCCTCCTGTTGCCTGTTTTGGTCTTGTCCGTGAACGAGGCGCAGGAAGGGGCCTTCGGGCAGCCCTGCGGGCGCACGTTCACGAATTCGGGATCGGGCTTATGCGGCGGTCTCGATCAGTTCGTCGCGGAAATCTCCGCATCGAACCTTTCGAGCAACCGACTTCGTTCCACCGGCGAACCGAAGGTGGCGAAGTCATAGTCAACCATCTTGATCAACGAGATATCGGGCGCCGCGAGCGGCAGGGTCGCCATGGCATTGGACGGAACCTGGTTCTGGCCGGCAAGTGCGCCCGTCCTCTGCCCTTCGGGGCTCAGCGCGAAATCGACGAAGCGCCTCGCCTCCTCGCCATGTCTGGCGCCCTTGACGATGCTGACGGCGCCGATCTCGTATCCGGTCCCCTCGCAGGGCGCGACGATGACGAGAGGGAAGCCTGCCTGCTTCTGCGTCACGGCATCATGCATGAAGGAAATGCCGATCAGCGTCTCCCCACGCGCGGCAGCCTTGACGGGTGCGGCACCGGATGTCGTGTAGTGATCGATATTGCGATTGAGGGCGGCGAGATAGCGAAAGGCCTCGTCCTCGCCAAATAGCTGGACGAGGGTCGCCAGCGTCGTGAAGGCGGTCCCCGACGAATTCGGATTGCCACTCAGGATGCGGCCGCGATAGGCGATATCGATCAGGTCCTTCCAGCAGGTCGGCGCGGGCAGCTTCAGATCACGCAAGAGGTCGGCATTGTAGGCAAAGCCGAGCGCGCCGGCATAGATGCCCGCCGAGCGGCCGCCGGACATGGCGAAGAAGTTCTGCGCCCAAGGCAACATGTCGCGCCCATGCGCCGGCTGGTAGGGTTCGAGCAGATTTTCGGAGCCGGCCTGAAGATGCGTATCGCCCGTGCCGCCCCACCAGACATCGACCGTGGGGGCCGCGTTTTCGGCGCGGATCTGGTTGAGGATATCGCCGGTGCTCTTGCGGGTCATGGAGACCTCGAGGCCGGTCTTGGCCTCGTAGGCCGTCTTCATCGCGGCGCACCACGCCTCGTCCACGCCGCACAGGACGGTGAGCGACGGCGCTGCCGCGCCGGCCGTCATGCTCGCAAGCCACAGGGCCGCGACCGCGCTGATAGCGGTGATGCCTCTCACGATGCTCCTCCCATATAGAGCGCAGGCGCTCCTTGGAGTGCCGGGCACCCCAATCTCCGCAGTCAGGATGGCATATCTGCCGCGCGCCGCAACCGAAGAATGGTTACCGTTCTTACAGCCACGAAACGGAAAAGCGCGAAAAAATGACAAAGATTACAATTGTTACAAAGCCCATAACGCGAGGCCGCTTTGAATAGTGTGGCAGCGCTGCCTATGATGGCGGCGGGAGGAATGGCATGCTGAACGAGCGGATACGCATCCTGATCGTCGAGGACGATCCCGATATGGCGGAGCTGATTTCGGACCTCGTGGAGGCCGAAGGCTGGACACCGCTGACCGCGCCCTCGGCGGAGGACGCCGCCGGCGTCCTGACGCGCGAAACTGTACATCTGGTGCTTGTCGACCATAACCTGCCTGGCACGTCCGGCCGCACCTTTGCCCAGCGCCTGCGCGCCGAGAGCGCGATCGGCATCGTCATGGTGACGGCGGCGGGGAGTGCGGCAGACCGGGTGCTCGGCCTGGAAACGGCGGCGGACGACTATGTCGTCAAGCCGTTCGAGCCGATCGAGTTGACCGCACGCATCAAGGCGGTGCTGCGCCGGACGATTCCGACGCTGAAGCCGGAGCGCGAGGCCGAGCGCGAGCACGAGCCGGCATCGCTGAAACTCGGCGACTGGTCCGTCGACCTCAAGAACCGCCGCGCCGTCTGCCTCTGCGACCCCACGAAATCACTGACCAGCGCGGAATTCGCCCTGCTGGCAATCCTTGCAGAAGCGCCGAACATGCCGGTCAGCCGCGCGCAGATCCTCGACCGCCTGGGGGCGGAAAGCGATCGTTATATCGACCGCAATGTCGATGTGCTGGTGCTGCGCCTGCGCCGCAAGATCGAGCGCAATCCGGACCTGCCGCGCCATATTCTGACGCGTCGGGGCAAAGGCTACGTGCTGAGCACGGATGACGGCGAGCCCACCCCGTGATCAGCCGCGCGTTCCTCTCCTCCATCGCCTTTCGCCTGCCTTTCGCCATCGCCTTCATCTGCGTGCTGGTCTTCAGCCTTGCAACCGTGGCCGTCTTCGGCCTGCAGCGGGCGCGTGAAGAGATGGCGGCCTACGGCCTGCAGGCGTTCTCCAGCCTCGCCAAGGCCTCGCTCGTCTCGCGCCAGGTCTCCGACCTGGTATCGAGCGCGCCCTTCCTGATGAACGCGACATCGCCCTACCGTGTTTCCAGCGAAAGCCGTTCGGTGGTCGCGCAAGTCGATACGCTGCTGCGCGCCATGGAGCCGGGTGCCGGAGAGGCCGCCGTGAAGGGCTTTGCCAGCGCCCGCATCGTCGAACTGCTCACAACGATCCGCACGCAGACCATGTCGCTTGCAAGCGACGCGGACTCCGCCCAGCAGCACAAGGCGGAGGCGGCGGCCGCCCTTGGTGAGATCGCGACCGGCAGCGGCCTTTCGGATGCGGATTTTCGCCGGAAACTGAATGCCATCGTACAGTCCGCCTCCAACTCCGACAGCCTGTTTCAGCTCGGCGAACTGCGCCGGCGCTATGTGGCGGAAACCCTGCCACGGCTGGAGCGAGCCTCACCGGATTCGCGCATTTCCGCTACCGAGCTTGCCCCCTATGAACGAATCTTCGAGGCACAAACCCGGTATCTCCAGGAAATGTTCGCCATCCGCACCGCCGTCTCGCGGCTGCATTCGGTATCGCGCGATCTTTCGCATGCCACGGAAACGCAGAGCGAGGCGGTCGCCCATGGTCTCAACGAAGACCTGCTGTCGGCATCGGACACGCTGAGCCGCCTCCTCGTCATCGTCGCCGTCGCCTCGCTGCTGGTCCTCGCCATGGCGACCCTCTCCATCCGCTCGGTCATGCGCGTTTCTCGCGGCATCGTTTCGCTTTCGACGGGCATGAATGCGCTGGCCGAGGGGCGCAAGGATGTCGATGCGCCGCATTACGACGGCACGGAGACGGAGCTGGTGCGCCTGCTCGAAGCCTTCCGCGCCTTCCGCGACAGCGTCGAGCGCGTCTCGCGGCTGCGACGCACGGCCGAGGCGGCCGCGCGCACCATCCGCTCCACCTTCCGCAACATGAACGAGGGCATCGCCCTCTTCGACCCCTCGGGCAAACCGATCACCATGAACCGGCGTGTCATCGAGCTCGTCGGCTGGTCCGGCTCGGCGCGCAAGCTGCCAGCACGCCGGTTCGTCGCTCCCATTCCCGAGATTTCCCCGCTCCTGCTGCCCAGCCAAACGGAAGCTGGGGCGCTCGAGGACCGCTCGGTCCTGCGCCACCGCTCCGAGGCGGGCCGGGTGACCGAAATCTCGCTGTCGCGCCAGCCCGACGGCGGCGTGGTGCTTCTGGCACGCGACGTTACCGACATGGACCGACAGGAAGCCGAGGCGGTCAAGGCCCAACGCCTCGACGGCATCATGCGCATGACGCATCAGGTCAGCCACGAGGTCGGCAACATGATCGGCATCATCACAGGCAGCCTCGGGCTTCTGGAGCGCGAGACGGGCTTCAACGACCGGCAGAAGCGTCACCTCGCCCGCATCCGCAAGGCAGCCGACCGCGGCCGGTCGCTCGCCGGCAGCATGCTTTCCGTCGGCAGCCAGCAGCCCATTCATCCAAGCAGCATCGACATAGGCGCGCTGCTGCGTGGCATGGCGGACGTGCTGGAGATCGCCATAGGCGAAAAGTGCCGGCTCGTCTTCGATATCGCCCGTGACCTGCCGGACGTGCTGCTGGATGCCGCACTCTTCGAGCAATCGATCCTCAATCTCTGCCTCAACGCCGCAGCCGCCATGCCGGACGGCGGCACAATCCTCATCCGCTCCGAACGCCGCGAGTCGGGTGTCGTCATCTGTGTGAACGACGAAGGGATCGGCATGTCGCCGGAGGCCGTCGACAAGGCCTTCGAGCCCTACTTCACCACGCGCAACGACCTGGGTGGCGCGGGTCTTGGACTCGCGGTCGTCTACGGTTTCGTTCGCCAAAGCGGAGGCGATGCGCAAATCCATTCAAGGCCGGGTCATGGAACGACCGTCGAAATGCTGTTTCCCAAGGCACCCGCGTCTCAATGAGTGCCTACAGCGCGACGGCATGTGTTCACAGCGTCGCAAGCCGGCTGTTTTCCAGGCGGTTGCCAAAAGCCCCGCGCGCCACGACCTTCTCTTCCAGAGCCGCCATCGCGCTGTCGGAAAAATTGGGCGTTTGCAAACCACCTGGTGTGAACAGGTTGATCTCCAGCGCTTTCTCATCGCCGATGAACATATCGTCCTTGATAAGCTTGGGCCGCACGGTGTCGATGATTGCCAGCATCGCGGGCGTCACCTCGACAGCCCCTCCGGGTCGCCCTCTTCCTCCGCTTCCGGCCGGTTGTCGTTAGCCGGCCCCTTCTGGTGCTCTTCCGTTGCCGTTGCCCGCGCCGCTTCCGATGCAAACAGGCACCAGGAAGCAGAAGGTTCCGGCTGGGAAGATGAAGCCCCCATCATCCGGCCATGACGAAGGGACGGCGGTGCATGGGAGGGGGCGTCAACAGGGTCGCCGTTTGTCTTCACGATCAACGGAACGTCTTCACCCGGAAAAGGCTATTCCAACGATTCAGCCGGTACAAGAGACGCTCTGCTCCTCGTGCGGGAAACATCCCGAACCTTGTCTCAGGGAAGCCAGCAGCCTGAAAGCATTGACGGCGGCTTACGGCTCGCCTTCCAGCATATCCTCAATGTCTTGTCCCGCGGCACCGGCCATGGCGTCGGCCTTTCTGGCCGCGTCGAGGAACTCATCTTGCGATGCGACCGCGTAGTTGCAGCCAACGAACATCGTCTTGGGCTTGCCCGTTTCGGCCGGCATGCCCAGCAGCATGGCCAACGCATCGTCGGTTGGAGCGAAGGCGCCGATCATTGGGCCGACCTCAGGATCGACGAAGCGATAGTATTGCTCGGTCAACGTGATCGGTGCGCGTTTCATGTCCTCGTTCTGGACGGTGGCGAGGACGGCGTCATGATCCCGCTCCGTCACGACCCATTCCTGGAGGAACGAGATCCGGCTTGCCGGCGCGCCAAACACCGTGATCGGCTCCTTGAGATCGAAGGTTTCAAGTCCCATCATGCCATCATGGCCGTCATCATCGACAGGCGTGAGCCACGCCGGCGCCGTCTTCCCCATGAAGAGCACCATTCCGACCTCGCCGAGAACCTCGCGTGGCGCACGGCATTCCACGAGGTTTTCCAGGATGCGCGGCGTCAGCTCGAACGCGCCCTGCTCGGCCGACAGGTCTTCGGCGTGCACAACCCCACACCCTATCGAAGGACAAAGGAACACCAATGCGGCCCATGCTCTCACACGAGGTCTCGTCACGCGCACGGTGGTTTGTTCCTTCTCGTGTGACGCCATGGTTGCGTCACGCGGCCGAGAACTTTACCGACACGCCGCGCTGACGGAAGTAGGCCTGCATCAGCTTTCTGCCAGAACGATTGCCGTGTGGGAGCCTGGTCGGGTCGAACACGGCCTCTTTCAAACCCTCTCGTATCAACGCCGCCTTGAGAGCCGCGATGTGCAGGTCGATATCCGCGTTGTCCGCCTCAAGCGATTGATAAACACGGTTTGTTGCTTCCGCGACGGTCGGTTCACTCACGATGAAACTCCTGTTGTTGTTCGGCCAGCGCTTACCACGTTTTGCCGTTTGAATACGACTCAGTTCACGACGACTCCATGGTTGCCGAAAATCTCGGTCTGAGCACCTTGTCTCCTCCGTGCCGGACCGTTTGTCGGGTGGATCTCTATATCGGATCATAGAAGCCCGACGCCACGAGCCATCTGGCGTCCAATGAAGATGACGGAGTTCAGGGCGAGGCCCGGAATACTGGCTGGTCTAGGTCGAGGGACCCATGGTCACACATATTCGTTAGAAAAGCTCTTGAAGAGACTTGAACTACCGGCCCCAGCTGACCGTTTCCTTCACCGATATGAGCAGCCAGCCATGCCGGGCGCGGATGAAGTGGCGCAAATCGAAAATGCCGCCAGTGCCCTGCACCTTCCTCGTATAGGGGTTCACATACAGCGACCGCCCGTCGGGATAGGTCAAGCCGCCGCTATTGACGCAAATGGCTGGTTCGCCCGCATTCCTTTCTGTTCAATATCAGTGAACCAGGCTTCTTTCTTGGAACGACAAGAGGCGTGTTCGATACAGGATCGTCGACGATGAGGGCGGGTAGACCGAATACGTCTTCAACCAGTTGTTCCGTGACGATGGCGGCGGGGCACCCTCAGCGAGGATGTTTTCATCCTTCATGGCAATGAGATGCGACGCACAGCGACAGGCGTGGTTCAGGTCGTGCGGCACGGCGACGATCGTGCGGCCTTGCGCGTTGAGATCGGCAAGCAGGTCCAGCGTCTCGATCTGGTGGGCGATGTCGAGGAAAGTGGTCGGCTCGTCGAGCAGCAGGATGCCTGTCCGCTTGCGCACGAAAAGACCTTCCTCGCGATAGAGCCGGTAGATGCGATTGACACCGGACGGCTCTCCTTATGTCGTGGAGGGTTTGGACTGGGTACGGCTGGGCTAGTGCCGGCCGCCGCTCTCCCGGTCACGGCCTTCACTGCAAGCAGCAGAACGACGAAAGCCCCCGCGCGAGTTTGCGACGGGGGCTTTTGTTTGATCTGGTTGCGGGGGCAGGATCTAATCTTTACTTGCTACCTGAGCAAGTAAAGATGGTTGCGGGGACCGGCGTCGATCATAACTTGCGATCGACGCCGGTAAAGATGGTTGCGGGAGGGCGCAACCATCTTTACTTGCAAGCCTCTTGCAATGAACCGTCGAAGGTCACCGCTGAGGAAGCTGTAGGTGAAGTTCAAAGCTTTCTCACAAATCTTTTTCAGACAGCAGCTTAGAAGAAGGACGGAGCCGGGTGGTGGGGGGGGCGGCGCTATTCTTCCTTCAATTTCCCTAGTCTTCGAGAATCTGGCAGGTGCAGAGAGAGCACCGCGAACTCAGCGTAGAAGCATCTGGGGGAATCGTGCAGACGAGCTGCTACGGATCTCAAATCAGGTCATGCAACTCTTTTAAGAATGCAGCGATGTTCTCTTCGTTACGCTTATAGTACGTCCAAGGCCCGACCCGGCGCGATGTAACCAGCTTTGCGCGTTGCAAAGCCGTCAAGTATTGCGAAATGGTCGATTGGGATAAGCCAGCGCGCTCCTGGATGATGCTCACGCATACCCCAACTTCGTCGGGATCGACATCCTGTTCGGGGTAGTTCTTTCGTGGCTCCTTGAGCTTGGCCAGGATTGCCAAGCGAGCTGGATTGTCGAGTGCCTTGAGGGCTTCACTGACATCGATAGCCATGATCTTCCGCCGTAGAGATTTTTCACGATATTACGATACCTCGGTATCGTATGCAACGGACCGCCAATCTTCACGACCAGCAGGAATCCAAACCGGTTCCCGCTGGCTGACCGTGAAGGGGCTAGTACCACGAGGGCTTGTCGCCTTCGGTGCCGGGCTTGTTGACACCGACTGACCCGCGCACATAGCGCGTCGGGTCCAGCGACAGTTTCACCACCAGGTCGGCGATACTCTTGCGGGACACTTCCGTGCCCTTAAAGGGTTCGCCCTTCTGGGTAAGCTCATACTCCACCTCGTCGACGTCGGTGAGCCACGCCGGCCGCACGATGGTATAGTCCAGCTTTGAAGCCTCGATAACCTGAGCAGCCGCGCTGTAGGGCTCCAGGTATCCCCCGTCGAGCATCTGGTGATTCCACTTACCGAACTCCCCTGGGACCTCGTCGTAAATGCCCAGGGTCGATATCCAGATCAGGCGATGGACACCCGCCGCTTCCAGTGCCGCGACGACCGACCTTGCCTGGTCTTCAATGTCGTCCCCTCCCAGATTGGCATAGACTATGTCCTTGCCTTCTACGACCTGTCGCAGGTGGTCGGTGTCGGTCACGTCACCCTCAACAATCTCGACGCGATCACCTGCCAGATTTCGCAGGCGCTCGGACCTTCGCAGATAAAGGGTCAGGTCGAGACCTTCCTCATCGACAAAATGACTCACTGCATGGCGCGCTATCTTGCCGGCAGCGCCCAATACCAAGACCTTGGTCATGACGTATCTCCTTCTTTGATGATCTCCACCATTGGAGAACTGCTTTGAGTTGCTGTTTCGGGACTTCGCGCCCCATGACATGTACCGGCTCAGTCAGCCTGGGCGCCAAACCGGGGCACGATGTGCAAACCAAGCTCTTCGACTACTTCGGGAGCTGGTCGACGACCGTATTTGAGATTGAGGATGACGTGATCCACACCGATCCCCTCGAGGGCTTCCAGCAGCTTCACGAGATAGTCTCTCCCAAGCATGAACCCCAAATGGATCGGAGTCGGCGGCGTCGCGGGATGCGTGTCGAGATCGATGTAAAGGGACTGGAGGAATGGTTTGTAGACATCGCCCACTTGCGTCGAGACTGTCTGGCGCCAGCTCTCCACAACTTGCTGCTGCGCCTGGGGTGGGCGTGGATATGTTATCCAACCGCTGCTCTCCCGCGCGATCCACTCAAGGGATTGACGACTGTTGCCGGTTACGAAGAACGGGATCTCATTCGTGGTCGGTTTCGGGATCAGGTCAGCGTTTGCCAGGAGTCCGCGACTCCATTGCAACGGCTCGAAGCTGGTGCGCTGCGCGCGTCGAATGATATCCAGGTTCTCGCGAAAGATTTCCGCCCGTTTATCAGGATCCAACCCGAACGCGGGAAACTCAACAGGTCGATCGCCGGACGCGACGCCTAGAAGCAGCCGACCCTCGCTGAGCTGGTCCACGCTAGCTGCTGCCTTCGCGGTATGGAGGGGATGGCGCAGGGGGATCGCGATTGATGCGGTGCCGAGCGCAATTTTCGACGTCTGTGCGGCGATGAAGCCAAGATAGACCCACGGATCGAAAACCTGCCCTACATCGCCAAAGCTCGGGTCGCGCAAAGGCACATCGCGAAACCAGAGCGTTGAAAATCCCAGCTCCTCAGAGCGCTTTGCCAGCTCAACCTGATTGCGCATGGTCGGCATATCGCCGTCAAACGCTTCGATAGGGAAAAACAAGCCGACGCTGAGCTTTCCACGCCTGAACGTGTGCCGGAATCCGCGATGCTGATCGTAGGAGATTGGACTTGGCTGATACATAGTCTGGATTCCGTTCGCTGTCGTTGGTTTCCTCATCATAATAACTGGATATCGGGATATGTCAATATCCCAAAATCTAGAAATGCGTCGCTCGGCCAGTGTCTCTTGTAGTGCATAAGGAGTTTATGGTGGCGATCCGGCAAATCGGGTTACGTAACTCCACACGCGGATCGCCGACCTCCCGTTATACCGGCCGAGGCGGCCGACCTATCTGCCGACCGCTGCGCAACTTAGGCGAGCCATGGTCCGCCCGAGTACGCTTTGTCGCGGTAGCGGCCTAACCTGCGTCAGGCTCCGGTAGGAATGCGAGCAATAACTTTGATCTCGAAGTCGAAGCCAGCGAGCCAGTTGACGCCGATGGCCGTCCAGTTCGGATACGGAGCTTGCGGGAAGGCTTCGTTCTTCACGGTCATAAATGTTTCGAATTGCCTCTCGGGATCGGTGTGGAAGGTCGTCACGTCGACGATGTCGTCGAACGTGCAGCCCCCGGCGGCGAGAGTGGCGCGCAGGTTGGCGAAGGCGAGGCGAACCTGCTCGGCATAGTCCGGCTCTGGTGAGCCATCAGTTCGGCTACCGACTTGGCCAGACACGAACAGCAGATCGCCAGAACGGATCGCAGCCGAATATCCATGAGCTTCATAGAGTGAGTGGCGGTCAGCAGGGAAAACAGCTTGAGGCTGGGGCATGACATGGTCCTTTCAGGTCTCTTCTCCCGCATAAGGCCGATCGGGCCGCGGGACTTCACAGCAACTGGCACATTTGATATACGGGCCGTATGTGGAAATAATTCATATACGGCCCGTATGTCAACCTGCATACGGACCGTATATGAGAAGAGGTTGGACATGCCCCCCCGAAGCCGCGTCGAAACGATGGAAGAGAATCGTGCCAAGCTAATCGCGGCAGCGCGCAAAGCGTTCGCAGAGAAAGGATTTGCCGCAGCGTCGATGGACGACTTGGCCGCCGATGCAGGGCTGACGCGAGGCGCCCTCTACCATAATTTCGGCGACAAGAAGGGCCTGTTGGCCGCCGTCGTTGCCGAGGTCGATGGAGAGATGGCAACGCGTGCGCGAAAGGCAGCGTTAGGGAAGAAAAGCGGGTGGGAGCAATTGTTGGCGGAAGGCGTTGCCTATATCGAAATGGCACTTGAACCCGAAGTCCAGCGGATCGTTTTACTGGATGGCCCGGCCTTTCTGGGCGACCCATCGCAATGGCCGAGCCAGAATGCGTGTCTCCAAATGACGAAGCAGGCCGTCACCGGGTTGGTCTCAGATGGGACTATCAAGCCGGTAGATGTTGATGCAGCATCTCGACTGCTTTCGGGCGCAGCGTTGACGGCCGCCTTGTGGGTAGCGGCGAGCGAAGAACCGCGAGCGGCTCTTCCCAGAGCCGTTGAGGCGTTTCAATTTATGGCTTCGGGACTTCTGGCGTAGTCAGGCTAGCTGCCCCCTACGCCCACCCGTCATGCCTTGTCGCTTGCCGATCCGCGGTCGCTCGCCGGGAGTTCGCCGCGGATGACGTCAAGATAGTAGCTGTCCTGCGCCTGGACTTCCTGTGCCGCCTTGAGCGCTTGATGCGCAAGCCCGGCCGGAAGGATGACCGTACCGGCACCGTCGGCAAATACGTAGTCGCCGGGGACGACCGTTACGCCCGCGAGATTGACGGGTTCGTTTACTGCGACAGGCATTAAGTCCCCCGTTCCAGCCCTTAGCGTGGTCCCCCGGCAATAGAAGACTGGTTCGTAAGTCGCGAGTTCCTCGAAGTCGCGCAGGCGACCGTCTGTGATCATGCCGGCGAGTTCCAGATTGTGCAGCCGCGAGAGTTTCGTTCCGCCGCCAACCGAAACGTCCGAATGGCCGCTGCTGTCCAACACGAGAACCTTGCCTTTGGGCGCTGCGCCGACGGCCTCGTAAAACAGACGGGAGAAGCTGTTTACATTCTCGTCGAAGAGATCATCGCGCAATGGCAGCATACGCATGGTGACGGCCGGCCCAAAGAGCACCTTCCCAGGCGTCGGAGAGACGAGATCGAGCAGTGGGCTCGGTGGTTGCAGATGCGCCCAAGGGCATCACAAACAGATGCCGATGTCACGGATTTCCAAATGTCGTCGATATCTTCCATCATTCGGTCCTTTCAAACTATGCTCAATCGCCCCACGCCATGGCTTTGGAGCCAAAGCCTGCGATAAGCGCGGCCAATACGCCGACGATGACCACATATGCGAGCAATGCCTGCCAAGCCGCCCCTGGGAATCCGGTCAGCAACAGGGTGTCATTGCCACCTGGAATGAGCACTGCGCCCAGGCCCATAAGAATTCCGCCCGTCAGATGACGTAGCATGCCGCCCCAGGTCGGAAGCTTGAAGCGGAACGCTCTGTTGCGAAGAAGTGAAGAGGCGATGCTCCCCAAAGACATTCCCATCACAGCGACCGCACCGGCAACGGGCACGCTCACCACGGCCTCGATGGAGGCCGTTATCGAGAAAAGCGGCGCTACGCTCGCGAGCGTTGCAAAGCTTACGCCAATCAGGCCCATGGAAACGGTAAGAACACGGAAGTTGGCACGGTCGCGACGGGCGAGAAAAAATCGGATTCCAACGACCACAATGATCAGCCCAACGAACAGCATGGCGCCCCCGAGCAACGGCAAGCTCAGCGGAGGGTGCTCAGGAAGTAGTTTTGCGATCGGTTCGACGAAGGTGACAAGGAAGATGCCCACAAACACCAGGCTGACCTGGATATCACCGTTGCCGATATGGCCAATGGATCCGAAAACGCAGGCGCCATTTACGTAGCTGCCAAGCGCGAAAAGGATTGCACCCGCAAGCAGATATTCTATCGGTAGCCAACCTGCGGGCATGAACGGTGCGACGTCAAGAATGGCGTAGACAACTCCCGCCCATAGAGCACTTTCCAGCAGGGCAATCGATCTGGCAGGCCGCTTACGCAACACCCAGTCGGCCGTAGCGATCACGGTGCATATCGAACCGCGATTGAGCGCAAATCCGAGGATGAACGCGAGCGCCGCAATCAACAATGCGCCCAGCCAGTCTGTTGCGGACATGCTGGAGAACGATAGTTCAGGGAAAATGCTCGTCATTTCATAACCATTGCTTGGGCGTCGCGGCGCGTGTCGCTACGCTGATATCATTGGACAAGTTGCTCGGCAGTCGCCGTTCATTCTATGTCGACGACCACTCGCCCACGTATCTTGCCTTCCAGTATATCGGTTGCGGCCGACTGCACGTCGGCAAGCTGAATGGAACTGGTCATGGCGGCCAGCTTGTCACGGTCGAGGTCACGGGCGATCCGATCCCAAGCTTCCAGTCGCAAAGACTTTCTTGCTCTCACCGAGTCGATGCCGAGTAGTGCCACACTTCGCAGTATGAAAGGAGCGACAGAGGTTGGCAGATCCATGCCACCGGCAAGGCCGCAAGCAGCGACGGCTCCGCCGTATTGAATGCTCGAAAGAAGATTGGCCAAGGTGCTGGAGCCGACCGAGTCGACTCCGACCGCCCAACGCTCTTTTGCCAGCGGGCGGCCCGGACCTGAAAGCTCGGAACGCTCGATAATCTCGGTCGCTCCGAGTTCACTGAGATAATCCGTTTCGCTGACACGTCCCGTCGAGGCAACAACGTGCCAGCCGGCCTTGGCGAGAAAGGCGATGGCCATCGATCCGACACCCCCAGCCGCACCGGTCACGATCGCTGGGCCGTCACCCGGGTTGCACCCGTGCCGTTCCAGCGCAAGTACCGACAGCATTGCTGTGAAGCCCGCCGTACCAACTGCCATGGCCTGAGATGGCGTCAGCCCCTTCGGCAACGGAATAAGCCAGTCGCCCCGGACCCTTGCTTTCTCGGCATATGACCCCAGGTGAGTCTCGCCGGTTCCCCAGCCGTTGAGGATCACACGATCACCCACCTGAAAGTCTGGGTTATCGGAAGCCTCCACGATACCCGCGCAGTCAACCCCGGGAATCATGGGAAACCGACGCACCACCGGGCTCTTGCCGGTCAAGGCCAACCCGTCCTTGTAGTTGAGCGTGGAGTGGGTCACCCGGATTGTGACGTCACCATCCATCAGATCGTCGACCTTGAAATCCTTGAGGGCGACAGTCTGGCCGTCGTCGGTCTTTTCGATAACCACCGCCTTGAAACTACTCATGAAGATTTTCTCCCCAGCAACCGAAAGCCCCGAACGAAGTCGATCACCTTCTCAGTAGACATCTCACAGGGCTTGAGCGAAGTGTTGCCCGACCCCAGACGATACATATTGAAACTGACGATATCGGTTCCCGCCAATTCGCGAGCGAAGAGGCTGTTGCGTCGCGCGTCGTCAGATCGACGGACACTGACGCCATACCGACCGCCCTGGTAGACACCTTCGCTGTACCCCGAAGGCAAAGCGGCTAGTGCAGTTTCGAAGTCGGCATTCCCATCTACGTTCCCGCACGTCGATCGCGCCGCGCATCCGTCATGCCGTCCAGGACCTTTTCGCAGGGCCATTGGATCATCGGAAGTTCGATCGCTAGGCAACATCTTCGACCACCAGCTTCCGCCCCTTGAACTCCACTGTTTCGCCAGCTCGAGCGCCTTCAAGTGCTTCGAAGATCGGGGCCATCGTAGAAATCCCCATCATCTCGCGACCGTCGATCGTGAATCTGCCGGTGGACACGGCTATGACGAACTCGCGACCCGATAGCCGGACGAGAGCGCCAGCGGTTACGGTCGACTTCGGGCCAAAGTCGATCTTGTTTAACGTTTCAAGCTTGTCGCCATAGTCGTGAAGGGTATCGTCGAGCGCCTCGGAAAAATCGCTGGCGGTTTCAGCCTGGGCTTGCTCATCGTTTTCGATCGGCTCACTGCGATCTAGCCGAGCGTCCGCAACATAGTCGAGATATTCTTCCCTGGCGCTCTGAAAGGCGGCAGTTTCAAGCGAAAGCATGGTCTCTTTGATCAGGTTCTTGTCCATCATTGCTCTTCCTTGGGGTCTGATTGTCTGGGTCCTTACGATCGGCCATGGACGCTGCCCGATGGCCAGACAGTGCTCACTCGTCGTCGGCGAGTTCCGTGCCCTGATATGGAATCCGGTTCAGTCGGGAATCTCGCAGAATGCTCGTAACCAGCCACACATACGACTGCTCCGCGGTGTCAAAGCCGAGCACCGAGTACGATTGACCGAACGGGCAGTCAGGAAAGTCCGGGAAACCTATGCGAAGTACGTAGCGCTCGGGGTCGTTATCGAATTCCCGCTTGTAGACTTTGCGAAGGCCGTATCTGCTCGGGACATCGTTGTCCCCAACGACATCCGTGTCACGCTTTGCGAGCAGCCGGTCGGCCAAACCACTGTCGCCGATCTCATCAAATATATCGAAGGCATCCACGAGCAATCCCTTGCTTTTGGATCCTCGATCGGAAATGGCATAGATGTTGGATGCGTCCTCGCCATCCCGGCCGCTCACCAAGCGGAGCGCGGAGTCGACCTGGATGTTGCTCGACTCGAGCTCGGAGCCGAGCACCAGATCAAAAAGTCTGCCATCTTTAATGCGGTATTCACGCTCATAACCTTGGCTCACGAGCTGGTTCACCGCCTCAACAACATCAGATACTCTTAGTCTCATCTGCATCTCCTTTGGTGTTATTCGGCCATCAGGGGCGCTCGGATGTATCAACGAGCACAATGCTTATGATTGCATCCTGACGAACGAATTCCCAATGTGCTGTGACTATAGTTTTGATGCGGAGCAGGCATGTCGCGTCATGCTGGCGCGATCACCTCTCAAGCGTTCCACCCGCCGTCGACGTTGAGGTATTCACCATTGATGAAGGCAGCTTTCGGGCTGCACAGAAAATGCGATCGATGCGGCTATTTCTGCTGTCTTTCCATAGCGTCCGACACTTGTGAGCCCGACTTTTGCGTCATACCCTGGTGTCCCCCGAGGAGGTGCAAGCTCTGTGTCGATGGGCCGGGGCTGGTGTCCGTTGACGGTCACCAGTCGGACCGGGCCCGCGTGAAAGTCCGCGAGTGAAGCCACTCAGGGCGAACTTGCTGGTGATGTAGAGCGTGATTCCTGCGCAGTCGTAGCTATGCTCGAGAGACCGGCTCTTGTGCACCTATTCCGTGCGATCCGCGACGCGGCCGCTGGAGCCCTCACCCCCCATACCGCTCAGTCTTGATCACATCCGGGGCCAGTCCCGAAGCGAGAACGCCATCAGCGGCAATATTGACGAAGCCGTTCGATCCGCAGATGAAGACATGCGCAGGCGTAGAAGGCATGCGGCCAACGACGTCCTTGATCATTGCTTCGTCCACCCGACGCGCAAAATCCGAGGCTCGCCAAGGTGCCTCGCGGGTAATCGCCAGGGTCAGTGCGAAGTTAGGGTCGCCTTCTTCGCTGGAAATGAGTTCCTCGGCGAAGAGGGCGTCGTTTCTCGTACGGGCGGACAGGAGAAGCGCTGTCGGAACGGTAAGCGCGACTGAACGCCTGTGCCGGATCATCGACATGAACGGCGCCACACCGGACCCCGCGCCGATCAAAAGGATCGGGCCGCTTTCTGGCTCCGGCCACAAGAAATGGCCCCCTAAAGGACCGCGCAGTTCAATTTCGTCTCCAGCGACGGCGACTTCGTGGAAGTAGGCAGAGACCTCGCCCTGCAGGTTTTCGATGACGAGCTCAATAGCGTCAGAGCGAGATGGATCGGATGCGATCGAGTAGCTTCGCATCGCCGAGTATCCATCAGGGGCCGTCAGTCGAATGTCGACATGCTGTCCGGCGACATGCGTGAAAGGCTGTGCCAGACGCAGAAAAAAGCTCTTGATGCTCGGCGTGCGTTGGACGATCTCGGAGATCGTTCCGATCTGCCAACCGATCGGCGTGGTACGCTCAATCACCGGAATATCGCTGCTCCTTCCACGGATCGCCGTAGATATGATAGCCGCGCAGTTCCCAAAATCCGGGCTCATCGCGTTCAGTGAACTGGAGCCCGTTCACCCATTTTGCAGACTTCCAGAAGTAAAGGTGTGGAACGAGCAGGCGTGCGGGTCCTCCATGATCGCGCGGGATCGCTTTTCCTTCATACTTCAACGCGACCATCGCCTTGCCGGACGCAAGATCCGCTAGCGGGACATTGGTCGAGTATCCATCGAAGCTGTGGGCGAGAAGGAAGTCGGCGGGATGCTCGACTCCGGCGTCGGCAAGGATATCGTCGATCAGCACACCTTCCCATGCGGTGTTCAGCTTCGACCAAGACGTCACGCAGTGGATATCCCGCGTCATCTTCGTCATCGGCAGGGAGTTGAACTCCGCCCAATTCCAAGCCTTCACGGGCCGTGGGCCGATCTTGAGTGTGAATTTCCAGTCCCCCGGCTCGATGTTCGGCGTCGGCCCTGCGGTGAGGACAGGAAAATAGTCGACAAGATGTTGACCGGGCGGAATCCGTTCCGACTGGTCTCCTCCCGATGGGCGGCCGGTGAACCCTCTGGTAGCCATTCGAAGTCCCCTTGCTTCTAGTGAGTCGACACGCGCGGAGATGTTCCGGCCTGAAAAGGCCGCTTTACACAGACCTCGACCTGTCGCCGCAGATAATATATGACTGACTCATACTTATAACGCTGTGTGGCTGAGAGCGCAATGGATAGAAACGTCTCCGAGCGGCTGGTGAACCTTCTGGGCGCCTTGGCCGTAGGGGTAAACGACCGCATGCACGCCGCGATTGCGCAAACAATGCAGGACGGTGGAGGAACCGTTGCCGCCCTGGTAGCGATCGGTCATGCCCCCGGAATGACGATCGAACAGTTGAGCCGGGTTCTGACCATCACGCATGGTGGAGCTGTCCGGTTGGTCGACCGTTTGCTAGAACGGGGGCTTGTCGAGAAACGCCCTTCACGCACTGATCGCCGAGCCTTCAACCTCGTCTTGACGCCCAGCGCGAAACAACAGCGCGAACAGGTGCTGGAACATCGTCGAGAGGCGCTGACGTGGGCAGTCGGACACGTGCCACACGAGCATCTCGCTGCTTTCGAGAGTGTCGCCGAGACCTTGGTTGCAGCGCTGGCGAGCGACCCACTTTCCGCGCTGACGACATGCCGATATTGCGACGAGAAACGTTGCACCTCATGTCCAATGGAAACGTTCGGCCCCATAGTAATGAAACAATAGACAGAACGGCGGTAGGCATGGAGTTCAATCAGATACGATATTTCCTGAATCTGGCGGATTCTCTGAACTTCACCGAAGCGGCCATGCGCAGCGGTGTTTCGCAACCCACGCTCACACGCGCGATCCAACGACTTGAGGAGGAACTGGGTGGCACCCTGGTTTATCGTGATGGGAAAGACAGCCGTCTCACAGCTCTAGGCCGTGATATCCGTTCAGAGTTTGCTTCGATAGCGGAAGGTGAACAGCGGGTCCGCGCACTCTCCCTCAATCGGGTTCGGGGAAGACGAGAGACGTTAACCGTGGGCGTCGTCAACACGATTGCACCAAGGCTAATCACTGGGTTCATCGCCCATGCCCTGCAACAGTTGCCAATGCTCGAACTGGTTGTCCGGCCGATCACCCGCGAAGAGGCCGTTGAGTGTCTGCTGAGCGGTCGGCTCGATGGCTGCTTCTGTTCCGATCCGATGGCGGGTAACGCCAAGATCGCCACCGCTGAGATGTTCCGCGAGCGGCTGTTATTGGCCATGGCGGAGCAGCACCCTTTAGCCGGTCGGGAAGTGATCTCGCTCGCCGAACTCGCTGAGCAACCTTATCTTGATCGCCTTCATTGTGAATTTCGCTCTCGCGTCAACGAGCATCTTCGCGAACGCGCTATCGTCATGGTCCCGCGGCTAAGATCTGAACGGGAGGATCTAATCCAGCAGGCGGTGGCCGAAGGCGCCGGTGTCTGCATGCTGCCCGAAAACTCGGCCATCGTCGCCGGCCTGACCCTTCGCCCGGTTGAAACGCTCGACCTTACCCGGACGATCGGTTTCCAGTCAGTTTCTGGCTCAGGAACAGCGGCGGTCCTGCGCCAGCTTCGAATGCTGGTCGAACGCCATGGGTGGTAGTGTAGACCATCGCGTTGGCTTGACCGCTGGCAACACTGAGGCGAAGCATTGAAACTATAGCCGTGCCGTATTGGACACCTTCGGATTGAATAGCCACTTTAGCGGCAGACATTCGAAGGAGAAAAACATGGCTACATACAAGAAAACAGACGCCGCGATCGCAAGGCTCTCACCCGAGGAATACCGGGTGACGCAGCAAAGCGGCACCGAGCGGCCGGGCACCGGTGCTCTTCTCCACAATGATGAGGCCGGCATCTACGTCGACATCGTCTCGGGTGAACCTTTGTTCGCATCGTCGGACAAATTCGAGTCCGGTTGTGGCTGGCCCAGCTTCCCGAAGCCGATCGAGCCGCTGAACATCAACGAGCTGCGTGACACCAGTCACGGCATGGTCCGCACGGAAGTGCGCTCGACACATGGCGATAGCCACCTTGGCCACGTCTTCCCTGACGGGCCGACCGACCGTGGCGGCTTGCGCTACTGCATCAATTCCGCGTCGCTGCGCTTCATCCCACGCGAGGAGATGGAGGCGCAAGGATACGGTGACTATCTCAACCAGGTAGAGGATATCTAGATGACAACCGAACGTGCTGTACTGGCTGGTGGCTGCTTTTGGGGCATGCAGGATCTCATTCGAAAGAAGTGGGGCGTGATCTCAACGAGAGTCGGTTATACCGGCGGGGACGTGCCCAATGCGACCTATCGCAATCACGGAACGCATGCCGAGGCGATCGAGATCATCTTCGATCCTCAGAAAATCAGCTATCGCCGACTGCTGGAGTTCTTTTTCCAGATCCATGATCCGACCACGCTGGATCAGCAGGGCAATGACTTCGGTAAGAGCTATCGCTCAGCGATCTACTTCACGAGTGACGAACAGAAGAATGTTGCTCTAGATACGATCGCGGACGTCGAAGCTTCCGGCTTGTGGCCCGGCAAGGTGGTCACGGAGGTCGAGCCGGTAGGTGACTTCTGGGAAGCCGAGCCGGAACACCAGGATTACCTGGAGCGCATCCCGCACGGATACTCGTGCCATTTCGCGCGCCCCAACTGGGTTCTGCCGCGCCGAACAGACACGGCGGCCTAACAGGTATGTGGCTCGCGGTGCAATGCCGCGAGCCACCAACGGGAGAACATCATGAAAACTGGAATTGTAGGGTCGCCATCTCCGCCGTTGGAGAATGTTCAGTGGATCGATGGGAATGGCAATCAGCGTGATCCGCTGTCTCTGGAAGAGCTGGGTACGGGCTTCAAGATCCTGTATTTCTTTCAAGACTGGTGCGCCGGCTGTCACACACATGGTTTTCCCACGCTTGTGACACTTGCAGACAATCTCGGAAACAAAGGCGTTGGCTTTGCCGCCGTGCAGACGGTGTTCGAAGGCTCGGATGTGAACACCTTCGACCGTTTGCGGGAAAACCAGTCACGATATGGACTGAGCATCCCCTTTGGGCACGCCGCTCCCGGTAAGGGGCAAGGCGAAACCGTGCCGGCGATTATGGAGGCGTTTCAAACGGGTGGGACGCCCTGGTTTGTTGTAATCGCGCCCGACGGCCGCGTTGTTTACGACGGGTTTCGGCTGGAGGCGGATGCCTTGGTCCACGCGCTTGGAGCATCCGTCGGGTGAGTCAATGGAGACGGCAGAATAAATCCATCGCTGAACGCACGCCATGATGGTCGATAGGGCGGCAAGGGGAAGTGTTTCATGTCAAACACTATATCAACGACGCTATGGATGCGTCCGCCAGGAAATAGCGAACACATAAGGCCCTGGCGGTCACCACTATGCGTGCGTCGCGGAGCCGGCAACGAGCCCGCAGGCACTTTTGCTTGGCCCGACTCGCATAAGCGCGACGACAGCTTGCTTGAGCCTAAATTGGCGAGGGTCTCCTAATGGTGTTGTCGAAAAGCGTTGAGGCAATCGAGCTTTGCCATCTTAGATATTTTCTGGCGGCGGCCGAACAAGGTAGCTTTCGCAAGGCGGGAATTGGCCTGGGCCTCTCACAGTCGGCAGTAAGCCGGTGTATCGCCGACCTTGAGGACCAGATTGGAGCGTCACTATTTCACCGACACTCCTGGGGCGTGTCTCAAACCTATGCAGGTCGACGCTTTCTCAGGCGCGCACGAGAAGCTATGCGGAGCATTGCAGAAGGTGCATACGACGTAGCGCTTGCGGGTCGCTCCGAGCAGGGTCGAATCCGTATTGGCGTTTATTCCTCAATTGCTTCCGGCTTCCTCGCGGAACTGTTGGGCACCTTCGGCCAACGCCACGGGCAGGTAACAATAGAGTTGGTCGACGGAAACCCCGCAGACCACGTTGTAGCAATCCGAAATCTCAGCCTCGATGTAGCGTTTGTCGCCGGTACACGAGATTGGCCGGGGTGCGAGCGAACCCCTCTGTGGGAGGAGCGCGTATTTGCAGTTCTGCCCGCCCACCATCCATTGGCCAATCGGAAAGAACTTGAATGGCGTGATCTACACGACGAAACGTTCGTTGTTAGCGAGTCAGCGCCAGGACAAGAAATCCACGCCTATCTTGTTCGATATCTGGCTGACCTCGGCAGAAATCCCGAAATAAAGGTACAACACACCAGCCGAGACAATCTCATAGCTCTCGTCGCACTCGGTCAAGGATTGACTGTCGTGAGCGAGGCCATGACATCAGCACGGTTCGCTGGGGTGGTTTACAAGCCCATCGTCGGCGAGTTGTTGCCATTCTCAGCGGTGTGGTCGACTAACAATGATAACCCCGCCTTTCGTCGGCTACTCAGTCTGGCAAGGACAATCGCCGTCAGCTCTGACTACTCGCAGGCGGTATCGAGCGCTTAGCCTTTCTAAACCCGCGATCCGTGGCGATGAACCGCTCCAGCATCGGCACGATCAGCTTCAAGGGATCGGCGACGGGCTTGCCGGTTTCACGGGCCAGCACATCGGCGTAGTCGATCAGGTCGTGGTTAAGCGTCGCGGGCAATTCCAGTGTGACCTTCACGGGCTTGTCGTCGGGCAGCGGGCCGAGTTTCAACTTGGTCATGATCAACCTCCTGTCGGCTGGAGCACTAAATCGCGAGTCACGATGATCCTGACCGGGAAGCCCGGTCGGATCGTTAATGTCGGCGCAACCTGCAACTGGCGCTGCACGATCTGCTGCCCCGCATGATTGACGGTGTCCTGCGCCCCTTCGCGGATGGCACGGATCAGCCGGTCTTCGTCGCTGGTTGCCAGTTCCGCGCCGATCCCGAGAAGCGTGGAGAGGCCAGCCGCCTTCATCAAATCCCACCAGTGATAATCGACGCCATCCTCAAGACCGGCATAGCCGCCGGCGTCGGCGCCCGGCAGGCGCTCCAGCACGATGGACCGGCCGTCGGGCAGGATCAGGCGATTCCACACAAGGAGCACGCGGCGTTGGCCGAAGGTCACGCCATCATCATACTGGCCGATGATACGGGTTCCCTGCGGGATCAGGAGCAGCGAGCCGGTCGGGCTGTCATAGACGTTTTCGGTCACTTGCGCCGTGATCTGACCGGGAAGGTCCGACCGGATGCCGGTAATGAGCGCGGCCGGAATGACGGCGCCCGCCTGAAGAATATAGGGCGATGCCGGGGGCGTGAGGCGATCCGGGGCGACGGTCTGCCGGTCCACCGGGCCGTTGAGGAAAGCCGCGTGACGGTTCTGCCCTGCCGCATCCGGCTGCGCGCCGAGACCAGCCAGGCTGGGCATAGCCGTTCCTGCCGGTGCTTCCGTGCGCGGGCCGGACTGGAAAAAGATGCTGCTCAACCGTGCGGCTTCTTCCTCGGCAAGACGGCGCTGTTCGTCTGGATCGACCGCTGGCGCGGTGATGGCGGGTGCGGCAACTGGCTGGCCCCGGTTCTGCGCCTCAAGGATCGGACGACCGAGATCACCCGGCAGCGCGGGGCCAAGGACCGGGCCGCTATAGTCACTCGGCAGGCCGGCCAGGCCGTCCGCCGTGGGCCGATTCTCGGTCGAATAGAGCTCGCCGCCACCCGGCGCAACATCGCGAGTCTGGAGTGCGTAGATCAGCGCCCCGCCTATGCCGAGCAGGGCGACGGCTCCGACGCCAGCCAGCATCTTGCGGGATAGGCGGGTGACGCGGGGGGCTTCTGCGCGCAGCCGCATGGGCGCGGCGGTGTCGGTCTTGCTCATGAGGACGATCCTCCCGTGGACGTGCCGACCGGTTGCGTGGCCGCCTGCGTCTGTTCCATGCGGACGATCCTGACGACCTGCTGACGGTCGCCGCTGCCAAGGCGCAACTCGGCCGCCCCGAACAGGCGGTCCACGATCAGCACGTTCTGGTGAATACGGGAATTGACGATCTGCGGCTCGCCATCCGCGCCGAGCACGAAAAGCGGCGGCATCTCGCCTTGCACGATGCCGCGCGGGAAGACGACATAGACACGCCGACCGTCGTCGAAAACGGAAACCGGCCGCCAGGGTGGGCTATCGCCCCGCACCTGCAATCCGTAGCGGTAATTTCGCGCGGCCTCGGCTGGAATGGTGGGAGCGGCTGGTGTGTTGACACGGCTTCCTGGTGGCGGTGCGGGATAGGCCCATGCCACGGAGGGCATGTAGAGCGATTCTCGCGCCCGCAACTCGATCATGTAAACCCGTCGATCGGTGGTAATCACGAGATTGGTCGAGATGTCCTCGCGTGTTGGCTTGACGAGAATATGGACGCGGCGGTTCGCACCCGAGCCGCTTTCGGTATCTCCGATGATCCAGCGCGTCGTATCGCCGGCGGCAATGGGTCCCGTTCCGGTCAGGCTCTCGCCCGGCTCCAGCGCGATATTGGTGATCTGTCCCGGCGCGGCATAGACCTGATAGAGCGCGCCCTCCGACCAGGGATAAATCTGGATGGCGTTGTAGTAGCCTTCCCGCCGCGGTTCGACACGGGCGGCAGCATTGGCGTTCTCGACCCGGGCGGTAGGCGTGCCGGCTGCGGTGCCGCCCCGCGCCACGGTCCATGCCGGGGGCACATGCAGCGGCCGGGGCCGGTTGTCCGGGGCGGCCACCTGCGCGGCAGGCAGCGGCGGCACGTTATCATCGTAGCTGAACTGCGGCGCCCGGTTGGTCGCGCAGCCGGCCAGCATGGTGGCGGAAAGCAGCAAAGCCGGAAGGCCGAGTTTACGGAAAGCCGGAAACGCGTCATTACGGAAAGTCGAGGAATTCATTGACTCATCTCCCGTGACCAGTTGATCGCGTTGATGTAGATTCCAAGGGGATTGGTGCGCAGCCTCTCGGCGGTGCGAGGGGTCTGGATCACGATGGTCAGGATCGCGGTCCATCGCTCGGTCGTGGAAAGCTGACCGTTCTCATAGTGCCGCTCCAACCACGCCACGCGGAAGCTGTCGGGGGATGCTCGGATGACGCTGGAGACCTCGACGGCGACCTGCTGGCGGCCGACGCGAGTGAACGGATCATTGGCGCGGGCATAGTCGTTCAGCGCCGCAGCGCCGCGGTCCGTGGTGAATTCGTATGCGCGAAGCCAGTTTTGGCGGACGATGATAGCGTCGGCTGGGATGGCGCGGACCTGCTCGATGAAGCCGCCCAGATGGAAGGCAATCTGCGGATCGGTCGGTCGATAATCCGCCATAGCAGCCGAGACGGCCTGCGCCTGGCCGAGATTATCGACCTCCACCACCCAAGGCACGACGGTTCCCTGTGCCGATTGCCATACAAGGGCAGCAGCGAAGCCTGCTGACAGGATCAGCGAGCCGAAGGCCATATAGCGCCAGTTCCTCGCCTGCACGCGAGCCGACCCGATGCGCTCGTCCCAAGCCTGCGCGGCCTTCTGATAGGGCGTTTCGGGTTCCGGCACCTTGCCATAGTGGGTCGTCGGTCGTTTGAAGATATTCATGTGCGGTCACTTTCGGAAAGGCTGACGGATGAACCGGGGCCATGGCTGTCGCCCGATCGGACGGCATGGGCGGCGGCGGTGACGCCGTGGCTCATCGCTTGGCTGCGGCGCATTTTCTGTGCCCAGGCAGGCGAACCATCAGCGGCTGAAGGAGGGGATTGTTCGGGTGACGGGACGCCCCCGACCGTTCCCATGGAGGAACTGCCGCCGGACGCTGTGAACCCGGCTCTCGCGCCATCGGAATAACTGGATTTCATGCTGTCGGCGGCACGGGTGGCGGCGCGCTTCAAAGGCGAGATGGCCGCCGACGCGCCGGCGCGGCTAACACCTCCGAGACCGGAAGCGATCCCGGCCGCGCCGGAGCCGCCCAT
>APMI01005938.1_pt1 | contig 46306 bp, 24 predicted proteins | sample 667938 | NCBI WGS metagenome assembly APMI01 (sample SAMN01084076, study PRJNA167559) | wastewater metagenome | biome: Wastewater | place: Denmark: Ejby Moelle, Odense | collected 2011-11-28
CATTGAAAAGAACGGCAGAATCTTGATATCATTATTATCTGTACTTTATAATTTATTATTAATGGTGGTAAATATCAATTTTCATAATCAGATCTAATTTTACACTTTATAATTCATCAAATATAAGATTTTTTAAAGTATGCTCAATGTATTATAAAATCAGTATTCAGTAGATAGTGCTCGATAACTTTAAAGTTAGCTCAAGCATCGTGAATCTTTTTATTAACCCCATAGCATAAAGCTCTGCGATCTAAATCTATTGCTTTTAATTTCTTCACTCACTAAATCCAATCTCCATTTCAACTCTTTCTATGTTTAATCTCTTGTTTTTAACTGTTAAAGGTAGAATTATTCCAGTAGTTCGTGATCTTTGACTTTTTGCTGTAATTTATTAGATTTCTACTCAAAATACTTTAGCTTCTATCTTAATTGCGAGACTTATTCCATGGCACTATTGAATTATTGACTATCGTCGATATTTTATTTATTGTGCTAAGTTAGAGCCTTAGCCAGACTGGCTTATGGAGTGCTCCAATCACATACATACACATCCTATAAACAGGACAAGCTTAAATCGGTTACTGTTTTTAATTGGCTTTAATTGATCGTACTTAGGACAGTGGACTACTTCTTCTTTCTCTTGCCGAACATCTTGGCTAGCTTAGCATTTATAGGGTTGAAATTCATCGTTAACTTTATTATGAAAATTATGCAAATCAAGTTATTATCAGTGTGCCTTATTTGCAGAGTATGATCTAAACTAAGGCGACATTGCCTTATAGTCTGAATTCTACATGAAATTGGTCTTGGAATTTCTAAATGCTCCCGATTTCTTAGTTTCGAGAGATATTTTAGCCGGGCAGACTGTACTGGCGTGTTTAGGGTAGTCATTCGCATACGAACTTTCTATATAAGATAAATATTACAGAATTGGCGTTTATAATTTGGATTTATTTCTAGTTTTTACTTTTTGGTGGCTCGATTGGCGAAATATTCGGGATTGGGAGCCTTAAAGGAATTATTGTAAGTTGATGACCCGAACCAATTTGATCCTGTTTTCAAATTATCATGAATTCCATCCCAGTCGTCTTTCAATGGTGGTGATCCTAAAAATGTACTATTATATGTTGTCCTCCCTCTTAGAGGGAACTTCTCTCGTCTGTGTTGATCAGTTGGTTTCACATACTGGTTTGCTCCACGATGACCTGGGAATTACGAAGTATAACTAGTCAGCTGAGGACAGGGTCCATCAGCTTTTAAATTATCTTATGGTTTAGGTCTGCTCAGATCGTCATTGGCTTTGGAAGGGTATTCCTTTAGGTAAGTAGAGTTTAATTGCAGATGCGGGCCATCAAGTTTGCCATATTCTGTGGCAATAAATACTTTATTAGGAGTAGCTGATTTGGGTCTAAAGTCTTTTGAGTATGTTGTGGCTTTTGTTAAATTAGGGGCAACTGAGTGTAATTTACACAAATGTCTTCCACAATTGCATTCGCTGCAGACACAGAGATCAGGGTCATGGTGCTTAAAATTTTGATTCATGATAGTGCTTGAAGTTTGCTGAAATTGTTCGTCTTTGCATTTTGAAGGCTAAATAATAAGCGAATTGCTTCTTTTCTTCTAATATGTATGCTTCTTGTCCGAACTACGTGGGACTTCATACTTCTTAGAACTCGCCACACTCATAGAATCATCTAGATGAGACGCATCATTAATAACTGATCGACTTCCTGTTCTCTACTTATACTTAGTTTGCATCAATGGTTTGGCATGTGTGCAGTACTCCTTCGATGCAGATCTTGGCCTTGATGAGCTCATTTCTAAGTGGATAATTTTATTAACCTTAAAAATAGAATTTATTTAACACAACAAACCTGCACTTCATTCGCCATCATCATTTATTTAGTTGTAGTATTTTAGTCCCTATTATGTGATTCGATGGTCGTTGTAGACTATATGATTAATAGAAATAAAGTATGTTGGGATGTTAATAATTTGTCATACCAGTAAGGACATCTGTTATTAATTTAATAAAGCAATTTTCATCCTCGCCAACAAAATGGGTTGCGTTAACTCTCATCAAAAACCGAAGCAGGCAGTCAATCGTGATAAAGTATATCAACAATAATAGCCATCAATCCTACATGGAGATGGCACAATGGTGCTGCCTCCACTGGAAGTAACTTCCTACGCATGCGGTTACAGCTTCACCAATCCTTAAGATTTAGGCTGTTCTATGCACACCAAATCGGAGGTCACTGCGTAATCCAGGGGAGCAGGCCTGGCTGACCAACTGCGGACTCTAACTGAAAAATGTCGGATATTTTACGAGAATCATGACATAGACAGAGCCAATGACTAGCTTGTCAAAATTTAGGAAATCATCGCCAAAAATGATATCAATGGGTCGCCTATGGTCACGCATATTTTGGAAAGTAATAGAAAAGTTATGGAAACTGTCAGGGAATAGTACGATGATGTTATCATGTACGAAAATTAGATTCTTAAAGGAGGATGGGTTTAAAAATCGAATAGAAAAGGCGTTAAAGTTAGCACACGTCGATAATAAGACACAGTCGGAGTGTTAGTTTAATCTATTGTTGATCAACCCTTCTAAATCTTAATAAGCTTCTGCATCGAAATGGATCTTTATAAATAATTCATGCCATTCATGAAAGTATCGAGACAGTAAAAGATAGCAGCTCGCAATTGCAGAATTGGATATACTCAAAACAATATCCCGATATTTTCTATTCGTGAAGCATTTTTCCAAGGCATCGGTTATAACAGGCTTCATAAAAATAACACCTTATTCTTATTTACCCGATCAATCCATAACCGACCTGACTTATAATAAAAATTAGGCTATAAATGTCACACAAATGACTAATACGTGCAGCTATAGTACAAATATTTTGTGCTTTGGTATGAACCACTATCAAGAGGAAGAGGCAAAATTACTTTAGCAATGAATGTGGATATCAAACTTAATTTTATACCTCTTTGGATTCAGGATAAACTAAGTCAGGATTTTGGTGAACAGTTCTTTGAGAATATCATGAAATTGAGTAAGAAATTTAAGAATTCGCAGTGGTAGAAAAATACAAGTGCCAATCCATAACTATTCTCATTCTTTAAGAATGCAATTGATGAGAGACTAGCCTAAATGGAGAATTAAGACAAATCTCAGAAAGTGACTAACTATGATAGTGGGCATATGACAACATCACGATCAGGAATGGTCTGATTATTTATTTTCATATTCTTTCTTATATTTACAATAGAAATAGTAAGTAAATAAACGAAAATATACACCAAATCACTCCATTTCTTTAATCAATCATCTAGATACATAGCCCTGATGAAACACATTGATCGGCTGATAGGACTGATATACTTGGGGTTGCATGTACTGCACTGGCTGGTACCCGCCTCCTCCTATTCTGCTGGGAGGGTGTTGAATTGCATGGTTGGAGATTATCGGACGTGAAGATAAGTCATGATACTGCATTATACTTACTTGGTTAGGATTGTTGTAGAAAGGATTTATCAGCTGTGGCTAAGCTACTGTCCTGAAATGGGGCTGTTGTTGTTGCTGCTCTTTGTGCTTTATTTATTAGAGAATGCCATTTACATTCGAGTATTAGCCTTATTTTTTGTTCCATAGCCTATCCACTGTTTCATTGTATGCATTAGGCTGCTAAGTATTACTAAGTTACTGATTTCTCAGCCGTGCTAGATCAGTTTGATCATAGCTTGTAGCTGAGCTCTCCTTCCTTAGATCTTGAATTATATTCCGTACATCTTTGAGTTACCCTTATAACACATTGATCTGCTCTCGATGTAAATTAGCTTAACTATCGATCCTTCCCTTCAACTGCTTCTCCTTCGCTAATAATTCCTGTCTTTCCTCTTGCATTCTACTGACTGCTCTTACTAGTTGATCCCACTATAGCTGATTACGTGCTTGGATGCCTCCCTATGCTAATATTCTTGCTGTCAGTCTGTTTATTTAGTATTTTAGTTACAGCTCAGTGTGCTGCTTTAAACCCATTATTGAGTCTATCTGATTTTTTAGAGATTCTGTCACTTATTTTAATGATTTTTATTTTTATTAACACTTTTTTAGCTTTTATTGGAGATTTGTGTTCTATTTCTGTAGTTGCTCGTTTTTTACAGAAAATTAACTCAATGTTTTAGCATATGATTTTTATTGTTCAACAGAATTAACATTATTATCTTGGCGATCTCTATTAGTAATTTTTTATTGCTCTTTATTTTTTAATATTCTAACTTAATCCTACTTCATCTTTAATTTCTATTTGCTCTGTAACACATACTTTTCATACTATTCTTAAATAATCTATCGACTAATTTTATCATCTTCCACTTGAATACTAAGCATTTTCACTCTACTTCTCAATATGCTGAGTTATTACTGAATCTCTTTAAGTTATGCTTAAAGTTTTTTAATCTTTTTCTACATCTGGCTATTTGTTAATTAGAGTTATGCTATTTTTTATGTTTTCTATTTTGAGTCCTGGTCTAACTATTACTCTATTTTGCGGATGTCATCCCTAAATGATACTGATAATAAATGATTGCTTTCAAATCCATAACCTGATTGAACAGGGCCATTTATTGCAATAAAATTTTGTAGTCCTGTTAAATATGCGATGATATTGTTTATATGCTTATCAACCTTATGTTGAGCATCTAAAGTATTAATTGTTAATTAATTTCCAGATTGACTTTATTTTTTACTACATCGATGGCCATTAATCTCACGAACCAAGTCTAACACTGTTTAATTAGTTGCTTTTAACTCTTTTACAATCTTATTTGGAATATGGGCTTATGTTTCATGGTTATTTAACAAATCTGTTAACGATTTTGCTTGTAGTCTCTTCGATTCTGCGATCAATCTTTACCTGTCTTTGTTAATTTTATCATATTCTGACTTCATAGCTATATATTTTTTCTAGCTTGTAATAGCGTTTGCTAATGCTTACTGTGCCTTAGCGAGAGCTCTTTCTTCTCCTTTTTAATACTACCTCATTTTTAACTAGGCTTTTGAAGAAGTCTCTTTCAATTTTCTATTCTCTTCGGTAAGACCATTGTATTATTTCCTCAACTTACTGTCCCTTGCAGTAAATTCCGTAATTTCTAACTGCATTTTATCCAATTTCTGTTTGAGTACAGCCGCATCTCCATCAAATTTCAAAGTGGGTCTCGAATCCGCAGCAGTTTCTTTTGAATAGGTTAGTGAATAATTTCTAGATGCATCACCATCATCTTTACGCAATTATCTTAACACTTCAATTTGTGCTTGCTTTATTCTTTATAACCCTTTGCGGATGTCATTAGTGCCTTTGCCATTGAGAGTGTGTTCTTGGGAGATTCCCCGCACTTGGTTGTTGCTCATTATATTCAGTAATATTTTTATTCTGCTTTATTCAAAATTAACAATATTTTATTGCACCTTGCCTAGGTATTAATGTAAATAAACTGTAAAGCAGTCTTAATACTCTTTATACACAGGTATTTTACAGGTAAGAAAATCTAGTTTCAATATATTTAAATAACGCTGATGAAAATATTGTTAATGTGTCAACATAGAAATAAATCAACAATAATTTTAACGGTCAATAATGCAGCTCTACAACTTTACCAATTAGTTTTAATTAGTTAATAACTAACTTTTGACCTTATTAAACAAATTCAGGTGAATATTTGAATCTCAGCCTGAGTCTAGTTGGCTAATTTGTGCTAAACTTAATTTAGATATCTCTGTCAATCTTCTTTTTCTTCAGCTTGCCTTACTCCTTGGTCTCTTGGATAGGCTCAAGTTTGGCTGGCACCTTCTTCTGCGAGCAAGGGCTTTCAACTGCATCTTGCATAAACTGACTCGGTTTGGAACTGGTTAAATCGACTGAGATCTTTTTCTTCTGGAATAGCCTCGACTATTCATCCTTCATTTATTATTAGACAGTTTGGCTCTTCTTTAGCACTATTTTACTGGAAGAGCTACTCAAATTGTGATGAGTTTTACCTTTACCACTAAAAATATCAATGGACCTCGATTTTTTCTTCCTGACTGCGAAATCAACAGATAGTTCTTAACTTTGGTCCAATAAAATAATATCACAGATTTGTCTAGTTGTGAGTGTGTTGATCACAGGCTGATATTTTGCTGTTATTTTAACTTATTGGTTGCTACTGCTATATAAATAGAATTAGGCAGTGAATTAATGTGTAGCTTTAGGGTTGCTTTTAGATTCAATTAATACCATGCCTCGACGAATAGCATTCGGCTACTTCTCTAACCATTCTTTAGCATAGCTAAGTAATTTGATAGCGATAGTGCACACTTGACCACATTTGGCTAATTTAACAGGCACCCTCATGCACTAAATGGACTAAACTTACACAGCTCGAAATGCACCTTTGATATCAGGACCTAAATGTAGGATCTGACCTTGTTTTATTGTGCCTTTGATTACTGTACCAGCTAAAACGCAACTTTTCTATATGTTGTACTTATTTGCGATCAAAAATTCAGCATGAAGATCTTCGTTGTTTCGTAGTTAGTTCGCTGAGGTCAGTAAATTGAAGAAATCTATCAATAGATCAATGTTTTGACCAGTGACATTAGAAATAAGGAATATTGGAATGACATCCTCAGTTGAGATTATTCGCTAAATTATATAAAAATTACCGAAAAAAGAACAGCATTTTACTTCTCCTTTATAACACTCGCAGTCTTCTTAGGGCAGAGCTCTTTCAATATCTTTTTGATCTTCATGACAGTCTCCATTTCGCCATCTTTATTGAGTTGATCAAGATGAGTAATCACCACAATAAGAGGTAAGTTGAAAATTTTTGCAAGTTCGATGCTGCTTGTATTTATTTTTTAGTTTTTGGCAGAAATCACCCATAAGGCGTATTATGGGAAGAATGAACATAGACTTGATACTAATTGCTTTTATTTGTGCCCTCCCACGTCAATGAAAGAGAGAATTTTACTTGAATTTTCAAGCCATGAATCAACTGTCATTGATCTCTCATTAAACAACTTTCCCTTGGAATCGAATGCAATCAAATGATGACTTTTTGTTTGAGTTATTCCTGACATAAATTAATCTTTATGCGTAAACACTTTGGTTCTCGACGACCCTTTTCCATTATCTTTCTATCCACTGATAATAACACCTAATAATGTGCTTTTTCCTGACCCAGGCTCTCCCATAAGCAACAATCTAATTTCCAGCTTTACTCCTTGTTTTTGCACTTTGGTCACCATGAGCTCAACGATGTTACCTTTAATACCTTGAGCTATTGTGATAGCTGTAATTTATGCTTGAATTATATTTGCAATAGTGCAAATTGTCTTCAGGGATTAGTACATTTAAGTCTTTGGTAGTCCAGTTGCTTTGCCATTATCTTCTACTCCTACACGATAGTAAGCCTTCCCAGAACCCTCCTTTATCCTAAATTTCATCTGAGTGGCTAAATGATTGATCCGATCTTATGTTGGCTTTACTAATTTAAGTTTGTATTCAATATTCCCATAATCTTCCTCTTTCTCAAACGACTGAATAATCATGTTATGATTTATTTTCGAAGGCTTATCTTCTGGAAATGCATACTCTATAAAATCATCTAAACTTAGTTATGAATGCTATAATCCTAAAGTACGATGGATTTTGAGTTGAAGCGGAATTTACAGATCTGATGATTATTTTGGTTTCTATACTTTCATTTCTGCTTCTTTTATTTTCTTGCTCTTACCACCTTCCCTTCGCTTTTTTGCTTGTGGCTCGTTGCTTTAGTTTTTGTTGAGTTTCGGAATGTTTTATCCTTGACCATTCACTGATTACTATACTTTGGCTGCAGATTAAGTATTACTGTTTTATTATTTCTTCTTATTGTTGTTATTCGATTTCTATTTTTTCTTGTTCTTTGGAGAATCATCTCCGAAAAGTTCGTCCATTTATTGATTTGCCTATTATAGTTTAATATGTATCAATTTATTATTTCTCTTACATACCGCTGTATCAGATTAAAAAACTTTGATTCATCAATTCCTAGAAAATTAGTTAAGCCATATTAAAAATTGTTATAAAAAGGATGGAGCGCAAAGAATGATCAACCGTAATAAAGTTTATATATAAACAAGAATATAATTATTAAATGGCATCGCAAATCCGAACCATCGGGTTCAGAAACAGCCTCTATGTAGGTGAGATCGATTCTTCTCTACACTTACTCGATCGACCATAAGGAATTGGCCTGATGTTAGATGACCGTTTTCTCATGTGCCTATCCAATTGGATATCCGACGGTACAGGCTCATCCTCACAGCCATCAGGGCCTACTTTAATCATATTCCCAACGCAAGAAATGTTCTATTGCGAAGAATACCCAAAATCAGGTAAGCTAACAAAAAACTGGTGCTTTATAAGCAATCAATTTGCCTTTTACGGCAACGGAGACTCCAAAATATTAGCAGTACTACACTTAACAGGCAATTTGATATCAAAAGTTAGATCAGCAGATTCATAACGATTCGAGTGTTTAGAGTAAATTAATTATCGCAGCTAGGATAATAAATGGGAATAAATTCAACGCATTATTGGCTCTAGTTTGCATTAGAATTTTAGAAATCTAGACATTTTTATTCAAACCAACTTAGCAGATAAGATTAATCGATAAGGCATGGAATATTTCATTAAAAATCGAAACAGATCGAACTAGTCTTTCTATGCAATTACATCAAATAATTAAGGACTAGCATTCACTATAAAATATACTCGTGCTTATCCTGAAGTCGTATCGCTGGGTTATTACAATCAGATCACACCCACTCGTAATATGAACTTTGGAAAGCAATACAAAACTGATGCATTTTCATCTGTGGATATTTTATAAGGAAATTTCAGCACATAATAACTCTTCAATTTTAAATTCTTGTCTGAAAGGCCAGCAGCATCTTCTCATACATCTCGAAATTTCTTCAGGCAGACTACAATATTTTGTAACAAATTCACATCATTCCGAGAAATAGACTCGCTATATCAAACATTTAGTAGCGCATCAGACAAGTACACAAAAAGCATAAATCACAAATACGGGCAGAAAATAATATAAGGCAATTAACTTAATGCTAGACAAGAACCAATTCGTGAATAATAACCATATAGAGAAGTGAGGCAGAAGCCAAAATTTAACAGGGAGTATAATTTGTAAGAAGCCAAAGCTAATATTTAGATGGAAATTGCTAGAAAAAAGGGTAGCTGCTATAATTTTCAAACTGGAATATTTAAGACTAGTCCAAGCAAATACGCTGCATCTAAGGAAAGTAAATACTACAAATAAGAAGTCGCAAGTGATCATATCACATAGCGGGTGTTCAATTAGACTCAAAGGAAAAGATCACCAGGTTCAACTTCGCGTCGATATGTATATGCATAGTAAAGTTAAATTTCACAAAAAGTGAGAGTACCCTAAGGCATAAAAATTAGACCGAGACTTAACTCTCCAGTTCGAGTAACACTTCCAATATACAAATAAAATCGATCAACAATTGAAGATAATATTCACGAATTCACTCTGTATCCTAAAACCTAGACAGCTGAAGACTAACTATTAAGCGCAAGTCCTGTCTATAATTTTCCCAGCCGCGATAGAATCGATAAACTACGATAACTTTAACATGAATTGCTGATGAGAAGACAAATAGAAAATATGCAGACTAATAAAATTTAAAATTAAATTTATTAGTACGATCGACATGCTCTCTCACATGATGAAATCTGGCGTCGGCATGTCCCTGATCCTATGCTCGGTATACAGCCTACCAGTTATTAATTGGCTAAGCGTTAGCCTAATATCTAACTGGCATCTTTAAATAAAAAGCCTAGGGCTTATAGAAAATACGTCAATTTTGATTATACCGGGTAAACAAAAGAACTAGAGAGAGTAAAAACACCTTCAACATCTCCACTGGCATATCGAAAACCGGTAAAGATGGCTCCCTCATCACCCATCGTGAGATTGAATGCTGATAGTGAAGTCCGCAATAGGGAAAAATAAAATACAGAAAACCCAAGAAAGACAGTTCTTAATACAACAGCTCGAAGGATTTACAACTACGTGGAGTGATCACTCTCTAAACGGCAAGGCAGTTAATTCAACTTTTCTTATTTATGATTCTATAAATTTCTATAAAATCGTATATTAAATGGGCAGAAATTTGCTAATGACTCGAAATATTAAATAAATTATCAGATTATAAAAACATGATAAAAAATATTATTTTTATATTCATCTGTAGTGCATAATTGTTTCTGATATCGCGCTGTTCAAATAGAAATTCGATATAATATTCGATGAATTATAAAAAACAAGGCATACATATATATTTTATTTATCGTCGACTATATTTTCGAATAGCTACAGAAAAATAGAAAATAGTTTTCATTTCTTATTAATAATGTATGTTTTTTATTTAAAATATGTTTGTATAATTGTTGTTACTTTTATGGATTTCTATGTTAAAATTTGAATTAAGAATATTTCCTAAACTTATTTTTAGGCTTTCAACTATTGAAGATAAAGAATAGTAAGTGAGAATATTTAATGCGAAATATAGGGAAATTAGCAGAAAATAAAAGCACTCGAATCACACTTCAAGTTTTTGTCTATTATAGGCATGGAATTATAAAATAATATTCATTTTAGAAAATTAAAAAGAAATGGAGACCCCATTCATTAAGAAGGTGAAAAAAATTCTAGACGTAAGATCTTTTTTATTTAGGACTCTACCAATACCGATACAATCTGTTGGAGCTCAGATAAGACCATGATCGAAATTAGAAATTAGAAAATTTTTGAATAAAAAGTTCTTTCCAGACATTTTCGTCACGCTCGCATTTCGAGTTTTATTCGTCAGTTAAATCTCTATGGCTTTAAGAAAATTAGAACTGCTGAGATTAGGACCTTTACTCACCCTCTACTTTAAAAAGGTCTAGGGCTAGAATCAATAGTAAACAAAAAGAAAAAAACAACCAAACCTAGCGATGACAAAGTTGACCGTGAATCTTTTGACCAGAACATAAATTTTGAAAAAGAGTTATGCGAAGTTGCCTAAGTTTCCAAAAAGGAAATAGCTTCAGACCATAGAATTTCATAGAATCTGATTGCAAATAAATAAGCCGAAAAAGAAGACAAGACCCAAATCAGTACGAGTAATGTCATATCTGCTCCAGAGCAATCAAATAATGTGTTTTGGTTAATTCCTATTTCGGCAGCTCAGTCTTCGATGTGGAAACCGACATTTTCGGGAAATCATGACCAGTTGAATCTAGGGTTCAATTATAATTTTTTCCCCAACTGGTACTGAGCAAGCGCTTGGTCCAGCGTAATAATTATTATGTCATTGACAAATTATTTTTTGTTGTTTTTTATGTTCATATATAGTAATTTATAACCATAAATTGTTTCTAAATATCTATAAAATAAGGTAACTCTCTTTCTATAAAATTGCTGTATTCCTTCGAATGACTTGATTATGCATAGATAATTTAATTCTAAGTATTATTTTCATTAGTAGTATAAGCCATCGCCTGAGTATTCGAAACTTTTTGTAATTTTGACCTAACCCGCTCTAAAATTTAATAAAAAGTAGATGACCAATATCATTTTATATATAATTGGCGAAGTTTATGACATAGGCAAACGAGAGGTCTCTTCAACTATTGACCCTAGCAGGAGACTAGAGCTACAAATTATAAGCTCGTGATTTAAAGAAGACCATCGATGTGATCGTGACAAAATATCTAAGTACGCCATCATAGTCCTATGAACAAGTACACTTCACAATTAACGCAGTATCTGCAATAAATAATGCCGGCAGTGATCCGTAGAGTACCATTAAAACAGCACATGTACGCAGCCTTGCTTGGCTAAATTTATAGAGTTAATCAGGCATTGGCACTTAATGTTTTCAAGCAAGTTATTGTCAATTTAGAAGCCGATATTAATAATCTATTGCTACACTAGACAATCAATGGTATTACTTTCTTGTCGGAGCTGATGAATTTTGATAAACTAAACTCACAAAATTTCTTAGATATTCTTGATGATATTGTGACATATTTGGAGGGCTGTAAAAATGCTAGTCATCGTACTTTTTTAACTATAATATTCTTCCGCACCTTGCCTAATTTTTGTCATGCTTTAAACAAAAAAGTGTTCTTCTAATTCAAGAAATTAATGTAAAGATGCAAAAGATTCACAACCAAAAATGCATAATATACTCAAATGTACGAATAGCAACAAAAAGGTACATTGAAGGACGAATCAATAATATATCGTTTGTTTTAATAATGGCCGCAGCAGAGTGCTTCCTCTTCTTCAACAGTTAATGATCAAATCCAATAGAATATAAAACTGAACATAAAATTGCCGTAGCAGACAGATTACAAACCAATATAATACCAGATGCCTGCTGTTTCATAAAGCGATAATGCATACCAGTAGTTTATTAAAAATTAGGGACATGCTCATTTAGTCAAAATATAGCAAATTGTTGTGTTAATGGAAAAGAACGGTGGACAATTATTGAAGAAATTGAATGTATATGTAGAAGATAGTCAAAGTTAAAATTAATTTATGAGGAGATATTGTGTAGATTTACTTATTGGTAAGGCTCTCAAGTCTAAAATCAATATTGTTTAGACTAATCTGATTGTTAAACTAGTCAAATCATCACGATAATATGCGCTACTTGTAGAGAAAGCACTCAATAGAATTTTAACTAAAGATCTAGAACACTATGATCTAGATAGTTAAATGAAATTTACAGAAGTGGTCAGTTTCATTGCCACTAACTGGCCAGGAGGTAATGACATGACTGATATGCCATCTTGGGACTGGGAGAATTTTCTAAACCCACATGCAGATAAATCAACCTAGACAAATGTTAGCAAGTAAGCTAAACACACAGTCGTCCTGAAACTAATTTGTGTTAAAATGGCAATGTTAAACTAGCTATTCCGAGTACCATAATGTTTGAAAAAGTATGAAGCACCCACTAAGTTTACCAACCCTGCTAAGTATAAACTAGAAGACTAAATATAATTACAGGAAAAATTTCAAAAAATTATTAAAGATAAGGGCAACGCTGATTAAGTATTGGAAAATATTAAGACCTAAGGCGACTACGAAATATTTTTATAATCGCTTTTCTAGAAAACATCACAGTCGCATACTCATTTATAAAGATTGATCTAGCGTTATGAGAAAGTCTTACAAAAATACAAGCAAGACTATGACTGGACATTACTGAACACCATCCGATCATTTTGGTCAAAATCATTGTTCCATCGGTTTTTGTATTTTGAGACTATGATATAGAAAGGTTATGTTGATTTCGATAGTTATGTCAAAAATATTGCCAAAGTGAGCGCGTAGAATGAGGAGGAAAAGCATTTAATCAAGATGGAGCTTAATGAACTAAATCACAAGTACGCACAGAAATTGTGATTAAAACCAGCATGAAATGGATAGGCTACCCATAGCTATCATCTTTGCAGTTGATTTTATACCCATATTTACTTATTAATATGATTCTTTGTTCATGTAATGTGAATATGAGATGATATAATAATAAAACAGAGTATTATGGATCCTAATCCCCAAATCTGTCTAACCCGGTAACACTTATAAATTCTGTAATACACTGACACTCTCTTCACTCGTTGGTCTTTACGCCGCAATTTATACCTATTCAAGCACATGAAGCCGAGCCTATAAATTCCAATATTCATAATTGCATAGGAGCGTCGCATTGCGCAAATCACACAGTCCCAGTCTGTTATCATTTAAGTAATTAATATTTCAGCATTTATAGGCTTTGAGAATGTCGGAGTTTGTGACTGTGGATTAACAAACCAGAGTTATCAAACTTGTATAATTGCCCACGATCAGGTTCAAAGATTAGGCACAACTTATTAAAGCAGAGAAAATTGTTAAGAATTATCTTAAAGGGATGAGTACTAATAGTAAAATAGTTGCAGTTAAGCCAATTTAGTATATAATGTCCTCAAAAACATAAGATGGGTTTTACTATCTGTGTCTTAAAACAAAGCAAGTTGAACACAAAAAAATATTAAAGCAAATAATATAGTAATAGGTAAAAAAGAATGCTTAGATTCTGCCATTAAGTTACACATAATAATCGTTATATGATGATGTGAAAGATAGTATAAACAAAATTCGTAAAAACAAATCATAATCGAATAACAATAGGCAAAATTACAAGTATAATAATCAGTATAATAACAGTAGTAGTAATAATAGTAATAGTAATGAGAGTGAGCTATCGATGCCACTATACTCGCGACAGAACATGATGATGATGTACCCGACAATGTACTACCCGATGGCTATGTACGGTGGCATGATGCCCTAACAAATGCAGTCACTCATGCAGACTATGCCTAATAAGAGTTATAGTACTTTTATCAGAAAAGCTGTTGATAGTGATTAAGAATAAAATTAACAACAACATTATTAAAAATAATAGGAGAGTAAATTAGAGTAAGGCAAAGAGAAATCAAAGCAAATATTAAGTAATAATAATAATAATAGTGATAACAATAAATAGTAGTAATAGAATACAAATGAATAGTAAATAAAGCAGAATACAGTAGAGTCTACTAAATCAAAGTAAGTCAATAAAGTATAAAACGCATAAAAATAGCATAAGGAAAGTAGTAAAAACAGCACACATAGTAAAGATAACAACAATAATGGAAATAATTGTAATGGTAGCTATAAGAAAAGTGGGAATCATGGCCATAAACAACACCGTAACAGAGACAAAGATAATGGTAAATAGAAATAGAAATAGAAGTAAAAATAGAAAGGAGGCCGGAATAAGATAGTACTAGATGACAACGATTTTCCCAGTATTGGCTGACTATAATATTAAACAGTGTTATATATATATATAATATGCATAACATAAACGTATATTATGAATAACTGGCTAGACACTGACCCCAACGCATATAAACTTTACATTGAACACAAGAAACAGCATATAGCTGAGCTTGAGTTGAAGATACAGGCTGAAAAAGCAAGACGATAACTTCTTGATGATCTATAAACTCAGAATAATTATTAAGAAGGAAGTAGTGCAATCTAGGAAGACAGTAGTTCTATTGCTGATGATAGTCATAATAAGCAGAGTAGGAGTTAAAGTATGTCATCGGAAACATCAGGCAATTAGGATATCATTAGATAGTATAAATAAATAGAAGAGTATATGAGTAGAGTTAATTTCGAGTAAAGTTCATCACAAAAACAGAATATAATAAGCAATAATCATTCCATTCAATAAACACATTATAACAATACAAGTCTAGGCATTAAATATGCTAAAATAAAATAACCCAATCAATTTATAGATATAAGCAGAGATTTTAATATAAATAAACATCTTAAATCCAAGATATAGAACATTATAAATTTGGAATTAAGTAGAACACAGGAGAATATCGCATATAATTAAGCATATGATCTAAATAAAACTTTTCATTATGGAAATGAAAATCAGGATACCAATAATGAATTAGAACTGACTAGAAGAAGAGTCAATATATTCCCTAAGCATAAAAATAATCAACATATAAAACTAACTGATTAACGTATCAAAAGCAAAAATGATATACTATATGCTAGATTTCAATAAATTCAAAGAAAACAACAAAAAATGACAATTTAAGCAAGCATGATGGATAGTGACAATATAGATACAGATATGGAATCAAGTCATGCTGCATGTTTGCGCATACTAAATAAATAGACTCAACAATACCGTAGAATGTCTAAGCGAGCCAATCGAGAGTGGATCAGCTGCACTAAGGCTATCAACAGTTTAAGGGATATTAAAACTTACTAAAAACTGCTCTCACATAACACATGACTCATTAACTTAATATTTTGAGTTTAATAAAAATATTGATCCAGAGACAATGCATTGATATTGTGTATTAATTAATGTTATATAGATATGTCAAATAGACTATGATTTGCAGAGAGGGCACACTTTCTCCATTTTGAACCACTCCTTCAAGCAATCCGTATCATAATGATGGCCACACTTCAATTTAATGCATTCTGATCCAAGCACAAGATTATCTTGACAAATAGAGCATTGTTCTACATTTGAACATATAACTCTTTCTAATTTATCAAACTGTTCCTGTGTGATGCCTTTAGAAACTTTCCCTATTTTTTCGCCTAACTCCAACAGCTGTTAGTAACTCATTTAATCGACATCGATATCGTCTTCCTCCATATAGAATTTGGAGCCGAGTTGTTCCTTTAACTTCTTGTAGTGCTGCCTGAGTTGCTGAATTAACGGCAGCATCTATTTATGCTATTTACACTCCCGTAACTATAACACTATAGTATCCTGTTCATGGATTTTAGATGCGCGTTGTTCTTTCAATTTTGTTAGTTTTTACTGTAATTCTGCTACACGTTGCTGGTTTTTGCATAGTTTCTTAATATTGGTATCTATGTACTTGCTGCTCTAGTTCGATCAGCTTCTCGCTATCAAGACTGCGGAGACTGTTCTCGCTTGATTGCAGTTTTGGCTTTTTTGTCGGTGAGCTTGTTTGCATACTTTTAGTCAACGGTTAAGTTATATAAGGTAAATAATACAGAAATTCGAATATAGTCAGAACATGCAAATATTTCCAAATAGTTTATAACCCTACACACAAATTGATCACATAAATTTATCATAGACCGTAGTTTAGAACTTCTTCTTGTCCGGATTCCACTTGGTAATCAGCTGCTCAGCGACCATATAATTCTTGGCTTCATTTCCATTTTTCTCATAACTGATATTCGTCTATGATACTTTGGATGTGACAATGTCGGTGTTCATGTTTGCTTCGTTTAATACCACACGTGCTTTTTGGCATTTATCGATGGAAATGCTTGGGGTATGGCCTTTCACGTACACTTGGATGTTCTAGCCGTTCATTATTTACACACCGCTGATGCACGAATTTACGATCAGTACGATATTTGTAGATTTGTTCATCTGGAGCGATTTGAATTTTTAGTCAATGCTAATCACACAGTCGTGGCAGTTTTCGATGAAAAAGCCTTGCTTCATTTAGACTTGACCTGGACCGAACACTATTTTCTCATTTGAAATATTTGCCACGATCCAATTTTGCCCTTGCACTTACTTTTTAGGGGCTTTTGGAGCCTGAGGTTTTGGTTGTTGCTGTTGAGCTTGGTTTTGAGCGACATTTTGTTGCTCTATGATTATAAATTTATTTACGTTGCGGTTGCTGTTGAGCTTGTTGATTGGGACCAGCACCTGTTATCAGATCCCCCCAGTTTGCAGTGCCATTATTATTGAAATTAAGTCCCATTTGATACTCTTTTTTTGCAAAATCTTACAAAATGCGTACAGCTTTGCCAATAGATTTCCACCAATCATTATGGCCTTGATTTTTGTTCTTTTGGAACTTAATAGCATTGAAGTCAGCAGCTTCAATACCACCTTTAATAATAAACTAAGGGGTATTCTACGTTAATAAAATCTTACGGTAAAGACCCAGAATGGAACTGAAATCAATTATCGAACAGCCTTGGCATGATACGCAAAATTAGGATTCTTTTATACGTTTTCAGTTCTTCTTGAGAAAGCCATAAATTTCTATTGAAGTGCTTTCTTCTCGCCATCATTAAGAGGTTTCGCAGCAGCACTGTAGTTTATAATCCCTTGCATGAGATTGAATGACTAATCAAGAATGTGAGTCAACTCGCGTATTTCTGGTTATAACTGCTCTCCAATCTTAGTGAAAGTAGCTACTTCCGGATCAAAGGCTGGAATTGTAATTTTTGAAACTCCTGAAGAACTGCTCTTCTGACCGGAAAGCTCCTGTAGTAAAGAAATAGCTTGATCTATCTTTTTTCTATCGTTTGGGTGCATACTCTCAAAGATATTATTATAATGAAAATAAAGCATATACACATCATAGAATTTTAACTAAATTTCTCCCAAATTAGTACTTACTTCATCATATTTATCCTGACGAAACAGTTTTAATAGGCGGAACCTTCCTCCAATTTTTAATTTGTCTCCAGACCCATTTAATCCTAGAGACAGCCGAAATCTGTCTTGCATAATTTCGCATGATGACTCCAACATATCCAAGATGAGTAAAGCAATTTTAAAAGCTTAAGCGTTAAAAGTAAGGAAAATAAGCGTGAGGTGTCACATCGATGAGAAAAAGTGCATTTATTTTGTTTAATACTTGTTGTCTTTAAAGGTAAGTTTTAGCTGAAGAAAAGAAGACTACTTTTAAACTGTTATCACTTTGCAAAAGATTAAGCCATTCGATAGCTTCCATCAAGGGCGATTAGGTATCAATCGCATACACGACAACAGAAGGCTGATTTAGGATACTAATGTACAACTAACAATACGGTTTCAATTATCGATTACGTGGAAATATATACAACTCCACACTTTCCTTAGAATCCAGCTTGACAACTTCAAACCTAAGACTAGTGTTTTCCTATTCGCTAGCAGTCAGTCCCAAATACTAGTACAAGTATACTAGGTCACATGTCTAGTCTGCAATCAGGAACACACTTTTAATGTTGTTAACGGGCGATTGTTTCAGTGTAGACATCAATATTATTGCACATGTGCTGATTTTATACTTCTCACTTTTTTATAATTAATGAAAACTATTAACAATCAACTGATCATCTAATTGAAGACTAGGATCACAATGAAAGTGTTCATCTATATTTTAATATGCTTTGTTATATGCTTTTATATGCCGTACTGGTTTTGTAACTTATAATCTGTTATGTGTTCATGTTCATACAGCTTTATCCTGTACTCTTTGAATTTTAATCTGAGCATTCTTCTATAACACTGGAAGCACGTGGTAGCTTTACTTACATTTCGGGAAAGTTAATTTATTTCGTCATTGTTTTAGTTAACGCACAATCTTTAGCACCATAGAAATTCTCTATCTTCTTTGACTTATCGACGTTTGGTCTACTTACTGCAATGTTCTCGTTCATGGAATTTGATGCATCTTATTAACCGCATTGACTTTCATCCTAGGAGTTGTTGACTATTTACTGACTCATTGAATCACTTGGTTTTGTTACTTTGCAACAGATTTCTTGCCCCATTTTCGCAAGAAATTATACTTCTATAAAATAAGTTCACAAATTTATCAGAAGTTTATAGAAAAATCTTAAAAATTCTTTTTCAATGTTCGAATGAATAAAAAATTTACTTAATTTTCATAATCGAATATTATCTTTTACAACATAAACTCTCCATCAGAGATATAGTTAACTAATAATTATTTATCCATGATAATAATATAATTTTAGCATTAAAAGCTATAATGATCATTTTTTGACAATAACAGATTTTGTCTCCAAATAGCTGTTTAGACCTTACTCGCCAAGCTCACGACCAATACCTGAGTCCTTATAGCCTCCGAACGGTAGAGATTTCTGAAGTACGTTGTAGCAGTTAGCGTATACAGTTCCACTTTTGAGTCGATCAATAAACCATTGAAGTTCTTCAGCGTTCTCACTCACAACACCTGCTCCCAGACCATATTCTGAGGTATTGGCTCTTTTTAATACTTCTTCGTTGGTTTCGAACTTGAATACTGACATCACAGGACCGAAAATTTCTTCTTTAGCGATCTTCATATTATCAGTTACATCTGCAAAAAGTGTAGGCTCAATGAAGAACCCTTTAGTGCCGACTCTTTTACCACCAGTTACAAGTTTAGCTCCCTCCTTGACACCTGCATCGATGTAGCTCATAACTCGATCGTATTGCTCCTTGCTGACAAGAGGGCCTTGATCAGTGCTGGCATCTAACGGATTACCGACTTTAATAGCCTTTACTTTCTCTGCTGTCTTCTTAACGAAATTGTCGTACAATGAAGAATGCACGAAAGTTCGAGAACCTGCAATGCAACATTGTCCTGCATTGAAGAAAAGAGCCATTGTTGACTGATTAAGAGCTGTCTCAAGGTTGGCGTTCTTTGTGATAATGTTGGCTGACTTTCCACCTAATTCAAGGGTCACTCTTTTCAAATTTTTTTCGTGAGAGTTTCTCATGATTTCATAACCGACTTCACTTGAGCCTGTGAAAGCCACTTTATCAATGTTAGGGTGCCTTGCTAAATGAGCTCCAATATCGCCAAATCCTGAGACCATATTGACGACTCCATCTGGGAATCCAGCTTCCTTAATGAGCTCGCATATTCTAAGTGCAGTAAGAGGAGTTTGCTCTGCTGTTTTCATAACAACAGTACATCCTGCAGCCAAAGCAGGACCAAGTTTCCATGAAACCATTGCAAGAGGGAAATTCCAAGGAATAATCTGTCCCACTACTCCCACTGGTTATTTTTTAGTGTATGCGAAAAAGGGACCATCGCACGAAATTGTGCTTCCTTTAATTTTGTCAGCCCAGCCGGCATAGTACTTGATGACTTGATAGACCATCTAAACATCGACAGCTCTTGCAATATGTGCAGGTTTTCCATTGTCAATTGATTCAAGAGTCCCCAACTAATCCTGGTTTTTCTTAATGAGGTCAGCAAGTCTGTACATGCATTAGCCTCGAGCAGTCGGGTCCATTCTAGTCCAGGGTCCTTCATCGAAAGCTTTTCTAGCAGCTTTTACAGCCAAATCTATATCTTAAGTTGAGCCTCTTTGAATTGATGCAGTCACGGTCTCATCAGCAGGGTTGATGACATCGAATGTTTTCCCGGAGACAGATTTCACAAATTTACCTCCAATGAACAAATCTTTCACAATTCTTGGCGCCTTCATAACAAATCTTATACAATTGAAATATCTTGACAATTATATCCAAATTTATCAGAAAGTTACATAATTTTTTATTCTATCAACTTTCCTTTATTTTAGTCCGTCATTGGTAAATGTTATGAAAATTTATCATAAATCTACGAAAATACATTTAAATTTCTAAAATACAAGAAGAATATTCGAAAAATGGTAGAATATATATTTTCTTCATTATCATTTGATTTTTCATATATAACGGTGTGCTCAATAACATTAGTCTTCTGATTTATAATTTTTCGGTTCTAATCAACATCAGTATATTATAAATAGATTTTCGTAGTTAACCAAAGAATGAACGAAGCATACACATCTTAAGATCGGTTCAACTCAGTCCTGAAGAAGACCAGAACGACCTTCAACTTGGACTCTTCAGGGGAAAAGGACATTTCGAAATTTGAAACCAGTAAACGTAGAGACGAACATGATCAATCCACGGAATATTTGAAAAGAAATATTTAATTTTGCGAGACCAAAGTGTCTTCAAACAGCAAAAATACTATTGAAGTTTACAGAAAAAGTATTCACCTGAAAGATAATTCCAAGCAAGACGGTGAACAGAAGAAAGAAAAGCAGATGACAGTTGAAGAAATTATTGGAAAATCTTACAAATTATGTCTTATGTACTATTCAAGTAGCTCACAAACAATCAAAATAGGTGTGAAAGCTGCTAACTTGACTAAAATTGAGAAATTTAACGAGAAACTTAAATAAAAGATGTTGAAGTGTTTAAAAATTCTAAAATAGAGGCCTACATAGCTGGTGTCTCATTTAAATGTTGTGTTCCTCAGCAGCGCAAGCATAAAAATAAAGAAATTACCCTAAATATAAAAGTAGATCTTAAAAATATGGAAATAGAGTGTTCTACTGACTTTAATCAAAACTGAATGGTTACTTTGTATTCAGTAAATGTTGCCTTAATTTTACGAATAACAGTACGTGGTATTTCTACACTTGTACTAAAAATTTTGTTAATTTTTGGCGTATCTTACTTTCCTTAATTTTGAACCTTACTACACGTTCCACACAGAAAAAAATGGCAAGTTGAGAGAACAGATTGTGGATGATCTTCAAAAACGTATCATTAGGTTTGTATTAACACAAAGCTCACAATGGCAAAATGTTACTCATCTTTATGTAGAATAGGCAATAAAATCAAATATTATTCCAATTAAAATGACACATCATTAACAAAAATAGCTTATGAAGATAGCCATCAATGAAATGAAGATTGCATCTTTACGAAACTTATTACAGAAAAATTTCTAAAATGATCTTCCTCTATTTTAGTCCACAAGACCAGCAATTATACGTTTTATTAATGAGCAGTACTTGCCTCACAAACTTAAAGCTATTGTCCAATTGCGATCAGCTTTAGAACAGGATATATTCATGTATGAGAAATAACTTATTGAAAATGGGCTTATGCAGGACATTGAAGTTCTCGAAAAAGACCCAATGATCACCAGTCTCATTTTAACTGTCCTTTCTATGAAAACAGATCTAACAGCCCTTCAAGTCGCCATTGAAGAAATCAGAGTCTTACTTGGTGACAGCATTACTCCTATTTTAGATTCATTCCAATGTCCTAGTTACTTTGCTGATCTCGAATCAGCAGTGACTTTCATTGCAATTTAACTAAAACAAATGAACAAAAATGCATGAGAAAGGTTATATTAATTCATGTAATACTGATCTTACTATTTTAAGAATATAGAAGTTATATCTAGCATAAGTTTTTTTCTTTATTTTTACTCTTTAACATTACTGCATTGATCTTTAACTTCCTTAAGAATTCCATCGTCTTTGACGGTAGCTTGAAATTAAGTACAGTTCTTAACGTGCTCGTATTCGACTTTCAATATGTTCCAAATACATCTTCTAATAATTTATGCATAGGACACAGACATCACAAACAAAAATGGAGAAATACCTGAACTATTGATTACCAATGGAGAGATTGAAAGAATCCAAGCTGTCCTGAATGCCAAATTTATAACTGCAATTACATAGTATATGGGTTTTGCTTTTGGGAAAATCAGATTTTTTCTTAAAATGTACCCTTATTGGCAGTTTAGCAGACCCCAGTCACCTTTCAAGTCAACAAGAAACGAATATATTGTAGTTATGGCTGCAAAGACAATCCAAAGTACGAGCGAATTCTAAAACAATTTCTGTCTGTTGATGATGGAAATTACAGCAGTCAACACACTCAAAGATGATCGAATAATACTCAAGAGTGGCGGAGACAAAGGATCGCACTTACTTTTATCAGCTCTAGCATTTAGTATAGCTTTATAGTTTTTACTGTTGGCGATAATTCGGTAGAAATACATAGTGATCACATATGCTGAGCTGAAATATGAGGAGTTTTTTAGGCACCATGATGCATCTCTTCTTGATACATAGCATATAGTGTAGAAGAAATCACCCATCGGCTGATTGAAGCTAATTAACTGTTCAGTTGTCCAAGCTATTAAGAATGTTGTGACTCCACACGGAGATATTATGACTTTGAACAATAATTTCACAAATGAAAGCCTGCCGCTATTATCTACAAAAGGCAATGGTACGAAAATATAAGCTAATATAATCGCCCAGAAAACTTCTCCAAAAAATTCAAAATCAGTAGGTAAATGACCAGTGATATCCATGACATATAGAACAAACAGAATTAAATAAACCAGAGTTAAAACTGCAGCTTTCACGAAAATATTTTTTGATTGTGGCATATCATGCTAGCCTGAGTGGAAAATCAAATTGTAGTTTATGTTGGCTTTTTAGTAAAATAATATGCTGACGCCTAATATCCAAAAGAATAAGCATAAGTAGCTGCCTCCTCGCCATACTGGAAAATGTTATCTAAAACTTTTGTTGGTATCCAAACTGACCCCACTGATCTGCAAGCTGATGATCAGAATGGCTACTAAAAAGGCAATCATGCCCATAATAACTCCAATGACGGTAAATTAGCTAAACCCAAAAAACCCTTATTCCTGATTACTTTTAAGCTCCCTAACAGAAGATGCATCGATTTCATGATGATACTTAGTGCAGTTAAGTTTAATGGCATCCAACATATTCTTATTTCTATTTTTGATACTTTTAATACGACCCCGGTAATACGATGACCATTGATGCTCAATCTCAGCTTATTTCATAGTAAATCTGTATTTATTGTAGATATGTTTCTGCTGGTAAATATTGTACGAAATAGCCTTATGCAAATAGTGCGACTCAACGAATAAATTTTAGAATAACACGATTATGTTTCGTCTTGCTGCTGCAATGTGACGGACATCAGCCAGTAGTTTCTAATACGCTACGAATTTATCGTGAATTTGAAATGTCTTCAGCTGAGCGAACATGTAACAAAGCTCACTTTCACAGTCAGAGTACTGTGCGAATAGTGAGACCCAATTATCCATCAGGTTCTTAACTTCGAATTAGTACTCCTTTAAGACTATAAATGGATTATTTGCTCCATTTTATTATGCATCGTAATTTAGGTACATTTGACTGGACCCAAACATTTTGCTTGGAGATTTTTTTAGTTCAGAACTTTGATTGAGCAGATGTATTTAACTCTCATCTTCCTTGAGTTCTTCCTCTAACTTTTTGACATAGGTATACACATATGCAATTTCCTAAATAAATTGATGCATTTTCTCAAGAGTCTCCCAATCATAGTAGCACTCCTTCCACTCGGGTACTTAACTCAAGTGCGGAATGTATATATAATTGTTCATACGAAAGGTTTAATATTATTCTGATTCCGATTGAGATAGTTATTCTTATTGATTTTATTTTATTTGATTAATTCAACTTTGCTCTTTATTGTAACAAGATTAAATGTAATTAACTTTATCTTATATGTATCTTTAATATTTAATAAAAAATATGAAGAAATATTTATGTTTGAAACAATTAATAACATTTATTTGAGTTAATACTAATTATTATAGTGTGGGAATTGTGAAATAAAATATAATTAATAAAAACTGGAGATATTTCATCGATTGCGCATCCGATTTCTTTTGGTGCATCTTCGTCCTATTCTTGGAGTTTATAATCCTTTTGCTCGCCAGTATCGCTCTCGAATTTAATTGTAAAATTAATCGAGCACCCACAAATTGCTGATATATTTTTAAAAATTCAACTTAAATTTCATGCACACTTTGATGATATGTCTGCAAGGAAGTCCCATAATGCTGTCGAAATTGCATGAGCAGCTATATATCGGCTGTTTTTATGTGCTGGTTTGACTTTCTGCGCTAAATTATCCACTTTTTTTACAAATGTACAATTTTCCCTGTTCCCAAATACTCAGTTAATCAGGGTAATTCTTGCTTATTATTATATTTGTAGCAGGTCGTAAGGGATACAGCTCTTAATAAGTAGCATACTGAGGGTTCAAATTTGATTTTTGTTGATCAGTATTAATATTAGCGTGATTGAAAGTAGGATATTTTTGTGTACTGTTGCTGTCGTCAATATTATCACTAATTTCACTCATTTTTTCACTCTTCTATTTTGCATTAAGTTTTTAGTAATATGTCCAAAATGGTAGACTACTCAAATCAGAGCATCGCTAATTATTATTATTTTCATACATTTATTATTACTTATCCATTGAATTGGTGACAGCACTAAAATTATCTGGTTAAGTCATAACATTTGTATTATTCTAATCACGCTGATAGCTCGATTTGACTTGAATTATGATAGGGTCGACAAAACTCAAGGGGTATGATGCATAAATTTGTGTCATTAAATTAATAAAACCATTTTTGTACAGAGTTGTCCGATACCGATTATAACTTTAATCTTAGTACTTTTTACTTATGGCAATAAATGCGATTTTTTTGGTAAAATAACTGTGCACATTCTGGTAAGTGGCCAAATCTTTTTATTTGGTTATAGTGGTAAACATTTTCAATATGCTCATTAGTGCTGCCATATTAGGTTATATACTTCTGATATAGTAGAGATGCCAGCCGAACCAGTTTCCTAAGCAAGCTCGGCTATCAATATAGCTTAAGAAGTGATGTCTGCGTGAGTGAATTATAGCGAGTGCTTACCGGTCTTATTTTGAGGTCAGTGTCTGCATTTATTTACGATATTTTTCATCGTACTATTAGTATGAGTAACAGGAATATAGCTACTTTGCTGTTGGAATCATTGAGGAGGGCAGATTTTTAGAAAGGTATAAAGAGGGATCTATTGCGTATTTTATCTACCAATTATTCTCAGATTTACTAAGGGTTTTATTATTATAGATTAGATATTTTACTGTGTTTATTACTTATTATTCGTCATCGATTATGAATGTACATATTCTTTACCTCATTATTTTGAGGAAAATTTTGAATACTTTATATAGACTTATATCTATCCTGTGCTTGTTCTTTTTTCTTTGCTACTCTTACTTTTTGTTTTAGTAATTATTATTATTTGCTTCTAATTTTTGCACATATTTGATCTAATGCGGATAGAGTCCTACATAGTAAATTTCAAAAGTTTAATCCGGCTTAAGTCTATATATGACTAAGATATGGATTTCCTGATTACTGGATGCTAACTCCATGACCGCCTTTTTAATAATTTTCACTCTGACAATACTTCCTTTCTCAGCGAACGATTTTTTGGCTTTCTAATTCGTAATTATGATAATATCAGGGGTTGAGTGACCCGATTAAAATGTTGGTATTGTTATTATCTCGAATTTATTGCGAATTGCTGAGTAGTACCAAGATTGAAATGATGGCATATTTTGAAAAAATTGGTTTTTATTTTTGAGCAATGTTTTTGTACCTGAGATGAAATTACCTGATATTCTTGACCAGTAATCCTACAGTACTCTTTCAGGGATATTAAGGTCTTTCAAACCGTAGATTAAATAGAAATTTCTCTACTTTAAAACTTATTATTCATTAAAAAGCAAACTATCGAATGAGGAAAATAAAACATGATGGTTATGGTAGGGGCTGAATGTTACCAAGTAATATAATTGCATATTCGTGTTTGTTATATTTTCGCCATTTTTTTTGTCATAGTTAACGAAAGTTTGTACGTACATCATTTTCCATGAGCAATTTTGAATGCGGCAACATGCCGTAAAGCGCAGTTTATTATAGTATAAGCAGAAAAATGGGACTGAAATTAAATGTATGCCCATTTTTCGTATCTATTTTCTTAGTCTTGAACGAAAATCACGGCGATCGAAAACCCATCTGAACTCTGCAAGTTATTGTGGAATTCTTACTTATGTGATGTCCATTTTACAAAACACTAATCAATTAATCTTATGTAGAGTTTCATTTTGGAGGTCAATTTTGCGATTATGATTCGGTTGAAAGATTCACCATTATTATATTAAATAATTATAAGTCATAATACATAAAAGTATAGATTATTATCATAAATAGCGAGCATGTCAAGCCTATACATTACTATTGCAGCTAAACACGGATTTCATTTGAATTGATCGCTTGGTAAAACCCTAAGTATCTTTTCTATCTTTATCTTTATCTTTATCTTTATCTTTACTTTATCTTCTGCTCTTACTATTGCTATAATAATTATGACTATTATTATTGAAATTACTATTATTCCTACTTTCCCTTCGTGTTCTATACTCTTGATTCTAAATATCACTATTATTCAAATCTGGTTTTACATTTGATTTATTATTTTAGGCTTCTGCTTTGCACTTGTTTATGCTGTACCTGCTTATTTTTATCAGCTATTACTCGCTGTATATGCTTATGTTGTTGTGCGTTGTCTTATTTGCTTTTAGCACTTGCTACAGTTTGCTTAAGTCTCTTGGGTCACACTCACTGCTTAGATTTTGGTTTTGATTACTTATGAAAAGTTACTGTCTTATCAAGGAGTCTTCATATTGAGCATCGATCAATGTTTTATTCTGGATTTCGAGCACTTCTTATGATTATGTAGATGATTTGTGGGTGTCTCTCACTATGGGAGTTTAATATTTTTGAGAATTATTATCACATGAATCGCTAAATATACTTAAATTCTAGTTTCGCTGGACGTGAAACAAGGGACAAGATGCGAATAATTCAGATAGTACATCGTTGATTGATGACATTCGAGCCGAGATCAAGTCCTAATTTAAATAATTCTCTTCGTATTCCTCATCAATATCCTATTTTTAAATCTAAGATGTTTGGTCTAAATTTAAGATACGCTGTATTTTATTAACTTCTTTTTTTGAGAACGATTTGAGTTAATGTTGAACATTTTAACATATTTAGTTAACACTCTTGACATTTTATCGCAAGTGTTAAAATTTATTGATTTATTTTTACATTATTTGACTCTAGTTTTTGTGTTTTTCGCATGTAAATAACGTTGAACCATTTTTATCTACATGACTATCAACGATAAATCGTTACTTTTAATACAATTTCTAGAATAATGTCTATGATTAAGTAAATAATTTTTGAATACAACTTTATAGATTTTATGTGAGGGTGGGCAAATCTTTCACATTATGTATCTTTAATTGTTCATAAATTTATCTAACTTTTTTTTCATAGCTTAAATTAACTTATTCCTGTTTTTCTCTGATTTATTCTTTTTCATTTTCTCTATAAACTCTACTTTATATTTTAGAGTGTCTTAAATATGCTAATCTAGATTATTCTCCGAGACTATTCCATCTACTTTACTTGGTTTTTCTCTGAAAAATGGGATTTAACTAAGAACCGGCATTTATCATTGATCTTTGTTAAGTTTTTTATAATTTTTAAGTATTTCGCCTTTATCTTTTATCGATTTCTGTTGTTTTTTCAAGAGATGTGTTTTGCATAGCTTTTTATTATTAATGAACTCTTGTATAGAAATCTTTTAATGTAGACCTGTCCCGTCTTGTTGTTTCTTGCAGTCTTTATGTTTCGAAAGTTTTATTTTGATTCTTCGCTAATTTTTAAAACTAATCATCTGCTCTAGCATTTAAAACTTCAAAATGTTGAACATTTTTTGAAAAATCAGCTTCAAGAATAGCTCTTTCGATGACTAGTTTTTTGTAAGCCAATTAAAGTTCCAAAATTTCAGTTTAAAATTGATCAAATATTTTATTAAAAACTGTTCTTTATGATCTCAGCATGCGAACTTCATCTAACTTTTTATCGAGTTCATATTAGGAAGAATTATTTTTCAAAATATATTGTTCAAGTTCGCTTTAAAGTTGTTTTGCTTGTCTTATCTTTTATTAATATTAGGCAAGACTGCCTCCTTGTCCATCTTCACTATTTTCAGTGTTTATTTTGCTCGCCTAGTATGTGCCTGACTGTCTTGATGTCTTTCTGACAGCTTTGATTGTTTTTAGGAATTTCTACTGTGATTACTTTTTCGAATTGCATATCAAAGTTTGATAATGATTGACCAAAGTTTCCAATGCAATCTATATTTACAAAAATCTTACGTTTTTTCTTTTCTCTTCTTCAAGTTTAGAAGCAAAGTAAACACCATCATTTTATACTTTTACAATTTATGTACCAACTGCGAAACCAATTTGACTTGATATAGCCTTTTCGAGTTTCTAGATTAACAAAAAAATACCATTTGCTATCTAATTCGCTTTGATTCGATACTTTGATTCTAGAGTTTTGCCTTTAAGGCTTCAAGATGATGCATAGAGTATAGTTTTTATTTGGATTTGTTGAATCCAGACGAAGAATGTCTGTTCTATGAAGATTTTCTCATTTTCTATTCAAAGAATCACCTATTATAATTACTTGCTTATATATACTAAATAACTTCCTATATTCATATAACACATTAAATATCAACATTTTATTGTCACAAAAATTGCAAAGTAATTTACTTAGGAGTGGCATACTCATCAACACGTTGAAAATAAATAACAGTTTTAATATTTTTATTTGATATCAATATTCAAAATTAAAGATTCGTTAAATTAGATCATTTTCTCAGCTAGATTGCTCAGACTTCTCGGATTTCTCAACTTTCTCAACTTTTTCAACTTTTTCAGCTTTCTCAGCTTTCTCAGCTTTAAGAGTTGTTTGAGAAGCTTTTGATTTTCTTCCAACCTTTTTCGCTGGTTTTTACCCCTCAATTGCTTTTTCGTCAGTTGCTTTTTATCCAGTAGCCTTTGTTTGTTTCTTTTTCTTTTTTTGTGCTTCCTAAACAGTTTTGAGCTCTGACAATTGTCTTTTAGTCTTAGCGAGTTTAGGTTCATATTTGTTGGTAACTCTTCTAACTCCGTTTTTCTTCTTCTATAATTATTTTCCAAGTTTCTTAATTTGGGTTTTCATCAACCTTTGATATTTGCTCTTGATTTTTTATCTTTCAGCTGCTACTTTAACTTTTGTTTTTGAGTATTCATCCTTAGCAGTTTTCATGGCCTTTGCTTCTTAATCCTTGATACGACGGCCTTCCTCGTTGATTTTATCCCCTTCTTTTTTCTCCTTGTTTATCAATTTGGTCAAATCTTTTATATCGATTCCGAAGCTCTTGGCATAATTTTTGTAATCTTGTTCAAACTAATCTCTAAGCTTTTGAAACTTCTTCTCATAAGTGGCAAGCTGCTTCTCAGTCATGTCTTTCTTTAGTGGGATTTATTTATTTTCAGATCGAAGTCTTCTCAAGTAAGAGTTGAAATCTTTGTATTAGAAAGTTGGAATTTCATACATTTTGATTTGTTTTTGCCTTGCTTTGTTTACCTCCTCAGCGTTCTTCTTGAGCTTCTATACATCTTCAGGTTTTAAAGTTTTTTTATATTAAGAGAAAGCTTTATTTCCTTCAATCAAATTAGCGAACTTATTTTTCGACCACCACTATTTTCTCAACAGTCCTGTGTAGGTAACATTTTTGAAAGGCTATTCATATTTAGCCTTGTATGCAGCAAGGACTTCATCATACTTGGCTCTGGCTTCCTTGTACTTTTTCTCATACTTTTCCTTCTCTTCAGCAGGGAGCTGCTTCCACTGCTCGCCAATAATCTTAGATTGTTAGACAACGCTTATTTTTTGATCTGGATTCTGTTTCTGCAATTTTTACCTTGCTTCATTGGAAAATAATATATAGGAACTTGAGGGGCGTTTTGGTGGAGGCTCAATCAAGTACTTTCCATTCTTTAAATGATACTTTGAGGTTGAGGCAAACGCCTTTGCCATATAGTTAAACATCCCTATCATACTGCTTTATATATTAAATATAATTCAGAATTTAGGACTGCCCATTTATACACCAAATTATATGATTACAAAATCAAATCTTGAAGCGAAAATATGCCCACGAGAAAACTTATACCAAGACTAAATGTCATAATACTAGTATCGATGTCTTAAAATGTTCAACATGAATTTATTAATTTTTAAGAATTATAAACTTGTAATCATAACGCTTAATCTTACTAAATTCAGGCAATCATATCATTTCTGTCTCTTTTTTAGGCAAAGATATAATATAATAGCATCTTCGTAATTCTTGCCCGCACTAATTTATTACCGGGATTATATATTTTTAAATAGGAAACTGAAACTCAAGCGATGCTATACAATTATGATAAAACTAGGCTTAACTATGATAGAGTTGATCGTATATGACATGAATTTGCAGCTCAATTATATTTTATGGTATAAAATAATGATAATCATGGAAACTATGTGCAGCAATAAGGTGAAAATCACTTGAAACTGTTCACCACAGAAGAGTATATACTTCCTATTGAGTACTGTGTAAACCGGGACAGTCTTTTTGTATGTGAAAGCATATGATTACCACTTGCATCAGTTCCAATCCAAGAAATGAAAAGCCTAGGATCCGAACCTGCGTAAGTAGCACCCGGAGTATAGCATTTACTAGCTGTATTTGTTGTGCATTTGTTGGTAGTGTCGCAGCTGCCACAGTCTGCCGTGTCGTCGGTGATTGCGTTCACTGCTCCTCCATCAATGTTGACTACGAATGAGAGCAAGCTGCGGTAAATGCCGCCTTCGATATTTGGATAATATATTGGCTGTATTAATTATTTTTTACTAGTTATAGCGTGATGTTGCTGTTGGCCACCTGCACGATTGCTGATACAGGTGTTGTTTATTTCGCTAGAGTGCTACTCAAATTATTGACTTTGAAAGCTGAGAATTTGTCCGTTGTTGCGTTAAAAGCGTATACATTTTCAACTGTCCCGGTGCTTCGATAGTACACCATGTGAACGCATATCAATACTGGATTGCCCTGAATTATATTTTTCTTACCAGCTGGATTGGACTATTTCCCACGCTACAGGTATACTCACCCATTATTGAGGGAAGTATAATGCAAATTATCAGAAGAATAAGAGCTACGTTCTTACCTACCATTCTAGCTTTTTAAATATTATAAATAGTTTGTTAAGATTAGGTCTCAAATGTGCCCAACCCTACTATTACAATAAAAGCAAATAGATAGAATAAATTTTCGTATTGCTAGCAATCATGTCAAACTGTAGGATACTATTTCGTAACGATTTCTACAAATTATGCGAAATTTATACGTCCATCGCCGTCTTTGTCTGCGTATTGAATCATCTGCTGAATTTCAGATTCAGTGAACCGCTATCCTACTTCCTCACAAACTTTCGTGAATTCTTACACTCCGAATGTGCCTGTACCTGATTTGTCGAATACCTCGAATAACTGCTGCAGTGACTTTTAACTTGTGGTTTCAGTCGAGAACCCAAATATTTCCAAGAAAGCAGGGAAATCCATTTAAGACCCATCGGTTTGTGTCTCCACAATATGCATAATTTTTCCTGCGTCTTTCTCAAGTCCTAATGCCCGAATAGCTGTGATTAGTTCCTCAGGGGACACATTGCCACTTTTGTCATAGTCGAACACATCGAAGCACTCTTTCAGCTTAAGCACGTCGTCAGCTGTCAAATTCTTTGTTGTATACTTAGCCGGGTCAAAGGGTGGAGGACCCTCTGGTTGTTTTTTAGGAATGCTGACAGTGCTCTTCTGAGCTGAGGATCTAGACATATTTTGAAAATAACGTTATCCGATAATATAATTGTAGTTTATCAATATTATCAATCACTATCTTTCTTTAAGTCTATAAAAATGTGCAAATCCATACAGTTATTCGATGATGTCTTATATATCAAGCACTTATATAATTATAAATATGCAATTCCTCGTGAACAAGTTGAAATTCGGAGTAGTGACAGACAGTGTGGGAGCAGGCGCATACTCCCCATTTAATTCAGTACAACGTTAATTTATTAAAGTATATTGACGACATCGAAAACAAGAGAAGCAAGCTGTTTCCAGATCGACGAAGAATTCCTGGTCGTAAGACTAAGTACATCATCGCTGTTGCTTTTGTGATTCACTATTTCACTTTGACGAGAGTTATGGAAGCCAGAGATATTGCTCAACGCAAAGCAATGCAGCAAAAGCAATTGCAAAGAAAAATCGCACCTATGTTCCAAGCCCTGAATGATCAATAATACACAATAATAAAACACAGGTGGGACTTGCTAGCCAAGTAAGTATTGGGCGAAGACTTCATAAAGAAGAGCTACTTCAACAACAGGAACATCACCTGGGTACCTGTTCACAAGGACCACTACAGCCCAGTTCGCTCAGGACTCGATCGATACTACGGCAGTGTCTGGAAGGAGTTTGGAAACAGAATGGTCAACGGTATGGAGATACAAAATATTTGATAGTCCGTAAAACATAAATATATGCGATATTAGTCAAAGCATGGCCACTCATTCAATCATGGCATCTATAAATTCATTAAGGTCTATTTTTCCATCGTGGTCTTTATCGTATTTTTCCATTATGTCATCAATTTATTTACCATTGATGACTGAGTAATTATTTTCTACATTAATGTAATTAATTTTACTTTGCAGAACATCTCGCAATTAATTACGATCGACGACCCCATTGCCATCTTTATCAATAATCTTGAACACCCTGATCAAATTATCGCGAGTGAACATCTTGGCAGTCTCGATCGAACTAGCCACAAATTAAGTATAATTGATAAGTCCATTTTTGTTGGTATCTATTGCATCCATGATACCGCGTAGTTCCTGGAATGATGCGTTCTGATGCTGACTCGCGATCGCTTGCTTTAACTCTTACATTGATATTGAGCCATCGTTGTTGCGTAGTTCCTGGAATGATGCGTTCTGATGCTGACTCGCGATCGCTTGCTTTAACTCTTACATTGATATTGAGCCATCGTTGTTCGTGTCCATCTGTTTAAATAGAACACTTAGTCTTTCTATTTATTGCTAGGAAAATTTTGATGCGATGAAATTCGCTGTTATTTTTTTCAACTTTATCTCAATAATTGATTTACTTTTGAATAAGCGCCGAACTCCAAGAACCTCTTAAAGTTCAGCTGCAAAGGAATTGCTGAAATATTGGATCTCATCCATGGGTGCATGAAAATTTGATCTATTGTAAGTCTTTCGTTTTCTGGCATGAATATTCTGCTGATTAGATCTTTGCATTAAGAGCTAACATTTTTCATCTCAGGCACATCGAATGTGTACTGACCCTTTTTGACAGACATTATAATTTACTTATCATTACCTCCGTCAAAAGGCGGGATAGCAGTGACCATAATGTACAGAATGACTCCAGCAGACCATATATCGCATCGTTGATCATAGCTGCCGTTGATGATCTATGGTGCGATATAATAGGACTAAATTATCGAATATTTACAGTGCCCACAAGCTTAGTGTCACCTTTCTCAATAAGTTATGACCGCATGTCATTCTCAAAACGGAAAGACAAGCCGAAGTCCACGAGCATTAGGTTCAAGCTGTCATTATTGAGGAAAAGTAAATTCTCAGGCTTGAGATCCCTGTGAGCTATCTTTTGAATGTGGCAGTAATTTATAGCCTGTAAAACTTGTGCAAATATACAGCGAGCATCTTTTTAAGAAAAAGAGCCTAATTTCTATAGTTTTTAAAAGAGCTCCCCGCCTTAACATAAGCTACAGATAGGAACATGATTACTCAGTCACTAAATACAAGTTAGAAGCATCTTCGAATATTTCATAGATTTTAAGAATAGTGGGATGGTCAAGCTTGACTAAATTTTATATTTAGTTTTTGATTGAGTTTGGGTTCTTGATTGATTTTTTGAATATCTTCTTGACTGCTCTCCATGGCCCACTAATTTGCCGATCTCGAGCTTTATAAACAATTCCGTATGCTCCTCTGCCTAGTTCCTACTTTAGGAATTGCAAACCTTAGGGTAGAATTCATAACTATCGAGAATGTTCTCTTGCCGGTACTGCACAAAATTGCTTTTGAGAATTAACAAATCAGAAGTATTTTCTGCGTTTTCGTCAATCATCATTTATATTTATTAAATATACAATACCAGATTTAGTAATTGTGCACTTTTGTTCTTAAATTATTTTTGCACATGAGCTTATCTAAATAAATATATTCAATTTATGGCATCCTTATAGACCATTGATAATAATTATCGTTAATATTAATAAATACTATATGATATTACATATAAAGATAATTTAATTCTGAAATTAATCAATGTAAAAGATAATAATCAAGAGAGCATGCTACGGATTTTCTGCATTCAAATCCAAATTCTAAAAAGTGCAAAGCATAAATTATGATAGTGCTGCTCATTTTTATGATGGGTTAACTAAATTTTAATCTGAGTTAGATCACATTGAGAAGCTCAAATACAAGAAAGCTTTGCCTGAGCTATAGAAAAAGATACTAAAAATATACACAAAATAATTGCAAACCCAGGCTAATAATTAATCAAGACGAGCAATATGGTAAATAAAAAGCCCATTATCAACATCAATAACGTACTAAATATTCTATTCTTTGTAATCAAAACAATTGCAACCGATAAACTAGCAAATGTAGTTGAAACTAATAAATCTAGCACAGTTACACTAACTTTTGGGCAAGACTGACTCCAATTTTGCTAAAAACCAATAAATCGCAATTAAAAATTTACTATCAAATTCAACTATCAATTAATAACTATATGAGCATGTAAAGACCAGAAGCGGGTATCTTTAAGATCAACTCTCAGCGGTTGTGTTCGATGGCTATGATGTTATGCTTAAGCAAATGCAGGAGCAGGCTAATTAAGAAAATATGGGTAATTCATTAAAGAAATTAAAAGGCAAGAAAAGTAAAGAAACTGTATTCAAATCTGATTTCAAGTTTCAACTTAAAAGTAATACGACATCTGAGTAAAATCTTATGGCTTCTTAAATTGCTAAAAATATTACTAAATATAGTTTTGCATCTGATAAAATAAAAATGTTCTCAATAAAATCGTTATCGAATGAAGGGTTTCGGTCTTTGACTCCTGCTTCACTTGCAAATCATTTGTTTATTTTGGGATACTATAAAGAATCGGTGCCTTAACTCAATGAAAAATTATACAAGATTTTTGATGTCCTGAACGGCTTTTCTAAACATTAAGACAATATTGACTAACGCCAGGGCAAAATTGGAACTTTCAACTCTTTGTTATTCTATTTACTAAGCAACAAAATTTAGATATTTTAAATGCTCAAACAAACTTTTTAAAAAGTGTTAACAGGACTGAAAGATATTGATCTAAATAGAATGAACTAAAATAAAACTATTTCCACCTTTGATTCCTAACTATTCTTCGCGATGATTCGGTTATTGAAACTGAAATATGAGCTGTCAGTGTAATCTTTTCAAAAAGATTTAAATTTAAAGCAAGATATTTTAAACTTATACACAATATAGAACATGATAAAAAGAGTGCAAAAAGTCACAAACAATTCGCACTAAGACTTCTAAAATTACTTAAATCGTAGAAAATATGCATATTCAAAACATTCAATTTTCTCGCAGTAACCGGGTCTAAACACAGTAACTCAAGATCAGTTGTATAAGGTTGATGATAAAAATTTAATTTGTTTAGGGTAGGCTCGCTTCAATAAGCATACAGAAAGACTCAATGGTCCTGGTGAAATTATTATGGATTGTTTCAAAGCTCAGAGTTAAGCTGTCAAAATTATTAACCCCATTGTTGTCAAAAAGTGTTAAAGGCGAAGTTAAAAATAAGATTATTTCAAAAGTAAGATGAAAGGGGTTAAAGATCCGTAAATATCCAGAAGTAGAAGATTTGATTTTTGATATTTATAACAGTATTTACTCTCTTTTTTTACTATTTTCATTTTACTGCTGCAATAATCTTTACATTATTTATAAAATCAAGCATATCGAATATGGACCCGCCATCTCCTTCATTTAGCCCTTTGCGTAAGAAAAAGATGCTTCAGAAGAAGCTGTAAAAATTACTTAAGCAGCAAGAGCACGAACAGGAAGATCGTCATTTTGAGCCTGGGAAGGCATAGCCTATCTCGTCGTCTCGATGCAAGCTAAAAGTCGTCAACTTTTTCGGTGATATTCATAACTAAGTATATTGTCTAAGTGTGAGTCCAAATAATGAAAATGTTGCTGCCGGGTGCTCAAACGGAGATCTCAAAGTATACAATATTTATGAGGGTAAAATTCTATTAATGGGTAATACTTCAAGACTAAGCGGCTACCCTAACACAGGCGTACGATGGAATCCGAAAAATAATGATGGGCTAGTGGCATGCAACTGCGATGGTACTATAAAATGGTACAACATTAAAAATTAGCATGCATTTGCCCATCATGAGTCTTAAGTGGGTTACCTATGCGCGGACTATAATTGTGAAGGAACATGGACTGTGTTCGGTAACGAAAATCATGAATTGTAAATTTTCGATAATAGTAAGCATAAACTCATGCAGGTAACTTTATTTTCTAAATTCAGAAATACGAGAGAGGGCATATTGACTCACTTCATCCTAATCATACTAACAGAATATTTTCAGTAAAAGCATTCAAAAATGATGCTAACATGTTCTACTCAGGTGGTTGGGACGGATCAGTTCGAATTTGGGATGTGAGAGTTGGCGAGGCTCCAGTACGCAAATTTGGTGGTCCAATGGTTTCTGCAGATTCATTAGATCTCAAAAATAATGTTTTACTAGCCGGTAATTATTCAACTCAGGATATTGTACAATTTTGGAACTTCACAACTGGCGAACTGATAAAAACATTAGATATAAAATAACCATCGACTGCAACTGCGTACTGTTTCTCAGCAGCATACGCTCATCAATCGAAGTATAACTTATCAGCGGCAGGGCTATCTGGCATTAATAAAGTGAAAATATTTTAAGGAGATAACAATATTGGTGAGATAAAATTCCAAGCGACTCCTTTATGTATAAATTTCTACAAATTTCATGATAAAGACTTTGTACTAGTCAGCGGAGTATAAGGGACAATATATTCAATAAAAGTAAAGATTATTGATAACACTTAATGATCTTGTTCATTTTACAATAATTTACATCTATTCATATATTAAATAGTATTATAATAAATTAGATAGTATGTATCAAATGCAAGAAGCCCTATATATGTTGAAAGACTGCTGATCTGATAAAGGACTGCCTCTCCAGTATATCGACTGACCGATGGCAGGCAAAAACTGTGTGACTTCCAATCTTGTGCATGCTCCTAAATTTAATTTAAACACATTGGCACTGGTATCCTGGACAATAATGGACCTACTGCCGACACTCATGATGGTGCCCATGCCGCTCTGCAGCGTAGAGGGAGCTAGACAGTTAAAATCATCAGTGAAGCTAAACTATTTAGTATTGACGAATGCTGAGCCATCATAGGGTACTCCGTATGCAGCCTGCCATGTAGTGTCTAGTATGCTGATGGGACTCAAACGTAAATTCTGGGGAGGCAGGTTCAACTTATTCCAGTCTGGTTTCAACTGGTATGCTTTCTATATGTATGACTCAAAATCAGGCACACCCACGATGTAGATCAGAGTGGAACCATTCTGTTGCAGGGTTAGGTTTGCAGCTTGGAAACACTGATAATAGTTATCATCGATAAATTTGTGCAAATTTGGCAGAGTGTCTTATAAATTAGTCACCATCTATTTCAGTTTATCTAATTCACCATTGAGCAGTTTCTTCTTCTAAAGCTGAAGTCTGCTTTACTGGGTTGCTATTTTAGCTAATAATTAGTCTTATTTTTTAGAAGCCCTCGCAATTAATGTTCTATATTTTTAAACAACAGCTTATAGATTGCCATAATTGAGTTTCTGCTGATCGATAACATCCTGCAATGACTTGATTTATGTTTGTAGTTGTGTAATATTATCGACATTAGCTTTGACTAGATTATCGGCATCAGAGATACCAGTTTGCATTTGGTTGATATTACTTTATATACTATTTTTCTTATTTTTGACTAGATTGAGTTGCGCTTATATCATTTTGACAATACTGTCAGCTTGATTATATGCTAATTTCTGCCTTACTAGCTATTGCCTATCGATATCAGATTTAGCATTTTGCACATCGATATCTTGCTTTAATGCTGTGATCTGTGCATCAAGGGGTGCAGTAGAAGTATCAATATTATTAAACTGCGCATATAGTGATTATATGGTAGTAAGATGTATTTTGAGTTGCTGTTTAATAGTTTATGTGGTGAGTGTCTGGTTCTATTTCTGCACCTGCGATATCTGGAATGTCAGGTTGTTGTATGTGCTATTGGCTGCATCTATGACAGCCTGCAACTGCTCACTCGCGAATGTCTTCATTGTGATGGCAGTCTGTATCTTAGATAGGAAATCAGCAGCATAGGCACTCTTCTGCTCACATGACAAATTACTATTAGTAGATGCATAGGTGTCATCCACTAGTTTTAGTAGGGATAGTGAGTCAGATGTAGAGATTAGGTTGTCTATTTAGGTGGAGTTCAGTAATTTGGAGAATGCTGGGTTGTCCTGAGGCACCACTGCCAATGCTACACTAGGGATTGATGTAGTACCAGTAGTAGTAGTAGCAGTAGTAGCAGGAGGGACAGTAGTAGTAGGATTAGGGGCTGTGTTTAATGGAACTGTAGGGACAGTAGTAGAAGATGTAGTACCAGTAGTACCTGAAGCTACTGTAGGGCTAGAAGAAGATGGTACTGCAGCAGTAGTAGCACTTGGATTGCTAGCAGAAGTTGTTGTACCAGTGGATGGCACTACTGGAGTGCTTGAAGACGGAGTCACTGGAGATGCACCTACTATAGGCACACCTGCACTTGGAATCACAGGAGTAGTTGGACTTGATGCCTGATTGCTATTCTGATTTACAGTAGTAGTCTGTGTCTGTATTGTAGTACTAGTCTGTGTTTGTCCTTGGTTTTTAGTATTAATATTAGTATTAGTATTAGTATTGCTATTAGTATTAATATTGCTATTAGTATTACTATTAGTATTAGTATTACTGTTAGTATTACTATTAGTATTGCTATTAGTATTGCTATTAGTATTACTGTTAGTATTAGTGTTACTGTTAGAACTTGTGGTAGGTTGCACAGGATTAGGATTAACTTGAATAATGAGACCATTGAGTGCATTAATGGAATCGATATTCAACTGCCCTGTATTTGTGTTTGTGTTTGTACTCGTTGATGTTGATGTTGTGCTTGTTGTTGTGCTAGTTGTGGTAGGACTTGTTGTTGAAGTTGAAGCTGAACTTGGACTTTGACTGTTACTAGGTGATTTAGCAGGATCACTGGCTGTTGTCGAAATAGATGGCAACCCATTATTACTATTAGTATTTGTATTACTATTAGTATTACTATTTGTATTGCTATTAGTGTTTGTTTTAATATTGGTGTTACTGTTAGTGTTAGTATTAGTATTACTGTTCGATGTTGTAGTAGCAGTACCTGTATTACCTGTTGTTGTACTAGTTGTAGATGTTTTACTGTTACTGTTACTGTTACTGTTACTGTTACTGTTACTGTTACTGTTACTGTTAGTATTAGTATTAGTATTAGTATTAGTATTATTACCTTTTTGACCATTCTGTGTCACTGCTGAAGAAGATGTCGTTGAAGTTGATGCATTTGATGATGTATTTGTCACTGGTAACACTATTAATTTACTTAAGTTTGAGGTATTATTTGGCTGAATTACGATTACTGTTGCTGTTGTTACCACCTTCACACTATCTTTCAAAATAGCATTAGTATTAGTATTAGTGCTTGTCTTTGTACAGTTTGGATTGCCCTCTTATTTGTAATTTAACAGTAATTTGAATGGATCGACTTAATCCAATACAGTGAATGTGCCTTTCTTCCCTTTATTTTTACTAGTTTGAGTATTCTCTTTTTGTTTATTATTCATATTATCTATTATTAACCCATTAGTATTGCTATATTATTAGTCAGACATGTCCATAATATAGGATTAGCTTTTGATGAGTTTAGGTGTACCCTTACAGTTATTGCTATTATAGAATTCCTAATTGAATACTTTATCATAGGCATAGACATTACTACTGGTAATAACATTGCCATTGACAACCATGAACACGAGTGCAGCACGTGCCTGATTCCCCATTTTGTCTACTACTCGCATTCTACATGGGTATTTCTGGTTACGGAATAGCTATGTACGAGGTATGTATATATACTGGTTCACGTATTTCCATATCTATGGGTACTAATCGTAGTAATACTAGTATGGTTGTACACCACCCTACACTGATATCTACATCTGTATGAACTATTTATTCTGGGATACTATGCCTGTGTTATCCATATTGAACTGTAATGCAGTCGAGTACTACACTTGTCTAATCATAGGCTGCTATTGCTGTTGTTGTTGTGGTTGCTGTCTACGATCACGCCTGTAATCATACTGATCATACTGGTTATAGCCATATTGATATTGACTCTCATATTGATTACCACCATATTGCTGGCTGCTGTACCTTGATTAGTAACCTGCATCTACGACTACTGTTATCATCAACAATAACAGTACAAGCATAGGTATTTTTAGGGATCTGTGTGTGAAGATCATATAATATTCTATTTATCATGGAATAAATCTGTATTATGTCGAAATTATATATAATAAATAGTCAGTATTCAGTATTACTAACTTACTATCAATTACGACAACATAATAAATAGTATCAATGATAAATCATATGAATATAGTGTTAATATGCTGATGGTAGATTTGGGTATCAGATTTAATGGATTGAGTATAAAAGAATTGCAAATGAATAATAAAATCAACAATTTCAATATTCAAATAATTATAAATAATCAAATGGATAAACCACAAGAACAACCCAAACCAGTAACAGAAGAGACAAAGTTATAAAAACAACAACAGCTAGTACAGTAGGACAAGAAGGAGTAGCATAAGTAGGAGCACAAGAATAAATAAGAACACTAGAAACAATAAAAGCATTAAGATGGTGATGATGCCCCACATGATGGTAAGAAATAACCATAGACATTGTCAGAAGGGGAACGCATGGGATTATCTAAGCAACAGTTGAGGAAACTATAGAAAAAATTAGCAGTCTAAGCTAAAAAGAAGAAGAAGGAATAAGAGGCAGCACATAAATAGGCCAAATAAGCATAAGGCAAGTAACATAAAAAAGATGCCAAAAAAGGCAAATAAAAATAAAAACTTGAAGCCACACCCTAGCAGTTAAAATAATTCAATGGTCAGAAGATTCACATTCACCCAAATAAGAAATCCCCAGTATAAGGTCAACAAAATATCTTAATAACATCAGCACTTCCGTATGTGAACAACGTACCACATTTAGGCAACATAATCGGGTGCGTACTCTCTGCTGATGTCTACGCAAGATTCAAACGTCTACAAGGAAGCAATGTGCTGTACATTTGTGGAACTGACTAATATGGCACTGCTACTGAAATTAAAGCATTGCAGTAAAAGAAAACACCCAAATAAATATGTGATCATTATCACGCCATTCATAAACAAGTCTATTAGTGGTTCGATATCGGGTTTGATTATTTTGGTAGAACCAGTACCTAATGGCATGCTAAAATATGTCAGGAAATATTCCTTAATATCGATAAAAATGGTAGAATTATTAAAGAAAAGATGGTGCAAGCTTACTGTGAACACTGCACTATGTTCTTGGCTGATCGATTTGTTGGAGGCACATGCCCTTTCTGTGAGTTCCCTGATGCTCGTGGTGACCAATGCGATAAATGTCAAAAACTATTCAACTCACCCCTAGAAATGAAAAAACCATTATGCACAATTTGCAAGAACACTCCAATCTAAAAAGAGACTGAGCATTTTTTCATTAACTTACCTGAAATACAGAAATAGTTATAGTAATGGATCGCAGTGTCTAGTATTAAAGGCAAATGGTCATAGAACTCAATCGCCATGACCAAAGGCTGGATCAACCAAGGACTCAAACCAAAGTGCATTACGCGTGATCTTAAGTGGGGTGTGCCCGTACCCATTGAAGAGTATAAGCAAAAAGTGTTCTATGTTTGGTTCGATGCTCCTATCGGCTACATTTCGATCACTGCTAATTTACTAGGTGAAGATTATAAGAACTGGTGGAGAAACCCAGAGAAAGTATAGTTATATCAGTTCATGGGTAAAGACAACGTGCCATTCCATACTGTGATATTCCCTTCAAGTGAGATCGCAGCCAACAAAGATTGGACTCTGCTTCATCACATTTCAACCACATAATATTTGAACTACGAGTCAGGCAAGTTCTCCAAAAGAAACGGCACAGGTGTGTTCGGAGATTCTGCAGCTTAAACTGGCATCCCATCTGAAGTGTGGAGATATTATTTGTTGGTTAATAGACCAGAGAAATCGGATTCAGAATTTTCATGGAGCGATTTCGTGCAAAAAAATAATAGTTAACTGTTGGCCAATATTGGAAATCTCTGCAATAGAGCTTTGAAATTCAGCTACTCCTAATATGAAAAGACTATCCCCAAATTTACATTCGATCAACTCTCAGAAAAAGATCTCGAATTCCTAAAATTAATTGAAGAGAAATATAAGAAATATGTCGAACTTTTGAACAGCGTGTAAATTAAATAAGGACTCAAAGCAGCTATGGAGATCTCTTCACTAGGAAACAAGTACTTGCAGGACACTAAATTTTGGTAACCAGAAGTCAAGGCTTCAGGAAAGACCAAAATTGTCATTGGAGTTATTTGCAACTTCTTAAGACTCATTTCGTTAATATTTGAACCATACATCCCCTCAACTAGTGCCAAAATCAATTATTTGCTCGGTCTGGCCAGAACAGAACGTGACGAAGTGCTAGGACAAATAATCAATGAAGCCGGTTTCTTGAACATTTTCCCATCGTTAACCGAACACTCAAGTGGACTACCGGTTCCAGTTCCATTATTCAAGTAGTACACTCCCGAAGAAGCAGAAGCCTGGAGATAGAAATTCAAAGGTCAATCAGCACCACAAAAATGATTATAAAACTTATCTGAGTTCAATATTTATGATGAATTATATTTAGACTATCGATCAGCCTTGTCCCCAGCAGATGCTTGGGTCTTTCTCGCATAAGCCTACTGTAATAGGTGACACTTTGAATCCCCTTTCTTTCATGCGCCTCATTTGTGATGAAAGTCTTTGAACGATGTTAAGGATATTTTTAGTTCCATCAATGTTAACAGACCAGAGTCTTTCATTAATAACAGATGTTCTCATCCATACTTTCTGATCTAGGTCTTGCGCATTGCTAGTTTAAGCCCACATGCAGGTTTCTCCTCCGATAACATTGACATCCTTGATTCTAGGTTAAAACTTATACATGTCTCTCCAGCTGATGAATGTTCCATAGCCAGTTCCCCTTCGTCCTCCGAATCCGACATCAAGATAAGTCAGATCATAATTGGAGAGAATAACTTGATTTTTACGACCGGCCATACGATCTACATTTTTGCTCACTCCCCACCACTGGATAATATCATCGGCATCCAAAGGTAAATCGATGTCTTCATTAGCCCAGTATATGACTTTTTTGAATGGGGAAATTGTTCTCCACAGTGCTTTTTGTCTTTTGCGGTAATATACTGATAATTGTTGGTAAGTAGTGATGCTGTGTTGGTCCATCCATTGTTTAATTGAAGGTTTTCTACTATAACAGCTTTCCACTATTTAGTCACCTCCGAAATGAATAACATTATCAGTGAAAGTATTGTTCGTTTATTTCATGACATCGCCAACTACATCGTAAGTTAAATCCAATGTAGGATCAAATTGTCCAGCATATTAGTTATTGCATCTCACGACAATATCTTTAAGTTTGTCTGAGCGACCCCAACTCTCAGTATGGGCGGGTGTGTCAATTTCAGGAATTAAACGTACACCTCTTGCTCTAGCATAGTTGATGAGTGATTTTATTTATGCTCTTGAGTATGTGCCTGAGAATTTTCCATATTCCGATAACTCAGGACGAGCTTACACTACCATTGGGAAACTGTCTTCATCGGTAATGTGCCAGTGCAATACGCTCATTTTGTTGTACATTAAGGCATCGATGGTGTGCTTAATTGCATCAACAGATAGGAAATGCCTAGAACTATCGATCATAAGTCCTCTCCATACATAGTCAGGCTTGTCATCAATTAAAATGGGTCTGCCATTGATCACATGTTTGCCATTTTTCTTCTCAAACAGCTGTGAGAAAGTTTATAATCCTCTCAAGAATCCAACATAATAATCGGCAATAAGATCCCATTTATCAGTGGCTCTAATAGTAAGCGAATATGATTAATGAGCAGCTTGTTATGCGATCATTTGATTGGAATTCTTGACAACAATATTAAGTTGTACAGCTCCAGGTTTCAAATCAGTGCATTGGAACACCTATATCAGATATAATTTGAGCATCTGGTTAACATAATCTGAAGGATTGGCTTCAATTTTATACGTTATCGCACATGGGTCCACTGCTGTCTATTCAGCAGTCTCATTCATAGACAGTTTAGTAGGTAATGGCCATAATAACTTAGTTGTATTGAACACTGCCTATGGCACAGACTCTATAATTGACTATGCTGTAGTGCTTGATTATTCTAAGTGGAAACTATGAGTGAATGTGATCATTAAAGACAGTACTAGCAGAGATATGGCTGAGATATGCTTTCTCATAATGCACACTGAGTATAAATATGTTTAGATATATTATATATAGATTTAGTATCATAGTTACATCTAATCAACTAATAATAATAATAAATTAGTACAAATAGATGCCTAAGTTAGGTTTCTACAGGACGCTCATCATCGGGTTCGCATGCTCTTGGCTCATACCCGAGAATCAGTACATGCAGATTATGGCTAAGTGGCATCAACTCAAAGATTGATTATAAAGGAAATGTGATTTGTATTTGATATTTTTATATGTGATAATCTTAACATTT
>APMI01012865.1_pt1 | contig 46277 bp, 35 predicted proteins | sample 667938 | NCBI WGS metagenome assembly APMI01 (sample SAMN01084076, study PRJNA167559) | wastewater metagenome | biome: Wastewater | place: Denmark: Ejby Moelle, Odense | collected 2011-11-28
GCACCGTACCGACCAGCGAGCCATCGGCGGGGTTGGTCACGTCGAACGTGTGCTCGCCCGTTACCCAGGCGCCATCGATGAACGCCGCATCGCGCAGCAGACCACGTTCGTCGTTTGCGAGCACCGCCTTGGACTTCTCGGCAAGCATCACGCGGCTTCCTTCGCGGCGACAAGGGCGTCGGTCAGCACCGCCAGCCCTTCGTCGAGCACGGCATCGCCGGCGGTCAGCGGCACGAGGATGCGGATGGTCTGGCCTAGCGTTCCGCAGGTCAGCACCACCAGCCCGCGTTCCAGCGCGGCGCCGGTCACCCGCTTGGCCGCCGCGCCGTCCGGGTTGCCGTCCTGATCCATCACGTCGAAGGCGATCATCGCGCCGGGACCACGCAGATTGGCGATCCGGACGGTATCGTTGCGCGTTGCCGCCACCGTGATCGCCGCGCGGATGCGTTCGCCGATGGCGTTGGCGCGATCGTTGAGCTTTTCCTCCTCGATCACGTCCAGCACGGCGAGCGCCGCCGCCACCGCAACCGGCGAGCCGGCATAAGTACCGCCCAGTCCGCCGGGGCCGATCGCGTCCATCACCTCGGCACGGCCGATCACGCCCGACAGCGGGAAGCCGCCGGCAAGGGATTTTGCCACGGTCAGCAGGTCGGGCTTCACCGGCTGGTGTTCGATGCCGAACATCTTGCCCGTGCGGGCAAAGCCGGTCTGCACTTCATCAGCGATGATCAGGATACCGTAGGTCTGGCGCAGCTTGTCCAGCGCCTCGAACAGGCCGGGATCGGCCATGTGAAAGCCGCCCTCGCCCTGCACCGGCTCGATGATGAACGCCGCGATGCGTTCCGGCTCGATGTCCGCCGCGAACAGGAAATCCAGCGCCTTGAGCGTCTGGTCCAGCGTGACGCCGCTCGATTCCGAGGGGAGCGGGATGTGGTAGATTTCGGCCGGGAACGGACCGAGACCCCGCTTGTAGGGATTGACCTTGCCGGTCATCGCCGAAGACAGCAGGGTGCGCCCGTGGAAACCGCCGGCAAAGGCGATGATGCCGGGACGGCCGGTGGCGGCGCGGGCGATCTTCACCGCGTTCTCGGTCGCTTCCGCGCCGGTGGTGAAGAAGATGGTCTTGGCTTCGCCTTCCACCGGCGCGATCGCGTTCAGCTTCTCGGCCAGCTCGATATAGGGCTCGTAAGCCATGACCTGAAACGCCGTGTGCGTGTAGGCATCGAGCTGTTCGGCAACGGCCGCCATCACGCGGGGATGTCGGTGCCCCACGTTGAGCACGGCGATGCCGCCCGCGAAATCGACGTAGCGCTTGCCTTCCACGTCCCAGATCTCGGCATTCTCGGCACGGGCCGCGAAGACCGGTGTCGCCGTGGCAACGCCACGCGGTACAGCGCGTTCGCGGCGTTCGAGAATGGACTGGTTCGTCATGAGGCAACTCCTGCTGTGCCGATGGGATACGCACGCGGAAAAGGGTGGCATGGATCGCGGTAGCCGCCGGCCTAGAGTGCTCCACCGGTCGGCGGAAGGCGCCTTGTATGGTCGGGGTGGTAACGTTAGGTTACCACCATGAGCACCGGAATCCTTCCGCCGTTTGCCGTGCTGCGCGCGTTCGACAGGGTCGGTCGCCTGGGTGGCATTCGCAAGGCGGCGCACTCCCTGCAGATTAGCCACGCCATCGTCAGCCGTCACATGGCCGCGCTGGAAACCTTCCTGGGCGTCACGCTGTACAATCGCCGGACGGGCGAGCTGACCGAAGCCGGGCGCCGGTATCACGCGCGAATCGCCGCCGCCATTTCCGACATGGAAGCGGCGACGAGCGCGGTGAAGGGAGCGCACGCGCGCCCGCTGACCATCTGGTGTTCCGCAGGCTTTTCATTGCACTGGCTGGCGCAACGCCTCCCGGACTTTCGCACCGGCGCGCGCGAACGCAGCGGACCGCTGGTCGATCTTCATTCCACCGACACGGAACCATCGTTCCGGCACGACGAAGCGGACGGCGACATCCGCTATCTGTTCGACGATGACGCCAAGACCTTGCCCGATGACATGCGCGCGGAGGAAATTGCCCGGCCCGTGGTGTTTCCTGTCGCCGCGCCGTCTTTCAGGATCGGCCGGCACGGCGCCCTGCGCCAGCGCGAGGACATTCTGGACCTGCCGATGATCCAGGAGCGGTCCGATGCGGAATGGGCCAACTGGCTTTCGCTACAAGGCCTTAGCCCCAAGGTAAGCCAGCCCGTCGCGCGGTACGGGCAGGCGCACCTGGCGCTCGTCGCGGCACGATCGGGGCAAGGCGTGGCGCTGGCCAACCATTACCTGGTTGCCGACGATCTGGCCAGCGGCCGACTGGTCATGCTGTCGCCCGATGACGGCCCCTGGGAGCCTGTCCGGCTGGGAGCCTACTATTTCCGGTGCAGCCGGCCACGCTGGAACGAGCCGCTTGTCGCCCGCTTCCGGCGATGGCTGCACAAGGCCGTGGCGCAAGACGAACAGGCGTGGTCCCTGCCGGACGACGCCGCAACCTGAAGTGGACGCCGTCGCAAGATCGGCGCCCACTCCTGGCGTGGCGGAATGCGCGCAGCCTTAGAAGCTGTACTTCAGCGATGCACCGAACGTGCGCGGCGGCCGGATATCGCCGCCGGCAAAGTTGGTGGAGCCATAGCGACGGGCATCGTTGTAAACGGCGCGGTTGGTGATGTTGCGCATCCAGGCCGTGACGGTAACCTGCCGGTCCGGCGAGCGGTACGTGAGCTGCGCGTTGAGAAGCGCGTAGGGCGACTGCGTGAGGAACGCCACCTTGGTGAGATCAAGCTTGTAGGATGAGCTGTACTGCGCATCGATATCGGTAGTGAAAGTAGCACCGCTCGACAGTTCGAATTCATGCGTCCATCCGCCGCGCAGCGTCCATTCGGGCGCGCGGGGAAGCGCCGCGCCGGCGCAGCTGTAGCCATAAAGGCTCACCGGACCGCGGCCGGGTGCGTTCACCGACCCGACCACGCCCAGCGAAGGACATTCCCGCGCCGGATCGCTGGCAAGCGATGTTGTGTAGGTGAACGACTTGAAGCGCGCGTTCAGGTATTCGACGTTGAAGGTGAAGGTATCGCTTCGCTGCGGCTGCCACACGACATCGACATTGCCGCCATAGATGCGGGCCGCGCCGACATTGCGGGTCACAAGCGCCGATACGCCGCGCGTGTCGAAATTGACGAACGTGAACTGGTAGTCCTGATAGTCCCAGTAAAAGCCTTCCAGATTGACCTGCAACTTGTTGTCGAGAAAGCGGTTGCGCACGCCCGCGACGTAGGATGTCAGGAATTCCGGCGCATAGTCATTGCCCGGGGCCGCGCCCGAGAAAACCCCGCCCGATTTGAAGCCGCGATCGACGCGGGCATAGGCCATGGAGCGTGGCGCGAGATCGAATTCCACGCCCCCGCGCCAGGTGACGGCGTTGTTCTTCACCTCGTTATCAGCCCGGCCCTGAAGGCAGAAGCGATAGGCGGGATCGAACAGCGCGATCGTCGGCGGACAGGTGGGAACGCTGGCGATGGTGGAAAAGGTCGTGGTCACCCCGAACAGGCCGCGCTTTTCATCGGTGTAGCGAATGCCCGCCAGCACGCGGAGGCGATCGGTGAGCGAAAGGCGCCCGTCGGCGAATACCGCGAGCGCCTTGGTTGGCGCGCGATAGGACGTGAAGATCGATGAGTTGCCCGCCAGGGCGCCCGCACGCGCGCCTTGGTCGATGCGGGAATCCGCATAGGTGACTTCGCGGAAATAGAACCCGCCGAGCACGATGTTGTAGTTCGACGTATTCCGCGCCAGCCGGACTTCGAGCGAGGTCTGATAGACCTTGTCCGCCTCGCGGAAATTGAGGTTGCCGGCCGGCGATGCGTAGAACGCGAAATCCTGCCAGCGATAGGCGGGAACCACGGTGAGGTCGGCAAAGCCCAGCTTGGCGTTCAGCTCCGCCGAAACGCCGACATAGGTGTTGTCCACGAAGCCATCGGTAGGAACGCGCGGCGATCCGGTAGCGATCTGGTATTGCCGAACCAGATCGCCGGAGGCCGCCATCCAGGGATCGGCGCCGGCCGGCGTGGGGAATACGACGCCCGATTGCCCCTTGCCGCCGGTGTGCGTGACATCGGCCTTCAACCCGAGGCTGACGGCGCTGCTCGGCTCCCACAACAACCGCAGACGGCCGGACCGCTGCGATTCATCGTCGTATCCATCCTGCAGATACCCATCGCGCTCCACCACGTTGAAGGCCACGCGACCAGCAAGCGTATCGGTGATGGGCACGTTGAGCGCGCCCTGCAGCTGGTAGAAATTGTAGTTGCCGACGTTGGCGCTGAGGTAGCCTTCGAATTTCTGCGTGGGCGCGTTGGTAATCACGTTGATCACCCCGGCCGAAGCGTTGCGCCCGTAAAGCGTCCCCTGCGGGCCTTTCAGCACCTCGATCCGCGCTACGTCGTAGAAGCTGCCGCCATACTGCGTGGAACGCGCCACATGCACGCCATCCACGTTGAAGGCGACCGCAGACTGCGCAAAGCCGTTCGCCGTGTTATCGCCAACGCCGCGCAGATAGATGCGCGCATAGGCGAACGAGCCGACTTGCAGGTTGGGTACCAGCCGGCTCAGGCCTTCCGGCTGCGTCACCCCGGCGGTGGCCAGTTGCTTTGCATCGACCACGGCAAGGGAAAGCGACGAATTCTGGATCGATTCCGTGCGGCGCTGTGCGGTGACGATGATGTCGGTAATCCCGGACTCCGGCTGCGCCTCCGGCGATTGCCCGTCAACCATATTTGTCTTCGTGGAAGAATCGCTGGTTTGCGCGACGGCGACGGGCGATGTCGCGATAACCAGTGCAAGAGCGGAAACGGTACAACCCAGGCGCATCTGCCTGCTCTCCCCATATTGAAGCCCACCCGATGGCGGCTCTTTTCGTGTTCGACGGAGCATACATGTACCAAAAATAAATTCAATAGAGAGGATAAATAAACTTCATATTCCATATTTCCATGGATTTTTGAGATATTCCTAACATGGGCTGGCGGGATAAAATCGTGGATTTTCCGACATCCGCGGCAGCGGCTTCAGCTTGTGCGGTCTCGCAGGTTTCGCCCCATCGCTCGTCCAACGCGCCGGGGGAAGCCGTTTGCCTCGTTGATGACCTGCCGGCGAGTCGACACGCATTTTTCTAATCAACTATAATTTATCTTGCCTCCTCCCCGCCGGTCGGATTATGGATCGAAGGCAACCGCGATGCAGACGCGCGGCAAAACAAACTTGTGGAGGCCTTGCTTGACTGAGTCCCGCCATGTGCGAACGGGAGTGTTCCTCCCCCCCCATCACGGCAACGACGAAGATGTCTCGCTGTGCATGCAGCGTGATTTCGAACTCGTGCAATGGCTCGAATACCTGGGCTTTTCGGAAGTCTGGATGGGCGAGCATCATTCGGGCGGGATGCAGATCTACGGATCGCCAGACCTGTTCATCGCCGCGGCGGCAGAACGCACCTCGCGCATCCGCATCGGCGCTGGCGTGATCTCCGTGCCTTATCACCATCCCTACATGATCGCCGATCGCATGATCCAGCTGGATCACCAGACGCGGGGGCGCGCGATGTTCGGTTTCGGCCCGGGGATGCTGGTGTCCGACGCGGCGATGCTGGGCATTGCGCCGGAGCAGCAGCGCGCGCGGCTGGTCGAGGGTGTGGATGTGATCCATCGTCTCGTCAGTGGCGAAGTCGTCACGCACGACAGCGAATGGTTCACGCTGCGCGATGCCAGCATGCAGCTTTCACCCTACAGCCACCCGCTGCCGGAAATGACCGTCGTCACCTCGCGCACGCCGGTCGGATCGCGGCTGGCCGGGCGTTACAACTTCGGCATCCTCACCCATGGCGGTGGCGACGTGAACGCCAGCTGGGCGCTGGCAGAGGAAACGGGCCGCGAATTTGGCAACCAGCTGAGCCGCGATAACCTGCGCGTCGTCGTATCGTTCCACCTCGCCGAAACGCGCGAAGAGGCCGCCAAGGCGGTGGAGTTCGGGCTTGAGCCCTGGATGCGCTATCTCGAAGCGCTCAATCCCGCGAGCTATGCCGATTCCCGCGCGAAGGCGGGGAACGACGCGGCCAAACTGATCGCGCTGCGCGGTGGCCTTGTCGGCACGCCGGATGACGCGGTCGAGTTTCTCGAGCGGATGTGGGAGCGCACCGGTCCCTTTGGTTGCCTGCTGATGACCGGCACCAACTGGATGAACTTCGAGGCGACAAAGCGCTCCTACGAACTGATGATGCGCTATGTGATGCCGCGCTTCAACAAGGCCAATCGCCAGCGCGAACGGTCGTTCGACTGGGTCTACGAAAACCGCGAAGCGTTCAGTGGCGCGAACATTGCCGCCATCAACAAGGCCGTTGCCAGCGCGGGAAGGCCATGACGGCCTGACACGTTCACAGCGATGAAAAGGGCGCCCGATCCCGCCGAGGATCGGGCGCCCTTTTTGGTGCGGCACGCCGTTCAGGCGACGCGGGTATAGCGCCCGTCGACATAGACCAGCGGATCGACATCGCCGTGCAGGCGCACGTCGGTGACGCGGCCAATTATCACGCTGTGCGTGCCGTATTCCATGCGATCCTCGTACACGCACACGAAGCTAGCTTGTGCATCCTCCAGCCACGGCGGGCCGTCTTCCTCTCCGGTCCACGCGCCCGACGCGAAGCGTGCCTCGCCTTTCTCGCGTCCGCTGCAGAGCGCCGAAAGCGCTTCCTGACCGGCGTGCAGGATGTTCACGCAGAACGGTGCCCCCGCCGCCAGCGGCCCGTGCAGGCTCGCTCCCCGGTTCACACAGAGCAGCAACGACGGCGGGTCCATGCTGAGTTCGCTTACCGCCGTCGCAGCCATCGCGTGCCGCTGCCCTTCGTGCCGCGTCGTGATGACGACCACCGCCTTCGCCAGCCGCCGCAAACCGGCCCGCAAATCGTCCGCCACGTCCTTAACCTCGCTCATCATGCACCCTTTCCTGCTTGGCACGCGGCGCCACGTCCATCGCTTACTTGTCCACTCGCGGTATCAGAATGTATGACGCGCGATCGCCGCCAGTATGAATGCGATGCGTGCCCCGGTTCACGGTATCTTCGTGGCGCATGTACAGCATCGGCTTGGGGTGATCGTAGATGTCGCGCCCTTTCACGATCAGCCGCAAGGTATCGCCCGGCCGGAAGCGCGTGCCGGAAGGCAGGATCTCGATATCCACTTCGGCGATCTCGCCCGGCGCAAGCTTTTCGTCGCGATCGTTGGACAGCACCGGCTGATGCGCGGTGGACCGCACCGGATCGAGCGCGCGGCGTGATACGCGCTGCCATCCCAGAGCGACCGGTCCGTCCTCGAACACTGCCCAGTGCGCGAAGCCTTCCTTGCCGCCGTCCGGGCGCAGCTTTTCCACCGCAACATGCAGATCAAGGTCATCGCCCTCGTCGGTCGAAACCCACAGCTTCAGCTTCATGTGTCCCACGAGGTCGAGATCCTCGGTGACCGGGAAATCGAACACTGCGCACCCTTGCTGGTCCAGCGGATCATAGCAGACCTCGGAGCCTGCCGCGGGCGGCAACGCGCCAAGGCCGTCGCTTTCCCCGTCCAGATATAGCCGCTCGTACCGCGTGCCTTCCACCGGCCACGCCGTGGCGGCGCGGATCGTCGCCTCGCCATAACGATCGCGCACATGCAAGCGCACGGGCGGCCAGTCGACCAGGTCTGTCTCCTCCCCTTTCAGGAAGTGATCGAAAAAGGCTGCCTGCCGCGCGATCGAATCCGGCTCGTAATAATAAGCCCACTTCTTCCCGCCGTGGATTTCCAGCCATCGGCGCGGGGAGGACAAGCCTTTGAAGCCTTCCAGCGTGCCACGCGTGTGCACGCCGTGATCGGACCAGCTGGCCACGACATAGGCCGGAACGTCGATCGCGCTGAAATCGGCGACCTTCGATCGCCAGTATGCGTCGAAATAGGGGTGCTCCACGGTTTGCGCCCACAGATCCTCGACCTGCCGGTCGGACGCACCCCAGCGCACGTGGATGTAGGGCCAGAAGCTTGTTTCCGGAATGCCGCCGTGCCGGACGATCTCGTTGTAGGTGTCCGACCACCCTTCCCACACGTTGATCGCCGCCAGGTGCGGCGGCTTCAGCGCGGCCACTTTCCACTGGCACGACGAAAGATAGGACACTCCCGAAAGGCCCACCTTGCCATTGGACCAGCCCTGCGTGCCGGCCCATTCGATCAGGTCGTAATGGCACTGTGCCTCGCGCGGTGAAAAATAGCTGGCTTCGGTTTCGGCAAACCATGTGCCGGGCACGTCGGCGGTGATCACGGCATAGCCGCGCGCCGTCCAGTAGACCGGATCGGGCGCCTCGAAAATCGTGAAGTCCGACATCCAGCCTTCCTGCACGCCAGAGGCCGGGAAGATCGTCGCCAACGGGGCGGGATCGTGCTTGCCATAAGGAGTCCACGCCACCAGAACCGGCAGTTCGCCGCGTTCGCCTTCCGGGCGAAAGAGATCGATCCATATATCGAACCCGAACCGCGTGGGCACGCGCACGTCGCGTTCCACGATCATGCCATTCACGACGCTGCGTTCGTAACGACGCGGCCGCGCGCCCCGAAAATCAGGCGAATTCAGCGGCGCCCGCAGCCTCTCACGATATCCCGTCTCCATGCGCGAACCCTTCTTCCTAGCCGCCGCACGCATGGCTTATCCGACAGTGATTTTTATTTCAAACCAATTATAATTATTGATCTCCGAAATAGAAACGTCCGGCCGTGCGATGGATCGCATCACGCACGGCTGGATCGGGCACCAGCGTTTCGAAGCGAGAGATCGCCCGGCCATAGGTCATGCCTGCCTCGAACGCCACGAAGGGCCAGTCGCTTCCCCAGAACAGCCGGTCGGTGCCGGCGTGGCGAAGCAGGGCATCGGTCAGTTGCCGGACAAGCGCGTCGGAGCCGATACGGAAATCGGCGGAGAGCTTGACCCAGCAGCGCCCGCGCTCGACCGCGCCCAACACGGCCTGGAAGCCGGTGCAATTCACGCCCAGCGCCGCGTCAGGGCGGCCGAAGTGATCGATTACCAGTGGCACGCCGCTCCGTTCGATCGCGGCGATGGCGGCGGGCAGGCGATCCCCCCGGTCGTGCAATTGCACATGCCAGCCCCCGTTTGCCAGGCGGCGCAGAAAGCGCTGCCACACCGGATCGGCAAGGTCGGGCGGCGACGGCGTGCTACGCCATTGAAGGCGTACACCAACCGCCCCGGCCGACGCCATCTCGCGCAGCGCATAATCGTCCGTCGCGGGATCCACGATAACCGTGGTGCGCAGATTCGGATGCGTCGCCGTGGCCTTCAGCGCATAATCGTTGTTGTCTTCGAACAGGCTGGCCGCCGCCAACACCGCACGGTCGATGCCGGCTGCGCGCAGGTTGTCGAGATAAAGCTCGATCGGAGCTTCCCCCGCGGGCCGATGCCAGGCGTCCGGGGAGAGTGGCATCCCGGCGTGAAAGATATGCGCGTGGGTATCTACGCCGGCCACACTCATAAAGGCTTTTCTCCATCAAATTATATGCACCGATAATTGTTGTTCGGGAATCCGCAAGATGTTGTCGCTGGCGAAACCGCGCGGTAGTGCTTGCGATCGGTCCGGCATCGCGACACCGCGCGACAGGGCCGTCATGCGGCGTATCGGCCCCTGCGTTTTGGCGATCGAGGATTTGGCGAGTGGACAAGCAAGACGTACCAACGCGGGGGAAAAAGAAGGCCGGAGCCCCGCGCAAGAAGGCCGAGCGGACCGCCGGGAAAGTGACCCGGGCGATCGGGCGCCCCACCGGCAAGCGACGGATCGGCAAGGAGCTGCTGATTGAACAGACCGCCGAACTATTGCGGACCCTGCCGCCGGAAAAGCTTTCGCTTTCGGTCGCCGCGCGCCACGCCCGCGTTCACCTTACGCTGTTCAAATACTATTTCCAGGACCGCACGCGCTTGCTGGTCGACGTGGCCCGAATGCTGTCGAAGGAGTTTGGCGACAGCGTGGCCGCGGTGGAAAGCGATGCCACGTCCGCGCCGGACCGTCTGGCCATCCGCATCGATGCGATGGTCGATTTCCTGATGGCCAACCCCTTCTACCATCGGCTGATGGTGGAAATCATCGGCGATGAAACCGATCCCCTGGCGGCCGAGCTCATCAATGTCTGGATGTCGAAAACGCTGGAAATCTATCGCTCGATCATCGCCGCCGGCGTGGCGGAAGGAACGCTGCGGCCGGTCGATCCCTATTTCACCTTCCTCGCCATCATGGGGCTTTGCGAAAAATACCTGCAGGCATCCAAGCTTTTTGACCGCGATGGAGTGGAGTGGGACGAGAGTTCCGCCGATACCGCCGCGCGCTACAAGGGCTTCGTGCGAAGCCTGATCCTGGAAGGCCTTGGCGCCGTGCCAGCGGCCGCACCGCCGAACAGGAAGCAATTATCAGGGAATAAATTATAGCTCACTATAAAATATATTCCAGAGCACGGGCCGATCTGCTACTTCCCCGCCATCAAGGGAGAAACAGATGTCCGATTCTACGACCCAGCAAGCCGCCCCCATCCTGCCGCCCCCGCCTTTCGCGGGGCAGGAATACGGCAAGGAGCCAGATGGCACCTATCTGAAGAACTGGAACCCGCTGATGCTGGCGGAAGAACTGCCTGCCGGCGAAATCGTCGGGCGCGATTTCCTCGGCACGCGGGTCATCGTCTATCGCGATGCCGAAGGCCGGCCGGTGGTGCAAAGCGCCTACTGCCCGCACGTGGGGGCGGATCTTGCGCAAGGCTGCCTCGTCGATGGCGCGGTGCGCTGCGCCTACCACCACTGGAAGTTCGGCCCCAACGGCGATTGCGTGGACATTCCGGGCGAAACCCACATCCCGCGCGCCGTGCGCATCTTTTCCTATCCGGCGGCGGAACGCTGGGGGATGATCTGGGCCTTCAACGGTGAAACGCCCCTGTTCGACCTGCCGGAATTGCCCAACGTCTCGGAAGACGAGGTTGTTTTCCGTGCATTCCATCGCGGCTTGCGGCCGATCGAGGGCTGGATCGGATCGTCCAACCTCGTCGATTTCCAGCACCTTCAGACCGTCCACGGCATCAACAACCCCAATCCCACCAAGGTGGATTTCGGGGACTACGTGATCGTCGTGCGGCAGGAATCCGAAGCGCGCATCGCCGATACGCAGCTTTTCGGCGGCACTTGGCTTACTGCCCACATGCAGCTTTCCGACGGCACCGAACGGTTCTTCATGGCTGGCAGTTCCCAGGTCGCCCCTGGCTGGTCCGACGCCTATTTCCTCGTGGCCATGCGCAAGTCGCAGGCGGATGAACTGGGGCCGGAAGCCGCAGCCGCGGAATTGCAGAGCCGGATTGACTACATGCACAAGCTTTATGCCGAGGACGAGCCGATCCTGTTCGCGCTGCGCTTCCGGGGATACGGCAAGAGCACGCTGATCCGCAGCGACAAATATTTCGGCCAGTTCCTGCAATACATCGGCCGCTATCCCCGCTCGGCACCGTTCGATGTCTGACACCGGCAGCAAGATCGCGCTGGTTACCGGGGGCAACAAGGGCATCGGGTTCGAGATCGCCCGAGGGCTCGCGCGGCACGGAGTGATTGTAGTGCTGGGCGCGCGCAATCCTGTGGCGGGCGAAGCAGCAGCAACCGCGCTGCGGGACGAAGGGCTGGAAGTTCACTTCCAGCCCCTGGAGGTTACCGATGCCGACAGCATCGCCGCCGCGGCGGAGCGTCTCTCCAGCGAATGGGGCCGGCTTGATGTCCTGGTGAACAACGCCGCCGTCTCGCTGGAAAAGGGGGTTCCACCCAGCCTGTCGGATCTGGGCCTGATGCGCCAGACCTATGAAACCAACGTGTTCGGCGTCGTGGCGGTGACGCAGGCGATGCTTCCCCTGCTGCGCGCCAGCAAGGCGGGCCGCATCGTCAACATGTCGACGGGCCTTGCCTCGCTTTCGTTGTCCAGCGGCCGCGAGGCGCCGTTCTCGTTCAGCCGGTTATTGGCCTACAACACGTCGAAGACAGCCGTGAACGCGGTTACCGTGCAGTTCGCGAACGAGTTGCTCGACACGCCTATCAAGGTGAATGCGGCTAACCCCGGCCTGTGCGCGACCGATCTTTCCAACAGCAACGGCCGCCCGCCCAGCGAGGGCGCGGCGGTAGCGATCGGGCTGGCACTTCTCGATGAAGACGGCCCGACCGGCGGTCTCTATGGCGATAGCGGTAAGGTTCCCTGGTAGAATTAGGCGCGCCGCCGGAAGGTGGCGCGCCCCGTATCGTGCAGTACCGCCCGGCGATCCGCCGCCGATAGCAGCGCGCAGGAATCGCGCGCATCCTTGGCGATCCCGCCATAAGGCCGCGTGGTGTTGCCGAAGTCCGATCCCCACATGATGCGCGAGCCGCCGTAAAGGCGAACGGCGTCGCGCAGGCAATACGCGGGGTCGATCCCCGCGGCAGTCAGCGCGTCTATATCCATCGTGGTCCACTTGAAGCGGACGTTGCTGCGCGCCGCGAGCGTCGCGTGCTCGGCCAGGAGACCGGCGGAATTGGGGCCGCCCGTCCATCCCAGATGTTCGAACAGGATCGTGCAGCCCGGATAGCGGTCCGCCAGGCCCGCGATCGCCGCGAAGGCGTTGCCGGTGACCTTGGGCGGCAGATACGTCACCCCCACGGGCAGCCCCAGACGTTCCGCCAGCGCCCATATTGCCCGGGTCGGTTCGGAATCGAGCCAGGGGTAGTGGCCGCTGGCGTCGGCCAACCCCGTGACACGCAGCGCATCGACGTGATGGTCGCGCACTTTGGCTTCGATATCGGCGGCGGCGGCGGGATTGCGCGCATCGACGATGATCTCCGTCGCGATCCGGTCGCGGTGGGCGTCCGCCACATGCAGGACGTACCTGTTGTCGGTCTTGTAGGCCCCGCTGTATTGCACGCCCACGCCGCCCACGACACCCGCCGCTTGCCATAGCGGAAACACCGTTTCCGGGGTGGCCGGCGCGTGCATGATCCGGGCGCGCAGCACCTCCTCCGGCTCGCGCGCGAAACGCGGATCGATCGGATAGGCGGCGATATCGCTTGAAAAGAAATGGATGTGCGCGTCGAACAGCGGGTCCGTTGCCGACACCCGTGGCTCGGCGCGGGCCGATAGCCGCGTCGCGCCCGCCAGCACCAATCCTCCCGCACCGGCCAACAACGATCTTCTTTGCATGTTTGTCACCAGTCCACTGTCCATCAATCGCGCGTGTCAGGAATCCCATCCGACCGCAGAGTGTGAAAAACCATCATGGCGATAGCCGCCAGCAGCAGTGGCGATGCCACCGCGGGATAGATGCGCCACGAACCCCAGCCTGCCGCCAGCATCGCGCCGCCCAGCCCCGGTCCTATCATCGATGTCACGCGCCCGATGCCACCAGCCCAGCCGATAGCCGTGGAGCGGATCGAACTGGGATAGCTTGACGCCACGAGCGAGTTCAGACCGGCCTGAGCACTGATCACCAGCAAACCGAACGCCCCACCAAACACCCAGCCAAGCTGGGGCCTTTCCCGCACCATGCCGGTCAGGCTCATCACGATGAAGGCGATGAACAGCGTCAGCATCAGCGACCTTGCCATCCCCATGCGCTTCATCATCGCGGTCAGCAGCACCGGCCCGGCGATCGCGCCGAACGCGGACATGGCTGACATCCGTGTGGCCGTGCTGGTGTCCAACCCGCCAAGCACGTGAAGATAGCTGGGCAGCCATGCCGACAGCGTTGCCGTCACGCACAGCGCAGCCCCCATCGCCAGCCACAGCATCAGTGTCATCAACGCGCGGCCTTCACGGAACAGCCCCGCCAGCGGGATGCCGGTCGTGCTGGCCTCCGCCGTAACGAAACGGGCGCCGGGCGCGTATTCGAACGTGTTGTCGATCCGCCGCAAGATGCGACCGATACGCGGATCGCAGGGATCGCGCACGATCAGGAAACGGCAGGATTCGGGCAGGTAGAGGTAGAGGAAGGGAACGAACGCCAGCAGCAGCCCACCGCCGGCCCAGAACGCCGCTTGCCAGGAATGATAGGCCACCAGTGTCGGGCCTATCAGCCCGGCGATGGATGCGCCAAGCCCATGCGCGATGAACAGCCAGGTCAACAGGCGCCCACGCCTTACCGTGGGCATGAATTCGGCAACAAGCGCCACGATGTTGGGCATCGTTCCGCCCAGCGACGCGAACGCCAGAAAGCGCACGATGGCGAATTGCTGCAAATCGACCGCCACCGTCGATACCAGCGTCAACACGCCGAACAGCGCCGAACCGGCGATAATCAAGCCGCGGCGGCCTATCCGGTCGGCCAGCATGGGGATGGTGTAGAACCCCAGCGCCATACCGGCAGCTTGCGCGGTGAATACGAAGGCCATCGCCGGAATCGGGATGGCCAGCCCCTTGGCAATGACCGCGGCCAGATTGGCGACCACGTAGGCATCGTAGCCTTCCAACGCCATCAGCACGCCGCAGGCGATATAAAGCATCCAGCGATAGGCACCCATCCTCGGACGTTCGAGAACCGGATCGATCGATCGTTGCGCTGCGTCCAAACCGCCTCTCCCGCTGGCGACCGGCTGTCTTGCGGATCTGCCGACGGGACGCCTAGCATGCGCCCCCAAGGGCATCAATAATATTCTACTCGTATTTAATTAATGGGTGAACGCCGCGATCGGGCATCGCGGATAATGGCGTTGTGGGCGACAGGCCGGCGCTGCCCGATGGCGATTGCATCGCACTCGATTTGCCGCATTCGGCGGGCGCCGTCGCTGCCACATTCGACAACGCGGGCGTCGAAGCGCTGGTGCGCTGGGCTCAGGCCGGCGATCCCGAGTATAGCTATGCTGCCTTCAGCGAAAAGGTGAAAGACAAAGGCTGCGCCGGCTATATCGTTTCGTTCCTGGTGCGCCGCGTCGTCTACTACGGTAGCACCGCTGAAACCCATGTCGAGATGTTCCCGCAATGAACCTCACGGTTTCATAAACAGCGGAATCGTACGCAGGAGGCGATGACGGGAAGTCCAGCTTCCGCCTTGCCCCAGGCAGGCCGATATTCGGACTGTCGCTCAGATCCTGACGTCGCCCGTTCTCAGCACGGACGCGATGATCCACCCGGCGATGATCGGGGAAACCAGCATCGCGGCCAGTCCGTAGCGGAGTGCCTGCGCGCCGTGTTCGGCCTGCCACCCATCGCTGATCGCGCCGACAACAGCCGGACCGAGTGCTCCCCCGACGAGGCCCATCAGGATGATCACGACGGTCGCGGTGATCCCGCGCTCGCGCGGCCCGACCAGCCCGATCGCGTAGTTCATGATCGGCGGAATGGCCGCGCTGAGCAGCAGGTTCATGACGCCGGCGCACACCAGGGCAAGCTGGATTTCCCGCACGAAGACGAAGCCCGCCATGAACGGCAGGGAGAGCAGGACCGCCACCAACGAAACCCGCAGCATGGCATTGCGCCGCCCGGTGCGGCGTACCACGCCGTCGGCGAGAAAACCTGACGCGACGGTCCCGACAATGCCGCCAAGCCCGACCGGTGGACCGATCAAAATCCCCACCTGCCCCAGTTCGATCCCGTGCAGCCGGATCAGGAACGCCGGCCCCCATGCTCCCAGCACCGACCCCATCATGGCGGTGAAGCCAAGGCCCACCGACAGGTACAATACCTCCCTTATGCGCAGCACCGCGCGAAAGCCGGTCACGAGATCGGTCCAGTAGGCCACGGGGGACTCGTCGTCGGCGCGAGCGCGGGCGGGTTCCCGCACGGTAAGGGCCAGAAGCGCGGCCACCGCCAGACCCGCTCCGCCGCACACGATGAACATGCTGCGCCACCCCATCAAGGCGGCAAGAACCCCGGCCAGTATCGTACCACCGACGATTCCGACGAAATTGCTCGACTGGTAGATCGATACGGCTCGGCCGCGCGTTTCGGTCCGGAAAAGATCGGGAATCATCGACATGGCCACGGGAAAAGCCGTGGCCTCGCCAATGCCGACGAGAATCCGGGCCAACGACAGGGATAGGTAGCTGTGGGCAAGTCCGGTCCAGGCTGTCGCCAACGACCACAGCGCGATGCCCGCCGCCAGAATCCTGACGCGGTTGCCCCGGTCCACGTGCCTGGCGATGAACACGCCCCCGAGCAGGCTGAACAGCACGAAGAACAGACCACTGGCCAGCGCCAGCTGCGTATCGCTCAACCGCAGGTCCGTGCGGATCGGTTCGGCCACCACGCCGAACAGCATCCTGTCGCCCTGGTTGAGAACGTTCGTCAGGAAAAGGACGGCGAGCGCCCAGTACGACGACAAGGCCTGCCGCGGCGCCCCCTCGGTCGGCGTCATGCCGGCGCCAGGCCCAGCAGACCGGCGGCGTTGAGGCCAAGGATGCGTGCCTTGTCCTCCTCCGCCAACCGCGCGTGGAAACCGACGGGATCGGGCTCCGCCATGTCAAAGGGGTAATCGGTACCCAGGCACAGCCGATCCGCGCCATGCGTGCGGACCAGGCTGTCGAGCTGGTCCTGATCGAACACCAGCGTATCGAGCCAGAGCTTGCGCAGATAGCTTGAGGGCGCGTGCTGGCAGTGCTCGCTGCAATCCCCCCTCGCCCGCCAGCCATGGTCCATGCGGCCCCAATAGCCCGGCAGATAGCCGCCGCCGTGCGCCACGCAGATTTTCAGCCCCGGATGCCGGTCCAGCGTGCCGCTGAAGATCAGGTGCCCGATCGCCAGGGTGGATTCCAGCGGATTGCCGATCAGATTGTTGAAGTAATATTCGCTCATCCGCTGCCCCTGCGTGAAGCCCAGGGGGTGCAGGAAGATCAGCACGCCCAGCTCCTCGGCGGCCGCCCAGAACGGGCGCAGGCGTTCGGCATGGAGGTCTTCGCCGTTGACGTTCGAGCTGATCTCGATGCCGCGCAGATCAAGCTCGGCCACGCAGCGGCGCATTTCCGCGATGGCCAGTTCCGCGTTCTGCAGCGGAACCGTGCCCATGCCCACGAACCGGTCGGGCTGGCTGGCGACCGCCGCAGCCATCCCGTCGTTCACCGCCCGCGCGGCATCCCGGCCGGTCTCGGCGTCAGCGTAGTAAAAATACTGCCCTGGGCTGGGCGACAGCGCCTGCACATCGATGCCCAGCCGGTCCATGTCGGCAAGGCGCGTATCGAGCGTGTTGAGCGTGCGGCCCATCGCGCCGAACATCGCTCGGTTGACCTCGCTGGTCTTGGCGCTGGTGAAATCGTTGATGCCCGGCGGCGGCCCCGGATAGTGCGCCTGCACGATGGCATCGGCCGCCGGAATGCCGAGGTGGCAATGGATGTCGACAACCAGATGCTGGCCGCGTGCGCGGACCGGGATCGGCGCACGATCGCCGCAGGTGAACAGGCTCATGCAAGGCTCCGCGCAGGTTGGATGGCCCCGGCGCATTCGCCGAAGCCGATCGGAACGAAGCCATCGCGCGTGGCGCGGCCGCGTATGGTCAGGATGTCGCCGTCTTCCAGCATCGTGCGCGTGCTGCCATCGGAGAGCGTGATCGGCACGCCGCTGCCCAGCGTGATCTCGGCAAGGCAGGCCCGGCTTTCGTCCTCAGGCCCGGAAACCGTCCCGGTGGCGATAAGATCGCCGGTGTCGATCGGCGTGCCGTTGGAGGTCTGGTGGGCAACCATCTGCGCCAGCGTCCAGTACAGGTCGCGGGTGTCGGTGCGCACGATCCGCTGGGGGGAAAGGCCGGGCGCGGCAAGCTCTGCCGTCAGCTCGATCGCCAGCCCTCCCCCGGCAATGTCGGCGGGATCGCGAAGATGCCCGGCAAGCGCAGGCTCGCCTTCGCCACGACCACGCGCCGCAACGCGAAATGGCGCCAGCGCTTCCATCGTGACGATCCACGGGCTGACCGTGGTCAGGAACGACTTGCCCAGATAGGGTCCGAGAATGGATTCGAAGAACTGGATGGCCCGCGCCGACCAGTCGTTGACAAGGCAGCATCCGAACAGGGCCTGCTCGGCTTCCGCCATGGTCAGCGGCTGGCCCTGAGGGTTTCCGCCCCGCAGCCAGGCGCCGAACTCCAGTTCGAAATCGAGCATCGGTTCCGCGCCGAAGCGCACTTTGCCGCTGCCGGGCGCGGTTTCGAACTGTCCCAGCGGCCGCTGCACCGGCGTTCCGCTGACCGCCACCGAGCTCGCCCGGCCATTGTAGGCGACGGGCAGCGACAGCGCGGCAAGTCCGGGCGTTTTCCGGCCCATCCGCGCGATGTGATCGTAAGACGTGCAGAAGTCGGTGAACGCCGGCGGACGGACCGGCAGGCGCAGCGTCACGTCCGACAACGGCACGAGCATTGGCTCCAGCACCGATCGGTCGGCTCCGCCACCGTCGCGGAACAGCTGCGAAAGCTCCGCGCGCAAGGCGCTTACGTCGGCCGGCGCACAGGCCAGCAACGGCGCCAGCGTTTCCCCGCTGGCCGCCTTCGCGGCCGCAAGCGCCCCGTCGCCCCGGAGCAATCCGCTGTCAGCCAGCGCCGCCAGATCGATCACGCAATCGCCAAGCGCCACCCCGCCCCGCACCCGGCCGCCGTGCTCGAACAGCCCGAACGGCAGGTTCTGGATGGGGAAATCCGTTTCAGGCAGGTTGGCCGAAGCGAGCCACGAACGCGCGGCGGGATCGTGCGTGGCGTTGAGCGGCGCATCAATGGTCATGGCCACACCCTTCGTGCCCAGCCAGTTCGCGGGCATAGCGGCCCATTTCCCCGAACAGGTCGGCCCCGTCCTCCGGCGCGAGCGGCGCCCCCCACTGCCGGTACAGCGCGAAAACGTTGGCCACGATGCGCTCCGGATCGGTCCAGCCGCGATACTCGGCCATGTTGATGTCGCGCCCGGCCTCCTTCCAGCCCATCCCGGCTTCGAACCGCCGGCGCGCCTCGTCCCGGACATAGCGGAAGTAGTCCCGCAGGTTGGCGACCGCCACGGTGTCCGTGATCGGGCCGTGGCCGGGCACAACCACTTCGGGATCGAGCGCGACGATGTGTTCGCAGGCGGCGATCCAGTTTTCGATCGGGCCGTCCCACATGATCGGATGCCCTTCGTTGAACAGCAGATCCCCGGTGAAGACCACGCGCTGCTGCGGCAGCCAGGCGATCGTGTCGGAGGCGGTATGCGCCGGGCCAAGGTCGATCAGCTCGACCGCGGTATCGCCGACGCTCAGCTGCAACGACTTTTCGAAGGTACGGTTGGGCATGGCGACGGAATCAAGGTCGCTCCAGTCGAACTTGCGGCCCATGGTTTCGTAAAGAAAGGCCCCGGCATCGCCCATCGCCTGCCAGTTATCGGCCAGGCTGGCGAATCGGACCGGATCGAACCCGCCCATCTCGCGCGCGGTTTCGACCGTCGCGATGATCTCGGCCCCTTCGACAAGTCCGTTGCCCACGAAATGATCGGGGTTCGCGTGCGTGTTCACCAGACGATCGATATGATCGCCACCGTCGACGCGCGCAAAGTCCGCCAGCATCGTCCTGGTCAGGCTCCGGCTCATCAGCGTATCGACCAGCAGGGTTTCTCCCCGCGATACGATCAGCCCGGCGTTCGACCATCCCCATGTGCCGTCGGGCTGGACATAGCCGTAAACGCCGTTGCCGATATCATGGACGCCCTGCGTGAAGGCCCAATTCGCCATTCCCGTCTCCTTCTCCCGCCTCAACCCTAACGCTTTTATTCCTGTTCTCAAGAATTAAGTCGCGCGCTAAGGGTGAAAAATGAGCAGCAGCAAACAGCCGCGCAGGGGCAAGGGACGACCGGTCGGTTCGGGGGATGGCGTTGGCAAGGAAACGCTGATTGCCGCGGCCAAGAAGCTGCTTCAGGAATTGACGCCCGCGCAAGTGACGATCGCCGCCATCGCGCGCGAGGCCGGGGCCGACCCTGCCCTTGTCCGCTACTATTTCGGATCGCGCGAGGCCTTGCTGCTGGAGGTCACGCAACAGATCGCGCTTCAGGCCGAGGTCGAAACCCGTTCGGAAGACCTTACCCCCGAGGCGGGGCTGGAAGACCTGATCCACCGCACGTTCCGCTTCACCCGCTCGGCTCGATACATGCAGCGGCTGATGGCCGAGGAATTGAGCAGCGTCCGCTCGCCCGAAGTGCGCGAGAAGCTGCGCAAATGGCAGAGCATGCCGGTCGAGGCCTACCAGGCCTTGCTCGATGCCGACCACGACAAGCAACTGACCGATTTCTCTCCCCTGTTTGTCCATCTGGCCGTGATCGGGATCAGCGATTTCTTCCACTCCGGCGAAGAGGTGGTGAAGATGCTCGTGCCGGAAGGAACCGATCTTGCCGCGCTGGAGCAGGAATACGAGGCGTTCGTGCCGAAACTCCTGCTAGACGGGCTCCGCCGGCGTTAACCGGCGTCGCCTTCCTTCACGCAAGGATTGCGCTGCTGCCCCAGGCCCGTGATTTCTCCCTCCATCACATCGCCATCCTGCAGGTAAACCCCGAAGGCCGATCCGTTGCCGTAGGGCGAACCGGTGCAAATCAGGTCGCCGGGCTGCAGTTCCACGATGCTCGACAGGAACGCGATCTGCCGTTCGATGCCGATCATCATGTCGGACGTGGATTCGTCCTGATAAACCTTGCCATTCACCGAAAGCCGGATGTTCAGCGCATAGGGATCGGCCACGTTCTGGCGCGGCACCAGCAAGGGGCCGAACGGCAGGAACGTGGGAAAGCTCTTGCCCGCCAGCCAGTCCGGCCCGACGGCCGAGCCGTCCTTGCGGAAGATCAGTTCGCGCGCGGTCACATCGTTCACCACGGCATAGGCGGCGACGTGGTCCATGGCCTGTTCGGGCGACACATGGCGGCAGCGCTTGCCGATCACGACGCCGAGTTCCAGTTCCCAATCGGGCTTTTCGACCTGCCGCGGCAGGACCACCGTATCGTTCGGCCCGATCACGGCGGACGGCAGCTTGATGAAGCAGAAGGGAGTCGATGTCTTCGCCTTCTCGTCCATCACGCGTTCGGCGTGGGCGCGCAGTTCCTCGGGCGACTTGCCTTCCATGTCGGCGGTGCGCATCGACGGATCGCCCATCATCAGGCCGATCACGTGCTTGCGATAATTCGCCCCCGTGCAGAACACCTGCCGGGGCACGTAAGGAACCAGCGCGTCCGCCATGTCGAACGGCACAGCCTGCGCCCAGGCGTCCTCGCCGAACCCGGCAAGGGCCGCGCATGTCTCTTCCCACGTCTCCAGCAGCCGCAGGGCATCATTCGGCAGGCCAACCCGCGCGAGTGGCAAGGCCTTGCCCGCGCGCACGGCCACCGCCGCAGGCGCGCCATCGACCTCGATCGTTGCGATACCGGTAAAGTCCACGTTCGGTTGCACCTTCTTCAATGGGGCTTCTGGCTTCAACAGGGCTTCTGGCTTCAATAGGGCTTCTGCAGCGCCGCCAGCGTGCCGCCCAGCATACGATTGGCTTCCACCTGGTCCCCGCCGGTCATCTCGATCGTGCCGATCCGCACGGAATTCTCCACCACGATCCGCGCGCGTTCGAAGCGGTGCGCCATAAACGAGGCCAGCGCGGCATCGACGCTGTCATGCCCGGCGAGTTCGCGCCCCAGCACCAGCGCGTCCTCGATCGCCATGCCCGCGCCCGACGCCATGTGGGGCGTGGTGGCGTGGGCGGCATCGCCGACCAGCACGACGCGTCCCTTGTACCAGGGGTCCGCCAGCAGTTGCCATTCCAGCGGCCGGTAGTTCACCAGCGAGTGATCGCCCAGACCATCGCGCACCTCGGCGACATAGCTTCCGAAGCCGGCCAGCAGATCCTTGAGACGGCCGACCATATCCTCCTGGGCATAGCGCGGGTTGTCCGGCACGTGCTCCAGCGCGAACAGGTACATGTGCGTGGGCGAAACGGGATTGAAGCCCAGCTTCACCGGCCCGCCGAAGAACATCTCCGTTCCGGTCATGCCCTCTGGCCGGGGCGCGACCGCTCGCCAGCAGCCCTGCCCGGTGAAGACCGGGGCCGGGGCATCGGGGAAGAGATGGCTGCGGGTCTGCGAATAGATGCCGTCAGCCCCGATCACCAGATCGAAGCGCCCGCGCGATCCATCCGAGAATGCGACGTCGACGCCATCGCCGGTGTCATCAAGCGCGGCGACCGTGGTGCCGAGCCGCACCGCCAACGGAGAGGCCTTGACCTTCGCGGACAGAATTTCGTGCAATTCGGACCGCATAATGCCGCCGCTGCAGTTGATCGGCGCGGCATCCGGCACCAGCGGCGCTTCGAACAGGATGCCACCATCCGGCGAGCGCCCCTTGAAGCCCGAGGCGACGTGCCCGCGCCGGCGCACTTCGTCCAACAAGCCGAGATCGTCGAGCGCGCGCAGCGAGGTACCGGTCACGCTGATGCCCGCGCCATAGGTGCGCCATTCGGGATCGGCATCGATCAGATCGACCGCCACGCCCTGCCCGCTCAGCACGAGCGCGGCGCTCATCCCCGCGATGCCGCCACCGATCACCAGGGCCGAGGCGATCATGCCGGCACCTGCCACAGTGCCGGATCGGGTGCCATTTCGGCATGGGGCTTGTTTCCCGGGATGATACGCCCGGTGCCCCACTGGTCCATCGTCTCAAGCCCCGGCGTATGGACCTTCGGCTGCCACGTCGCCTCGTCAACTTCCTCGAGGTCCGACGTGTACTCCACCGTATTGCCGTTGGGTGTGGTGTAATAGGTGAAGGTGTTGTTGCCCGCCGTATGGCGCCCTGGCCCCCATTGCAGTTCGATCCCGGCCCCGTTCATCCGGGCCAGGCCGCGCATCAGGGCATCGATCGAGGCAACGTCGAACGCGATGTGGTTGAGCGCGGGCGGTCCCGGCAGGATCGCCAGGCGGTGGTGGGCCGGATTGCAGCGCAGGAACACCATGAAATCGCCCAGCCAGTCCGAAAGCCGGAAGCCCAGCACGTCGCGATACCATTGCTCCAGCGCCTTGTGCGCGGGCGAATGGAGCACGACGTGGCTGATGCGCAACGGCGCCGCCAGTGCGGACGGCAACTCGCCCACCGTCCGCTGCGCACTGTCGGCGACCACTTCGAAGGCATGGCCGTCGGGATCGAAGGCCCTGAAGCCATAGCCTCCCGCCGGACCGTCCAGTTCGGCGGGCTCGCTGATGATCTTCGCGCCCGAACCTTGCACCTGGGCAAACAGGGCATCGACATCGGAGCGGCTTGCCGCCGAATAGCCGATCAGATCGGTCTTGCGGACCTCGTCCTGGCGCAGGCGGATCACATAAGGATGCGAAGACCCTATCGCCGCGAGGTACACCATCCCGTTCTGCTCGAACGCGGGTTCGAGCTTCCAGACATCGCGGAAGAAATCGCTCTCCGCCGCAATGTCCGGAACGGCGAGGGCGACGTACTGAAGGTCGGTGACCGAAACTGTCATGGGAATATGGCTCCGGATAGCTGGTGCTGGCTCATGCTAGAACTTGAACGCCGCCCGGATGCCGTAAGTACGGGGTTGCTCCGCGTTGGCGACGATCAGGTTGGCGCTGTTGGTAAAGGGATTCACGATGCGCTGGTTGTTTTCGACGTTGAAGACATAGCCCGTGATCGACCAGCGATCGCTTTCCTCCGCCAGCGTCACCGAAAGCGTGGTGACGAAATTGGCCGGTGCCTTCAGGTACGAAAGGTAATCGGCGCTGACGAAGGTGGAACTGCGGAACCGGGTATTGGCCTGGAGCACCAGCTTGAGCGTATCGAGGTGGAACGTTTGCTGCCCGTTGAGCGTGACGGACCACTTCGGCGCATTGAACGCGGGCCGGCCCGAACAGTTGATCGCGTAGACGTTGATCGTGCCGCCCGGCGTCGTCTGCGTGGTCGGCGCGAAGGGGCAGGCCGTGTTGGGCGGCAGCCCCTGGTTCGGCACGTAATAGACGAAGCTGTCATAGCTCGTGTCGAGATACTGCACCGAGCCTGACAACAGGGTATCGGTCGCGGCAAGGAGTTCGACGTCGAGATCGAAGCCCTTGATCGTGCTGTTGCCGATGTTGCGCGTCAGAAACACCGTCGATGGCGGATTGCCAAGGTCATAGCCGAACTGGCTGAACTGCTGGTTGCGGTACTTCCAGATGAAGCCTTCGAGGTTGACCTGCAGCTTGTTGCCGAAGAACCGGTTCTTCGATCCGATGGTGTAGGCGTCCAGCGTTTCCGGCGCATAGGATTCCAGTCCGCGAGCAAAGGTGAAGCCACCCGCATGGTATCCCGTTTCAAAGCTGGCATAGACCATGTTGCGCGGCGAAAAATCGTACTGCGCGGCAAGACGATAGGTGAACTTGTTGTTCCGGAGCCCCGAATTGACCGGGATCGGCGAGCGCAGCACGAAGGGCGCCGTGGTCGATCCGCCCGCAAACGGCGGCAGCACGAACAGCGGCACATTGGTGATCGGCACGCCGTTGGCGGCGTAGAACGCTTCAACATCGGCGGCGGTCTGCACGCGGGGGATAAGCGGCGTGTTCGGACAGACATTGCCGATGCCGGGCTGGCCGCAGAACAGCAGATAAACCTGCGACGTGCCGTTGAAGGTCTTGCGGTCCGACGTGTAGCGCCCGGCCGCCGTGAGGCTCAACCCCTCCACCGGCTTGAAGGTAACCTTGCCGAAGCCCGCCCACGATTCCGTGCTGGTCTTGAAGTTCTGGAAAGGCGAAAGCGTCCACTGGTTGTACCACGCGCTCGCCGAAATCCGCTCGTCGTAATAAATGCCGCCGATCAGGTAATCCAGCTGCTTGCCCAGACTGCCAGTCCACCGCGCCTCGACGCTGGCCTGCCGGTCCTTTTCCTTCGAACCGGATTCGCGGAAGATGTTGGTGAAGACGTAATCGAGGTTCGCCTCGCGCCAGGCCGGCTGGATCGTGAGCGTTCCTGCGTCCGTCTTGTAGTTCAGTTCGGCGGTGACGCCCCAGTAGTTGTTGTCGTTGGAAGGACGGCCGTCCTGCACGGCGCCGGCACGCCCCGCCTGCGCCAGAAAGCGCGAGGCCAGCAAGCCCTGCGACGCGGGATCGCCGGTGCCCTGCTGGGTGGAAAAGCCCGAAGGCACGAAGTTGTATCCGGCGAAGCCCGTGGGGCCGAAGGTCGGGTTCACCGCGCCGACGTAGTAGCCTGACGCACTGGCGCCACCCTGGTGGGCATAGTCGAATGCCAGCCGCACATCGAGCGCCGCGCTCGGCTCCGCATAGATCTGAATCCGGGCGCCGGCTTCCCGCTGGTTTCCGGTGCCATCGCTGAGAAAGGCATCGTGGCGGGAGAGATTGCCCGCGGCGCGGATCGCCACGTTCTCGCCCAGCGGCAAGTTGACCGCACCCTGCAGCGTCAACCAGTTGTAATTGCCATAGCCGGCGCTGACCTCGCCCCCGGTGCTGTTCAGCTTCGGGCGGTTGGGAATGACATTGATCGCGCCGCCCGTGGCATTGCGTCCGTAGAGTGTGCCTTGCGGCCCCTTGAGCACTTCCACGCGGGCCAGGTCATAGAACATGCCGGAGGTCGAGCTGGGCCGGCCAATGTAAACCCCGTCGTAGTTGAAGGCGATGGCGGGGTCGGAATAGGCGTTGACCGTATTGTTGCCCACGCCGCGCAGATAGAACGTGGTCGTGCCGCCGGAGCCACCGATGGTCGCGAGCGCGGGGGAGGTGCGGGAAAGGTCTTCCGCGCGCGTGACGCGCTGTATCGCCAGATCATCGGCCGTTACCACGTCGATCGCCAGCGGTGTCTTTTGCTGGCTCTGGCTCACCCTTTCGGCGGTCACGATGATCTCGCCCAACTGCCCTGCCTGCGGATCGGCATCGCCGGCTTCGGCATAAGCCGTGGCCGGCAACGTTCCGAGCGCGATGGCCATCACACACGCATTGCCATGGAATCGCTTCATGATCCCTCTCCCGTTAAGCGCCCATTATTCTTGGGCGGCTGAATTATTAATTCCGGCTATCATGAAATATAGGGCTCCGCAAGCGGGTGCGTGAGCCTCGCGCGCCTCCCGCATGAATTATTTCTTGCCAACCGGAATTATCGTCCTAGCCTTGGTGGAAATTCGCAAGGCGGCCTCTGCGGCCGACCTTCGCAACGCGATTGGGAGATCGAACATGCTCAATTCCGCCGACAACACCCTGCTGACCCGGATCGGGCCGGGCACGCCGATGGGCACCATGCTCCGGGAATACTGGGTGCCGGCGTGCCGCTCGGCCAAGCTGGAAGCCGATGGCGCTCCGGAGAAGGTGCGCCTCTTCGGCGAGAACTTCGTCGCCTTCCGCGCCACCGACGGACGGGTCGGCTTTCTGCAGGAAGCATGCCCGCATCGCTGCGCGAGCCTGCGCCTGGCGCGCAACGAAGGGAACGGCCTGCGTTGCATTTTCCATGGCTGGAAGTTCAGCGTCGACGGCGAATGCGTCGATGCTCCCACGGAACCGCGCAGCCAGCGGGAACGCTTTGCGCAAAGCGTGCCCGTGCGCAGCCATCCCACACGCGAGGCCGGCGGGCTGGTGTGGGTCTACATGGGCGCGCAAGAAACTCCGCCGCCCTTCCCCGACTTCGAGTTCACGCAACTGCCCGACACGCACGTGTTCCCCTTGCGCGGGATCATCAAGACCAACTGGCTGCAGGGTCTCGAAGCCCTGCTCGACAGCGCGCATGTCACCTTCCTGCACGCCACCAATCTCGACAGCGCGGTCGGCCGATCGCTCTTTCTCGAAGAGAGCGATATGATGCTGGGTGACGGCGCGCCCGTCTTCGAATTCGACGAGAAGCCCTATGGCTTCACCGAAGGGGCGATCCGCACGGAACTGGGCGATCAGGACTATGCCCGGGTGCGCGAGGTGGTCCTGCCCTTCTTCAGCTTCATTCCCGCCGCCCCCACGGGCGCGCGGATCGTGTGCTGCTCGATACCGATCGACGACGAAACCACCGCGCAATGGTACATATCCTACGATGCCGATGCGCCCGTCGATGGCAGCAACCTGACACTGATGGGCAACTGGAGCGGCGATCCCGACCACTTCAATTCGGACATGGGCGATGAATCCAACCTCTGGCACCAGGACCGCGAGGCGATGAAGGCCGGGCACTGGTCCGGCATCGTCAACCGCGGCAACCCCTACGAGGATTTCGCCGTGCAGGAATCGATGGGGACCATCGTGGACCGCAGCCGCGAATACCTCGGCACCTGCGACCGGGTCATCTACCGTGCGCGCCGCATGTTGCTCGATGCGGTCCGGTCTTATGAAGCGACGTCGACCGTACCGTTCACCGGTCCCCAGGCCGAACTGCGGACCATCCGCGCGCTAAGCTTTGCCTACCCCAAGACAGAAAACTGGCGGGATGTCCGGCAAGCCCTGCTCACCGGGCACGAAAACGCTTAGGATCTGAAGCCGTTGCTTCCCTGACAATGCTGTGATCCAGGCGTTCATGGAGTTGCCTGAATCAGGGGTGATTTGTTCTGTCCGACCGACAAGCAGATCGCTCGATTGCAGCCCCATTTTCACAAAATCATGAGCGCGAGCGGGTTGGTGCTCGACAGGCCTTGAGCGGTATCCTCGTCATCAACCGCAACGGGTCGTCCTCCGCCCCGCCGGTGTAATCGCTGTCGGGCGCTTTACGACCGATCAATATATATATTGATAAAATCCGTACATCTTGACGACTCCATGATGATGGGTGGACAAATGGCTCCACGGATCAACAGGAGCAGCAGGTATGGGCAAGGAATGCGATGACGAGGTGGTAATTCTGGTTCCCACCGGATCGCTGGGCGCCGGCGCACGCGAGGAAGAACTGGAATACGGCATTGCCCAGGGCGCGCAGGTTATTGCGACCGATGCTGGCTCCACCGACAGCGGCGCGGCCTATCTCGCGCTGGGCATCTCGAAGAACAACCGTGGAGCGGTTAAGCGCGATCTCACCCTGATGATGAAAGCCGCCTCCAGGGCAGGCATTCCGATCGTGGTGGGCACCAGCGGCCAGGCCGGCGGCGATCTCAATCTGGAATGGACGCGAGATATCGCCGTGGAAGTCGCGCGGGAACTGGGCATTCGCCCCCGGATCGCCCTGCTCTATTCGGAGCTTTCCAAGGAAACGGTCAAGCGGAAGAACGCCGAAGGGCGGATTCGTCCGCTCGCGCCGATGGGGCCGCTTGACGATGCGACGATCGACGGTTGCGATCACATCGTTGGCGCAATGGGACCGGAACCGTTCATCGCCGCGCTGGAAGCGGGCGCCGACATCGTGCTGGGCGGCCGCACCACCGATACGGCGGTGATCTGCTGCTACGCGCTGATGAAGGGCGCCCCCCGGGGGTTGAGCTGGCACGCCGGCAAGATCGGCGAATGCGGCGGCCAGTCGACCATCAAGACGGTCGACGCGGCAGGCCTGCTCATGCGTATCCGGCGCGACAGCTTCGAGGTCGAGCCGCTCAACCAGATCAACACCTGCACGCCCGAAAGCGTTTCGGCGCATATGCTCTACGAGAACAGCGATCCGTTCCGCCTTTTCGAACCCGGCGGCGTACTGGACGTGACTCATTCGCAATACGAGCAGGTAACGCCCCGGACGGTCAGGGTGACGGGCTCCGAATGGGAAGAAATGCCCTATACCATGAAGCTGGAAGGCGCGGCCGCAGGCCAGTACCAGACGCTGATGCTGGTCGGTATTCAGGATCCGGTCGTGCTCAACGACCTTGAGACCTTCCAGGCGAAGATGACCAAGACGCTTTACGATCGCGTCCACAGCACCATCGGCGAAGCGGCGGGGAACTTCCACATCTCGCTCAGGCTCTATGGCTGGAACGCGGTGTCCGGCGCGCAGCCGAAGGCCGGCACGCCGCCACCGCCCGAAATCGGCGTCCTGTTCGTGGCCACCGCCGATACGCAAGACATGGCGAACCAGATCGCCAAGGCCTGCAATCCCAAGTTCTTCCATATGTACATGCCCGCGCACCACGAAATGCCGAGCTACGGGTTCGCCTTCACGCCGGCCGATATCCCGCGCGGCCCGATCTACGAATTCAAGCTCAACCACGTCGTCGAATGCGACGATCCCATGGAACTCGTCCGCACCGAATGGGTGGACCTCAGCCTTGAGGAGGCCGCATGATGCCTACCGTGCAAGACGTTTGCCGCCACGTCCGTTCCAAGAACGCCGGGCCGTTCTGGGTGACTTTCGACCTGTTTTTCCGGAACCGCGAAGACTTCCACCGCTATGCGCGGCACCCCGCGCTGGGGCCGGCCACCTTCGAACGCTTGTTCGGGACCGACCCGGCGCTGGTCAAGCAGTTCCCCGTCGAAAACCTCAACATGGTCAAGATTTCCTGCGTGCGGCCGGCTCCTTCGGGCGGACGCGAGGAGCGCGACATGCACAGCGGCCAGATGTTCGTTCGCTTGCTGGACGTGCAACTGGACTGATACGCGAAAGGTGCGGCGGGCCTCCCTGCCGCACTTCCGCCCCCGTCAATTGCGGAACGAAGGGTCCATCCGGTCCAGCTTGCGCAGCAGCGCCGGCCACGCGAGCGCCCCGGCGGCCATGGCGACCATCGCCGGAGGCGTCTGCCCCGCAACCTTCTGCTCGACCCCCTGCGGCGGTGTGTTCAGCCGGTCATGGCCGGCGGCCAGCATCATGACCTGGGCCTGGCAGGCCCGCTCAAGGAAATAGAGCCGCAGGAAGCATTCGCCCACGGTGGCGCCAACCGCGAGCGTTCCATGATTGCGCAGGATCATCGCGTGCTTTTCACCAAGGTCCTGGACCAGCCGCTCCCGTTCGTCGAGGTCGGTCGCAATGCCTTCGTAGTCGTGATAGGCCACGGTGTGCTTGGCGATCATCGCCGTCTGCGTGTGCGGCAACAGCCCGAATTCCATGGCCGAAACCGCCTGCCCGTGCGGCGTGTGCAGGTGCATCACCGCCATGGCGTCCTCGCGCGACATGTGGATCGCCGAATGGATGGTGAAGCCCGCCGGATTCACAGGATGGGTAGAGGGACCGACCGGATTGCCCTCCACGTCGATCTTGACCAGCGACGAAGCGGTGATCTCCTCGAACATCATGTCGTAGGGATTGATCAGGAAGTGGTGTTCCGGCCCCGGCACCCGGCATGACAGGTGCGTGAAGATCAGGTCGTCCCAGCCATAGTGCGCCACAAGCCGGAAGGCGGCGGCAAGATCGACGCGCGCCTGCGCTTCTTCTGCGGACATTTCCATTCAGCAACCTCCCCTTTTCGTGACCGGAACGGCGCCCGCCATCCAGATTGCAAAAAACGCGCACGAATGCACGGAAGCTCAGGCGCCGATGGCGTCCACGATCGCATCGGCGCAAGCGATGGTGTTGGCGGTACCACCAAGATCCCGGGTGCGGAACCCCGGCTGGGCCAATACCTCCTCAATCGCCCGCAGCACGGCGGCGGCGGCAACGGTTTCCCCCAGGTGGTCGAGCATCAGCGAAGCGGACCAGATCTGCCCGATGGGATTGGCAATGCCCTGCCCGGCAATATCCGGCGCGGACCCGTGGACCGGTTCGAATAGCGAAGGGAAGCGCCGTTCGGGATTGATGTTGCCGGCGGGTGCAATCCCGATCGTGCCCGTGCAGGCGGGGCCGAGATCGGACAGAATATCGCCAAAAAGGTTGGACGCAACGACCACATCGAACCAGTCCGGATGCTGGACAAAGTGCGCGGTGAGGATGTCGATGTGATACTTGTCCCAGCGCACGTCCGGATAGGACGATGCCATCGCTTCGACGCGCTCGTCCCAGTAGGGCATCGTGATCGAAATGCCGTTGGACTTGGTGGCCGACGTCAGGTGCTTCTTTTCGCGGCGCTGCGCCAGATCGAACGCGAAGCGCAGGATACGGTCCACGCCCACGCGCGTCATTACCGTTTCCTGGATGACGACTTCCCGATCGGAATCCGGGAAGATCTTGCCGCCGATCGACGAGTATTCGCCTTCGGTATTTTCACGCACGACGTAGAAGTCGATGTCGCCCGGGACGCGGCCGGCCAGCGGGCTGGGAACACCCGGCATCAGCTTCACGGGGCGCAGATTGACATATTGATCGAATTCGCGCCGGAACTGGATCAGCGATCCCCACAACGATACATGATCGGGCACCGTTTCCGGCCAGCCGACCGCGCCGAAGAAGATCGCATCATGCCCGCCGATCAGCGATTTCCAGTTGTCCGGCATCATCGTGCCATGTTCGCGGTAGTAATCGCAGCTGGCAAAATCGAAGTGGTCGAACGCGAACCCGCAGCCGTACTTCCGCGACACCGCTTCCAGCACGCGCAACCCTTCCGGAACCACCTCCTTGCCGATGCCATCGCCGGGAATGACCGCGATGCGGTGAACGTTCTTGCTCATGAAGTGCTCTGCTCCTGCACGGGATGCGCCGCATCGATCAGGATCGCGCGGAAATCGTTGACGTTGGTGAGAGTGGCACCGGTGATGACCAGATCGCCCAGTGCCGCGAAGAAGCTATAGGCGTCGTTGCGCGCGAGGTGCCCGTTGGCCGACAGCCCCGCCATTCTTGCGCGGGCGGACGAGGAAGGCGAGATGATCGCCCCGGCGTTGTCCTCGGTGCCATCGATGCCATCGGTATCGGCGGCCAGCGCGAACACGCCCGGCAGGTCTTGCAGACCGGTCAGGAGACCCAGCAGGAACTCCACGTTCCGGCCGCCCCGGCCATCGCCCCGGACAGTTACCGTGGTCTCCCCGCCGGACAGCAGCACGCACGGCGCGCGCACGGGCTGCCCGCGCGCGACGATCTGGCGGGCGATACCGGCGTGGTCCAGTCCGACGTCGCGCGCCTCTCCCTCGATGGCATCACCCAGAACGAACGGCGTATATCCAGCTTTCCGGGCCACGTCCGCCGCCGCTTCGAGCGCCCGTTGCGGCGTCGCGATCATTCGGTAGTCGGGTTCGGTGCCGCCGGACGGCTTCGGCGTTTCGCTATCCGGGCTGGCAAGCCACGCCCGCACCGCCGCCGGCAGTTCCAGCGCGTACTTGTCCACGACCGTCAACGCCTCCGCACGCGTGGTGGGATCGGGCACTGTGGGGCCGGAGGCGATCGTGGCCGGGTCGTCGCCCGGTACGTCGGAGATGGCCAGCGTCACGACCCGTGCCGGCGCGGCCGCGGCGGCGAGCCGTCCGCCCTTGATCAACGAGACGTGCTTGCGCACGCAGTTCATTTCCTCGATCGTGGCGCCGCTCTTGAGCAACGCTTTCGAAAGCGCGCGCTCGTCCTCTAGGCTGACACCGGGAGGCAACGCCGAAAGGAGGGCGGAACCGCCGCCCGATATCAGGCAGATCACGAGATCGTCCGCCGTCAACCCGGAAACCGCTTCGAGGATGCGCCTGCCGGCTTCGACGCTGGCCGCGTCCGGTACGGGATGGCCCGCTTCCAGTATCGTGATGGCGTCGCACGGAACGGCATGGCCGTACCGGGTCACCACCACGCCGGATAGCGATGCCGGCCAGCAACCCTCCAGCGCCCGCGCCATCGCAGCGGAGGCCTTCCCCGCCCCCACGACGACCGTTCGACCAAGCGGCGGCGCAGAGACGCTGCTTGGCAGGCATTGCTGCGGCAGGGCGCTGCCGACGGCGGCCCGAAACATCTCCAGCAACAGGTTCTCCTGCGCGCATCGTTCCGCGCTGGCAGGAGGCATTGCCGGAGAACCGCTCATCGATCAGCCCTTCCGCCCATCGGCCACAATGCATTCGGCCGGCGGATCGCCGCCGTCCAGCACGGCAACCACGCAGCGGGCGGCCACCATGTTGGTCCGGTCCAGCCCCTCGCGCGAGGAGGCGCCCGAATGCGGCGTGGCGATCACGTTGGGCAGTTCTAGAAGCGCTTCGGTGACCGGCTTGAACGCGGGATCGGCTTCGCTGAGGAACACGTCGAGCCCCGCGCCGGCGATCACCCCGTTGCGCAGCGCATCGAGCAATGCGGCATCGTCGACCAGCCCGCCCCGCGCCGTGTTGATCAGGAAAGCGCCTGGCTTCATCCGGGCCAGCGCATCGGCATCGATGATAAACCGCGTCTCGGGCGTCAGTGGCGCGTGGATCGTCACATAGTCGCTGCGCGCCAGCAGTTCGTCCAGGTCGACCCAGGTCACGCCGGAGCGGGCCGCATAGCCGGCATCCGGCGAACCGCCATGGACCAGGACCTCCGCTTCGAATCCAGCGAGGCGCTGCACCACGCTTCGCCCGATCCGTCCCGGCCCGATAACGCCCACGGTCTTGCGATAGAGGTCCGTCCCCAGCAGGATCGACCAGTCCCCGCCGATCATCCTTGCCTGCGTTTCGCGAAAGCGATGCCCGACCGCGAGCATCAGCGCGAGCGTATGGTCCGCGACGGATTCGTGGTTGCCACCCACCGCGATGCACACGACCTTGCCAAGATCCCCGGCCGCCGCCACATCGACGCGATCGTAACCGACGCCACGGCGCGAAACGATCCGGAGATCGGGCAGCGCGGCCATCAATTCGCGCGTCACGCGCGCGTGACCGACGATCCATCCAGCCGCGCCCGCAAGATGCCCGACCAGTTCGTCGTGGCTGAGGTTGCCGTCGGCCTGACCCGGCGGAAGGTCAGCCTGCACCACCTCGCAGCCGGCCTGTTCGAGATAGTCGATCGTCGCCTGATCGAAGAAGCGTTGCGTGACGACGACGCGGCGGCGGGATGGTGGCATGCGGATCTCCAAAATCGCCGGTGCCGCTCAGACGAGGCCCGGGTAGCTGATCTCGACGATCAGGTTGGCAAAAGCATCGACGGTAACGACGGCATCGGGGCCGACGTTGAAACTGGATTCCCGCTCCTCGAAAATCGCGGGACCTTCGATACGGGTGCCCGGCTTCAGGGCGTAGCGATCGTAGACACGTGTTTCCATCCTGCCGAACCCGGGGAAGCTGACGCTGCGCGAGGGCCGCTCCGCCGGCGCATCCACCGGAGCGTGGGCCAGGCTGATCTCCTGCGCGGGCAGCGATGCCGTCAGCCGCCAGTTGACCGCCTCTACCGGAACGTTCTGCACCACCCGGTCGAACAGGCGGCGATACGTGGCGTCGAAGGCTTCACGCACGTCCCCGGTCCGCTCCGGCCCGAGCGTGCCTTCGGGCAAGGTGACAGTGATCTCGAAGCCCTGCCCGTGATAGCGCATGTCCGCCTGCCGCTGGAACCGGATCTCTCCCTGCCCCGAACCGGTATCGGCAAGCATCAGGCGGGCGGCCGCCTCCATCTCGGCGAAGAGGCCGTTGACGTGATCCCAGTCGACCCGGTCAAGCCGGGCGAAATACCCGCGCGCGCTGTCGGTCGAGGGCGCGGCGACGAGGAACCCAAACGCGGAGATGACCCCCGCTCCCATCGGCACGATCAGGCGGCGGACCTTGAGCAGCTTGGCAAGCCCGTAAGCGTGGACCGGCCCGGCACCACCGAACGCCAGCATCGCATAAGCCCGGGGGTCCTTGCCCTTTTCAGCAAGGTGCATCCGCGTGGCTGCCGCCATGCTTTCGTTGACGATCTCCTGGATGCCGCGCGCGGCCGTCTCCCCCTCGATGGCGAGCGGCTTGGCGAGCCGGATATCCACCGCGTTGCGCACCGCTTCAAGGCCCAGCGCCATTTCGCCGCCCAGGAAATAATCAGGGTTGAGGTAACCCAGCAGCAAGTCCGCGTCGGTCACGGTCGGCTCTGTACCGCCGCGTCCGTAGGCGACCGGCCCAGGCACCGAACTGGCGCTGCGCGGACCGACCTTCATCAGCCCCAGGGCGTCCACAGCCGCGATCGACCCGCCGCCGCCGCTGATCTCGATCATGTCGATCACGGTGACCTTGAGCGGCAGACCCGACCCCGCCTTGAACCGTTCAAGCCGTCCCGCCTCGAAATCGTGCTTCACGTGCGGTTCGGCCTGCTCGATCAGGCACATTTTTGCCGTGGTTCCGCCCATGTCGAACGAGATCAGATGATCCTCGCCAATCTGCCGTGCGATGTAGGCGGCGGCCATCGCCCCGGCGGCAGGACCGGACTCGATCAGGCGAACCGGAAAATTCTTGGCCTCGTCGATCGTCGTCAGACCGCCGCTCGACAGCATGATCGAAAGATCGCCATCGAAGCCGAGCGCGCCCAGCTCGTCCGTCAGCCGATCGAGATAACCATGGACGCGAGGCTGAACATAGGCGTTCACGCACGCGGTATTGGTGCGTTCGTATTCACGGATTTCCGGCGCGACAGCCGACGAAATCGTGACCAGAAGATCAGGGAACGCGGCCTTTACGATGTCCCGCGCGCGTTGTTCGTGCGCGGCATTGCGATAGGCGTTCATGAAGGCGATGGCGAGCGCCTCGATCCCCTCGTTCTCCAAGAGGTCGGTGACTTGCGCGATGAGTTCGCGCTCGTCGAGCGGTTCGCGCTCCTCGCCGTTGGCCATGATCCGGCCCGGCACGCCGCGCCGCAGGTTGCGCGGTACGATCACCGGCACGGGCTGCTGGAACAGGTCGTCCACGTCGTAGCGGGTTTCGCGCCCCATCTCGAGCGTATCGGCAAAACCCTGCGTCGCGATCAGACCCACTTTCGCGCCTGTCCGCTCCAGCACCGTGTTGGTGATGAGCGTGGTGCCATGGACGATACTGTGAAGCTGGGACGCCGCAGTGCCGGTCTCTTCCAGCAGTCGCTGCACGCCTTCGATGATCGCCCGGCTGGGGTCGTCGGGCGTGGTCAGACGCTTGCCCGTGCGCGTGATCCCCCGCGCTTCGTCGTGCAGTACGAAATCGGTGAACGTGCCGCCGATGTCGACGCCGATCCGCGCCGTCTTGAGCGCGCTCACGCCTCGCCCTCCGCGCCCTGACCATAATCGCGCGCGGCCCCTTCGCGCGTCACCAGGCCCAGCAGGAGGTCACGTTCGATCGCGGCGGCATCCCGCTCGGCCACATTACCAAATCCACCTCCGCCCGCGAAGTGGAAGGCGACGGCCGCGCCGGGTTTGACCACGGTCCGGGACTTGAGCCGCACCGGCCCCACGCCTTCAACCGAGGCCGAGGCGCAGGCACCGGGCTGGCCGCCCAGCAGGCCGTTCGCCGGATTCTTCTCCCGATCGCCGACGATGGTAACCTGCATCGGCCGCGACGCGGTATTCTCTATCTCCACCGTCTGCCCCAGGCCGCCGCGCTGCCGGCCCGCGCCGCCCGAATCCGGGCGGAATTCCTTTTTGCGGAACAGCAGGGGAGACCCCGCTTCGAGCACTTCCAGGCTGCCCGCTCCCGAATTCGTCGGAAACGCGGTGGTCGAAAGGCCGTCCTTGGCATGTGAGGCCCCCATGCCGGCGCTGGCGAACAGCACCACGGAATAGCGATCGCCGTTGTCGTCCACGCCGCCCAGCCGGGCGCGCATGGCCGGAGCGCCGCCGCTGTCGGCGATGATCCGGTCCGGCACCACCTCCGCCAGCGCCTGATAGATCGCGCATGACAGGATATGGCCCGACAAGTGGCGGGCGGCGACGGCGGCGGGGTATTTCGCGTTGATGATCGAACCTTCGGGCGCCGTCACCGTGATCGGTCGATAGGAACCTTCGTTGCGCCGCGTATAGGGATCGAGCACGCACTTGATCGGGTAGATCGAGTAGGCCTGCGTGTAGTTCATCGTGCAGTTGGTCGCCCGCTGGTTCTGCGGCGAGCTGCCGGCATAGTCGACCGTCATCGTCTCACCGGCGATGGTGATCGTGCAGGCGATATGCGTGGGATGATCGTCGAACCCGTCCAGATCGATCGCGGAGCGATAGACGCCATCGGGCAGCGCCGCGATGGCAGAACGCATGGAGCGCTCCGACATCGCCTGTATTGCGCGGGAAAGATCGTCGAGATCGGCAAGCCCCGTGTCGACGAGGAAGTCCACCGTGCGCCGCCGGCATACCTCGTTCGCGGTGACTTGCGCTTCCAGATCGCCCAGCATCAGATCGGGCAGGCGCACGTTATTGAGCAGCAGCGCCAGCATGTCTTCGCTACGCTCGCCGGCGCGATAGAGATGCAGCGGCGGAATGCACACGCCTTCCTCGAACAGCTCACGATTTTCAGCGCCCAGGCTGCCACCAATGTCCGGCGTGTGCGCGGCGGTCCCGGAAAAGCCCACCAACCGGCCAAGGTGGAAGATCGGCACGATCATCGCGATGTCGGGCAAGTGCCCGGTGCCGATCCAGGGATCGTTGGTGATGACGCAGTCCCCTTCGCGCCAGCTCTCGGCGGGAAAGCGCGACAGCATGTGCCGCGCGGTGCGCCCCAGCAGGCCGGCGAACGTGGGGATGCCGCCGCTGCATTCGGCCAGCGTTTCGCCTCGCGCGTTCATCAGGCAGGTGGCGAAATCGTTCGATTCCCGGATGATCGGCGAAAAGGCCGTGCGCAGGAGCGTGGTGGCCGATTCATCGGCTACGGCGATCAGCCGGCTCCACAGAATTTCCAGCGCGATCGGATCGAAACGACTGCCCATAGATCCCCATTCCCGTTGCCCCGTCTTTCGACCGTTGTCCGGAGCCTTGCTTACGGCCTAGCCGGCGTCGGCCGAGCCATCCAATACAGTGTTCGCATAATTTGATCCGCGTTGCCGCCCGCCTCGGCCCTTGCGGGACAACCGCGTTTCGCGCAGACCTTCGGCCATGGACTCCGAATGGCTAGAGGATTTTCTTGCCCTGCTGGATTGCGGGGGGTTTTCGCGGGCGGCGGAAAAGCGGGCGGTCAGCCAGCCCAGTTTCAGCCGGCGCATCCGCTCGCTGGAAGACTGGGTCGGCGCCACCCTGATCGATCGCAGCACCCACCGCATCCAGCTGACTCAGGCGGGAGAGCGGTTTCGCGGCGTGGCGGAGGAAACGTTGCGCCGCCTGCAGCTGGGGCGGGACGAGGTGCGCGCCATCGCCAAAGCCTCGTCGGAGACCTTGCGGTTCGCCTCGACGCATGTCCTGTCGCTCACCTTCTTTCCGCTGTGGCTGCGCCAGCTCGAAAACGCGCACCCGTTCAGCGCCACCGTCGAGCTGACCGCCGACAACATGGTCGCCTGCGAACGCCTGATGGTGGAAGGCCGCGCGCAATTCCTGCTGTGCCATCATCACGAGGCCGCGACGACGCGGTTCGGATCGGACTTCCGCTCGATCCGGCTGGGCGAGGACGTGCTTCTGCCCGTGGCCACGCCCGGACTGCTCTTGGACGAAAGCGCCGACCATCTGCCGCAGCTGTGTTTCACCGCGGATTCGGGCATGGGCCGGATCCTTTCGGCCGCCTGGGCCGCCGCCGGACGCGAACCGCCCTCGAACCCGATCTTCACCTCTCACCTCGCCAGTGTGCTGACTGCCATGGCGCGCGATGGACGGGGCATCGCCTGGACCGCGCAGAGTCTGGTGCAGGACGATCTGGCAAGCGGCCGGCTGGTACGCGCTGGCGCGCCGGACGATGACGTGCCCATCGAAATCCGGTTGTGGCGCCCGAAGGCGCGGCAATCGGCGGCGGCCGAAGCGCTCTGGTCCCGGATTCTCAAGGCGCATTCTTCCCCCGGCTGAACGGGCGGCCGCGCCGGAAACCGGAGCGACCACCCTGGCGGTTCAGAAGCGCGCCTTGATGCCGGCATAGAAACGGCGCCCAAGCAGGTCGTAGGTATAGGGATCGGTAGCAAGGACGCCAGTCACGTTGTCGTTGAGCACCGGCGGCGTCTTGTTGAACGCGTTCACGACGCCAAGGCTCAACGTGAACTGCTTGCCCACGTTGAAGGCCAGATCGAAATCGAAATAGCTGACAGCGGGCACGCCGTGCGCGGTGCCGCCAGTGCCGACGTTGGCGGCATTGGCCATGGCCCCGAGATAGCGCCAGCGCATTCCGGCCGAAACGCTCTCCAGCGTCACCGTGACGCCGGTGGTGGCCTTCCAGCGGGGATGCGCATCGGCGAACAGGTCGATCTGCTGGTTTCCGATGGTTCCGGCGTAATCCAGCGTCGGCGCGGTGGCGAAGTTCTTGATCTTGAAGCTATCGAGGTAGGTGATCACGGTGTTGATGCCGAACGATCCTTTGCCCTTCCACCCGATTTCATCGAACCGGACGCGCCAGTCCAGCTGGGTGTCGACGCCGGTCGTCTTGTAGCTGGCAAGATTGAGCAGCGGATTCTGAATCACGGTCAGCTGGCCGTTGGTGGCATCGCGCGCCAGCAGCGAGCAGTAGTAATTGCTGCTGCTGAAGGTGGGATTGACCGTACCGTCGAAACACTGTGACAGCGCCACGGTATTGGTGATCTGCCCGATCGCGCGGCTGATCCTGATCGAATACCAGTCCACCGACAGCGAGATGTGCGAGAGCCACGGCGAGGCCAGCCTGGGATTGAGCACCAGACCGATCGAGTAGGTGTCCGCCGTTTCCGGCCTCAGCGCGGTGTTGCCGCCCGCCTGGAAGGGCACGCGGGGGTTGGTGTTGGTGAAGCCGGTAATGAGGCTGGCCGGAACCCCCTGCGCCAGGCACAGGGCCGTCACCGCCGACGCGTTCGGCCCCGAACGGTAAGCGCCACGGGAATCACAGGGATCACCCGATCCGATCAGGCCGGGGGAGCCGATCGGCGCCTGCCCCAGGTTGGTCGCCGCGAACAGCTCCCCCGCCGAAGGCGCGCGTGTCGCCCGGGAATAGCCCCCGCGCAGCCGCAACCCGTCGATGACCGTCCAGTCGCCGTCGACCTTGTACGTCGAGATACCTCCGACCGTATTGTAGTGCGAATAGCGATAGGAAGCATCGATGTTGAACTCGCGGATCAGCTGTGCGTCCTTGATGACCGGGATCAGCAGCTCGCCATAGGCTTCGGTGGCCCTGGTCTTCCCGGACGACCCGAACACGGGCAGGAAGTTGGCGAGATCGCCGCTCGAAATCAGATTGTCCGGGCTGAAGGCATAGGTGTTTTCGCGATAGTTCGCGCCCAGCGCGAATTTCAGCGTCCCCGCGGGAAGCTTGAACAGGTCGCCGGCCAGATTGGCCTCGACGTTGGTCTGCTTGAGTTCGGTGACATTGCGTGCCGTGCGCGCGATATAGGCGATGCACGAAGCGGAATTGGGCGTTGGCCCGAACGGGTTGTAGCCGCCGCTGCACAGGCTTCGCCCACCGTCCGCCGCGCTCAGCAGGGTCTGGAGCGCGGAGGAGCTGGGATAGCCGGTCTCGGTGGTCAGCGCGCGGGTCTTGCCGAAGCTCGCCACGAGGCTCCAGTCCAGATGGGCGCTGCGGATCTTGCCGTTCAGCCCGGCCGTAAGCTGGAACACGTCATAGTCGTTGCGCTCGGCCCGCGTACCCGCTTCCTGCATGAACCGGGTGATCGTGAACGGCGCGTTCGGATTGGGCCGCGAGGCGAGGTACGTGCGCAGATCGGCCGGAATGAACGGGTTGGTCACCGGTACCGACAGGATCTTGCCCGACGACGACCCGGCGTTGGCATAGGCGCCGCCGGTGGTGACGTTATAGCTGGTGTACCACCCTTCCACGAACGCCTTGATATCGTCGGCCACTTCGTAATCGGCGCGGCCATAGATGTTGTACCGGGTCAGCGGCGTCTGTGCGGTATAGGTATCGGTGGTCGTGAACTGCAGGATGCCGCCATAGTAGATATAGGGCAGGTTCCGGCTACCGCGATAGTTGACCGCGCCGGTCGGCGCGAACAGCGTGCCATCGGCGTTGAACGAGAGCTGCGACGAGCGTGAAACCGATCCCGCCGCCGCGCCATAGCCCGCGAAAATGGCATTGACCGCCGCCTGGCTCGGCAGGTTGCTGGCCGAGACGTTGACCAGCGAACTCGGCAAGGCCGGGACGACGACCTGCCCGCGCAGATAGGCACGCGCGTCGAACGGAGCGGTGCGGCGATCCGAATAGCCGATGGAAATCATCGCCGAACCGCGCCCGTCGGCGAATTTACCGCCAGCGATGGCGTTGAAATCTCGCGTCTGCCCGTCGCCCATCCCGGTAACGCCCATCTTGCCCGAAACCTCGAGCCCGTTCACGTCGCGGCGGAGCTTGAGATTGACCACGCCGGTTACCGCGTCGGAGCCGTAGATCGCGGAGGCGCCGCCCGTGATAACCTCGACGCTGCCGATCAGGTTCGCGGGGATCACGTTGAGATCCACCGAACCGTCCGCCGCCGAAGGCTGCACCCGCCGCCCGTCGAGCAGCACCAGAGTCCGCTGCTGGCCAAGGCCGCGCAGGTTCAGGCTGGCCTGCCCGCCCCGCGCCTGCGTGTTGGTGGAGGAACTGGCGGACGAAGCGATTTGCGGCAGCTGGTTGAGGCTTGTCTCCAGCGTGGAAGAATCCGTCTTCGCGATGAAATCGGAACTGACCGTGGAGATCGGGCTGCTCGACGTGTAGTCGCGCCGCGCGATGCGCGAACCGGTCACGATGATCTCGCCGCCTTTATCCGCGGTGGCCGGCGCTGCGCCATCCACTCCATGAGCCGGTTCCGCGGCCGCTTGCGCCCAGACCTGTTGCCCGGCGGCAAGGCCGATCACCAGAGCGCCCACGGCACATGAATTCTTCCAATCCATACATCCTCCCAAACCCGTCTCGACGCGGGTTCTTGCGATGCTGGATTTGTGAAGGCCGGGGATGCCGGTATCAATGCCGCTTCCTGAAACATAACATGCGCCCGATGCATGATGTGTCAGACGAGCGGTTTCACACCGGAAGAATGCGCCTGATCGTCAGGCGGCGCCGAAGGCAAGGCCGTCGACGCGCAGGCCCTCCACGTTGTGCAGCAGCCAATGCCCCCGCCTCTGGCTGATCTGGCCAGCGGCCTTGAGCGCGCCGATCTCGCGCTGGACGGCCTGGCGCGTCACTTCCAGGAAATCCGCGAAATCACCCTGGACCAGCGGCAGTTCGACCAGCACCGATCCATCGGCAAAGGGCTTGCCGCAATGATCGGCAAGGCTAGCGAAACACACGCTGATCAGCTGCCGCAGCCGGAAGGTCGAGCGCATCTCGCGCATCACGAACTGGCGGCTCGTGTTGTTGGCGAACTTGCGGCACAGCGCGTCGGGAATTTCCCGGAATTCGCCATAGAGCTCCCAGAAATCGCGTTCGGCCAGCATCCGCAGCCGCACGTCGGTGAGCGCGACCGTGGTATGGTTGAAGGGTCGGCGCGCGATCACCGGCGTTTCACCGAAACAGTTGCCCGGCCGGTACAGCAGGATCAACACCTGCCGGCCATCCGGATTGAGGCCGAGCAGCCGCACGTACCCGCTTTCGACCTGATACATGCCCACGGCCCGGTCTCCCGTCCGCCGCAGTGTCTGCCCGGCCGGTATTTCCACCGTCGTCATCCGCGCCACGATCGCCTCACGCACGTGCGCGGGCAATTCGTGGAGCCAGTTCTCGCGCGACATCATCGGTTTCGCTCGCTTTCGTCCTCTCCCTGCGCCGTACCAGCGAATGCGGGAATAAAAAAATGCGCGCAATGCAATCTGGATGGCAGGCATCTCCCGTGACGAGACCGCACATAGGGGCCACTGCATGGCACCGGTCACAACCGGCGCCGGCAGCGCATCACACGGCATGACGGGCGGAAAGTCCGTATGCGGGGGAGGATTGGGACCATGACATCCGATTTCAGGCGCGCGCTGTTGCGCGCATCCACGGCGGCGGGCATCGTATGCGCACCGTCCGCCATTCTGGCGCAGGAGGCAGCCGGTGGGCAGGCCGACACGAACGAAACCGGCGCATCGCAAGCCACCGACGGCGGCGCGTTCGGCGACATTATCGTCACCGCGCGCCGGCGTGCGGAATCGCTGCAAAGCACGCCTGTCACCGTGACGGCCTTCACCGGCAAGCAATTGTCCGAAAAGGGCATTACCAACTTCGACCGGCTGGCCCAGGCCACGCCGGGCGTGAACTTCGACGCCAATCCCCGGGCCGCCCCGCGGCCGTTTTTCCGCGGCATCGGCAGCAGCAACCAGGGCGCGGGTGGCGATCCGTCGTCGGTCGCCTTCCTCGACGGGATCTATCTCGCCCGCGGCGCCATGCTGGGCATCGATTTCTACGACATGGAGCGCGTCGAAGTGCTCAAGGGGCCGCAGGGCACGCTCTGGGGCAAGAACGTCGTCGGCGGCGCCATCAACTTCATCACCAACAAACCGGTGCATGAAGCGGAAGGAAGCGCCGAGCTGACCTTCGGCGAATACGGCCAGCGCAACGGCAACCTCATGCTGAACCTGCCCGTGACCGACACGATCGCGACGCGGTTCGTGCTGGGCGCCGTCACCAATGACGGCTTCCGCAAGACCGTGACCGGTCATCCGCTGGACGACGAAAACAAGCTGAGCGCGCGCGGGCAGATCAAGGTCGATCTTTCGCCGGGCACTTACCTGCTGCTGTCGGGAGACATCGCCAACCAGGACCTGTCGGACAATTCGCGCTACAACGTTATCGTCCTGCCCTTCCGCACCGCTTCCCCGTTCGGGTACGACGACTACGACAAGCCGCGCGTGGCCAATCCCGATGTGCAAGGCTTCATCAAATCGCGGACCGGCGGTGCGCGCGCCGAACTGACCACCGACGTCCTGGGCTTCGCGAACTGGACCACCACGGTGGGCTGGCGCACCCTGAACTACAGCTTCCTCAACGATCTGGACGGTACCAACGCGGCGACCAATGCGGCCAACCGCCTCGGCACCGACGGCATCCAGCTGCTGGGCGTGGAAAAGGCTGATTCCTATTCGGTGGAATCGCGGCTCTCGTCCACCGGTTCCGGCCCGTTGAGCTGGGTCGGCGGACTCTATTTCAACCACGACGATATCTATCGCGAACGCGAAACGCAGCAGCAGCTCGTCCCGACCACGGTAAACCGTTTCATCGGCCGTTCCACCAACGACAGCTACGCGGTCTTCGGCGAAGGGCAGTATCGCTTCGGGTTCGGCCTGCGGCTCTTTGCCGGTGGTCGCTTCACCCAGGAAAAGAAGACCTACGACGCCCGTCGCATTCGCGGCACGCCGGCAGCACCGGTCGTGAACTATGACACCGGCAGCCAGCCCGGCGTGTTCGACAAGGGCGTGTTCACCTATCGCGTCGGCGCGGACATGCGCTTCAACGACAATATCTTCGCGTTCGGTTCGATTTCGACCGGCTTCAAGTCAGGCGCCTTCCAGGAACAACCCAGCACGGCCGCGCTCGCCCGCGTGCCGACCGCACCCGAGCGCGTCACGAACTACGAAGTGGGCTTCAAGACGGACTGGTGGGACCGCAGGCTGCGCTTCAACGTCTCCGGCTTCATCATGGATTACAAAAACTTCCAGACCATCAAGGTGGTCCCCGATCTAAGTGTCGGGCCGCTGGGACAGCGCGTGACCATCGACGTCGCCGACGCCAACATCAAGGGCATCGAGACCGAATTCATGATCAAGCCGGTCGAATGGTTCGATGCGACGGTCCGCTATACCTACCTGCATCCGTTCTTCACCAAGTACATCCAGACGTCGGGCTTCGACGTGAACGGCAATCCCAGCTTTACCAACGGCGCGGGCAATCGCCTGAGCCGGACGCCGGTGAACGCCGTGGTGGCCGATATCGGGCTGCAGACTCCCAGGGCCGCGTGGGGCTGGCTGCGCGCCGCCGTGACGATGGATTATCAAAGCGACATCTACGACAACAACATCAACAGCTACACCGAATACCGGCGCTCCCGCACCCTGTGGGACGCCAGCGTGACCTACTACCTCAACGATCGCTTTTCGGCCCGCGTGTGGGGCAAGAACCTGACCGACGTGGAATACCGCCTGTGGCAGACCAACGGCGGCTCCTACCAGTTCGTGCAGTATGGTCCGCCGCGCCAGTTCGGCGTCACGCTGGACGCGCGGTTCTGACGGTGTCGCGCTTCGGGCTCACCTCTCCACCCGAGGCGGCCCGGCCGCCGCTGCGCCATGGCGCGGCGGCGGCACTCCGGGTGATGGCGGAAGGAAACGACGCGTGCTGATGCTGCTCGGTTACATGATGGTTCTGACGTTCATGGTCCTGATCATGACGCGGCGGCTGACCGCGCTGGTCGCGCTGATCCTGATACCGATGCTGTTCGGCGTGCTTGCCGGCCACGGTGCCGATCTGGGCAAGATGGCGGTCGACGGCATCGCGCAACTGGCGCCTACCGCCACGTTGCTGCTGTTCGCCGTGCTCTATTTCGCGCTGATGATCGATGCCGGCCTGTTCGATCCGCTGGTCAACCGTGTGCTGCGCTTTGCCGGCGAAGACCCGGTGCGCGTGGCGCTGGGCACCGCGATCGTCGCGCTGATCGTGGCGCTCGACGGCGACGGCGCGACCACGGCGCTGATCACGATCACCGCGTTCCTGCCGGTCTATCGTCGGCTCGGCATGAATCCGCTGGTGCTGGCGGTGATCCTGGGTTCCGCCAACACGGTCATGAACCTGGCGCCGTGGGGCGGCCCGGCCGGCCGCGCGGCGGCGGCGCTGCACGTCGATCCGGCGGACGTCTTCGTGCCCCTGCTGCCGACGATCGCGGCGGGCATTCTGGGCACGCTGGCGATTGCCTGGCACCTGGGCCGGCGCGAACGCGGCAGGATCGCGCGCGGCACCGACCCGATCGAATCCGGCGAATCGATCCTTTCGTTCACCCGCGACATGACGCTGGCCCGCCCCCGCCTGATCTGGTTGAACCTGGCACTCACGCTGGCGATGCTGGGCATAGCGATCGCGCGGCTGGTGCCGCTGCCGCTGGCGTTCATGATCGGCTTTGCGGTGGCGATGCTGCTCAACTATCCCTCGCCCCGCCTGCAGGGCGAGCGGCTCAAGGCCCATGCCGAAAACGCGCTGCCGATCGTGGTGCTGATCCTGGCCGCCGGGTCGTTCACCGGGATCATGGCCGGCACCGGCATGATCGACGCCATGGCCAAGGGCGCGATGACCGCGGTGCCGCCGGCGATGGGCCCGCAGCTTGGCATGGTCACGGCGTTCCTGGGCATCCCTTTGACGTTCGTGTTGTCGAACGATGCCTACTACTTCGGCGTCATCCCTATCATCGCCCAAACCGCCGCGCATTACGGGGTGGAGCCGGCGGTGATCGCACGCGCCTCGTTGCTCAGCCTGCCGACGCATGGCCTCAGCCCGCTGGTGGCGGCGGTCTATCTGACGGCTGGCCTGCTCGGGTGCGATGTCGGCGCGATGCAGCGCTTCGGCCTCAAATGGGCGCTGCTGCTGACCCTGATCCT
>APMI01000044.1_pt1 | contig 46230 bp, 54 predicted proteins | sample 667938 | NCBI WGS metagenome assembly APMI01 (sample SAMN01084076, study PRJNA167559) | wastewater metagenome | biome: Wastewater | place: Denmark: Ejby Moelle, Odense | collected 2011-11-28
GAGATATAAAATCGCATCCCACACCCGTCTCAAATCCACTTCCAATGGGCGGCCCGCCCCCATCTCGTCTTCTCCACGCAGGCAGTCTTCCACCACCACCCATTCTTCATCCGTCAGATCACTGGGATATCTTTTCTCTGGTGTCATTTCGAGGGTTCACCTGCTTTAATTCAAATCACCAATTTATAAGACAATGGTATTATCATTTTGTAAATATATCAATATGTTAATATTGGGATAGGCTCTTAACCCCTGACGACCCGCCGCCAGAAACTGCTCTTTCCACCGATAAATTTGATTCTCGTTGACGCCGCGCTGGCGGGCCACCTCCGCGACGCTCGGGCGCTCGCTTAACACCGCTAACACGATCCCCAACTTTTCTTCAACTGTCCAACGTTGACGTTGCTTGCCCATCACGTCCTCCACAACAGTCTCTTCAGTTTGACTTCTCATGGAAGAAATTCTTGGGGCATTACCATCCGTTCCCACTGATCGTCTCGCAAACCATACCGCCTCATCATCCACAAACTCCTCCAGACGTTTGCCAGCAGCAAATCTCAACCTGGTTTTTCTGTAAATCTGGAAAACCATCACGCCCCTAATTGATGACACGCCCTAGTGCTTCACCCGCACTGAGTTGACTTTAAGGGGCGGAAAGGTTTTCCATTGGAGGAACCCCCAACACGGAGCTTGCCGATACCCTTACCGAAATACGTTGTCCGGCTGAGCGGGGAGGAACGCGCCTGACTTGAGGGGTTGATCCCCACCGGAAAGCGGTCGGCATCGGTGCTGATCCACGCCCGAATTTGACTCAAAGCGGACACCGGGGCGGGCGGGCCAGGCTGGGACGACGAACGGATTGCCGAGGCGATTGACTGTGGAGAATCGACGGTTTACCGGGTGCGCCAGGGGTTTGTGGAACAGGGATTAGAGGCGGCGCTGTTTCGGAAGGAGCCTTACCGGTCGTCAGTATCGCAAGCTGGATGGTGAGCAAGAGGCCCGCTTGATTGCACTGGCCTGTAGCGCACCGCCCGAAGGGATCGCCGGTGGACGCTGCGCTTGCTGGCGGATCGGTTGGTAGAACTGGCGGTGGTGGAGCGCATCGGCCCGGACTGTGTCCGGATGACGCTCAAAAAACGCCCTTAAACCGTGGCTGCGTCGGCACTGGGTGATTCCACCGAACGCCAACGCCGAGTTTGTCTGTGCGATGGAGGATGTGCTGGAAGTCTATACCCGACCCCACGACCCGGCCTATCCGGTCGTCTGTCTTGATGAAATCAGCAAGCAATGGGTGGCGGAAACGCGCGTGCCATTGCCAACCGCACCGGGCCAGCCTGCGCGGGTGGACTACGAATACGAACGACACGGCACGGCCCATCTCTTCATGACCTTCGAACCCCTGACCGGCCAGCGCCACGTCACCGTCACCGACCGGCGCACCACCGTCGATTTCGCGCAGGAGGTCAAGGACCTGTTGGAGGTGCGCTATCCCCAGGCCGAAAAAGTCATCCTGGTCATGGACCATCTCAATACGCACAAACCCGCCGCCCTCTATCAGGCCTTCGAGCCAGCCGTCGCCAGAGGTCTACTTGAACGCCTGGAGATTCATCACACCCTGAAACACGGAAGCTGGTTTAACAGGGCCGAAATCGAACTGAGCCTCCTCAGTCGCCAGTGCCTGGATCGGCGCATCCCCGACACCATCACCCTGACGCACGAGGTCGCCGCTTGGCAACAAGCCCGTCATGCCGATCCCCGACCGGCAAATTGCGCGCATCAAAGAGCTGCGCGGGAGCTGCGCCGACTGGCGGCCTGCACCGGGGGCCAAGGACGTGGCCGAACTGAACCGGCGGGATCAACGCCGGACGGCTTGAACACTGGTGTCATGACTGAATGGCTGTTTGACGCCACGACGCCATGACGCCATGACGCCAACGATGGTGCCGGTCGGTTGGAAGAATCCTTTTCCCCGCTGGCTTCTTACACGAACACAAGCTGCGATGAGCGCCAGAAAAATCGAGTGGACCGAACAGACCTGGAACCCGGTCACCGGCTGCACCAAAGTGTCGCCCGGCTGCAAGCACTGCTACGCCGAGCGGATGGCGCTCCACCTCCAAGCGACGGGCGCGGCTGGCTACGCGGGTGGCTTCGCGCTGACCTTGCGCGAGGATCGCCTCGGCCAGCCGCTCGAACGCGACAAGCCCACCGTGTATTTCGTCTGCTCAATGGCCGACCTGTTCCACGAGGACGTACCGGACCCGTTCATCGACCGGGTGCTGGCGGTGATTCGCCGAACGCCCCGGCACACCTACCTGCTGCTGACCAAACGCGCCGAACGGTTGCCCGACTTCTTCGCGTCTCGATCCGTGCCGGCCAACGTCTGGCTCGGCGTCACGGTGGAGGATCGCCGCCACGGCCTGCCGCGCATCGAACACTTGCGCCAAGTGTCGGTCCGCGTCCGCTTCCTGTCGGTGGAACCCTTGCTGGAGGACCTAGGGCCGTTCGATCTGAGTAGCATCGGCTGGGTGATCGTCGGCGGCGAATCCGGCCCGGACGCTCGCCCGATGCGCAAGGAATGGGCCTTGTCGGTGCGGGATCGGTGCGCGGCGGCGGGCGTGAATTTCTTTTTCAAGCAATGGGGCGCCTGGGGACCGGACGGGGTGCGCCGCGACAAGAAAGCCAACGGCCGGTTGCTGGCGGGGCGGTTGTGGGACGAGCGGCCGGAGCTACGGGGAACGCTGCTTTGAGCGGTTCGCATAACTTGAAGGTTTTATAACTTATAACTTATAAGCTATCATGCGGCCATGAAATGGGAAGTGGAATACACCGACGAATTCGAGGCGTGGTGGTTTACGTTGAGCGAGGCCGAACAAGACGCTGTGGCGGCTTCGGTGGGAACACTCGAACAGTTGGGACCTTCTCTGCGGTTCCCGCACAGCTCCGGCATCGCGACTTCCCGGCACGATCACATGCGGGAACTTCGCGTGCAGCACGGTGGCGAACCTTACCGCGTGTTGTACGCTTTCGACCCTCGGCGCACGGCGATTCTGCTCGTCGGCGGCAAGAAAACCGGCGATGATCGCTGGTATGACACCTTTGTCCCGCTGGCGGATCGCCTGTACGACGAGCACTTGGCCCTGCTGAAAAAAGAGAGGTTTCTGTGATGGCAAAGAAATTTCGCGATTTGATGGCGCAAATGCCGCAAGAGCGGCAAGCGCGCATCGCGGCAAAAACCCGGCAGCTCATCGGCGAAATGCCCTTACAAGAGCTGCGGCGGGCGCTCGATCTCACCCAGCAGCAGGTCGCGGCCTCGCTCGGCATCAACCAGGTCGCCGTCTCCAAGATGGAAGGCCAGACCGACATGTACGTGAGCACCTTGCGCCGCTTCGTCGAAGCGATGGGCGGCGAGTTGCGCATCGTGGCCCACTTCCCCGAGGGCAACGTCGAAATCAGCCAGTTCAAGCGGGAGCCGGAGCCGGCCGAACCGGCAGCGGCGTAGGGCGGACGACGGCGTGTCAAAACGCCTGGAAGTGCGCTATCCCGCCGCGCTGGAAACGCAAGATAACGGCGCGCTCCGGGTGCGCTGCGTCGATCTGGAGGACACCTTCACGGAAGGGGCCACGCTGGACGAGGCCCTGTTCAACGGCGCCGAAGTGCGGTCGGCCATGCTGGGTGGATGCTGGACGAAAACGAACCCATACCCGATCCTTTTCCCGCCGGCGACGGCCTGTATCTGATCGCGCCGGACGCCCGGACCCAAGCGACCTTGCTGATCCGCCGGGCGCGCGGGGATCGGTCCTTGGCGGAACTGGCTCGCTCGCTGCAAACCTTCTGGCCTGCCGCGCAGCGGCTGGAGAATCCCCGCCACTCCCCGACCCTGCGGCAACTGGAGCACGCGGCGTCGGCCCTGGGCAAGCGCCTGGTGCTGGCGCTGGAGTGAGTCGGGCCAAGATCGTTCGATTGGAACGGAATCGATCCGGTTGAAAGCCCGCCCGTCCCGTCCTTCTGCCCGCCGGCGATCCGTTCGGACAGGACGCCCAAACCGGGCCGGTCAGACCCGGCCCCGTCTAGGGAGCGGACGCCCGGCGAACGGATGCCACTCGGGCGCGGCCTCGACTGGATCGGTCGGCGCGCTCGGTCCCGCGTGGCGGTTGCGGCTCCAGCTCATTTGGATCGCGGATCGCCAACCTTCGGCGCCTGCAGCATTGGGTTTCTCCATCCAAGTGTTCCCTTCCCATAGCCCCCTTACCTACCCCTTGTCAACCCCTCACATCGCGCGATTGCCCTGGCCAGAAACCTTCCAACGCCCCGCTTCTCCGCCAAAAAATGTTGTCAACACCCGTTTTTCCGGTTCAAACGCTTCCTAAAACATTCCCGCAAAAACCGTTACTCAAAGGTCAATGACACCGCCGTGTCCCACCTTTGAGATTTGTCGATGCACCACTTGAGCTATATCCTCGATTTCGTGGAAGAAGCCATCGAGGCCGCCCTGCCGCTGGCGATCAAGGGTCGGGTCACTCAAGTGGTCGGAACCATCATCAAAGCCGCCGTGCCGCAGGTCAAAATCGGCGAGCTTTGCCTGTTGCAGAATCCGGGCGAAACGCGAAGCTCGCAGGCCGAGGTGGTCGGCTTCGCCAAGGACGCCGCGCTGCTCACCCCGCTTGGCGACATGTTCGGCATCTCGTCGAACACCGAAGTCATTCCCACCGGCCGGATGCAGGAAGTCGCGGTGGGATCGGGTTTGCTGGGCCGCGTGCTGGATGGTCTCGGCAACCCGCTCGACCGCGACAAGAAAGGCCCTTTGCAAGCTGAAGCGTTCTATCCAGTTTACGCCGATCCGCCCGATCCGCTCACCCGGCGGGTGATCGCGAAACCTTTAGCGTTGGGATTGCGGGTGATGGACGGTCTGCTCACCTGCGGCGAAGGCCAGCGCATGGGGATTTTCGCCGCCGCCGGGGGCGGCAAGAGCACCCTGCTGTCGATGCTGGTCAAGGGCGCAGAGGTCGATGTGATCGTGATTGCCTTGATCGGCGAGCGCGGTCGCGAGGTGCGCGAGTTCATCGAGCACGACCTGGGGCCAGACGGCATGGCGCGGTCGGTGCTGGTGGTGGCGACCTCGGATCGGACTTCGATGGAACGGGCCAAGGCGTCCTACGTCGCCACCGCCATCGCCGAGTATTTCCGCGACCAGGGCAAGAAAGTCCTGTTATTGATGGATTCGGTGACCCGCTTCGCCCGCGCCTTGCGCGAGATCGGCCTGGCGGCGGGCGAGCCGCCGACCCGGCGCGGTTTTCCGCCGTCAGTGTTCGCCAACCTGCCCAAACTGATGGAGCGGGCCGGCCAGTCCGATAAAGGCTCGATCACCGCGCTCTACACCGTGCTGGTGGAAGGCGACGACATGACCGAACCGGTGGCCGACGAGACCCGCTCCATCCTCGACGGCCACATCATCCTGTCGCGCAAGCTGGCCGCCGCCAACCATTACCCGGCCATCGACGTGCTGGCCAGCACCAGCCGGGTGATGAACGCGATCGCGCCGCGCGAGCACAAAACCGCCGCCGGCCGCCTGCGCGAGCTGCTCGCCAAATACGAGGAAGTGGAATTGCTGGTCAAGATCGGCGAGTACAAAAAAGGCAGCGATACCGTCGCCGACGAGGCGCTCGCCAAGATCGGCGCGATCCGCGACTTCTTGCGCCAGGGCCTCGACGAAAAAATGCCGTTCGCCGAAGCCGTGACGCGAATGCAAGCCTTGGCCGGCGCATGACCGCGCTGCTGGCCGAGCTTTACCGCATCAAGCAATTGCGCGAGCACAACGCGCTGATCGAAGCGCGCAAGCGGCGCTATCAGGTCGAGGATCGAGCGCGCGCGCGCGACCAAAAAACCGGCGAGCTAAGCCACTACCAGAATTGGCGGCCCACGCGCGAGGACGAACTGTTCGCGGAAATTCACCACCAGCCGATCATATTGAAAGACGTGGACGACTATAAAGCCGCGCTCGGTTTGCTGCGGGAACGGGAAAATGGGTTGATCGATCAAGTGAACCAAGCGGAACAAGCCCTGGCGACCGCCAAGGAAGAATTAGCCGCCGCCGAAGCCCGTCATGCGGCCGCGCTCAAAGCCAAGACGAAGTTCGCGGAATTTCTCGACATCCAGCGCCGGGAAACGCAGCGGCTCAAGGATTATCGCGAGGAAATGGAACTGGAAGAATTCAGCGGCAAATCCACGCCCCCAACGCAGGAGAATCACCCCGATGGCGACGATGATCGCTAATGCCACGGAGGCAGCGTCGCGCAGCCCGCAGCCGCAAGCCGAACCATCGCGATCAGGATCGAGCAGCGCGGCAGGCCGCGACGTGGCGAGCGACGAACAAGCGTTTACGGCGGCGCTGCAAGGCGAACCGGCGTCAGCGGATAAAACCTTAGCGGGATCGCCAGTAAAGCAAATGGACAAAGCGTTGCTGCCCGAACGGCAAGCGGCTATCCAGCGCGGCGAGAAGCCGGATGCGCGGCCCGTTGATGTTTTTGGGGCTGCGCTGCCGCCAGGGTCACCGCTGTCACCTGAATCTCTGATTGGAACCCCTCGGAATTTGATCAGCGTCGAGCTTTCGCCCCAAGGCAAAAACCAACCAGCCGCGAGTTCGCGCGAGGCGTCGACCGCGCCGCCGACCTTAGCGGTCAGCGATTCTAGTGAAGCACCGCTTCCATCGCGCGCCGCTCCGAATGCTCAGACCACGCTTAGCGCAACCTCCGACCGCGAACCGACGCGGCGAACCACGGACTCCAAAACCGCCGACGACAAAACCGACCCGAACCCAACCGCCACGCTCGCGCTGGGCGATTCGATCCTGCGCGGCTTGCAAGGCAAGTCAGAACCTGAACTCGCCGCCGTGGGTTCGCCAGCGGTTTCAGAAAGCAACCTCAGCGAAATCGTTGACAAAGTCGCCGCCAGAATCCTGGTGGCGGATCGCTCGACCGGCGCGCCGGAAGTGCGCATCACCCTGAACCAATCCTTCTTGAACGGCGCTGAAGTGCGCGTCCGCCAAGACGGCGGCCAGATTGTCGTCGAACTCACTTCGCCCAATCCCGAATCGCAAAGTTTCTTAAGGGAGCGCGGCAACGATCTTCAACAGACTCTGCAAGACCGCTTGGGCGGCGAGGTTCGCGTCGAAATCCGCTCCCAGGACGCCGGCCGCGACCCGCAAGACGGTCGCTCGCGGCAACATCGCTCGGTGCAAGACGAATGGGAGGCCGAAAGGTAGCGCGCCATGTTGAATTTACCGACCTTGAGCCGCGCGGAACTCCGGTTGCGCAATCAGATTGCCCGCAAGAGCGGGCAACCGTTGAACCCGCCGCACGCTGCCGCCACGGATTGGCGCTGGCAGTTTCGCGCCGCGCCGCCCGCCGACTCGTCCGTGTTTCACTTGACTTGCGAGGTCGATGGCCAGCCGGGCTGGATGGCGATCAGCGCGCGGTTGTTGCACGCCCTGACCGGTTCGCACGTCGCGGACCTCAACGACATCATGGGCTTGCCAGAGGAATTGCGCGCTCTGCTGCTCGAAGCCGCCCTGGAAAAGCTGCTAGCGTCATGGGAACAGCGGCTGGGCCGGCAACTGAGGCTCGATGCGGTGGATTTCCGCGCGACGCCCGCCGAGGGCGGAATCGGCCTGTGCTGTCAGTTCGCCGCGAACGGCGAACGCATCGACGGTCAACTTTGGTTTGCTAACCATTGGCTGCCGCTGGTTACTCAATGGGTGGATGCCCTGCCGGATGCGCCAGGGAACGATTGGGACGCGCTTCCTGTGCCGGTGCGGTTCGAGCTGGGCCAGTCTCGGCTCGGCTTGGCCGAATTCCAAGCGCTGGCGCGCGACGATTTCATCCTGATCGAACGAGGCGCGTGGCCGCGCGACCGAACGGTGTCGATCCGCATCGGGCCGGATTGGCGTTTCCGTGGAACCCTCGAACCACAGCGCGTGATCCTACAGCAACGGGAGACGACGATGACCGACACCGTGACTGAACCGCAGGCGCTCGCGCAACTGGACGAGCTGCCGGTCACCGTAAGCTTCGACTTGGGCGAAAGCGCGTTGGCGCTGCGCGAGCTGAAAACGCTGCAACCGGGCTACGCCTTCGAGCTGGCGCGCGGTTTGGAGCGGCCGGTCACCGTCCGCGCCAACGGCGCGATCATCGGCAGCGGCGAGCTGATACAAGTCGGCGACTGCCTGGGCGTTCGCCTCGTGGATTTGTTCGCGCACGCTCATGGCTGAGATGCCCGATCCCTTCGTCCTGATCGCGAGCCTCGCGCTGCTTTCGCTCGCGCCCTTCATCGCGATCATGACCACCAGCTTCGTCAAGATCGTGGTGGTGATGTTCCTGGTGCGCAACGCCTTGGGCGTCCAGCAGATTCCGCCGAACATGGCGGTCAACGGCCTGGCGATCATCCTGTCCATCTACATCATGGCCCCGGTCGGTTTCGCCACCTACGATTTGGTCGGTCAGAACCCGCCCAGCCTGGCCAACCCGGCGGAAATCAAAACCACGCTGAACAACGGCGCGGAGCCGCTGCGCCAGTTTCTCCTCAAGCATTCCAACGAACGCGAGCGGCAATTCTTCGTCGATTCGGCGGCCGGGCTGTGGCCGGAGGAGCAGCAAAAATACGCGACGGCGGAGAGCTTTCTGGTGCTGCTGCCCTCGTTCACGGTGAGCGAGCTGAACCGGGCGTTCGAGATCGGCTTTCTGCTGTATCTGCCGTTCGTCGCCATCGACCTGATCGTGTCCAACATCCTGCTGGCGATGGGCATGATGATGGTCTCGCCCATGACCATCTCGCTGCCTTTCAAGCTGCTGCTGTTCGTGTTGCTGGACGGTTGGACGCGCTTGATTCACGGCCTGGTGTTGAGCTACCAATGAGCGAAGCGGAAATCATCGACTACGCCAGCAAGGCGCTGATGCTGGTGCTGCTGCTGTCGTTGCCGCCCATCATCGTGGCGGCCCTGGTCGGCACCCTGGTCAGCTTGGTGCAGGCGCTGACCCAGATTCAGGAACAGACCATTTCCTTCGCCTTCAAACTGATCGCGGTGGTCGTCACCCTTGCCCTGATCGCGCGCTGGCTCGGTATCGAAATCTTCAATTACGCGCTCAGCATCTTCGACGCCATCCCCCGGTTGTGACGGCGATGGAAACCGCGGAGCTACGCCAGTTGCTGCTGACTTTCTCGGTGGCCTTGCCGCGCCTGCTGCTGGCGCTCACCACCCTACCCCTGCTGCGCCGGCAAGTGTTGCCGGGGTTGACCCGTAACGCCGTGGTTTTCACCCTGGCGGTGTCAGTGTTGCCGGTCGCGGCGACGGGTTTGCCGGCCGCTCCCCACTCGACCGCCTGGCTGCTCGGCATCCTGCTCAAGGAAGCCTTCATAGGTCTGGTCATCGGCTATGTGACCAGCGTGCTGTTCTGGGCGGTGGAAGCCATCGGCTTCTTCATCGACAACCAGCGCGGCGCGACCATGGCCAGTTCGCTGAACCCGCTGACCGAGGAACAGACCTCGCCGCTCGGCATTCTGTTGTCCCAGGTGATGGCGGTGCTGTTCTTCAGCGGCGGCGGCTTCCTGGTCTATCTCGGCGGCATTTACCAGAGCTACCGCCTCTGGCCGGTCGCCTCGTTTTATCCCCGGATCAGCCTCGACGCCGCCGTCTATTTCCTCAACCAGCTCGATGTGCTGATGTATCTGGCCGTGTTTCTGGCGGGGCCGGTGATCGTGGCGATGTTTCTGGTGGAATTCGGCATGGGGTTGATCGGCCGCTTTTCGCCGCAGCTCAACGTGTTTTTTCTGGCGATGCCGGTCAAAAGCGCGCTGGCGAATTGGCTGTTGGTCGCTTACATCGCCATGCTCGTCTATTTTTTCAGCGCCGAATTCCAGCGGCTGTCCACCCTGCTGCCGCGCCTGCGGGGTTTGCTGGAATGAGCGACAAGACCGAACAACCCACCCCCAAACGGCTGCGCGAATCCCGCGAGAAAGGCCAGGTCGCCCACAGCAAGGAGGCGGTGTCGGCGGCCATGCTCATCGCCCTATTCGGCTATTTCTGGGCGGCCTGGGACGGCTATGTGGCCGGTCTCAAAGAACTGATATTGCTGCCGGTCGATCTGTACGGCCTGCCGTTCGCCGATGCCGTCAAACGCCTGTTCGATCTGTTGCTGGTGAAATGCGCCCAACTCGTGTTGCCGGTGCTCGGCATCGCCGTCGCGGCGGCGATCGTGGCGAACTTCGCCCAAGTCGGCGTTTTGCTCGCCTTCGAATCGATCAAGCCGGATTTGAAGAAGATCAACCCGGCGCAGGGCATCAAAAAGATTTTCTCCGTCAAGAACGTCATCGAAGCGCTGAAATCGATCATCAAGATCGGCTTTCTGTCGCTCCTGTTGTACCGGGTGATCAAGGACGGCCTCGGCGATCTGCTGAAGATTCCTTACCACGATCTCGCCAGCCTGTCGGGCGTCTTGGCGGCGCTGATGAAGCAGACCGTGTGGTACAGCACGGCGGCGTTCATCGTCATCGCGGCGGCCGATTACGCCTTTCAACGCTTCCAGCACCTGAAGGAACTCAAGATGAGCAAGGACGAGGTGAAGCGCGAATACAAGGAAATGGAAGGCGACCCCCACATCAAAAGCAAGCGCAAGCAGTTGCACCACCAACTGGTCATGGGAGGGATCGAACAACAAGTGAAGAAAGCCACGGTCGTCGTGACCAACCCCACCCACATCGCGGTGGCGCTGTACTACGAACAGGGCAAGACCCCGCTGCCGGTCATCAAGGCCAAGGGCGAAAACCTGATCGCGCGGCGCATCAAGGAAATCGCCCAACGCGAGGGCATTCCGATCATGGAAAACGTGCCGCTGGCGCGCGGCCTGTTCGCGCAGGGCGAAGTCGACCAATACATCCCCTCGGAACTGATCGGCGCGGTCGCCGAGGTGTTGCGCTGGGTGCAGAGCCTGGAGCGGCCTTAAAGTCTCCCGGCGCTACTCTATACTGGGCGAGGATAAGTCTTCGCGAATTCTTGCCGGAAGGAGGTGGTCAACCACCATGATCCCGTTCGACGCCAAGGCGGTGGAAATGCGCGGCTTGCGCCGGTCTTTTGCGGCACGCGGGGCGACGGATGCGCCTGCCGCCTCGGCCGAGGCGGTCTATGGCCGCGACGAACTGGAACGGCGCGTCTACGCCGGGCAAGTGGAGCTGCTGTATCAAAACGGGCCGATCGCCTTCCTCTTCACGCTGATCTGCGGCGCGGCGCTCGCCGTTGTCCAACAGCACGAAGTTCCGGCGCTGACGTTGTGGGTCTGGTTCGGGTGGCTGGCGCTGCTCACCGCCGCCCGCATGGCGCTCGCCTACCGCTATCACCGCGCCCGGCCGGTCGCTGCCGCCCAAGCGCGGCGCTGGGGCAACCGCTATTTGATCGGGCTGGGGCTGTCGGGCGTGACCTGGGGCGTCGGCGTCCTGTTCGTGTTTCCCACCGATCCCTATTCGCAGACCTTCACCGCGTTCGTGATTGCCGGCATCCTGTCGGGCGCGGCCGCGGTGCTGGCAGCGCGGGTGGAAGCGTTTCTGATCTTTGCGATCCCGTGCCTGTTCCCGCTGGCCGCGCGCTACTTTTTGCAAGGCGGCGATCTGCCCTTCATGCTGGGGGTGATGGTGCTGGTCTACTTCATCGCCATGTTGAGCACCATGCGCGGGGTGTATCGCACCATCCGCACCTCGCTGGAACTGGCCGGCGACAAGCGGGAATTATTGGGCGAAATCGCCGAGCGCCAACAGATGGAGCGGGCGCTGCGCGAAAGCGACGAACGCTACGATCTCGCCATGAAGGGGGCGCGCGAGGGTTTGTGGCACTGGACCGCGACCACCAAGCTGTTTCACGTTTCGCCGCACGTCAGCGAGATTTTGGGCTTCGATCCCCCGGTCGCCACCCTTGCGGTGCCGGAATGGCTGGCGCTCATCCACCCGGACGATTTGACCCATTTTCGCGACGCGGTCCGCGCCTACTATCGCGGCGACACCGAATTCTTCGAATGCGAGCTGCGGGTGCGGCGTCCCGATGGGGCCTACCGATGGGTCTTCAACCGGGGTTTGGGCCTGCGCGGTCACGAGGGATTCATTTATCGCGCGGCTGGCTCCATCGGCGACATCACCGAGCAAAAGCACGCCGCCGAGGAACACGAACGGCTGACCTCGCAACTGCGCCACGCCCAGAAGATGGAGGCGGTCGGCACCCTGGCCGGCGGCATCGCCCACGAGTTCAACAATCTGTTGGGGGTCATCCTCGGCTACACCGAGATGGCGCGTCAGGCGCCGCCGGACGATCCGCGCGCGGCGCAGTATCTCAAGCAAGTGCTGGTCGCCGGCAAGCGGGCGAAAGCCATCGTCAACCAGATACTGACCTTCAGCCGGCGCGGCGAGAGCGTGCGCAAAACGGTCGACATCCAACGCTTGGCGAGCGAAGCCGTCGAGCTGCTGCGCATCACCCTGCCCAGCACCATCGAAATCGTCGAGCGCTCGGAAGCCACCGGGGCGACGGTGGTCGCCGACGCCGACCAACTCCATCAAGTGTTGATGAACCTGGGCGCCAACGCCGCGCAGGCCATGCCGGAAGGCGGCACGCTGGATATCGCCTTGGAGCGGGTCGAGATGGAGCGGGAAGCGGCCCTCGTCGGCGTCGATCTGGAACCAGGCCCCTACGTCCATCTGGCCGTGAGCGACACGGGCGTCGGTATGGATCAAACCACCCTGGAGCGGGTTTTCGATCCCTTTTTCACCACCAAGGAAGTCGGCAAGGGCACCGGCTTGGGCTTGTCCATCGTCCACGGCATCGTCACCGATCACGGCGGCGCGGTGCGCGTCGACAGCGAACCGGGCCACGGCACCGCCTTCCATCTCTATTTGCCGTGTTCCGAGGGCGATGCCGACCCGGACGCCAACACCGAGCAACTGGTGTGCTTCGGTCAAGGCCAAGTGATCCTGTTCGTGGACGACGAACCGTCCCTGGTCGAGCTGGGCGAGGAATTGCTGGCCGCGCTCGGCTACGAACCGGTCGCTTACACCAGTTCCCAGGAGGCCTTGGCGGCGTTTCGCGCCAACCCCGAACGCTTTCAACTGGTGATCACCGATCAGATCATGCCCAAGCTCACCGGCCTGGATCTGGCCGCCGAACTGGCGCGCATTCGGCCCGATATCCCCATTCTGCTCGCCACCGGCCGCCCCGATCTCGCCCTGGCCGAGCGCGGGCGGCTCGCCGGGATTCGGGAGGTGCTGAAAAAGCCGCTGCTGATCCGCGAACTGGCCGAAGCCATCGGCCGGGTGTGGGCCGCCGAGCGCGGGCGGCGCGACGCTAGAGCACCGTGACGGCGGCCGCGAACAGATAACCCGCGCCCCACTCGGTCTTGATCAGTTGCGGCTCGCGCGGGTTGGCTTCCAGCTTGCGCCGCAGCCTTAAAATCACGCTGTCGATGCTGCGGTCGAACACTTCGTCGCTGTGCACCCGGCTCAATTCCAGCAGTTGATCGCGGCTCAACACCCGCTGCGGCGCTTGCAGGAACGCCATCAGCAGGTTGAATTCGGCGTTGGTCAAGGTGACCGCCTCGCCTTTGGGGTCGATCAAGCGCCGGGCGGCCAGATTCAATTCCCAATCGGCGAAGCGGTACGCTTTGATTTTACTGTCCGCTGGCGGCGCGGGCTCGCGCGCCTTGAACCGGCGCAACACCGCCTTGATCCGCGCCAGCAGCTCGCGCGGGTTGAACGGCTTGGTCAGATAATCGTCGGCTCCCAGTTCCAAGCCCACCACCCGGTCGATGGGATCGCTCTGCCCGGTCAGCATGATGATCGGGATATCGGACTCGGCGCGCAGCTTGCGCGCCAGGCTCAGGCCGTCTTCGCCCGGCAGCTTCAAATCCAACACGATCAGATCGACCGCACTCTCGGCCAGCAAGCGGGTCATTTCGCCCCCGTCGGCGGCGACGCTGACCCGATAGTCCTGAGTGCCAAGATAGTCGGCGATCAGTTGCCGAACCTGCGGATCGTCATCGACCACGAGGATATGCGGGGTCATCAATCTTCTCCGCGAGAGACCCCGACCTTTAGGCTGGGGAGGGATAGCGAACCGTCCGCAGGACGGTCAAGACGTAGGGGTTTGTTGCTGCTCAATGTATTGGCGAAGGACGGCAACAGGTGCACCGCCACAGGAGGCGGCAAAGTAACTGGCTGACCACAGGCCGCCGCGCCAATACCGCTGGGCAAGGTCGGGCCTTTCTTGTCGTAATCGTCGTGCAGAAACACCCTTAAGCGAGTTGACCAGCGTGGAAACCGCCACCTTGGGCGGATATTCGACCAACAAGTGGACGTGATCCGCTTCGCCGTTGAATTCAGAAAGCGTGGCGTCAAAATCCGTGCAGACGCGAGAAAAAGCGGTTTGCAAGCGTGCCAAGGCATCCTGATCAAAGATTTTACGGCGATACTTTGGAACGAAGACCAAGTGGACGTGAAGCTTAAAAACGACGTGCCTACCACGTCGAATATCGTTTTGCATTGCCTTAGACCAATTGTTAAAATACTTGAATGGTCAAGGTTTTTCGCTATCGGGTCAAATCCCTGAACGGTCTTTTGAATCGGCAAAGACGGGCGGTGAATTTCGTTTGGAATTTCTGCAACGACACGCAAAAGTTTGCGCTGAAGTGGCACAAGCGCTGGCCCAGCGGCTTTGATCTGAACACGCTGACCACAGGAACCAGCAAGGAATTGGGGTTGCACGCAGGCACGATTAACGCCGTCTGTGAGCAATACGCCAAATCCAGAGCGCAAAAGAAGCGCCCCTTTCTTCGCTATCGGGGTCGGAAGTCTTTGGGCTGGGTGCCTTTCAAGGGCCGTGACCTCAAGCGCGAAGGCAACGCCTTCCGCTTCCATGGCCACACCTTTCGGGTGTTCTATTCTCGTCCGTTGCCAGAAGGGAAAATCAAAGATGGCTCCAGCTTCTCGCAAGATGCGAGAGGCCATTGGTTTTTGAATATCGTGATTGAGGTTGCAGACGTTCCGGCCAGGGTGCCCGTGCACGGTGTTGGCATTGATCTGGGGTTGAAAGATTTCGCCACGCTGTCCACGGGAGCCAAGGTTGAAAACCGCCGCCACTACCGCGCTTTGGAACACCACTTGGGCATCGCGCAACGCGCCCATAAACGCCGCCAAGTGACCGCCCTTCACGCCAAGATCGTGAATCAACGCACGGATTTCCTGCACAAGGAAGCGCTGAAGCTGGTTAAAACCTTCGATTACATCGCGGTCGGCAACATCAATGCCGCCGCATTGGCCAAAACCCGCCTGGCCAAATCGGTTTTGGATGCGGGCTGGTCGTCCTTTCGTAACCTGCTCCGCTACAAAGCTATTGAGCACGGCGCATGGTTTGAGGAAGTGGACGAAAGAATGTCTACCCAGGTCTGTTCGACGTGCGGTTGTACGTCGGGGCCGAAAGGTGTCGCAGACCTTGGAATAAGAGACTGGGTATGTAGCGCGTGCGGTTCCAGACATGACCGTGATCAAAACTCCGCTTTAAATATCCTTCTCCGTTCGGGACATCGAACGCCAGTCGTGGGAATCCCTGTCCTTTAGGGCGGGGAGGATGTCAACGTTTGACCCTGTTTCGGGCTATCCGCCCGTGTCCGCGTCCGCCAGCAGCGGCGCGTCGGTGGCTGGCTCGCTGAAACACTGTTTGCAAATTTATTGCATCCGCCATGATTTTTATATCAACCGCCATAAAAAATTCTTTGACTAACATGATCCTACGATAACTGGCCGGCATCCTTCAACGCCAATGAAACGGGTTTTTCATCCACTCAAGCGTTGGAGGTTAGCATGGCACTCACGGCAGCAGTCGAACTCAAGAGCAAGGTTTATGCGCGCAACGGTTCCGGCAAGAAGGCCGATCACCCGCTGGGCGAGCGTTCCATTCGAACGGTCGCGCCCGGCCAGCGGCTGCCGTCGCAACCGGTGGCGCGCGTCCTGGCCTTGGTTCCGCCTTCAGCGCAACCGGCGTCTGCGGCCGACGCAATGGCCGGGACCGCCGTCGCCAGGGCGATCCCCAAGACCGAGGAACTACCCGGCGCCTTGATCGAGGCCCAGCGCAAGCGGATTTTTTATTTCATCCTCAAGCACGTCAAAAACCATCACGACGCGGAAGACCTGACGCAGGAAGCCCTGCTGCAAGCCTATCTCAGTTTCGCGTCGTTTCAAGGCCAGTCCAGTTTCTGCACCTGGATGACGGGCATCGCCTTGAATATCGTGCGCAATTACCTCAATCGCGCCCCACAGCGCCGCCATTGCTTCGTGGATGAGGAGGCGTTGCAAGACGTGGCCAGCGATGTGGGCGATCCGGTGGCCGAAACCCATCTGGCGCAGTTGCTGGAACAGTTCGAAGAAGAACTGCCCAAACTAGCCCCTCGCTTGCGAGAAGCGCTGGTTTTGGTGGCCGTGCGCGGCTTGTCCTACGAGGAAGTCGCGCAAGCGCAGAACACCACGGTGGAAAACGTCAAGAACCGGCTGTTCCGGGCGCGGCAGGCGTTGCGCCAAGCGGTGCTGGAAGCATGAACGCGCTCGCTCTCGCCAACGACGGCGCGGCGCCCCAAATCCAAGCGCGTACCGGTCGGTTCATGACGCCCGGACGGATCAAGGCACAAAACCGCCGCTTCAAGGGCAGCGGCGGCGTCAGCCAGGAAAATCGCGGCGGCGGTTTTCTACCGGCGTTCGCCGACACCGCCACCGGAGCGACTTATCCGTCGCGCTTCGCCGACGGCAGGCCCGCGCCCATCCATCTTTTGGACGGGCTGCCGGACGAATGGGTGGTGGCGCGCTCCACCAACGGCCGGGTGACGGCGGTGAAAGACTCCGTGGTGGCGGGTTTTCTCCGCGCTGGCCGGTTCTATACCCGCGCGCAGGCGGCCGAGGCCATGACCCAACACTGATCGGCAACGGGTGAGAAAATAAACCGGGACAAGCCAAAACCGCTGGGTCGGCCGGTCGATGTGGTGTATTATTTACCGTAATACAATTAGGGGCAGACCATGCGCATGATCTCTGTTCGACTGGACGACGCCACCGACGCGCTATTGCGCCAAATTTGCGCGAGAACCGAGCAATCCCAGACCGAGGTGATCAAAACCGCCATCGCGGTTCTGGCCGAACGCGAGGAACCCACGCCCGCCGCAACCGCTGCCGCCATGGAGCTGATCGGCTGTTTCGACAGCGGAGAAGGCGATCTCGGCCGCCATCACGCCCGGCACCTGCGCGCCCGATTGGCGGCGAAGCGCCAACGTGTCCAGACTGTTGGTTGACACCGGTCCCTTGGTGGCTTGGTTGGATCGCCGCGACCAGGATCACGCGCGCGTTACGGCCTTTCTGACGGAATTTCGCGGCCGGCTCTCGACCACATGGCCGGTATTGACCGAGGTTTGTCATCTGATTCCCAGCCATCTGGTCCCTCGCTTTCTGCGCTGGGCGGCGGTGGCGGTTGAAGTGCACGATTTGCCGGCCACGGCGCTCGCGGACATCGCCGCCCGAATCGAGAAGTATCACGACTTACCGATGGATTTGGCGGATGCTTCCCTGGTTTGGCTGGCCGACCGAACCGGCGCGACCGATATCTTGACGCTCGACAAACGCGATTTCGGCGTTTATCGGCTGAGCGGCGGACAACGGTTTCACAACGTGTTGGCGTCTGCTTAGGCCGTCGAACTCCAATCTCGCTTTTCCAGCCGGACGGTTGCTCACTCAGGAAACCTTCCTCTTCGCATCAGGCGCTCGTCCATGTCCGCCATGCGCGCCATCCCGCCGTTATTGGCCCGGTTGCCCCATCAAAAATGCAGATGCGCGCACCCCGCTCTAACTTTGCTCCATCCGCCGTTACCCATCCAGTAGGCCAGCACGCACGCCGCGCTGGCGGATTCAGACCAGCGGCGCAACCGGCGCGAGGAGCGGCAGGCTCATGCACTTCAACGAGGCGATGCAACAACTGGCGGATCGAATCGGATTCGATGGGCTGCGTCCCGACCCGCGCGGCGAGTATTCGCTGGTCTTTGACGATGATCTGAAAGTGCGCTGCGCGCCGATTGGCAAATCCCTATTGTTGCGTGGCTCCATCGGCCCGCGGGCGACCCATCCGCCACAAGCGGAGGATCAGTTGAAAAAGCTGCTGCGCCACAGCTTGGCGACGATGAAGGACCACCCGGAAATCGTCAGCCTCGATCCCGCCGGCGACGAGTTCATCCTGCACCGAACCCTGGCGCTGGAAGACGCGCGCATCGACGATCTGGAACAGGCGCTCGGCGATTACCTGAACCGCCTGGAATACTGGCGGCGCTTGTGCGGCGGGACGGCCCGGCGCGAGCCGGCGCTACCCCTGCTCTTTCCCTGATTTGGAGGACGCTCGCCATGAAAAAGTCGAAGCCGCTGCGCGGGTTGCTGGCCGCGAGTTTGTTGGGTCTGGCGACCTTCGGCGCGTGGGCCGCGCCGCCCTCCTGGAGCGCGACCCCCTTTTCTTATTACGCCGTCAACGACGATATCGCCGAGGTGTTGCGCGGCTTCGCCGCCAGCCAAGGGATTCCCGTGGTGGTGAGCGACAAGATCGCGGGCAAGATCAACGCCCGTTTCAACCAACTGCCGCCGGGAGATTTCCTACAGCAACTGGTTACCGCTTACGGGCTGGTCTGGTATTACGACGGCCAAGTGCTGTACGTCTACCGCGCCGACGAGATGCGCTCGCGCATCGTCAAGCTGAATTTCTATCCCGTCGCGCGCTTCCAGAAGACCCTGCAACAGCTCGGCATCCTCGACGACCGCTTCACTTTTAAGCCGGTCGCGGACGAGGGTATCGTGTTCGTTTCCGGCCCCCAACCGTTTCTGGATCGGATCGAAGAGATGGGCAAGACGCTGGACGCCAGCTTCCCGGTCAAGGCTACGGCCCAGGCCGACGCGGTTTACCGCTGGACGGACGAAACCGGGCGCGTTAACTACAGTTCCGAGCCGCCGCCGGAAACGGCGCGCGCGATCAAGACGCTGGCGATTGAGCCGACCGCAGCGGGACGGGCCACCGGCGCGGTGGAGATGCAACGGCGGATCGAGGACTACAACCGTTATCTCCAGGCGCTGGACGGCATCAAGGCTTCCAACGCTGGCCTTAACGCCAAGGCCGCCGCCAATTCCGGCGTCGGCGCGCTAGTCGCGCAAACGGCGACGGCCGCCGGTCCCAAGCCCTGACCGCGCGGGCGCAAAGGCCATGAGCGACAGCCGCCGGCGGTTCATCCTGAAATTCTTCTCCGGCCCTCACGCCGGGGCGGAAGTGCTGTTGCCACCCGGCGATTATGTCCTGGGCGGCGCGGAGTCTTGCGAGATCGTGCTGCACGATGCGGCGGTCGCCCCGCGCCACGCCCGGCTGCGCCTCAGCGCCACGGAAATCCAGCTCAGCCCGCTGGAGCGTCCCGTCACGGTGGCGGGCCGGCCAATCGAGGATGAAACTTCCTTGGGTTTCTGCCAGCTCGCGACGCTCGGCACGACCCATTTCGCCGTCGCGCCGGAGGGTGAACCGTGGGAACCCATCACGCTTCCCGACTTGGCTCCGGCGAGCGCGCCGCCGACGCTGGCGGAGGCGCCGGCCGTGGAGCCGACCGTTCGGCCGATAGCCGCGACCAGCGACGACCTTCCGAATTCAAGCCCGGCCCGGCGACCGAAACCGCCCGCGAAAAAGCTCGCCTCTCTGGGCGGTATCGCCGTCATCGCCGGCGGCCTGGCGATCATGCTGTTTTACGGCAACAGCCCGCCGACCGCCGCCTCGTTGCCGGAACCGCGCACCCCGTCGCCCGCAACGGAAAACCAGCTCCGGGCGCTGCTGGCGGAACTGAAAATCGACCACGCGCAACTCACCCGCTCGGAAAAGGGCGATTGGCGGCTTGAGGGCTATGTCGCCGACGCCGAGCAAAAACGGCGCTTGAGCGCCGCCTTGCAACAGCGCGGGCTGAGAGTGCGGTTGCAGGTCTGGTCGGCCGATGAGTTGCTGGAATCCGGCCGCGCCGTCTTGAACGGTTTGAATTTACCGCTGACGGTGAGTTACGGCTCGCCCGGCGTGCTCCGCTTGAACGGCGAGACCCGCGACCAACCCAGCCTGACGCGCGCCGTGGAGACGTTGCGGCGCGACATCCCCGGTTTGCGCGAGCTGGACAATCGGGCGACGGTGGCGGCGGGTCGAACCGCCAGCGCCGCCACGAACGCGGGTTCGGCCGGCGGTCGCACCCTATCGCCCGCACCCGCGACCGGCGCGCCGCGCACCCCGTCGCCGCTGGCCATCAAAAGCGTGAGCCTGGGTGCGGTCCGGTTCATCGTCACCACCGACGGCGCCAAATATCTGGAGGGCGCGAGCCTGGGCAACGGCTACGTCCTCAAGGCGATCCAGGACGACGGGTTGATCCTGTCCGACGGGGATCGAGACATCATCCAGGACTTCGGGAGAAGCTCATGACCTCGCCACAAACCGCCCACTGTTTTCCCTTGGAAGACGAACTGCAAGCCGACGGCCAAGGCGTGCTGCGCCGGCTACTTCTGGAGGATCTGAGCCAACAAGCCGCCCAGATCAAGCGCGTTCTCGACGGGGGCGTCGCGCCGGCCGAATTCGAGCGCGTCTATAACCTGCATAACGCCATCAACGCCGCCGCGACCGTGGTGGAGAAGGTTTGGCAGCGTTTCCACCCCGCTTAAAACCGCTTTTGGGAGCCTCGCGTCATGAGTTTCGACATCAGCACGATCAACAGCACCTTGGGATCTATCGTCGACCAGCAAAACGACCGGCTCGGTCAACTCTCATCCAACCTGAACCCGGACAACACCGCCGACTTGCTCAAATTTCAAGCCGAGACCAACCGCTTCAGCGTGGTGGTCGGTTTGCAAAGCGCCGCTATTAAGACCATCGGCGATGCGGCGCGCGGCATCGTTCAGAAAATCTGAGCCGGAGCAAACGCACCGTGAACGCCAGCGAACAGCATGTGAAGCAACTGACGGCCATCGGCTTCCTGGCCGTCGGCCAGGGGTTAAACGCCGAGGGCGAAGCCATCTTTAACGGCCTTAAAGTCTATCGGCCCGACAGCGAATATCCCTTGATCGGTCTGGCCTTGAACCATATCGGCGCCCGTCGGCACGACGCGGCGCTGTCGATCCTGACCGGGCAAGCCCTGAAGATCAATCCGGCGAGCGCCGTCGCCAAGTGCTTCGTCGGTCTGGCGCTGAAGCTGGCGGGCCGCGCTCCAGAGAGCGAACGGTGGCTGAAGGAGGTCGTGGCGACGGCGGACGACCGGGACGCCAAGGCGCTAGCCGAGAATCTGTTGAGCGAAGCGTCTTAAGGATTGATCGCCATGATCGAGAATGCGGGCGTCAAACAAATCGTCGAGCGCGTTGCCGAACAGGCGGCGGAAGGCCAGCAGAGCGTCGCGTCTAAGCCAGCGGATCTCAACGATACCGCCCGCTTTCAAGAAGCCTTGAATGGAGCGCAGCAGACCGCGCCGGCCGAAGCGTCCGCCGAACCCGCCGCAATCGCAACAAGCCCGGTCGCGCCCACGGCGTCAAGTCCGGGCGATTCCATCCTGCAATCCCTGCACAAGATGCGTTCCGATTATCGGGGAGCCATCGGCAAGGTGGAAAACCTGAGCCAAGCGGACGCCAATCCGTCGATGCAGGATTTGCTTAGAGCACAGATGGAACTCAATCAAGCGTCGATGCAGGTCGACCTGACCGCCAAAGTCGTCGGCAAAGCGACCCAAGGCATCGAAACCCTCATCAAGAGCCAATGAAACGCCATGCAAGCCACTGACCTCGGTCGAACTCTTCAGCGCGCGGCGCGGCGGTCATGGTGGCCGCTCCTCCCCGTCCTCCTGCTGGCCGGTTGCAAGGTCGAACTGTACTCCGGCCTGCCGGAGCGTGACGCCAACGCCATGTTGGCGGTGCTGCTGCGCCACCACATCGACAGCGACAAACAGCCCGGCAAGGAAGGCGCGGCGACGCTGCGGGTCGACGAGGAGCGCGTCGCCCAAGCCGTCGATCTGTTACAGGATTACGGCTATCCGCGCGACAAGTTCGACAGCATCGGCGCGCTGTTCCCCAAGGAGGGCCTGATTTCCTCGCCGCTGGAGGAGCGCATCCGCTACATCTACGCGCTGTCGCAAGACGTTTCGCAAACGCTGTCACAGATCGAGGGCGTGATCACCGCCCGCGTGCATCTGGTGATGCCGGAGGGCAAGCCGTTCGACAAGACCATCATTCCCGCCTCGGCCTCGGTCTTCATCAAATACCGCGAAGGAACCGAGCTAGCGGCTTTCGTGCCGCAGATCAAGATGATCGTCAACAACGGCATCCAGGGGCTGACCTACGACAAGATTTCGGTGGCTTTATTCCCGGCGCCCGCCGACGCGCTTAGCGACGCCCCGCCGCCGCTGGCCGAGGTCGGTTGGCTGCAACTTGCGCCGGGATCGGTCGCGTCCTTCTGGTTGCTGGTCGGAACGCTGCTGGCGCTCGCGGTCGGCTCCTTGTCGGGCAACCTCTATCAATTCCTGCGTCCGAGAAAGCGCGCGGAGCCGTCAAGTGCCAGTTGATCGGCCCGATCGCCTCCGCTCACCCGCCGCGCCCGGCGGCTTAGACCGACGGCTGGCGGCGGCGATTGTGGAATTCAATTGCTTGCCCAGCCGTTACGCCCACGACAGTTGGTTCACCGCTCTGCCGCACGGCGCGCTGCTGCTCAGGTTGCGCGAATCGCCGCGCGTCGCCCAACGGCTGTCGCGCCACCTGCTCGCCGCCTGGGGTTTGGAAGGACAGTACTGCTTCGATTTCAGCGCGCCCGCGACGCGGCTGGCTTTGCTCGATAGTCCCACGCTGACGCAACTGGTGCTGTACGCCGGCCTGACCGCCACGGCGGCTTACGTCCGCCAGACGGTGGAACGGGATAAGGTCGCCGCGCTCAAGCAGCGCTTGGGCGAGCCAGCGTTTTTGTTCGCCCTGAAACGCGCGCCTTTTCTCGGCGGCGTGGCCCCCTTACCCGCCGCGCTGCACCGCGTGTCGCCGGACGCCTTCCACCGGATCACGCTGCTCGCCGGTCTGCAATGTCTCGCCGCCAGCCTGAAGGGGCGGGAGTGCGCCCTGCGGCGACGCTTGCTGTTCAAGTTTCCGCACGGTTGGGCGGCCTCGTTCGCCTCCAGCAAAGCCATGCCGTCGCCGGCCGCCAGCGCGCGCTTGTTCGATCAACTGCTTTGGGAGCTTGCACCACAATGGGCGCATTTAGCCGCGTGACCCCGCTCGAATTCAGACCCTCGCCCGACCGACGCGTGATCAAGGCGGCCGATTATCTCGCTTACGCCGAAGCCGAGGCGATCATCGCGGCGGCGCGCCAGCAAGCCGAAGCGATCCAGCGCGAAGCCGAGCAAGCCTATGACGCCGAGAAGCAACGCGGCTATCGGGACGGCCATGAGGAGGGCAAGCTCGAAACGGCCGAACAGATCATGGACGTGCTGGGCGCGACGGTGGAGTTTTACGCCGGCATCGAGCAGCGCACCGGCCAGATCGTCATGCAGATGCTGCGCAAAATCCTCGGCCAATTCGACAACGAAACGCTGACCTACCAGATCGTGCGCAACGCGCTCACCGCCGTGCGCGCCCAAAAACAGGTCACGCTGCGGGTCGCACCGGAACAAGTCGAGGCGCTCAAAGCCCGGACGGACACGCTGTTGCACGGCTTTCCCAGCATCCATTTCGTCGATGTGGTCGGCGACCGCCGCTTGAACGCGGGCGACTGCATCCTGGAAACCGAGATCGGCGTGGTGGACGCCAGCATCGAGGTCCAACTCAAGGCGCTGGAACGCTCGCTGGCGAAACGGCTGGGCCAGGACGAGGCGGCGGCTTAGCGACCGCCGGATTCGGGTGGTTTTCGGCTGACGCCAGCGGGTGTCCGGGCCAGCGCCCGCGCCGCGCACTCGTTCAGTTCACGGCTCAACAGCGGCTTTTTCAGGATTTCCTGGATGCCGTGCTGGCGGGCCTGTTCGGTGAGCCGGGCATCGCTGCGCCCGCTGGCGAGCGCGATGGGAATATCGGGCCGCAGCCGCCGGATGGCCGCCGCCAGTTCCAGGCCGCTCATGTCGGCCATGACTTGATCGGTGATCACCAGATCGAACCGCCGGGGCGCGGCCCGAAACGCCGCCAGCGCCCGCTGGCCGCCTGCGACGCCGATCCCCTTAAAGCCGAGCGCGGCCAGCATCGCCTCACCCAACTCCACCAAGGCCGGTTCGTCATCGACGAACAACACGGTCTCGCCGCGCCCCAGAGCGACCGCCGGTTCCTCGCCGAGTTCCACTCCCGCCCCGGCCTCGGCGCGCGGCAGCAAAACGGTGAACGTGCTGCCCTGCCCCGGCGTGCTGGCCGCCTCAATCGCGCCGCCGTGATCGCTGACGATGCCGTGGACGATGGCCAAGCCGAGACCGGTGCCCTTGCCGGTTTCCTTGGTGGTGAAAAACGGCTCGAAGATGCGGGCCTGAGTTGCCTGATCCATGCCGCAGCCGGTGTCGCTCAGGCTGAGCCGCAAGTAGCGGCCCGGCTTGAGCCGGGGCAGGTCGGCGTCGGCCGGCAGCTCGACGGTCGCCGGCTCCAGCCGGACGGTGATCGTGCCGCCGTCGGGCATGGCGTGGGCGGCGTTCGCGCCCAGATTGATGATGACTTGTTGCAGTTGGTCGGCGTCGGCCTCGACCCAACCGCTCTCGACGCGCAAGGATTCATCGATGGCGATGGTGGCCGGCAGCGAGGCCCGCAGCAGTTGCACCGCCTCGCTCGCCACCCGTTGCAGCTCGACCGGTTTGCGCGCGCTTTCGCCGCGCCGGCTGAAGGTGAGGATTTTGCCGACCACGGCGCGGGCGCGCTTGGCGGCGGCCAGCACTTTTTCCAGTTGCTGGCGCGGGCGCGAATCGCGCGGCAATCCCGCCAGCACTAGTTCGGTATAGCCCAGGATCGGCGCTAAAAAATTGTTGAACTCGTGGGCGATGCCGCCGGCCAGAGTGCCGACAGCTTCCATTTTCTGGGAATGGCGCAAACGCTGCTCGCTCTCCCTGAGCGCCGCTTCCACTTGCCGGCGTTCGAGCATTTCCCGTTGCAAGTCGGCGTTGGCGCGGCGCAAGTTCCGGGCGTTCAGTTGCAAGCGGGCGAACAGATGGATCAAGTAACCCAGCAGCAGCACCGCGATACCGTACAACAACAGGCGGAAGATCCCGGCGCGCGCCTCGGCGCGGTCGAAGTGGCCATTCACCCTATCGCGCAGCGCCCGCACGCCCGCGGCGGTCGGCGCATCGACGATCTGACGCAGCAGGCCATCGGCCCGGGGCAAAAAATCCACGATCAGCCGGCCGTGGATGACCAAAAGGTTGAGATCGGCCCGGAACGAAGCCGGCGCGGGCGGCAAGCGGTCGAGGATGGCCTTGATCTCTTGGCCGACATGCGCTTGCGGTGCTTCCATGTACCGCAACATGGCGTGAGACAGCACGCCGACTTCCGCCGCCAGCCCCGTTTCCGACGCCGCCAGGGCCGCGCCGCGCAGCGCTTGGCCGGCGGTGTTGAAATACATCAACGAATTGCGCAGCAGCGCGTTGTCCGATTTGAAATAGTCCACCAAGGCCGTTTTTTCGGCCAGGGCGGTTTCCAGATGTTCGAGCGCGCCGTCGGAAGCGACGAACTCCGCCCCGCCGGCGTCGGTCGCGCGCAAGGCCCGCAGCGCCCGTCGCAGATCGTGGCGGCCTTGCGCCAGCGAATCGTAACGCCGCAGCAGGCCGGCGCGGGCGAGCAACACGTCGCGGTTGAGCGCGGTGTCGCTGACCTCGAAGGCGAACAGCGCCTCGTGCAGCCGGGTTTCCAAGGCCGCATCCGGCCCCCGGCTCTGCCACCAGACGGCAGTCAGCAGCGCCAGCAACGCGACCACGACCGACAGCGGCTTGAGATACGCGCCCATCAGCGCCGTTCCGGCGCGGTTCCCGCAAACGGCCGCCCGTTGTATTCCCCGGTCAGGCTGCGCAGAAACTGGACGATCAGGCCGATTTCGGTCGGCGCTAGATTTCTGCCCAACTGCACCCGCGCCATGGTCTCGACCGCCTCCTCCAGCGTGGCCGCCCGGCCATCGTGAAAATACGGCGCGGTCAGCGCCACGTTGCGCAGGCTCGGCACCCGAAACACCCCGCGATCCCGTTCGACCTGGGTGACCTTGTAGCGTCCCGGATCGGGCGTGGCGTCTTGGGCGGTCGGCGTCAGCACGTCTTCGAACACGCCGAACTTCTGATACATATTGCCGCCGACGTTGGCGCCTTGGTGGCAGGCGATGCAGCCATAGCCTGAAAACAGTGCGTAACCTTGCCGTTCCGCCACGCTCAGCGCTCCGAGTTCGCCGCGCAAGTAGCGGTCGAAACGGGCGTTGGGCGTGATCAGGGACCGCTCGTAGCTGGCGAGGGCGCTCAGGGCGTTGGGCTTGGTGATGCCGTCCGGGTAAGCGGCGGCGAAGGCGCGCACGTACCCGGCGTCGTCCTTGAGCCGGGCCAGCAGCTCCGGCCAGTCGGCCCGCATGATCTTGGGGTTGAGCAACAGTTGGTCGGCGTGCGCTTCGAGGCTGTCGGCGACCCCATCCCAGTTGTAGGAAAAATTGAAGGCGACATTGAAAATGGTCGGCGAATTGCGCGCCAGCGTCACCCCGTCGGCGGTCTTGGCACGGGGCAAGCCGTCGCCGCCGCCGCTGTCCAGGTGATGGCAGGCGGTGCAAGCCATGTCGCGATCTTGAGAGAGCCTCGGGTCGCGAAACATGCGCTCACCGATAGCGGCTTGAACGGGGTCCACCGCGATGGTGAGCGGCAGCGGCACGATGGCTTCGTGATGGTCGGCGACGGTCGCGGGCGGAACCGGCGCTTGCTGGGCGAAAGCCAGTCCGGCCGCCAGCGACAGCGCGGCCAACGCCCGGCGCGACCCAAAGGTCGGCCGGCCGTCGCCCGTTTTGCTCTCGCTCGCTCGCCGCACCGGTTCACCTATCTCTAAAACCCAACGTCCCCACCGCTCAAAGACCGTCAGAGCGCATCAAAAGAGGGACGCTTGAGGGAGTATAGCCGACACGGCGGATTTGGCGGGATGCGGCGGGCTTCTTTTTGACCGAGAAAACGCTCGGCGCGCTCAAGCCCGCACGATCTGCTTCACGGTGTCGCTGTTCGATTGCTGGATCGCCGCCAGCCTGCTCAGCACGTCCTGGATGGTTTGCTGCATGTTCTGGTACAGCTCGTTGGCCGTATCGACCTGGGCTTGATCCTTCTCGGCCTGGGTTTCATGTTCCTTTTGTTCGGTCTGCGCCACCGACGCGCCAAAACCCAGGCCGGCGCTACCGATCTGGCCCGCACCCTGCACCCCCGACGCGATGCCGCCGAATTTCATGCCGACCGCTTGGGCTTGCGTTTGCGCCGTGGCCGGATTGAGGCTTTGGCCCACGCTGGGGCTTTGGCTCACCTCTAAATCGCTCAGCTCGATCGGTCTATTCGGAAGGCGTTCGCTACTGAAGCCTTTTAACGCATCGCTGGACGCTTTCAACGACTTGAGGCCGCCGGCCATGTTGAGAGCGCCCGACCCGATGGTCGCCACACCGCCCACAATGCCCGCCACCATCTGATAAACGCCCGCCTCGCGGATTTTATCGGCGGCGTTCTGGAGTTCCTGGAATTTGGCCTCGCGCTCGGCGGTACGAATTTCGCTGGCCGTTTTGCGAGTTTCCAGGGCCATTTTAAAAAACAAGTTCATGAAGGCAAAAACATCGGCTTGAACCGACTCGCTCAGATGGGCGATACGCTGAGTGGTCGCGCTTAAATCGCCCGCCGGGCCTTGGCCTTCGGGTTCGGGCAAGCCGGATAAGGACAGCTTGTCGCGGCGGCTCAGGTCTGGGCCTCCACTGTCGCTCGCGACGTCCGACACGACGGTGGCCTTGCCGGCGGCGGTGGCCGCGTTCTCGCTCGGTTCGGCGTCGCCGTTAATCCGTGGGCCGGTGTAATGCGTGTTGATCGTGGTCACTGACAATCTCCTGCTGCGCCGCGCGGGCGTCAAACCATGTTCTTGGCGATCTGGACGGTGGTGGTGTTTTGGCTTTGCATCATGCTGAAAACCCGCGTGACGCCCTCATCCATTTCTTGCAACATCTTTTCGATGCGCTCCATTTCGTCATCGATCAGGCTTTGCGCTTTTTGCAGCGCGGCTCTGATGCTTTGGGCATCAGCCTGGGCATCGCTCGCCTCCTTTTGGAGCACGCCCGAACCGATCTGCGCCGCACCCTGACCGACCGCTGTCACGCCTCCGGCGACCTGGGCGGTGGATTTGACGACTTGAGCCACGGTCGCGGCGGTTTTAACGGTTTCGCTGGCGGCGTTGGCGGCGGCTCCCGCGCCAGCCCCGAAGCTCAGAACAGCGGCAAGGATCGACAACGCCAGCAAAGTCGCCTGGATGCCTACGGTGACGCCCATTTTTTGATCGTCGTTTAGGCCCTTCATCAACTCTTCCATTTTGCCGCTTTCCTGCAAGCCGGTCACGGTGACCGTCGCCGCCAGCGCGACCATGCCGACGACCAAACCCGCCACCACCGGCGCGGTCGCGCCAGCGGTCAGCACCGTGGCGACGGACGCCGCGACCATGGCGATGGCGGAGAGGCCCAGCGCGATCCAACTGAAGATTTTGCCGATCTCGCCGGACTTTTTCGCCTCGGCGGCCTTGGCGGTGAAGTCCTGAAGCGCCTTGATCTGCTCCTGGAACCTCTGTTGGTTGTCCGCGCGCCGCGTCTCGATTTCGGCTCTGCTGCCGGCGAGCTGGTTCTCGGTCAGTTTCGATTTCAGCGCCAGCAATTGCGTGACGAGGCTGGAGCTATCCAGCTTGGGCGCTTCCAATCGCGGCTGGCCGATCCCGCCGTCGCTCGCGGCTGACGGCCCGGCCTCGGTGGCAAGTGCCGGCGGTGGGACGCTGGCGGCGCTCCTGCTGCTCCGAATCAGCTCGGTTTCCAGCAACTGCAAATCTCTCGAATTCAAAATTCTGGGGTCGAACAAGCCGATGGCGTTATCCATGTCGCGCCTCCCGCTTGGTTTTGACCGCCTGCAACAGCACTTCCGCCCGCGAGCGCGCGGCCTGGTACTCCGGTTTGTCACCGGCCCAGTGAACGGCGGCGAAAAAGCCGCTCTCGGCTTCCTCCAGCTTGCCGAGCGCCAGATAACAGTCCCCGGCGTGCAAGGGCGGGTACGGGTTGGCGACATCGAGCAACGCCAGATAGGAGTAAGCTTTGATCGCGCCGTCGAAATCCTTGCGCATCTGGCGGCTGGAGCCGAGTCCCATCCAGTTTTTCTTTTCCAGATGGTCGTAGAAGCACAGGAACGTGAACATATTCTCGGCGTCGGCGTATTTGCCCTGGTTGTAAAGGCTGTAACCGACGCTGTAAATGGCCTCGAAGTCTTGGTGGTCCAGGCCGCGAATAGCGCCCAGGATGCCGCCGGTGGCGAGAAGAGCGTCGACGATTTTGCCCAACTCCTCAGCTCCAAAACCGATGACTTGCGCGGTTTGCTGTGTGGCTGCCATGAGTGACTCCTGGGGCGCTCAGCGCGTGTTACCGATGATGTCGTTCTTGATCTTGGAGTCTTTCTGCAACTGGTTGGTCGTCAGTTCGAGCGCTTGCTCGCGCTTGTTATTGAGGTTTTGCACCCGGATAAAATCGAGTTCCGACTGGCTGTTCAGCTTGTCGGTGAAATTCTTCAAGCCCTGGATGGCGACCTCCCATTCGTCCTTGGTGTTGATCATATCGTTACCGGTTGTGTCGTATTTAATGCCGTTAGTGTCAAAGAATTTCTTCATGTCGGCACCACCATTCGTGGCGGTATTATTTTGCGCCGCCTGATTTTTTAGCTGTTGCACCCTGGTCAGCATGTCGTTGGCCTGGGCGATCAGGGCATTGCGATCCTGGATGGCCTGCGCTTGCGCGCCGAGCTGTTTGTCGAGCAGATCGACGCGCTCTAGTTGGAGCGCCAGCACCAATGTCGCGTAATCCATGCTCTGACCGTCCACGATAAAAGTACCGCCGCCGACGCTTTGCACGCTGTTGCTCATCTGTTCGTATCCTCTTTAAAAAGTTGATTCGTACCGCGATGTTCTATTTCGGGCGTTGTTTTCTAAATCCGCATGGCGCGGAATTTGGGCTTGGCCGACTCGCGAGACGCGGATCGGGCGTTGGCCAGATCGCGTTCGATGTCGCGTTCGACTTCCTGGAGAAACTGTTCGAGTTCCTGCTCGGCCTTGGCTTTTTGCCCGGGCGACAGGTTGCCGCTTTCCAGGAAGCGCTTGGCCGAGCCGCGATTCAGCCCGTGCTGTCGGTACAGGCGGTCGGTTTCGTCCAGCATGGCCTGGATTTGAGCCACTAATTCCTGGCCTTTGCGCAGGATTTCCTGGGAAACGCCCTCGGGTTCTCTCGTTTCGGTGTTCATGGTCCTTACCTTGCGGTGGTCGGTGAGAAGTCCGCTGCTTGCGCTGGACTCGCTTTCTTGAGTAACCCGTGCGCGGCGGAAGTTAGTTCGCCCGCGAAGATTCGGCGCGGGGTGCGAGGTGTTGGCTCAGGCCCGAATAAAGCCGCTCATGGCGTCGCTCGCGGCCCTATCGACGGCGGGCGCATCGGTCGATTCGTTCAGTTCGCCGCCGGCGAGCTTGTCGCTCCAAGACTCCAGATGAGCGACGAACGCTTCCAGCAAATCGGCGAAATCCTGGTAATCGGTATCGGTCATTTTCAACGTGCGGTTCAACACCACCTCGCCGTGTACGCCGTCCAGCGCGAACCACGCCCCGCCGGTGTCGCCGCCGAACAAATTCGCCGCCAGCAATCGCTCGTAGAAGGGTTCTTTGTTTTCGGGCGGAACCGGGCACAGCACCGAATAAAGGTGGACGGTATCGTTATCGGGGCTGGCTTCGATATCGACCGCAAAGCGCTCGTCGAACACCAAGCGGCAGACGCCCTCGTCGTTGAGGGTGACGTTCAAGCCCATTTGGTGGCCCAGTTCGGCCAGAACATCGCGAATGTTCATCGGGGGATTCCTCGGCGGTTGAGGGAGGACAGGGGCCGCATCTCGTCAGGCTTAACTGATGACACAGCCTAGAGCTTGATTTTTCCGGCGCGCAGGTCTTGCACCGCCGCCACGGCTTGCGCCAGGGGCGAACCCGGCGGCCGCCAAAATTCCACCGGCGGCGCGCCCGGCGCTTTGAGCCAAGCGCAGCCCGGCTCCACGAACTGGCTATCCGTCACCACTAGCCTGACGCCGCCGGGAAGCGCCCGCGCGGCTTGCGCCCCGGCCAGTTCGGCGGTCAGGGTGGCGGCGAGCGCGAAAGCCTCGCCGACGCGCGCTCTCGCCTCGTCGGGGTCGGTGTAAGCCCCGCCCCAAGGCAGTTGGATGAACAGCGCCAGCGGCCCTTGCACCAGGTAATAATGCAGCGCCCACGAGTTGATGCCGTGGCCGTCGAAACCCAGGAGCGCGTAATCGGCCACGGGCTGTTCGTACACCGCGTCGCGGAACACGTCCAGGGCATACGGTCCCGTTTCCGGATCGCGCGTGCCGAAAAGCAGTTCTTCAAACGGCCGCATTTGATCCGCTAGCGCGGGGGGCAACTCCGGGAACGGCAACCCTTCGGTCGCGAACAGCGCGCGCGCCTTTTGAAGACCCGGTGAAATGTATCGTTGCGTCATGGTGTTCTGCTCTTTGGAAGATATCTCACAGAAGGGTTGGCGTGGATTTGCTGGGAATCGTTTAGGGATGGGTTTCGTGCGGAGCACGAGACGATTTTTTCATAGCCAATTTCTCTCGATCTGAGCCTTATCAATGATTCTCAAAATTTACGAGCAGCGATTTTTTTATCGCGCGCCACATAACTGTTGGTGGGATCGTTCAGTCTATTACCCACTTCTTTGCTGCCCCATTGATCGGGGTTGATAAAACGGCCTGCTTCAAAACGGCCAGCTTTTTCGAGAGCGTCGATATGTTCCTGTATCCCGATCAGGCGTTTTTTGGTGGCGTCAATCTCGTTTTGAGTCATCAAACCGTTCAAACTCGCCTGAAGTTTCTCTGGCGTTAGTTCTCTAAACGCTCTGGCCATATCGGTATCGATGACAGGCGGCAGCCTGAGACCTCTCAATACTCCTTTTAACCAACCCTTCCCTAGAGCGATTTGATTGGGATGGGTGATCTTGTCGCCGAATGACGCATCGTTGTCGATGCCAATCACCTGCTTACCGCTACCATCGGGATGAGCCTCGATTAGATAGTTGCCGGGATGACGATCCACTTGGGCTGTCAAACCGTCGAGCCATTGGAGTTTCGTCAGTTCGCGGCGCACTGCTGGATCGTCAAATAGCGCTGGAGGCGAATCGCGGCCCGCTAGGCCATTCGCTTTCGCCATTACCGTGCCCACTGCATTGTTGCCATTTGTGCCGAATCCGGTACGGGGAATAACTTTGAAGCCTAGCGAATCGTTAAGGATAGAGGAGGCGATATTACGCCCACCCAGTTGCGGGTCAAACGAATCGATTCCGCTATATGCGGCGGCATTACCTATTTTGAGGGCGATTTGCCGACTCAAATCAGGCGACTTCTCAGGTTTGAAAATACCGGTGAACAATGAACCGTCTGAAACTTTATAAACACCTTGGTAAACTTTATTGATTTCGCCCTTGCCAAATTCCACCATATTTCCTTGTAAATTTTCGGCCTTGAAATCTCTGATGATGGTTTTATCGTTAACCGATATATTCAATCGCTGGTACTCCGCTCGGAGCGATTTCGCCTTATCTAAAGTGAAGCCAGCGTAGAGCTTTATCTCGCTATCGGTGAATCCTTCTTTTTTAAACTCCGCTATGTCTTCCAGTTTTCCGCCAGCCCGACGAAAGTTCACCATCTGATCGGCGCTGAATCCTTCTTTTTTAAACTCCGCCATGTCTTCCGGTTTTCCGCCGGCTTGGCGGAAACTCACCATCTGATCGATGTTGAATCCTTCTTGTTTGAACGCTGCTATGTCTTCCGCTTTTCCACCAGTTTGGCGAAAGCCGACCATCTGATCGATGCTGAATCCAGCGTCTTTAAACGTGGGAATCTCTTCCGGCGTCCCGCCGGCGCGGCGAAAGCTGGTTAGCTGATCGGCGTTCATGCCGAAACGCACTTGATCGGAAAGGTCGCGCAGGTTTTCAAGCTGTGTCAAGCGAGCGCCGAGGGGCTGGCGTTCGCTGGGGGTTTTGGCTCGCACCTGTTCCCATTCAAGCTGCTGCAAGGCCGAGCGAATGTTTTCATGCGCGCTTTTCAGCGTTTGAGGGTCCGACTCGGCGGCGTACTGCTTGAACCGTTTCTCTAGAAGCGCGTTGTAATCTACTCCCCGGCTGGTAGCCGATTTGGCGCTGCCGGGAAGCGCGTCCAAGCGGCGGCAGAGTTTGGCGAAATCGACGCCGTAGGTGTCGTCGGGCTTCATTGCGTCCATTAGCTTGCCGAACGCCTTATCGAAGTTTTGGACGCCGCGCGCGATGCCCGCCTCCGCGCGCTGTTCGGAATTGCTGCGAACGTAGGTAACCGCTCGGTCCAACAGATTCTTGGCTTTGTTGGCGAACCCGGATTCCGAGGGTTGAGCGCGCGGCCCTTGCGCCTGACCCATCTGAACCGCGCGCCCTCCAAGCTGCCCCGGCGCTCGCGCGTTGTCGAATGGCTGGGTAATGAGCCTATTGATTACGGTGGAGTCGGTTATCTTGTACGTCACGGCGAGGATTCCTGGAAACAGAAGGATTCGCTTGCGGGCCATCGAGCCAATACCGACCCGCTTTCACCCCCTGAGTAACCCCGTTCGCCTCAAAGTTAGCGAGGCCGCCCGCTCCCCGCCGGTTTCGATTCGCTCCCGGTTTCCGGCGCTAACTTTGCCCGCCCCAGCGTTACCCATCAGCCAACCGGACGATCGCGCAAAGCGTTCCTCCCCCCGATCCGCGCGCACGCGGCGAAACACCACCCGACGGGCCATCAATCACGCCATGATCGCCAAGCTTGCTGTGACTATCATCGGAATCATCGCCCTGGCCCTCGGTCTGACCGTGCTGCTCGACGCCGTTAAGTTCGAGCGCGCCTTGTCGGAACAGGTCGAATCGCGTTTCGCGTTCGTGGTGGAAGAACTCAAAGCGACCGCCGAAACCGGGTTCGATCTCGGACTTACGCTAGCGAACATGAAAAACATGGAATCGGTGATCGAACGCGAATTGCAAAGGGACGACCGCATTCTGTCGATCACGCTGTTCGATCCAGAGAAAGTGCTCGTGCACGCCGGCAAGGATCGATTCGCCGCCAACCCGCCGGAAGCGGGAACCTGGCGGCGGCGGACGCAGGCCACCCCCGTCGGCCGCTGGCGCGGCGAAACGCCGGCGGCTTGGCAAGTCGGAATCGGCCTCACCGACACGGCCGGCCGTCCAGCGGGCGGCATCGTCCTGCAATACGACCGCGCGTTCTACGACCGCGACATCCGGCAGACGCGCACCGAACTCGCGCGCGTCGCCGCGATGCTGGGGCTGAGCGTCACGCCCCTGGTGTTCGTCGCGCTGTTTGGCCTGTTCCACCGCCTCCACGGCAGCCTCGCGCGCATTCGATCCGCGCTGGATCGGTCGATTTCGGACCCGCGCGCCGCCGCTTTTCGGCCGCGCGCCGCCGCGCCGCTCGAACGGCATTACGCCGCCGCCGAACACGGCATTCGGGAGGCTTTGGCGATGCTCGATTCCCGACGAGCCGGGCTGAACCACGCCGGCGCGGCCAGAGAGTAAACCCATGAACCACGACCTCCGGCCAAGACCCGAGCCGCCGGCTCGCCCGGTGCAGACCCGGCTCGTCCCGTTGACCTCGGTCACCCTGCTCTTGCTGCTGCTGCCGCTGCTGGGCGTGTCCTATTACGCCTTGGTCGCATTCGAACGGAAGCTGCTGCCGGAAATAGAACAAAAAGCCGTGCGCGTTGGACTGTCGGTCGACGGCGAAATCCGCAGGGCGCTGGATTTCGGCATACCGTTCGCCAAGCTCGAAGGCATGGCGCCGTTTTTCGCCGCCAAACTTGAGGCGGTTCCAGACCTCGCCTATATCGCCGTCACCGCGCGCGACGGCGCGGTCTTGTACCAGCACGGCCGGCTCGATGCGAAGCAACGGGAGTATCTGGCCGCCGAAACGGCGGAGGTTTTGGCGGCCGGAACGCCGCTCGGCAAACTGATCCCGCACTACCGCTTGCCGGCCGTGCTGGAAACGCTGCTGGAAACGCTGTCGGGCGCTCCTCCAGCTCCGCCCGCCGCCCGCCCCGACGGCGGCGATTTTTACCGCATCGCCTTGCCCGTCGGTGCGCGGGAAACCGATGGTGTCATCCATCTCGGCATCGACGCGCGCACCGTCGCCGGTCAGATCGAGGCGATGCTGTTGGATATCGCCATCGTCCTGGCGGTCGCGGTCGTGGCGGCTTTCGAACTGCTGCTGCTGGTCGCCGTCAGCGGCATCTCGGAACCCTTGCGACAGCTCGACGCACTGCTGCAACGCCTGGGTCGCGGCGATTTCAGTCGGATGTTGGCGGAGGCGGCGCGTGATCGCTTGGGCCGTTTGGGGCGTTCGCTCAACGCGCAAATCGAACGGGTCAACGCCGGTTATCGGGCGGTATTACGGTCGCAAGCGGCGACGGTTGCCGAGCGTGCCAAGACCCCTCCGGCCGCGCTCGCCGGCGAACCCGACGCCGGGGCGATCTCGGCAAGCGTCCCCAGCGCCGACACCCCGCGTGTGGCCGGCCTGATCCCGGTGCGTGCGGCGGCTTTCCTGCTGCTGTTCGCCGAGGAGTTGACGCGGCCGTTCTTCCCGCTCTACGTCCGGGAACTGGCCCCGTCCATCGACGGGTGGTCGCGCGACTGGCCGGCGGCGTGGTCGATTTCGCTGTTCGTGGCGGCGCTGGCCCTGTTCGCGCCGCTGGCGAGCGCGTGCTCGGCCCGCCTCGGCCGCCGCCGCCTGTTCCTGTGCGGCGCGCTGCTATCCGGCGCGGGGCTGATCGGGGCCGGCTTCGCCGGCGGTTATGGGGAACTGCTGCTCTGGCGGGTGCTTTCGGCGCTGGGATCTGCGTTGGTCTTCGCCGCCTGTCAGGATTGCCTGTTTGATTGTTCCGACTCCAAGGATCGCGTTCGAGGCGCGGCGCTGGTCGCCGGCGGTCTGGCGGCCGCCAGTTTCTGTGGTCCGGCCATCGGCGGCATTCTCGCCGAACGCATCGGCTATGGAGCGACCTTCGCGGCGGGCGCGGCGCTCGCGGCCACCGCAGGGCTGCTGGCGGTGCGGTTCATCCCGCGCCCCGCCCCACCGCGTCAACCCTGCGGTGGCGGCGAAGCTTGCTCCACGCGCGGGAAGTCCACCGCGAAACTGCTCGGCAACCCGCGTTTTTTGATTCTGACCGCCTTCGCCGCCACGCCGAACAAGCTGTTGCTCACCGGCTTCCTGTTCTTTCTGGCCCCGGTGTTGCTCGCCGAGCGCGGCGACAGCCTGTCCGAAATCGGCCGCGCCGTGATGGGATACGGCGTCGCCGCCGCCGTCTGCGCGCCGCTGTTCGCCCGGTTGATCGGACGCTGGGGCGCGCCCGGCTTCGCGGTCGGGCTGGGCTGCGTGCTGGCGGGTCTCGGCTTGATCCCGGTCCTGTTCGCACCCGGCCCCCACATGGTGTTGCTGGCGGCGACCGCCCTCGGCGCGGGTCAAGGGCTGATCGGGCCGGCTCAAACCCCGCTGCTGGCGCTGGTTGGCCGCGACGCCATCGCCGCAAGCGGCGAGCGGTCGGTGACCGACGTTTATCGCGTGACCGAATATCTCGGCGCGGCCGCCGGCCCCCTGGCCGCCGCCGCCTGCGCGGACGCTTTCGGTTACGCCGGCGCGGCGCTGGCCTTGGGCGTGTTCGGCACGGTCAGCGCCGTCCTGTTCAGCGCCGCTTTTCTGATCTTGGGCGCGTCGCCCGAGGAGGATGCCGCCCCGGCGGCCTCTCACGAGGATACCCAGCCATGAGGATCTTGAAGAGCACATTCCTTCCCGCGCTGCTGGTCTTGCTGGCGCTCGGTTCGAGTCCGGCGCAAAGCGCGGACGGCGAAAAACCCTACCGCGTTCTGATGCTGCTCTGGAACGGCAAAACCGAACTCGAACGCGGGTTTCAGGACGCCGTAGCCGAGTTCGGCTTACCGGTGGAATTCATCTGGCGCGACGCCGGCCGCGACCGCCAGCGCATTCCGGCGCTGGTCGCCGAAGCGAAAACGTTGCGCCCTGACCTGATTTGCACCTGGGGAGCCGCGGTCACGCTCGGCGTGGCCGGCGAACAGGGCCACGCCGATCCGGCCGCCCACGTCACCGATATTCCGGTGCTGTTCGCGATGGTGCCCGCGCCGCTGGAGTCGGGCCTGGTGTCCGATCTGAGCGCGCCGGATCGCAACGTCACCGGCACCACGCAACAGGTGCCGGTCGAGGCGCAGATCAAGGCGATCCGCGCCTATCGGCCCTTGACGCGCTTGGGCGTGATCTACAATCCCGCCGACCCGAACTCGGTGGCGAACGTCCGCCGCTTGCGCGAGTTGTCCGGGCCGATGCAATTCGAGTTGCTCGACCAGCCCGTGCCGCTGGACCGACGGGGTAAGCCGCGCGCCGCCGCCTTGCCCGAACTGGTCGGCCGCCTCGCCCGGCGCGAGCCGCAATTTCTCTATATCGGCCCCGACGCCTTCATCAGCGAACACCGCAAGCGCCTCACCGACCGAGCGCTCCACTATCGGTTGCCGACCTTCAGCGCCAGCGAACTGGACATGCGCGACAGTCAAGCGCTGGTCGGCCTGACCGCGCGCTTATACAACCTGGGACGGTTGACGGCGCTCAAGGCCCGCCAAATTTTGGTCGACAAGAAAAACCCCCGCGACATCCCGGTGGAGAGCCTGAGCCGGTTTACCTACACTATCAATCGCTCCGTGGCGAAACGCTTGGCGCTTTACCCGCCGATGAACGTCTTGAGCTACGCCGAACTGATCGATTGACCGAGCCAGCCGCCGGAGGATCGCCGCCATGAAGCTTCGCACCCGCGTCACCTTGATCGCTTGCGGCTGTTTCGCCGCGCTGGCCGCGATGCTGGCGGCGGACGGCCGCTTGCGCCAGCAGGCGATGGCGCAACGCTACGAGGAAACCTTCGTCGCCGGTCACCGCAACGCCTGGGCGGGAATCACCGACGCCGAACTGCGACGCCTCGCGGCGCTGGTCGCGGAAGTCGGCCGCAACGACCGGGCCTTGCGCGCGCTGGCCGCGCGCAAGCCGGCGGCGTTCGCGGCGGCGCTGGACGAGCTGCGCCAGCGCCTCCAAACCGACCCCGCGACGCCGCTTTTCGAAACGGTCACACCCGATGGCGCCCTGTTTTTTTCGACCGCGAAAAATGCCGTCAAACCCGCGATTTTGTCGCCTGAAACGGTCGCCGCCGTGACCGCCAAACTCGCTCCGCTGCGCGGTTTGACGCGGCTGGAAAACGGTCGCCTGGGGCTGGCCGTGGTGTTTCCGCTGTTCTCCCGCGACGGCATGTCCGGCGTCGTCGCGCTCGCCGCCGACCTCAAGCAACCGCTCAACGTGTTTGCCGCCAGCGTCGAAAACGACGTGTTCGTCGCCGACGGCGAGCGGCGGCTCGAATACGCCACCCAGCCGGCGCTGTGGTCGAGCGTGGCGGCAGCGGCGGCGGGCGTTCGAAGCTTCAGCGTCGCCCGCGCGGGCGACCGGGTTTTCACGCTGGTGCGCTTGCCGGCGCGCGACCTGCTGGAGCGCCCGTCGGTCACGCTGTTCGCCAGCCGCGACATCACCGCCGCCTACTGGCGAGAGACTGTGACCGGCGGCCTTTCCCAAGGCTCGATCACGCTCGCCCTGGCGTTTGCGCTGAGCGCCTTGTACTGGTACATGCGCCGCTCGTTCAAACCGCTGAACGCGATCATCGGCGTGCTCAAGGCGCTGGCGCGCGGCAATACCGAGGTCGGCGTGCGCTATCCGGCGCGCGACGACGAAATCGGCCGGCTGGCCGGCACGGTGGAGGCGTTCCGGCGCGCCCAGCAAGCGCACGGCCAATTGCTCGCGCTCCGACAAGAACTCGATATGGCCGCTTGCATCCAGCGCTCCATCCTCCCTTCAGCCTTCCCGCTGGCCGCCGGATTCAGCCTTTCGGCCAGCCTGCAGACGGCGCGCGAGGTCGGCGGCGATTTCTACGATTTCTTCGCTCTGCCCGACGGCCGCTGGGCGCTGATCATCGCCGACGTTTCCGACAAGGGGTTGGCGGCGGCGCTGTTCATGGCGGTGGCGCGCACCGCGCTGCGCAGCACCGCGGCGATCGTGCCGGAACCCGCCGCCTGTTTGACGCGCACCAACGACCTCCTCAGCGCCGAGAACGACGCGGCGATGTTCGTCACGGTGTTCTACAGCGTGTTCGATCCCGCCACCGGCCGCTTGAGCTACGCGAACGGCGGGCACAACCCGCCGGCGCTGCTCGACGCCAGCGGTCGGGTGCGCTTCCTGGAAAGCACCGATGGGGTCGCGCTCGGCATCATGCCTGAAACGCCCTACGAAGCGCGCGAAATCGTGCTATCGCCGGGCGACCGCTTGTTGTTCTACACCGACGGCGTGACCGAAGCCATCGACGGGCAAGAGCGCGCGTTCGCTGTCGACCGCTTGATCGCGGCGCTTGCGGATTCGAGCGCCGCCGGTGTGGAGGAACTCGTTCAGACTGTCATTACGCGGGTGCGGGCTTTCGCCGGCGCTGCGCCGCAGTTCGACGATATCACCCTGATGGCGCTGCACTACCGAGGCGCTGACAGCGAACATGACCCGGATCTGACCGTACCGCTCGCTGTCGCGGGCGCGCTCCGCTGAGCGCCAGTACGGAGCTGATTCAGGTCCGGGATCGATGGGCCGAAGCCGATGGAACGGTAGGCGGGGTTTGAGGAAATCCGAATAAAACCGGTTATTGGGACAGCGGCTCAGGGCAGTTTCGCCAGGGCTTCGGCGCGGGTGGCGACGATGGCCATCACTTTATTGAAGCCGCTCATTTTGAACACGTCTTGAATCAAGTCGTTGAGCTGGCACAAGACCAAAGCGCCGCGGCCGCCGCGCAAGCGTTTCGCCAGCACCAGCATCACCCGCAAGCCGGCGCTGCTGATGTAATCGACGCCCGTGAAATCGATGACGAGGCCGCGAGATGCCGGTTCCAGTAGCGCCAGGAGCTTCCGTTCCAGGTGGGCCGACGTGTTGCAGTCGATCCGACCGCGCGGCGCGACGACGACGATGCCATCGCGTGACTCTTCCAGAATGTCCATACGGTTCTCCTAGGAAAAACGTCAATCCGCCGGATTCAAGCGCTGCCGCAGCGTCACGCGGTTGTAGGCTCCTTCACGGCGGTACTGAACGTCATCCATCAATTGGCGGACCAGATGGATACCCAACCCGCCGATGGGTTTGTCGTCCAAATCCAGATCGAGCTCCGGCGGCGGCGCGGCCAAGGGGTTGAAGGGCTGACCGCTGTCGCTGAGTTCGGTCACGAGCTGGTTGTGTTCCAACCGCACCCGCAACCGGATGTCGGGAATGGCTCCGGGGTCCTGGCCGCCGTGATTCACCACATTGGCGAGCAATTCGTCCACGGCCAGGCTGAGGCTGAGGGTGACGCGCTCGGGCACGTCGCGCCGCGCGCAGAACGCCTCGATGGCGTCCTTCGCTTCGGTGATCGCCGGCAAGTCGCCCGCGACATTGATCTCCAAGTTTTCATCCATCGCGTTTTCCTCGATTGCTGCCTGAAACATCGGTAACGCCGGGCGATGCTTTGTTTCACCTCTCCGCCGTGATTTGTGGCGGAGCCTCGCTGAAACATTTCGGCCCCGACCGTTACTGATCGAGTACTTACCCGACCGAACCGAGCCACGAGCACCCGGACCACGCCCGCATGACCGAACGCATTCAGACCCTACCTTCCGCCGGCTTCAATTTCGCGGATACCGTGTCCGGCGCTCCGGCCGCCCAGCGCGGCGAGTATCGCGGCGAGCGGGCCGTCGCGATTCCAGACGCCGCCTCGCTGCTGGATTCCGCGGCGGAAGAACTGACCTTCAGCTTCAGCGAGAAAGTCGAGAAAGACTTGAGCAAGCGCAAGGTCGGCGAAGGGCGGCACGAGCACCGCGTGAACGTCGAAGTCATGATCGAACAGTATTCGAAGAAGCTCCCCGATCTGCCGGTCGAGAAACTCAAGCAATTCTTGGCCGATCTGAAAAGCCGGCCCGACCTTTCCGCCGCGCAAATCCGCGAAGAGGCCAAGAACCGCTTCGGCGATCTGTCCCACCAGTACGCCGCGCTCACCTGCGCTCAACAGAGCTTGGCCGACGCCGCCGGCCTGGAGGCTCTGCAAGGCGAGTTGAGCACCGCCCTCGACGCGCTCCTAAACGAGCATGGCCCGGCGATCCGCGCCGGCCTCAACATCTCCGCCACCGCCCGGACCTTCGCCGATCCCCGGCTGGGCGATGTCGGCGCGCTGCGCGACTTCTACCGGGCGACGGTGCTCGATTTCGACAGTCTGGCCGATGCCTACGGCGCGATCGTCGCCCGCTACGGCGAAGCCGATTTCGCCCAGGCGTTGACTTTCTTGCTGAAAGCGACCGGCGACGATCTCGCCGCCAAGGGGCCATCGACCTCGACCACCGAACTCAAGGCCATCGTTGATGAGCTGTATCGGCTGGAAGTGTTGAGCGGGTTGCGCGAGCAAAGCCAAGCCCTGGTCGATGCGTTGCGCGCCCGCGCCGCCATCCGCGAGGACTACTCCGGCCACTCGCTGCTGCAAAGCGTCCTGAAACTCCAGCAAGAAAGCTGGCTCGGCGCGAACCAGGTGCTGGCCATCGGTCAGGGCATGAACGTCCGGGAACTGGCCGCCGAAATTTATTTTCTGCGGGGGTTGGGCGAACTGACGCGGGAAATTCCGTTGAAAGCTTATTCGGACCCCGCCAACCGCGACAAACTGCGCGCCGCCGTGCAGGACGCGCTGGACGACGCCATCGCGAGGGAAGAGGCATGAATTTGATCGACGACGTGCTCCACGATTTCGGTCGCCATATCGGCATCGCCGGCCTCACGCTCGACGGCGGCACCGTGGCCGGTTTGAACTTCGAACGGCGCGGCGCGTTGTTCTTCGAGCGCGCCACCGACGCCGTGCTAGTCTATCTGGCCCGCCAGACGCCGAGCCACGACAGCGCTCCGCTGGAACGCGCCTTGCGCTGCACCCACTACCGCGAAGGCCATCTGCTGCCGGTTCAGGCGGGGTTGTTGGGCGAGGACACGCTGGTGTTGCTGGCCCGCTTGGAGGAACGGGCGTTTTCCCTGCCCGTGCTGGAAAAAACCGTGACGCTGCTCACCGAGTTGCACGATCGCGTGGCCGCCCCTTGATGGAACAGAGCCATGGCCATCGCTAACACCCGGATCTTGACCTTCGACACCGGCATCGAACGCATCATCCAAAGCGGCGAGCGGGTCGATCAGCCGTTGCCCGAACGCAACGCGCTGACGCCGACCGGCGAGCCGGTGCGGGTGCGCTTGGATGAAATGCTGAACGCGCCAGCCTTGAACGAGTTGCTGCGCGGGAGCGTCCGGCCGCAAATCGCCGATAAAACCATTCTGGCGCCGGGCCGCTATCAGACTCTGCTCGATGAAGCGCAAGTCGAACTGCGCCACCGCGCGGGCGGGGAAAACAACGCGCTCGCCAAAGCGGCGACACTATTGGAAGAAGAACAGCAATTGCGCGGCCTGCTGAATACCCTGCGCAATCTCCTGGTGCGGGCCTGAGTCATGCGATCCGAACACAAGGACATCCTGAGCGCGCTCGGCTTTTTTTTCCTCGAACATGACCAGCCCGACAAGGCGCTGACGCTGTTGGAAGCTTTGAGAACCGTATTTCCCGAAGACCCCGGCATCGCCAAGTCACTGGGTTACGCCTACCTTCAGGCGGGCCGCCCTCAGGACGCGCTGGCTGCCGCCGCAGCCACGAGCGCCGGGCAGGACAGTGCTGGCCATTTATTGCGAGGCAAGGCGCTGTGGGGGCTTGGCCGAGTCGCCGAGGCGCGGGCTTGCCTGGATCAATATCTCGCGACCCGGAGCCTGCAATGACCACCGCCGTGCTGCAAAACGGGCTGTTGAAGCTCACCGAACGCACCGACATCCTGTTGGCGGTGCTGCTGGTCGGCATCGTCTTCATGATGATCCTGCCGCTGCCCACCCATCTGGTGGATGTGCTGATCGCGGTCAGCATGAGTTCCGGCGTCATCCTACTGATGATTTCGGTCTACATCTCCTCGCCGCTGGCCTTCTCGGCCTTTCCCTCGGTGCTGCTGCTGACCACCCTCTACCGGCTGGCGCTGTCGATCAGCACCACCCGGCTGATTTTGCTGCAAGCCGACGCCGGCCAGATCATCGACACTTTCGGCAATTTCGTGGTCGGCGGCAATCTGATCGTCGGTTTGGTGGTGTTCCTGATCATCACCATCGTCCAGTTCCTGGTCATCACCAAAGGCTCGGAGCGGGTCGCCGAGGTGAGCGCGCGGTTTTCGCTGGACGCGATGCCCGGCAAGCAAATGAGCATCGACAGCGACATGCGCGCCGGCGTGATCGACATGGACGAGGCCCGCCGCCGGCGCGGCCTGGTGGAGAAGGAAAGCCAGATGTTCGGCTCGATGGACGGCGCGATGAAATTCGTCAAGGGCGACGCCATCGCCGGCCTGATCATCATCGTCGTCAACATCCTGGGCGGGGTCACCATCGGCGTGCTCCAGCGCGGCATGAGCGCCGCCGACGCCCTGCACCGCTACGCCATCCTCACCATCGGCGACGGCCTGATCGCCCAGATTCCGGCGCTGCTGATCTCGATCACCGCCGGCATCATCGTCACCCGCGTCACCACCGAGGAATCCACCAATCTCGGCGCCGATATCGGCGGGCAGATATTGGCTCAGCCCAAGGCCCTGCTGATCGGCGCGGCCTTGCTCGGCGCCTTCGCCCTGATTCCGGGTTTTCCGTCCGCGACGTTCGTCACCCTGGGGTTGCTGGTGGGCGGCATCGGCTTCACCCTCAACGGCGTGGCCGCTCGCGCCGCCGAGGACGATTCCGGCGCGTTGGCCGCCACCGTCAGCGCGCAAGCGCCGGCCGCCGGGGGCAAGGGCGCAAGCCGCAAGAAGCTGAACGAACAAGAAGATTTTGCGCTGACCATGCCGTTGCTGATCGACGTGGCCAGCGGCTTGCAGGCGGCCATCCAACCGGAGGCGCTGAACGAGGAATTGCTGCGGGTGCGGCGCGCGCTGTATCTCGACCTCGGCGTGCCGTTCCCCGGCATCCACTTACGGTTCAACGATCAGTTAGCGAGCGAACGCTATCTGATCTATCTGCAAGAAATCCCGATGGCCCAGGGCAAGCTGGCGCCCGGCTATTTGCTGGCGCGCGAGCAACCGGACAACCTCGACCTGCTCAATATCCCCTACCGCCAGGATGACGCTTTTCTGCCGGGCGTGCCGACGCTGTGGGTCGAGGACCGCCACGGCGAGGCCCTGCGCAAGGCCGGCGTGCCGGTGATGGAGCCGGCGCGGATCCTGACCTACCACCTGTCGTTCGTGCTGCGCAAATACGCCGAGGATTTCGTCGGCATCCAGGAAACCCGCTATCTTTTAGACCAGATGGACGCCCGCTTCGGCGAGCTGGTCAAGGAAGCGCAGCGCATCCTGCCCTTGCAGAAGGTGACCGAGATCCTGCAACGGCTGGTTTCCGAGGATATCTCCATCCGCAACCTGAGGGACATCCTGGAAGCTTTGGTGGAATGGGGCCAGAAAGAAAAAGACCCGGTGTTGCTGGCCGAATACGTGCGCGGCAGCCTCAGGCGTTATATCAGCTACAAATACAGCAGCGCGCAGAACCTGTTGCCGGCCTATCTGCTCGATCCCGACGTCGAGGAAAAGATTCGCGGCGGCATCCGCCAGACCTCATCGGGCAGTTATCTGGCGCTGGATCCGGCCACGACCCGCAAGCTTGTCGCCAACGTCAAACAGGCGGTCGGCGATCTCGCCCACCATGCCAGCAAGCCGGTGCTGGTCACTTCGATGGACATCCGCCGCTACGTGCGCAAGCTGATCGAGCCGGAGCTTTACGAACTGCCGGTCTTGTCCTATCAGGAGCTGGCCCAGGAAGTGGCCATCCAGCCGCTCGGGCGCGTCAATTTATGAGGGCGGTCTGCAAAGTTTGGCTCCGTTGCGTTAGCGAAGGCTGTGAAGTTTCGGTAGTCTGTGTGGCCCGACCGAGATGCCTAAGGCAAACCGCATGATCGACTGCAAAGGCCACCGTTATGAAAAGGAGATCATTCTCCTATGTGTGCGGTGGTATTTGGCCTATCCGTTGAGTTATCGGAATCTGGAGGAGATGATGGCGGAACGCGGGGTTGCGGTTGATCATACGAATGTCTACCGTTGGGTTCAGAAGTTCACACCGTTGCTAGAGGCGCGGTTTCGTCGAGGAAAGAAGCAGCCGGTGGGTTTAAGTTGGCGGATGGACGAGACCTATATCAAGATCAAAGGGCAATGGAAATACCTCTATCGGGCGGTCGACAAGACCGGGCAAACGGTTGATTTTCTGCTGACCGCACACCGTGACAAGAAGGCCGCGTTGCGGTTTCTGAAGAAAGTCATCCGCCAGCATGGCCGCCCCACGAAGGTCACCATTGATCAAAGTGGGGCCAACACCGCCGCATTGATCGCGCTCAACGCCAACGCCAACGCCAACGCCAATGCCAACGCCAATGCCAATGCCAATGCCGATTCCAACATTGAAATCCGCCAGCGCAAGTACTTAAACAACTTGATCGAACAGGATCATCGGGCGATTAAAAGGATCGTTCGGCCGATGCTTGGCTTTCAGACCTTCGCTTCTGCTCGAATCACCCTTCAAGGTATCGAGCTGATGCACAGGATCAACAAAGGTCAGATTCACAACCCGCAGGCGCTGTCGGCGGCTGATCAATTCTATTCGAGAGTCCTAACTTAGGATAGTTGTGATATTATAGGAGGGAAAGGCTCAATTGAAGGGAGGCTAGAGA
>APMI01008577.1_pt1 | contig 46045 bp, 46 predicted proteins | sample 667938 | NCBI WGS metagenome assembly APMI01 (sample SAMN01084076, study PRJNA167559) | wastewater metagenome | biome: Wastewater | place: Denmark: Ejby Moelle, Odense | collected 2011-11-28
TAGGCATACCATGCTGCGAACAGAACGGAACCAGATTCTTAAGATAAATTTTACGACATGAAAGACAGGATGTTACACGCTTTAAAGCATTATTTCGGTTATGACAATTTTCGTTTAGAACAGGAGCACATTATACAATCGGTACTGGCCGGTAAAGATGTGCTGGCCATTATGCCTACCGGTGGTGGTAAGTCAATATGCTACCAGCTGCCCGCCCTGATACTGGATGGGGTCACGGTGGTCATTTCTCCCCTTATAGCACTGATGAAAGACCAGGTAGATGCGTTACAGGCAAATGGTATTGGTGCTGCATTCATCAATTCGAGCCAGTCGGCAGAGCAGCAGCAGCAGATAATGCAGCAGGCACGGACGGGCAAACTTAAACTGTTGTACCTGGCACCGGAAAGACTGAGCGGCAGCAATGGACAATATTTTTTCCAATTCCTTAAAGAAATAAAACCGGCGCTCTTTGCCGTGGATGAGGCGCACTGTATATCCTCCTGGGGGCACGACTTCAGGCCGGAGTATTTGCAGCTTGCGGTGCTTAAGAGGGAATTTAAAGGCGTACCTGTTATAGCCCTTACTGCCAGTGCCGATAAGCTGACACAGGACGATATACTGCAGAAGCTAACCCTGCAACAACCACAGGTTTTCATATCCAGCTTCAACAGGCCTAATATTTATTACTACATAGAGCCTAAGCGCAACGCTTTTGGAAGCATAGTGGAATACCTGAAACGGCACAAGGAAGATAGTGGCATTATCTATGCTCTGTCGCGGGCCTCTACGGAGGGCATCGCTGCAAGACTGCGGGAGAACGGCATAGCTGCCATGCACTACCATGCCGGTATGGACAATATGGAGCGCAGCAAAGTGCAGGAGCGTTTCCAGCGCGATGAGATTAAGGTAATAGTAGCCACCATAGCCTTTGGTATGGGTATCGACAAATCGAACGTTCGCTTTGTGATACATCACGATGTACCCAAGAATATTGAAGGCTATTACCAGGAAACAGGACGTGCCGGGCGTGATGGCCTGAGGAGTGATGCTATATTGTTTTACTCTGCGGGCGATATTATTAAACTCCGGAAATTCATTGAGATAGAGAATAACCCGCAGCAAACAAAAGTATCTGAAAAGAAGCTGCAACAGATGCAGGACTTTTGCGAAGCGGAAAGTTGCAGGCGGCAATACCTGATGCGGTACTTTGGTGAGGATGCGCCGGCTTACTGTGGTAGCTGCGACTACTGCATGAGCGACCTGGAAGAGAAGGATGCCACGCTGGATGCGCAGAAATTACTATCGGCTATATCAAGAACGGGGGAGCGCTATGGAGCCGGCTATGTTATTGACTTCATTCGCGGTTCGGCTGCCGAAAAAATAAACCCCGCGCATAAAGAGTTGAAGACATACGGCCTAGGCAAACACTTGAAAAAAGAAGAATGGCAGTGGATGGTAAAGCAATTGCTGAACCACGGCTATTTGAGCAAAACGGATGATACCTTCAGTGTACTGAAGCTGAATGATAAAAGCTGGGAGATATTGAAAGGCAGCCTGGAGATGAAACTGGTGATGAAGAAAGAGAAGGCACAGGTGATTGATGAAGAGGATGTAAGCTATGAAAAAGAGTTGCTGCAGGAATTGAGGACCATTCGACTGGAATATGCGGATAGGGAGCAAGTGCCGGCTTATGTAATTGTTGCTGATAATGCCCTGATAGAGCTAGCCTCCTACCTGCCTCAGACATTTGATGACCTGAAACAGATATCGGGCTTTGGTGACTACAAGGTAAGCAAGTATGGTACAGGCTTCCTGAACGTGATAAAGGCTTATACCAGGGAGCACAAGCTGGAATCGCAAATGCACTTTAAGAAGCCTAAGAAGCAGGGTAAAGAAAGGGCACCAAGAGCAGAGAAGACAGAACCTAGTAATACGCAACACACCACATTCTCTTTGTTTAGGGAAGGCTTGAGTATCCAGGAAATAGCTGAAAAAAGGAATATGGCTATTTCAACCATTGAAGGACATCTTTCTGTATTTATTGCAAGCGGAGAATTGAGTATCTCAAAGTTTGTAGCAAAAGAGAAATTGGAAAAGATAATGAGCGCTATTAAGCAGACAGGGCAGATGAACGCAATAAAACCGATTAAAGACCTGCTGCCTGAAGACGTTACTTACGGCGAGGTAAAGATGGCAATGGAGCACTACAAGCGAATGCAACTGAGTTAAACATTCATAAAGTAAAAAGCGGCCTTGCGCAAATGCAAGGCCGCTTTTTTATGTGCACATTTTTTACACGGCTATGGCCTTATTGTATAGTTGGTAAAAGAACATGGGCAGGAATAGCAAGCTGAATGATATCATTCCTAATAAGGTTAGAATATTAGCGCCGGGATAGTACAATATCTTGAACATGCTGCCCGCTGCTATGAGTACACCGGACAGTATGCCGATAATGATGCGGGTATTGTAGGCGGTGCTGTGATTACGCGCCTGCTGCATGGCATTGACCAGGAGTACTATTACAGAGATAAACAAGGCCGCGAAGCCGGAGAAGAGGATAATAGACGCGCCGGGCCATGACATTATTTTGAACGTGAGCCCTACAGAGATGAAAAATGCTGCGAGAAAGCCGAAGCTATACAATAGTCGTTTCATACCTATTTGTTTGTTTATGGTTAACAATAAGATCAGTTCTGTTTCTATGTCCTGCGCGCCATCAGGGGTTATGGCTTGATATGCTATGTTGTAAGCGGTTTCAAAATCTTTTCCTTCACTCATCTGCTCCTCTATGTAGCAGCAATAGTGGTCAAGTAGGTCTTGTTGCAGGGCTGTATTATTCAGGCCGCTTCGCAATATCCTTTGCTCAATGGATTCAATATGCTCTTCACTAAGCTGATACATATGCTGTACGAGGATCGGCAGTTACAAGATTATGTATGGTTTGCAGGAAGCCCAACAATTCGTCAACAGATGACTTTGCTGCGGTCTTCCCGGGTTTTGTGAGTGTGTAATATTTCCTAACCCGCTTGCCTATATATACCTCTTCCGATTTGATGAGTCCGTCCTTTTCCAGCTTATGCAGGGCAGGGTAGAGAGAGCCTTCTTTTATCAGCACCTGCCCGTCCGACAATGTCTTTACCATCTGTGTTATCTCGTAGCCATACAGCTTACCATTACTCTCTAATAAGCGCAGTATGATGGTGCCGAGTGTGCCTTTTAATAGTTCCGTGTTATTCATAGCCTGTTGTTGCATTGCGTCTTAATGCATCATAAAGCTATGTATTAATTTTGAAACTTCCAAATAATAAAAAAAGCCGTCCTCATTTTGAGAACGGCTTTGCTATTGAAATTAGTATTTAGATATGGAACTTAATGCCTTGCGCCAGTGGTAACTGGTCGCTCCAGTTGATGGTATTGGTCTGGCGTCGCATGTAGGCCTTCCAGCTATCGGATCCGCTCTCGCGGCCACCGCCTGTTTCTTTTTCACCACCAAAAGCGCCGCCTATCTCAGCACCACTAGTGCCTATGTTCACATTGGCTATACCGCAGTCGCTGCCTTCATGTGAAAGGAACTGCTCTGCTTCGCGCATATTGAGCGTCATGATAGATGATGACAAGCCTTGCGGAACACCATTCTGCATAGCAACCGCCTCGGCCAGCGTCTTATACTTCATAATGTACAATATCGGCGCGAATGTTTCGTGCTGAACTATGGCCATGTCATTGGTCGCTTCGTAGATGCAGGGTTTCACATAGCAGCCGCTTTCGTAGCCCTTGCCTTCCAGCACACCACCTGCTACTACTACCTTTCCGCCTTCTTTCTTCAGTGCTGCGAGGGCATTCAAATAGCTCTGTACCGCATCTTTATCTATCAGCGGACCAACGTGGCTTTTCTCATCCAGTGGGTCGCCGATGCTGAGCTGTTTGTAGGCAGCAACCAGTTTCTTCTTCAGTATGTCATAAACACTTTCGTGAATGATGAGGCGGCGTGTGGTAGTGCAACGCTGGCCTGCTGTACCTACTGCGCCAAACACTGCTGCACGCATAGCGATATTCAGGTCGGCATTTTCTGTGATGATGATGGCATTGTTACCACCTAGCTCCAGCAAGGCACGGCCTAAACGTGCACCTACTGCTGCGCCTACGGCCTTACCCATGCGGGTAGAACCTGTGGCGGATACCAGTGGTATGCGCGTATCATTACTCATCCATTCGCCCGAATCACGGCCGCCTACAATCAGGCCACAAACACCTTCCGGTACATTATTGGCCTTAAAAACGTTGGCTATAATATTCTGGCAGGCTATTGCAGTAAGCGGTGTTTTTTCAGACGGTTTCCATACGCAGGTATTACCGCATACCCAGGCAAGGAAGCTGTTCCAGCTCCACACGGCAACGGGGAAGTTGAAAGCGCTGATGATACCCACAACACCCAGCGGGTGCCATTGCTCATACATACGGTGGCGCGGGCGCTCACTGTGCATGGTAAGGCCATACAACTGGCGCGAGAGACCCACCGCGAAATCGGCGATGTCTATCATCTCCTGTACCTCGCCATAGCCTTCCTGGAGGCTTTTGCCCATCTCGTAAGAAACGAGCTGGCCCAGGGGCTCTTTATACTTGCGCAATGCTTCACCTATCTGGCGAACTACTTCGCCACGCTTTGGAGCAGGCCACATGCGCCACTCGGGGAATGCAGCTTGTGCTTTGTCTATAACAGTATCGTACGTCTTGCGGGTAACGCTGTTCACTGAGGCAATTTTTTTGCCATCAACAGGTGAATAGCAATCGATTGCCGCCGCGCCGGCTTTCAGCCATTTGGTACCGGTAGAAGCACCTTCGTTGGTCTTGTTAATTCCTAATTGCTTAAGGACTTTATCCAGTTTCATATATAAATGAGTATTGTTTTTTTGAAATGAGATGCAAAGGTAAGATTTTACCTGCACTATGCTTTTAGGTGCATCAGCAGGTAGTAGGTCACTGCCGCTGCAAGTACTGCCACTGTTAAGGCGAGATATTTTCTTGACTTAGACACGCATTCCGCTTAAAAAGGTGTTTTAAAGTCGGTCAAACCCGGGAAAGACAGGTCCCGTGGGGATATTACTGGCTTTTTTACTCGCCAATCAAATCCGAAACTGTCGTACAAAATCCCCGTATCATTAGCCTGGCGGTATTCCGATGACACGAGGTAGTAGGTGATAGCATCGTCGCGTAGTGACTTAAAGCCATGGGCAAAACCTTCGGGGATGTAATAGGCAAGATGATTTTCCGCAGATAGCTCCTGGGCATAATACTGTCCGTAAGTAACAGAGCCTTTACGCAGGTCTATGATCACATCCAGTATTGCACCCTGCGGACAGAATACTATCTTACTGTGCTGGTGGGGTGGGGTCTGGAAGTGCATGCCGCGTATTACATCTTTCTTTGAGAGCGAAAAATAGCTTTCACGTAGCGTGAAGTCGATACCTGCTTTTTTAAGAGAAGTTTCGTGGAATGATTTGGTGAAAAAGCCGCGCTCATCCTTCGAGTGAGGAAGTGTTATGAGCATAGCTCCTTCGAGTGGTAACGGTCTGCAGTCCATCTATGATAGTTCTCCAAAGTATTCTTTTATCTGCATCATGCATTTTTCATGCGCATCGTTGCCTTTGTCCGCATACCAGTCGGCCGTCATGCGTATGGCAGTTTCTGCATTCATTTGCGGATGCCAACCGATCATCTTCTTTGCCTTGCTGCTATCCAGCAATAAAAGTTTTGCCTCGTGCACGGCATTTTCTAATGACAAATTCTCATAACTGCCGCCGCCAAACCGCTCCAGGAATATCTTGGTAAGATCCTCCACGGTCAACATATCGTCAGCATTCGGGCCAAAGTTGAAAGTGGTGCTTAGTTTCACAGGCTCTTCCGTCATCCTTGCTGCCAGCAACAGGTATGCGCCCAACGGTTCCAGCACATGCTGCCATGGGCGTACGGACTTAGGATTGCGCAGGCCAACTGTCTCACCAAACTCCAGTGCACGAACAATATCAGGTATAATACGGTCGTCGGAAAAATCGCCGCCACCTATCACATTACCTGCACGTACTGAGGCAACGGCTTTCTGGTGCTCACTGTATTTGCCAGGATGAAAGAAGGAACGGCTGTATGAGGCTATCACGATCTCCGCTGCTGCTTTACTGGCTGAGTAGGGATCGTGGCCGCCCAGCTTATCATCTTCGCCAAAGGGAGTTCCTCTCTCGGGGTTCTCATACACTTTATCGGTAGTTATCATTAGGGCTGTACATTGGCCTTGCATGCTGCGCAGGGCTTCCAGCACATGTGCAGTGCCCTGTGTATTGGCCATAAAGGTATCAACAGGTGCCAAATAGCTGCGGCGAACTAATGCCTGTGCCGCCAAATGAAAAACGAAATGCGGTTCAAAGCGTACCATTTCGCCCTGCAGCGTACGCAGGTCGCTGAGGTCGCCTATTACAGAGGCATAGCAGCGCCTGTCGCCATATATCTGGTTGTATAGATCGTTGTCCTTTTCGGGGGCTAGTGAATAACCTTTTACCTCTGCGCCCAGCCATTCAAGTATCTGCAAGAGCCAGGAACCCTTAAAGCCCGTATGGCCTGTAAGGAATACCTTTTTGCCATTGAATACCGAACGTAAATAATCTGCGCTTACCACTTTTTCCATAAAGGTTCTGTTTCCCAAAGGTGTTCCAATTCTTCTTTATCGCGCAGGGTATCCATGCATTTCCAGAAATCGTGGTGGCGGTATGCCGCTATCTGCCTGTCCTTGGCCAGGTCGTCCATAGGCTGGCGCTCCCACATTATATCGTCGGCATCGGCATGCAGGTATTTTGCTATGCCCGGTTCTATCACAAAGAAGCCCCCGTTTATCCAGGTGCCGGAGTCGGCAGGTTTTTCTTCAAAGCTATCTATGGTGCCATCGTCTTCCATCTTGATAACGCCAAAACGGCTGGTAGCCTGTATGGCGGTCATGGTGCATATCTTGCCGCTGGCCTTGTGGAACTTCAATAGTTCGTCTATATCCACATTACAAACTCCGTCGCCATAGGTGAGCATGAAGGGCTCATTACCTACATAAGGCAATACGCGTTTCAGCCTGCCTGCGGTCATGGTATCAAGCCCTGTATCTATCAGGGAGACTTTGAATGGCTCCGCATTGTTCTGGTGTATCTCCATCGAGTTGTTCGACAGGTCGACGGTCATATCGGCATTATGCAGGAAGTAATTGGCAAAGTATTCCTTTATCAGCCAGCCCTTATAGCCCAGGCAGATGATGAACTCGGTATGGCCATAGGCAGCATATATTTTCATTATATGCCAGAGGATGGGCTTGCCACCTATCTCTATCATGGGTTTGGGCCTTAGGGACGACTCCTCGGATATACGGGTACCACGGCCGCCTGCAAATATTACTACCTTCATTGGGGTGTCTTGATATTATAGATATGCTACAAAAATAACAGGATTGTTGAAGTTTTCAGCTGAAAGCCGGGAACATGTATATTATTAACACTGCCTTATATATTTAAAGGCCATCTTAAAGAATATTAATACTTATTCTTGTAGTTCCGGGCCGTATGAAATATTGCCACGACTTTAATACTTTTCTGCCTTTTATTAACGCGGTAAATAACAACGACAGGAAATACTGCGAGGGCCGCTTCCCTATAAGATTTGTGCTTTATTGAAAATGCATCCGGATTTCTTTCAATGGTATTGATCTTATTTAGTACTTCTTCGATAAAACGATCGCCTAAGCCCCTTTGTCGTTCTTCGTACCACTCCCAGGAAGTTAAAATCTCTCTTTGTGCACGCCCGGATAAGATACTGGAATAAGGGGCGTTACTTGCCATATTTCTTCTGCCTTACTTTATCCACAGACGATTTCAGTTGCTCCTTGGTAACTCCTTTATCTGTGCCTGACTCCAATGCATTATAACGGGCATCCAATTCTGCAACAATTTGTTTGTCCTTCCACCATTCGTTCGTTTGTTCAATTTCGTTTTCGAGCAAGTGGTAGATAGCCTGAAGTTTTTTGTCGTCGGCTACGCGAATGAAGTCGTACAGTTTATTTCTTATTGCTGCTGTGGTCATATATTCCGTCTGTCAGATAATGCAATTTAATCATTTTTTGTGGGTGGAGATTCACCACTTAACCCCTGCCTGCCGCAATACTTCCTTAATAGCCTCGTAAGATTTAAAGACTATTGGGGCCAGGTGTTCTTCGCCCAGCCAGCGGGCTTCAAGGATATTCTCTTCTTTTTGGGGCACCAGCTTCTCCTTGTGTGTGCCGTACATGCGGAACCAAACGGTGTGTTTCAGCAGGTTCTCCTTGTTTTGGGAATAGACGTGATAGGTCTCGCATATCTGCTCGGCAAGGGTTAATTGCTCAAGGCCGGTTTCCTCACTCACTTCGCGCAGGGCACAATAATCTATGGCCTCGCCATCATCGCGCTTGCCTTTAGGCAGGTCCCACTTGCCACGGCGGTATATCATCAGCACGCGTCCCGTTTCGTCAAACACCACGCCGCCTGCAGCGTCGATAGGGGCATAAATAGCATATAGCTCTTCCTGCAACGACCGCTCCGAAACATCTTCTATAATGGCACCTAAGGTGCCTACTTTATCTAAATGCTGTATCGCAAGGCGATAGTGGCGTGGGAATGCGCCGGTATAAGAAAGATAGCCTTCTGCCGCAGGGTTTTCTGCAAGAAATGCCTCCCTGCTCGTGGTAAGGATAAGCGGCTTATTATTGTAGTATATTTTCTGTACAAAATCCTGCATCTCGTTATCTTTTAATATTTCCGTGCCAGGGCCAGCCTGTGTTTCACCTTGCTTTTTGTAAAATAGCCTATTTGGGTGTAGGTTTGCTGCCCGATATGAGCACTCAAAAACACTTTGCCGAAAAGCTGCTGCAAATTAAGGCTTTACAAGTCAACCTGCAAAACCCCTACACATGGGCATCGGGCTGGCGTTCGCCCGTTTATTGCGATAACCGTAAGGTATTATCATACCCCTACGTACGCGATTTTGTAAAAAGCGAACTGGCGAATATGGTGCTGGAGCATTACCCGGACGCGGAAGTGATAGCCGGCGTGGCTACAGCGGGCATAGCGCATGGTGTTATGGCTGCCGACCTGCTGAAACTTCCATTCATATACGTGCGCTCAAAACCCAAGGAACATGGCATGGGCAACCAGATAGAAGGTGTACTGGAATCCGGACAGAAAGTAGTGGTGGTGGAAGACCTGATCTCTACAGGCAAAAGCAGCCTGCAGGTAGTAGATGCACTGCGTGAGGCAGGTGCCGAGGTGATGGGTATGATAGGCCTGTTCACTTACGGCTTCCCGGTTGCGGATAAGGCATTTGAAGATGCGGAAGTTTCGCTGCATACGATCAGTAACTATACTGCGCTAATGGAAGTGGCCGAGGAGAAAAAGCTGGTACTGCCCGAGCAAAAGGAACTGCTGGCAAAGTGGAGGGTAGATCCCGGGAACTGGAATCCTAGTAACTAAACACTGCTGTAAATTTCACCCGTTCCCTGCCTTTGGTAAACACATACCAATTGCCATCGTAGTCTATCCGCATCGGCAATAAATGCTTGCCTACTTGCTGCAGGCGTACTTTCATTTTTACATCGAAGTCGTAAACTACGGTGCTGTATGACAGAGAATAGTCGCGGGCCAGTATTGCGTAATCACTCTTGCGGAACCAGGTTGCAAAATCATTATACACCACATTCTTTTCCTCTCCCTTTTTGGGCACTGCGCGGAATACATAGCATTCCTCTCCCGCATATTCTTCGGAACTGAGCTTGAAATCATAGCGCTTGGCTGCATCATCGAAGATGGCAGCTTTATTGCCCATAAAGGGCACACCGTTTATATGTCCGCCGGGATTGAACATGAGCTGCTTTAGCTGCGCCTTGCTTTTCTCCATTTGCCCCTTGCCTTTCACGTTCAGCATGCCTGCCACAGTATTGTCCTCGCCGCATACCTTGCCAATGGTGAAGAACAAATAACCATACAGCTCTGCAGTATAATAATTGTATTGATGCCTGCGGTTGTAGAAGTCGCCGGTAGTTTTTTCTTCCAGCACCTGCATGGTACGGCAGCCATTGCTAACGGTTTGTCTTGTTTTACTATTGAGGGAAGCTTTCACCTTGCCGTTCTTGTCGTAAACGCGGATATCGTTCGTAGCATTGAAGGAGACAATGTGCACACTGCGGAAGGCCTTATAAAAAGTAGTGTCATTCTTCACCCTGCGGATGAAGCCCTGCAGGTCCCAGCCTTTTCGGGTGGCAGAGACCACTACATCATCCATTTTTATGGGGTACTTGAAAATACTGGTATCCTGTTTTTGCCCGTAAGTATCCGGTGCAATTAAAGACAACAAAAATATCAGGCAGTATCTATTCATCGTGCATCCTTTCATCGAGCAAAGCCTCAGCAATGACCATATCCTCAGGCGTAGTGACCTTTATATTGCTTCGCTCGCCATCAATAAGGTAAACTTTCGTGCCATTGGCTTCAGCAACTGTTGCCTCGTCGGTGAAGGCGATATTATATTCTTGTTGAAAGGCAGGGACTATGATATCGGAACGGAAGGTCTGCGGGGTTTGGATAATGCGCAGCTGCTCTCTGTCCAGGGGCTTGCTGTCGTCGCCCTGTATGATGCGGACACTGTCCGTAACGGGTATTACGGGTATAGCGCTGCCTTTTTCAAGGGACTGTTCATAGCATCTTTTTATCAGGTTGGTAGTAAGCAATGGGCGGACGGCATCATGCACAAATACAATACTCTCACTTTCCACTTGTTTCAATCCGTTCTGCACACTATGGTAGCGTGTTTCACCGCCGGTTACGATCGTAAGCTCAATGCGGTCCTCTGTGAAGGCCTCCAATAACATTTGGGTATAACTGATATGGTCTTCGGGTAAGACAAGTACCAGCTTGATGTCCGGGAAAGCATCCATAAACGCCTTAACGGAATGATACAATACCGGCCTATCGCCCAGCGGCAGGAACTGCTTAGGCACAGCACTGCCCATACGGACACCTTTGCCTCCTGCAACTATTATCGCATATTTTTCTTTATAAGGCATAATTCCTACATTCGTATCCTCACGCAAAAAAACACCTTTATTATGTTACCTCAAAGAAAATACTTATTCAGTACTTTATTGGCAATTGCAGTATGCTTCATATTTTCAGCTGGCACTATGGCACAGGTGGTTTATTCCTGCCAGTACAAAAGTGACGCTGATGTAAAAGTATTTGTAGCCCGGTACAAAAGCGATGCAGACCTGGTAGTTTACAAGGCAAGCTACAAGAGCGATGCTGGTAACAATGACGGTGTATGGTACTTTGCCGAATACAAAAGCGATGCGAAAAAGAAGATATATTTCGTGGACTATAAGAGCGATGCCGACCTTGTGATCTTCTTCAGTGACTACAAAAGCGATGCCGGGTGGAAGAACAGCTCTAAGAAGCAATTGATGTATTAGTTCCATAGCAACAATAGAAAAGGCGCTGACTCATCAGCGCCTTTTCTATTATGATCTTATACTTTCTTAGTGTATCTCCTGCATCAGTTTCTTCACCAGAGGAGAAATTATGATCAGCACCACGCCTGCAATAAGCGCGTATATAGCCAATTGCTTATAGCCATCTGTATATGCAATAAGTTTCTGTGTTTGTGTGGCATGCTCATTAACAGTAGACATGCCCGCACCGAGGATGCCCGCCACATATTGTCCGTAAGCGCTGGCGAGGAACCACATGCCCATCATTACTCCCTGCAAGGGCTTCGGCGATAACTTGGTCATGATCGACAAGCCTATAGGTGATAAGCATAGTTCACCGAAAGTGATGACCAGGTAAGCGAATGTAAATACGTTCAGTGAGGTAACACCATTAGCATCAGCAAAAAAGCGGGTGTAATAAAATACGTAGAAAGCTAATGCCAGGAACAGGAAGCCAAGGCCAAACTTTACCACTGTATTAGGCTCTATTTTCTTCTTCGCTAGTCCCAGCCATACAAGCCCGATGATGGGTGCGAATATGATAACGAACAAAGAGTTAGCTGCGTTATTTACGCCATTAGGGTCCAGGCTAAGGCCCACAACATTGTGGTCCAGGTTATTTGCCGCAAACAGGCTTAAGGAACCGCCGCTTTGCTCAAAGAACGCCCAAAACAGAATAGAGAAAATAATGAACACCAGCGCAGCCATGAGTTTTTTGCGCTCCGCCGTATTGTATTTCATCATTTCGTAAAAGATGTAGACAAGCGTGCAAGGGCCAATGATGTACATAAACCAGTCGGTATACTGAGTCTTGGCCACCATGATCATTATAATAGGGATAATAGCCAATGACCCGATATATACAGCATATGAATACCATTTGGGCAGCTGCTTTTCTACGTAGGCCGATCTGTCATCCGCAAATCCCGTATTGCTTTCTCCGCCCATGTCCTTTACTGGCTTTGGTCTCGCAGGGGCAAGTCCTATGGGGCCTAAAGATTTTTGTGTGAATATGAACGTGAGCAAACTAATGGTCATAACGATAGCCGCCAGCCCAAAAGCCAGGTTCCATGAATAACCTTTTCCTATCGCCACACAGGCATAACCACCCAATAAGGCACCTATATTGATGCCGGAGTAGAACAAGGAGAAACCTGCATCGCGCCTGCTGTCCCCCGCTTTATACAGGCTACCCACCATGGTTGAGATATTGGGCTTGAAGAACCCCGTACCGATAATAGTGAAGCTGATACCGAGAAAGAAAAAGTGCTGCGGGTTTGCGGCCAAAATGCAACTACCTGTTATCATCAGCAATCCTCCCCAGAACAACGACTTGCGATAACCTAATATCTTATCGGCAAAAAGGCCGCCAATAAATGTGAATGCATAGACAAATGCCTGAGTAGCGCCATATTGCAGGTTGGCCACATCATCCTTCATCAACAGTTGGTCTACCATGAAGAAAGTCAGCATACCTCTCATGCCGTAGAAGCAAAAACGTTCCCACATTTCCGAAAGGAATAAATACCATAATTGTTTAGGGTATTTGCCTTTAAAATTTTGTATCTCGTCCAGCTGTGCCGCTGCTGTTGTATTTGTTTCCATTCTTTTCCTATTGCTATTACTATGCCAAAATAATCTTTATTTCCAACTAACGCCATCCGGGGGATAAAAAAAGCAGGGCCGAAAAGCCCTGCTTTGGAAGTCTATTTTGGTTTGTCCTTATCTCAGGCCATGCATCATTTTCAGCATTTTCCTTGAGAGGAAGAACAGCACAACAGCTGCGACACCCGACAAAACAACAAATATCATAAAGAAGTCGTGCAGGTTGGCTACCTGGAAACCGAAGAAATTGGTTGCAACACCGCCTTCGGGGTACAGTTTGCTCAGCATACCGGCAAAGTCATTGGCCATGGCATTCGCAAGGAACCACACACCCATCAGCAAGGATGCAAGCCTCATAGGAGCAAGGCGCGCCACCATCGACAAGCCGATAGGAGATAAGCACAGCTCACCAAACGTATGCAATACATACATGCCCAACAGCCAGAACATAGAGGCTTTTGTCGCGCCGTCTACACCCTTAACACCTACAGCTATTACAAAATAACCTACGCAGAGCAGGAACAAACCCATTGCCTGCTTTAGCGGCGATGCGGGTTCCCTGTTACGCTTGCCAAGTTTGGTCCATATCCCAGCAAAGAGCGGAGCAAAAATAATGATCGCCAATGGGTTCACCGACTGGAACCAGCTAGCCGGCATTTCCCAGCCAAAGATGTGTCTTTCCGTCTGTTGGTCGGCAAAGATGGTAAGCGAAGCGCCTGCTTGTTCAAATGCACTCCAGAAGAAGATAACGAAGAAGGCTGCTATATAAATAACAATGATCCTGTCTCGTTCTACTTTCGTCAGTGTCGGATCTGCTATGATGAAGCCCGATGCCGAAATAGAAGTTGCAAAAACCAGGGTGCTTATCCAGTTGAAATGCGCAAAATGCATGAACACGAACCAGAGTATGCCATATATCACCAGCCAGATCACTATGCGCTTCATGCTGAATTCTGATTTCTTGGCACCTGTAACGCCTTGTTTTAATGCAGCATCGCCTTGCTCCACGTTGTCTGCTTCCCTATCGTTAGGCACCACAGTTGTGGGGTCGGCAGCGCGATTGGGTTTCAATCCTATCTGCTGTCCTTCTGCTGATACTATGTATTTGTTCTTCAGCATCTGGAATACAACGAGTCCCAATGCCATACCGATGCCTGCAGCAAAAAAGCCCCATTTGTAGTCCACTTTTTCAGCAAGTCCGCCGCATATAAGTGGCGAGAAGAATGCGCCAAGGTTGATACCCATATAGAAAATGGAGAAGGCTGCATCCACCCTTTTGTCGCCGGGTTTATACAGTTGGTTCACCATTGTTGAGATGTTTGGTTTGAACAGGCCATTGCCTATTACAAGCGCGGTAAGGCCTATAACGAAGAGGGTTTTGGTCAGGTCCATATTGGTATGAACAAAAGATGCGGCAAAAAACAGTACGAATTGCCCTATGGCCATGGTAATGCCACCTGCAAAGATAGAGCGGCGGTTGCCCCAGTACCGGTCGGATATAAAACCACCTATCAGCGGGGTCAGGTATACCAGTGCGGTAAAATTACCGTAGATGCCGGATGCGAATTTGGGGTCGAAGGCCAGCATCTTGGTCATGAACAGTACAAGGATGGCCCTCATGCCATAATAGCTGAACCTTTCCCACATCTCGGTAAAGAAGAGTACATACAATCCTTTAGGGTGCCCTTTCTGGGTCGGCGGGTCAATATTTAATTTTTGATCCATATGGAAGATTTACTTTAGAGAAGTCCTAAAATAAATAAAAATCTCCCGTTAATACTACCCTCAAAGTAAAAATGGCGCTTATGGGGGTAAAATTTTAGCCGATTACAAGCTCTTGCGATTATTTTTGCAGCTCAATTATCAATTGGTCATTACATGAATATCCTTTTACTTGGCTCCGGTGGGCGTGAATGTGCAATATCCTGGAAACTGAGGCAAAGCCCTCTTTGTGCCAACTTATATATAGCACCCGGCAATGTTGGTACTGCCGAGTATGGTATCAACCTGCCGATAGCACTCACCGATTTTGAAGGTATAAAGAAAGCCTGCATCGAAAAAAATATCCATATACTTTTCCCCGGTGGCGAGGATACACTGGTAGCGGGTATCTATGACTTCTTTCGCGATGATCCTGCACTGGAGCATATCATTGTTCCCGGTCCCTCGAAAGAGGGCGCGCAACTGGAAGGCAGCAAGGCATTTGCCAAGCAGTTCATGCAGCGCCACAACATACCTACTGCAGCCTACCGCGAGTTTGACGATGCGAACTTTGAAGAGGGCGTAGAATATCTGAAACAACATGCCTTACCTGTAGTGCTGAAGGCTGATGGACTTGCTGCTGGTAAAGGCGTGGTGATAGCGCAGAGTACCGATGAGGCAATTGAGGCTTTTACCTCCATGATAAAAGAGGCGCAATTTGGCGATGCGGGTAAGAAGGTGGTGGTGGAAGAATTCCTCACAGGTATCGAACTCTCCGTCTTCGTACTCACAGATGGTACAAATTACATTCGCCTGCCCGAAGCTAAAGATTATAAGCGCATAGGGGAAGGAGACACCGGGCCAAACACCGGCGGAATGGGTGCCGTTTCCCCTGTGCCCTTTGCTGATGCAGGTTTTATGCAAAAAGTGACCAATCTGATCATCGAGCCCACAATTGAAGGTCTTAAGGCAGAGAATATCACTTACGATGGTTTTATCTTCTTCGGGCTTATCAATGTAAATGGCAGCCCCTATGTGATAGAATATAACTGTCGCCTGGGCGACCCGGAAACGGAAGTGGTAATGCCCCGTCTCGAAAATGACCTTGTGATGCTTATTGTGAAAATGGGCCAGGGCAAGCTGGATGAAGTAGCTGCGCAGCACAGCCATAAAGCGGCCTGTACTGTAATGCTGGTGTCCGAAGGATATCCCGGTTCATACCCTAAAGGCAGGGTAATGAAAGGTTTTGAAAAAGTAAAAGACAGTATCTTATTCCATGCAGGCACTACGCAAAGCAACAATGAGGTTTTAACCAACGGTGGCCGTGTTATAGCCATTACTTCTTATGGCGACAATATTAAAGAGGCCCTCAGGCAGTCTTACGAAAATGCAGAACATATCGACTACGAAGGAAAATATTACAGGAAGGATATTGGTTACGAGTTTTAGGACGCGCGAGTTTTTGATTAAAATGATTGCCATGATTCGTTTGATTCATGGTAATCTCAGAAATCATGTAAATCAAGGTTTTGAAATTTCCTCGAACGCAGTTCCCAAATGCTCCGCTATATCGCCCGCTATCATTGCTTCCTGCGATCTTGCGTCTGCGGCATAGTCGCCCGCTAAACCGTGAAGGTACACACCCATTATCGCTGCAGCACCCGGTTCATACCCCTGTGCCAGCAGCCCTGTGATAATACCGGTTAGCACATCTCCGCTTCCTGCAGTTGCCAGCCCCGGGTTTCCGGTCAGGTTATACCAGCATTCACCTTCGGGTGTTACTATAGCTGTGTAGCAGTTCTTAAGTACTATATACAGGTTGTAGCGCATTGCCTGCATGCGCGCTACTTCCACCATTTGCATGCTGTTTACCGTCTTGCCGAATATACGCTCAAACTCCTTGGGATGGGGGGTAAGTATACTGCCGGCGGGTACTTTTGACAGCAGTTCGGGTTTCTTTCCTATTATATTGAGCGCATCGGCATCTATCACAATAGCCTTCTTGCATTCTTCTATGAACAGTTCAAAGGCCCTGATAGTTTCCCACTCGGTGCCTAGTCCCGGCCCTACTCCCATGGCATCTGCGGTATTCCAGCCTGTTATCTCGGTCAGGTATTTCCGTCCATTGGTAAGAAACATGGCTTCCGGTACCAGTGTTTGTATTATTTCGCAGCCTATTTCGGGCACCAATGCTTTCGTTTTCCCTGCCCCGGCTCTCGCTGCGGCCCTCGTGGCAAGGCATATAGCCCCCATCGATCCGTAACTGCCACCTACCAGTAGGGCCAAACCATAAGTGCCTTTATGCGAAAATTGCTTTCTCCGCTTGTACAGCGACTTTACATAAGCCTTATCAGTAGCCTGGTAATGCGTGTGGGTTGAATTGATGAATGTTTTATCCAGTCCTATATCTATTATATGCACGTTGCCGGCATATTTGCCCGTTTCCTCGTGCAGGAAGGCCCTTTTGTAAAACTGGAAACTTAGTGTATCGGTGGCTTCTATAATAGATGCATGCTCTTCCGGGATGTTGTCCGCAGGCATGCCGCTGGGTATGTCTATAGATATTTTCCTGTTCGGCAGTTGATTGATATGTTCTATGAAATGGGCCACCCAGTCCTGTACGGCACGGTTAAGGCCGGTTCCCAGTATCGCATCTATTACTATAATGTTCTCCGGTATGTCCGTTATGAACATGTCGGGCTGTAATATCTCTACACTCTCTTCATTTAATTTCTGCAGACGCTGCAGGTTTGTTTCGCAGTCCGCCGAAAGTTCGGGGTTGAACTGGAGCAGGAAGGCTTTAACGGCGCAGCCTTGCTGCTGCAGCATCCTCGTAATGGCCAGTCCGTCGCCGCCATTGTTGCCGGTGCCGCATAGCGCCACGTACAGGCTTTCCCTTCCATACTGGCTAATTATCCATTCCGCACACTTAGCCGCTGCCCGTTCCATCAGGTCAATTGACGCAATCGGGGTGGCATGTATGGTATATGCATCACATGCCCTTATTTGTGCTGCCGAGAATATTTTCACTATCGCAATATTAAACAAACTGTCAGATTATTGTAAACATAAACCGAATATATATGAATGGGCAATTTATTCTTTGCTGCTATGTTCTAATCCCTATCTTTGTTCGTTTATTAGGGGTGGCGGACCGGTGGGTGCTTAATTTTTTAAAATTTCACAAAAATCCAGTTTCTATATGCAGAAGCGTACCAGCCTGCTGATCGTTTTACTGTTACTTTCATTTTTCACAGGCCTTGCCCAGTCAAATACGGCCATTAAGGGCTTTGTTTATGAAAAAGCGAATGGCGAACCCATGCCTTCTACACTCGTCATCCTGAAAGGAACAAAGATCGGTGTTCAAACGGACGTTAACGGTTACTTCTCCATGCAGGTGCCTCCCGGGCCATATACGGTAATGACCGTACTGTTGGGCTTTGACACTACCATCGCTTCAGGCAATATCGAGGCCGGCCAGGTTGTCTCGCTTAAATTATTCCTTAGCCAGCGCTCCACAACTTTGAAAGATGTAGAAATATCTGCTGCAGCAAGAGAAAAAACTACCAAAGTAAATATAGGTACCACCACTGTTACTCCTCGTGAAATGAAGCTGCTGCCCAGTGCAGGAGGCGAACCCGACATAGCGCAGTACCTGCAGGTAATACCAGGTGTGGTATTCACCGGCGACCAGGGCGGCCAGTTATATATACGCGGCGGCTCTACCACGCAAACAGGTATCTTGCTCGATGGTGTTACTATTTATAATCCTTTCCACTCTATTGGTCTCTATTCAGTTTTCGAGACGGATGCCATACGGAATGTGGATGTTATTACAGGCGGTTTTGGTGCACAATATGGTAACCGCACTTCAGCTATTGTTGATGTGCATACCAAAGATGGTAATAAGAACAGGCTGGCAGGCAAGGCTTCCATATCGCCTATTATGGCTCGCGTGATGCTGGAAGGTCCTATCATGAAACCTAAAAAGGAAGGTGGTTCAGGTATATCCTTCCTTGTAGCTGCAAAGACCAGTTACCTGGATAAAACCTCAAAATCCATTTACAGCAACTTCGGCGAACCCTTCAAAAGCGGCCTGCCCTATAAATTCTCAGATCTGTACGGTAAAGTAACCTTCAGTGGCGACAACGGTAGCAAACTGAACGTCTTTGGTTTTGATTTTGACGACAAAGCATCTATCCTGAATCCTGCTACCCATGCGGACGAGGCAGATTATCATTGGAATGCAGCTGGCGGCGGTGCAACATTTGTAATTACGCCCGGCAATTCGCCCGCACTGATAGACGGTAAGTTCGCATACTCAAAATATAAAGTGGACTTTAATGTACTAAGCACTGGTACGCCCCGCAGCACGGACATCGATGGATTCGAGGGTGGTATCAATTTCTCCTACTTCCTGCCACATTATAGCTTGCTGAAATATGGTATTGAGGTGAGCGGTTACCATACTTCGCTCGATTATACGAACGAGTTTAACCAAAGCAAGTACATATTGAACCGCCAGAGCACTATCGCTTCCGTTTTTGTTGAATATCGCCGCAATTTTGGCGACAAGCTGATCTTTGATCCCAGTATTCGCGTACAGTATTATTCGTCTATTTCTAAGTTGTCGCCCGAACCAAGGCTTGGGCTTAAATACAACATAACAGAAAACGTACGTTTGAAGGCCGCAGCAGGCCTGTATTCACAGAATGTGCTTAGTACCAAGAGCGACAGGGATATTGTTAACTTCTTTTCTGGCTATCTCTTAAGCCCGGATGAGGCCATACGCAATACGGATGGCAAAGTGGTTGGTTCAAACCTCCAGACCGCGTACCATTTATTAGGTGGCATCGAGGTAGACGTGAACAGGGTTGAGCTTAACCTTGAACCATGGTATAAAAATTTCACCCAGGATATACAGGTCAGCCGCATCAAAGCACTGCCCAGCGATCCTAACTTTATAGCGGGTTACGGTAAGGCATACGGCCTTGATCTTTCTGCAAAATATAGCCATAACAGGATTTTCCTGTGGACAGTGTTCTCTTTACAGAAAGTGGAATATACTACGCTTATCCCCGACTCGCTGCCATACAACTTTTACAACAAGACAAATATCGAGGACCGCTATCACAAACAGAGCTATCCACCTCCATTCGACCGTCGATTTAACATGAACATACTTTTTGCCTATACTGCAGGCAAAAAGAACGATTGGGATCTTTCCGCCCGTTTTAACCTCGGCTCGCCATTCCCTTTCACACAAACACAGGCATTTTATGAAAATAATAACGCCAGTTCGGGGGGGATAGGTACAAAATACCAGGGCTCAAATGGACCATTCGGCATAATATATGATCAGCAGGTCGATGGCGGCCGCCTTTCATGGTACCATCGTCTGGATCTTTCTGTTATGAAACGTTTCAAGTTAGCCAAGTACTCAAATCTTGAAACTACATTTAGCGTTACCAATGTTTACGACAGGGACAATATTTTCTATGTAGATCGTACTACTAATGTAAAGGTTTACCAATTGCCTGTTTTTCCGAGTTTGAACCTTACCTGGAATTTTTAATTTGTGCAGCTTGAATGAATTTCAATAAAAGAAAGAAAATATACACAGGCCTCTTATGCTTCGCGGCTTTATTGCCGGGTTATAAGGCCTTAACACAAATACATACACCTAATCTACCCGCTAACAAATGGCTTGTACTTGCCGAAGAACAGTACCAGCAGGACCTGTATGCAAATTCGGCGCAATCGGCCAGGAAGTACCTTGACCAGCCGCATGGTGCAGCTTACAATTCCGAAACAGATGCGCGTAGCAAGGCTTACTACCTCTATTCAGCCTCTTTATTGAAGATAAATGTGCCCGGCTGTACCGATACCGCCATCCGGATCATCACCACTACCTCGAGCCCTTCATGGAAACAGCGGACAGCATATGCCCTGGCTCAATACTTTTTTCATCACAACCAGTTGGCCCGTGCCGTGCCATATTATGAGCTGGCCGGTATTGCCAACCTGAGCAATGATGAGATAGCAAAGGAGAAATTTGAATTGGCCTACTGTTATTTCAATCTCAAAAAGTTTGATAAAGCAGAACCGCTTTTTGCATCTATAAAAGAGCTGAAGGGCAAATACTATAATGCGGGCAATTACTACTACGGTTTGCTGGCCTATAACCAGAACAGCTACCAGGAAGCATTGCAAAGTTTTGAGCGCATTAAAGACGATCCGCAGTATAAAAGCATTGTCCCTTATTACATAGCGGAGATATACTACTTCACCGGTCAGCGCGAGAAGGCACTTGCCGAGGCTGTACGCCTCACCAACCAGAAGGATAAATTATATTACGATAATGAACTGCACCTGCTGGCAGCCCAATGCCTGTTTGAGGCAGGCAGGTTCGAGGATGCGCTCGCATATTTTGAATATTTCTACGAGCACAGCGATAAGGTAAGGAAGGAAGACCTGTATGAAATGGCTTATAGCTATTACAAGGTAAGCGAGTGGGAGAGCGCTATAGAAAAGTTCAAACCCCTGAGTAATGCGCACGATTCGTTAGGTCAAACAGCCATGTACCTGCTCGGTGACTGTTATCTGAAAGCAGGTGATAAAAAGAGTGCACGCAATGCCTTTGGCTTCTGTGCAGATATGGCCTATAATCCCGGCCAGCAGGAGGCAGCCCTCATACTTAATGCAAAGCTTTCTTACGAGATGGGTTATAACGACGAGGCGCAAGGCCGGCTTAATACACTGCTTACAGATTATCCCGGATCTTCTTTTCATGATGAGGCCAAAACCCTCATGTCCGACCTGCTGCTGAAGAGCAGCAATTATACCGAGGCCTTCAAGGCCTTGCTGGATGTGAGTAGTAAAGCAGGCAATTACTGGCAGATATACCAGAAGGTGGCCTACGGATATGCTATGCAGCAATTGCTTGCAGGTAATGCTAATGAAGCAGATAGTTTGTTCACACTTTCTTTGTCACATTCAAAGGATGCCACTTACGAAGCTGCTGCCTGGTTCTGGAAGGGTGAAATAGCATATAAAGGCCAGCGCTATAAAGATGCAGTTAAAGATGAGCAGAAATACCTCGATATTGCAGGCAATTTCCTTGGCGAGTCGAGAGTGAAATATCTAAGCCCATCCGCTACCTTTCAACACGCGTACCTTAACATGGGCTACGCCGCTATGCAGGACAACGAGTATGCCGCAGCACAGCTTTACTTCAGTAAGGCGCAGCAGGGCTCAGGCTTAGACTCCGCTTCTCTGCTTGCAGCTACCCTGCGCGAGGCTGACGCGGTATTCATGCAAAAAGATTATCCACGCGCCACTGCACTATACGATAGGGTTATTGCCGCACATGGCGCTGATCTTGACTATGCCATCTTCCAAAAAGCAATATTGCTTGGCCTGCAGGGCAAGCCAAATGATAAGGCGACTTTACTGCAATCACTGTTCACTAAAGTGCCACCGTCCAAGTATGCGAATGGCGCACGGTATGAACTGGCGCTTGTGTATATAGAAGAAGATAAATACCAGCCGGCGATCAATACCCTGCTGCCGCTTACACAATCGCTCGAGCACGACCTTGCTTCCAAAGCATGGATGAAAATAGGTTTTGCTTACCAGGAGTCTAATAACAGCAGCAAGGCAATTGAAGCATACAAGCACGTAGTTACCGAGTACCCGCATTCTGACGAAAGGCCCGCTGCACTTGATGCCTTAAAGAGTCTATACATAGAAAGCAATCAACCCGGTGCTTATGCACAACTCCTTAAGGAGAACGATCTGCCATCGGCCGATAAGACTGTGCTTGATTCAACATACTACGCTTCAGCTGAAGCCTTGGTGTCTTCTGCAAAATGGGACAAGGCAAAACCTGCCCTTGATGAGTACCTGGGTCAATTCCCTAACGGTGCATTTACTACCAAAGCATATTACTACCGTGGCGAAAGCAATTTTCAGCTGCGCAACAATAAAGCTGCACTCGCCGATTTCGAAGCCGTACTGGCCCGCCCCTGGAGCGACTTCTCCGAGAACAGTGCACGCCGTGCAGCAGCTATAGCTTACCAGGATAACGACTTCAGTAAGGCGCTCGGTTATTACCAGTCACTACGTAGCATGGCAATGGGCAAGGAGAACATACAACTTGCATATAACGGCCTGATGAAGAGTAGCTTCAGCCTTGGCAAGTTCGACGAGGCGGCTTTGTATGCCGATACATTACTTGCCCTGCCTGAGGTAGATGAGAACACCCTTGGTGAGGCTTCTTTCTACAAAGCAAAGTCATTACAGCATTTCAATAAACCGGACGACGCGCTAAATATTTATAAACAACTGGCTAATGCAAAGAACGGAGCAGTGGCTGCTGAAGCGCGTTACCACATAGCGGAAATATACCTGCAGCAGAACAGGCTGAAGGATGCAGAAGAAGCCGCTAACGTTGCGATACGCAAATCGGCAGGTTATGACTATTGGGTGGTGAGCTCTTACATACTCATCTCCGATATCTTTAAACAGCAAAAAGATTATTTCAATGCCAAAGCCACACTGCAAAGCGTGGTGAAGAATACTAAGATCGCCGACCTGAAACAGGAAGCGGCGAAAAAGCTGGAGCAGATAAAAGCGCTCGAAAAGAAACAAAGCAAATTGTCAGAAGATTAATAAATAAAAGGAATGAGGTTAAGGCTTGTTTACATATTGATATTGCTCGCGCTCGCAGACATTGCAGGTGCCCAAAATCCTGTGTCGAAAGATACGGTGATCAAGAGCTCTACCATAGAGATAATACAGTCATACAAGCCAGAAGTAAAGCAAGTGCCCAAGCCCGAAATGCTGCCGGGCCTGCCACCTGTTGATACCTCGCATCCGTCTTTTAAATACGAGGTGCCGCAGCAAACATTGAATTATACCTACAGCGCCCAACCCCTTCGTCCACTGGCACTTGCTAAAGACACTGCCAAACAACCCTTTGCCGACTATCTGAAATTGGGCGCAGGCAACATTTCCACTTTCTATCTCGACGCCGGAATAGGTATGCTGCACGGCAAAAATTATGAGTCAGCCATTCACCTGCATCATTTGTCGCAAAAAGGCAGCCTCGCGGCACAACAAACCTCCCTTAGCGGCCTTGAGGCCGATGGTGCTATGCATGCAAATCATAAGGCATGGCATGCGGGCATATCTGTGCTGCGCAACCGCTTTGGCCTCTATGGCTACGACCACGATTCCTTCAGCTTCGCAAATGCTGATTCCTTGAAACAGGTATTCACCGGCTTCCGCCTGAACCTTGATATGCACAACGAAGGCAGCACCGACGACAAATTCAGCTACAAGCCTGCTGTTAGTGCTTCTTACTACGGTGATAAATTTACTGCTTCCGAAACCACCTTTGGCTTCAATCTGCCGGCTGCTTACAATATCAACGACAACCTGCAGGTATCGCTTGCAGTATCCGGCGATTTCACCCAGTTTAAGGTTGGCAATGTCTATGCCTTCCCTAATAATATTTTCCGCGTTACACCGGGCTTGCAGTATACCAACCAGTATTTCAAGGCGCACGCATACCTCTCGCCAACATTTGGGGAGAACACTTATTTCCTGCCCGATATCGGAATTAGTTTCATGGTACCCAAAACCCAACTTGCCATTAAAGCCGGCTGGGTGGGCAATGTTACCCGCAATACTTTTGAACAACTGAGCACCGAGAATCCCTACATGTTCAACCTATACAGCTGGCACCAGTCGCACACTAATGAAGTGTATGCGGGCATACAAAGCAACATAGGTAATCACTTGTTCTTTACAGGTAAGCTTAGCTGGTGGCAGTACGATAATCTGCCCCTCTTCCTCAACGATTCCGCCGACATGAAGCAGTTCTATATCGTGTATGATAAGGTGAACGCTACCTCTTTGCAGGCATCTATACGCTATGTAATGTCCAATACGTTTTCTGTTGGCTTAAGCACCTCATGGTATAAGTACTATAACGGCAGCACCGCACAGGTATGGCATGTGCCGACCAATAACTTCAAAGCCGATTTTTCGCTGCGCCCCATACCGGCCCTCACTATTGGCGCATACATTTCTACGCTCAATAATATCCACGCCATCGATAAGTTTAAAAATGACGTGCAGCTGGATGATGTTATAGATATCGGCGCTAATGCTGAATACCTCTTTATACAAAGGCTTTCTGCATTTGTACAGATCAATAATATACTGGGCAATGATTACCAGCGCTGGCTGGGATACCCATCATACGGAATTAACATATACGGTGGATTACGTGTGAAATTTTAGCTCAGGCCTCCTTTTTGAAAACTTTAAATTGTTATCTTACACCGGGATTTAACCAATGGATGTAGCAAAATACATAGGGCTTTTTTTACTGAAGAACCAGGCATGTTATATACACGGCCTGGGCAATCTTGAGCTCAAAAAGAAACCTGCCACCTTCAACGGCGAAACATTGCAGGCGGGCACCTTCGAGGTGTTCCTTACAGCATCCGGGTCTATTGATGACAACCTGGCCAATTTCATTGCTACCAACGAGCTCATCAGTATCTCCAAAGCATCCAACGAGCTGCGTGAGTACAGCACACAAGCTAAGCTCGACTTGGCCGCAGGTAAAGACGTGGTGATACCCGCTATCGGCAAGTTCACCGAGGCTGATGGCAAGCTGCGATTCATTACCGACCCGCACCTGCAGTACGCACCGCCGCCCATACCTGCACTGCGTTCATCGCGCAGGATAGAGGAGGAGCAGGCCATACCAGCTACTTCGGCTCATAACACGCCGCGCCAGCGCGAAAAGGAAAAGGAATATAGTGCTGCACCGCAGTACAATAATGGCCCCAAACCGGCACCGGGCTTCCTTAGCCAGCTCAACTGGGGCAGGATAGGCCTGGCAGCTTTTTTACTGCTGATAATCGCTGTGGGTGGCATATATACCCTGCGGTACATGAGGAACCGCAACAGCAATACAAACAGTACTACGGAACAAACTATGGTACCCCTTGCCAAAGACACCATGGCCCCTATACCGACAGCAGATACTACTGCGAAGATAGATTCAACCTCTACTGATTCCACCGGCACTATTGTTGTGCAGGGCAATATGCTGCACTTCAAGGTGATCATAGACAACTTCCCTAACCGCAAGAAGGCCGAGAAGAAAGCCAGGCTAATGGTGAGCTACGGCCACGTTGCCGAGGTGATAGCGGAAGATTCCACCAGTTTCGATGTGGTAATGCCTGTAGTAGCGCCTGCCTCGGACACTGCGCGCATTATGGATTCTATGCGCAGGTACTACAATCCCGCGGGAGTATATATCTATTAAAACTAACTTTTTACTGCATTAAAGCCTCGGTGGCAGGGTTTTACTAATGCTTAGCTAATACGATATAAACGTATTGTTAAGCCATGCGAAATATTTCATCGAACCGGTATTCTGTTGAATCTTTACGTCAGCAACACAATACCATGAATTTACAAGAAGCACAGCGCATCACCGGCAAGCTCGCTGCATACAAAGGCCAGGTAATGCAACCCTTTAATGCTCCCGTTAACGATTTTCTCATTCTGCCCGCGGAGCAAACGGACTTTACCCGGATGCTGAAAGAGATGACCGACAACAACAAGAATTTTACGACCGCAATAGCACCATACCAGCACAACGTAACCGTGCTCGTTTGCTCCGATTCTTTATCGGGTATGGACAAGCTGAACCACTGCGCTATTGAGTATTTCCTGAAGGTAAATAACATTGAAATTTAGGATCACGCCCCCTCTCCCTCGGAGAGGGTCGGGGAGAGGTCTCTCTACTTCCCTTCCATCTCCAGCAGTCGCTCAAGCACAGCGTGGGTGGCAGGGCATACTGTGGCATTCTTCAGTGTCAGGGCGACCCTTTTCAGCAGTACATCCTCGTCAGTATAGGGATAGCGGCGGCAGTCACTGGGACGGTCTTCGTATATATTGCAGGTATTGTCCTCAGCCAGGAAGGGGCAGGGCGATTGCTTCGTTACGTAGTCGCCTTCATTGTCCAGCCTGAGGTATTTGTCCACCAGCTCACCCTCTTTCATACGCAGCACCTTGGCTATGCGTTTTATGTCGGGGTTCTTAAAGCGGGGGGAGTAGTTCTTGCAACAGTTGGCACATTGCAGGCAGTCTATCTTGCTAAAGGCTTCTTCATGCAGGTCCGGCAGGGCTTTAAGCATTTTGTTCTTATCCCCGCGTTCCAGCATGTACTTATAAGCCTTCTGGTGTTCCTTCGCATCCTTTTCCCACTGTTCCATTGCTAGTATAAAGTCTTGAGTAGAAAGTATAAAGCTGTCGCCTCATCGCAATCATTTGCACCCGTCCGAACGGTCCTTCAGCCGGGCGGGCATTAAATGGTCATCTTATCCATTATCCTTTCCAGGTCTTCATCATTGTAGAACTCTATGGTAATGGTGCCCTTGCCGTTCTTCTTGCGGTCCAGCTTCACGCGGGTGCTGAAGTGCGAGGCCATGTTATCTTCTATGCGTTTGTATGCGGGTGGCAGTTTCAGCTCGCCCTGTGCAGCTTTTTGTGTATTGGGTTTGTGCTGGCCCTGCATGTTCTTCACCAGTTGCTCCACCTGCCTTACGGAGAGGCCCTTGGTAATGGTTTCGCGGTATACATACAGTTGCTCGTCCACCTGCTCCAGGCCCAGTATAGCGCGGGCGTGGCCCATGCTCAGCTTGCCATCGCGCACAGCTTTTTGAATGTCCGGCGGCAATTTAAGTAAACGTAAATAGTTGGCTACCGTGCTGCGCTCCTTGTTCATGCGCTCCGACACTTGTTCCTGCGTCATATCGCACTCGTCCATCAGGCGCTTGTAGCTGAAGGATATTTCCATAGCGTTCAGGTCCTCGCGCTGCAGGTTTTCCAGCAGGGCCATTTCCAGCATCTGCTGGTCATCGGCCGTGCGCACATAGGCAGGTATGTCCTTCAACCCCGCCATCTTCGATGCGCGCCAGCGGCGCTCACCACTTATCAGCTGGAAGGTATTGTTGTTCGCCTTTACTACCGTTACCGGTTGTATGATGTCGTGCTGCTTTATGCTTTCGCTTAGTTCCTTCAGCGCCTGCTCGTCAAAGTCGCGGCGGGGCTGCTTGGGGTTCACTACTATTTGCTCCAGTGGTATGCGGGTAACAGTGCCCGCGTTTGGTCCCTGTACTGCGGGCACGCCGCCCCCTTCACCGGGAACTTTCAGTTCTTCGTCTATCGTATTCAGCAGGGCACGAATGCCTTTACCCAATGCCTGTTTCTTATTGTTATTGGTCTGCGACATGTTGTCCTGGTTCAAATATCTTGTCCTCTGTTTTTATCTTGGTCATGTTATTTTTCTGCAACACTTCTTTGGCCAGGTTCAGGTAGTTGGTAGCGCCTGTGCTTTCTGCATCATACAGTATAGCGGGTTTGCCAAAGCTTGGCGCCTCTCCCAGGCGCGTATTGCGGTGCACTATGGTATTGAACACTAGGTCGCCAAAGTGGTTCTTAATTTCTTCCACCACCTGGTTGCTCAGGCGCAGACGTCCGTCATACATGGTCATCAGTATGCCTTCTATCTGCAGCTCGGTGTTTATTCTTGTCTGTACTATTTTTATCGTGTTCAGCAGTTTGCCAAGGCCTTCCAGCGCGAAGTACTCGCACTGTACGGGTATGATCACGCTGTCGGCGGCGGTAAGGCCGTTGATGGTGATGAGGCCCAGCGATGGCGAGCAATCTATGATGATGAAATCATACTGCTTGCGCTGCTCTTCAAGCGCCTTGCGCATTACATGCTCCCTGTTGGGGTGGTGTATCAGCTCTATCTCGGCACCCACAAGGTCCAGGTGGCTGGGCAGCAGGAACAGGTTGGGCGTTTCCGTCTCCATGATCACCTGGCTGGCAGGTATATCATTCACCATGCAGTCGTACAGGCTTAGCTGCACATTCTTCAGGTCGAAGCCGTTGCCTGTAGTGCTATTGGCCTGCGGATCGGCATCCACCAGCAGGGTCTTATATTCCAGCACCGCCAGGCTGGCAGCCAGGTTTATAGCAGTAGTGGTCTTACCCACACCGCCCTTTTGGTTCGCAATTGCTATTACTTTACCCATATACACCATATCCGCCACGGCGGAATCTCAAATTTTACAATAAATTAAATTAAATACCGAATGAACCCCGGAGGGGCTTATCAGGCTGTAATTTACTCATTTAAGTCCTATCCACATAATTCCATTTACCCACATTTTCAGCAATATGCCACTGTTCACTGTTACCTGTTCACTGTTATCTTCATCTCCACCGTTTCCCCTATCGCCGGCAGCAATAGCTCCACGCCCGCGCCTTTGAAAGCCTTTTTAGCATTCTCATGGTCTATCACTATATAGCCGAAGGTGTCATAATGCACCCCTATCACCCTGGTAGCCTGCACGAAGTCCGCAGCCATAACAGCATCGGCTACGTTCATGGTGAAGTTGCCGCCTATGGGCATGATGGCAAAGTCCAGCTTGCCGTAGCGTGGTATTAGCTGCATATCCAGCATCAGGCAGGTATCGCCTGTGTAGTAGAAGTTGCCCTCGGGGCTTTGTATCATAAAGCCACCTGGATTGCCCCCGTAAGTTCCGTCCGGCATTACACTGCTGTGCCATGCGGGTGTGAAGCGTACCTCGCCAAACTCAAAGTTGAAGGGCCCGAAGTTCATAGGGTGGGTCTTATCCACTCCCTGCGCATTCAGCCAGTTCACTATCTCGTAGGCGCATATTACGGTAGCGCCCGTGTTTTTGGCTATGGCTACCAAGTCGCCGGTATGGTCGCCATGGCCATGGCTCACCAGTATATAATCGGCCTCTATGGTCTTGATGTCAATAATGTCCTTAGCCAGGGGATTGCCCGTTATGAAGGGATCGAAGAGCAATTTCTTGCCCGATACCTCAACTGCAAAACATGAATGGCCGTAAAAAGTGAATTTCATGATCTTCGAATGTGATAATGCCCGCCCGGCTGAATGGCCGTTCGGACGGGTGAAAATATGATAATGTGCAAATTTAGAAGAGGATGTATGATATTTTATAGTTATTTCCTGTTTACGGTGAGAAAGAGTTATTTCCCTTTTTCTTGTGCAATTTCCGCTGAAAGGATTGCTGGTATTGCCACATGCGTTAAAATGGTTATTTCTCGTTATTTCCCTTTTTTACCCAATGGTTTCCTGTTAGGAAATAACCGGGTACTGTTTTCAAAGAACTAATAAGCCCGCCAAACCTAAATTTTAGGGCTCTATGCAAGATACGAAATGGGAGAGGGCTGTTCCAAAAGAAGATATCCACATTTTTATTTCAATATAGTTTTATAGGAATCATCAATATGTTTTTGCTCATATTCTTGTTTAAGTTCAATAACGTGCTTCTCAATCATCTCATCGGTTATGCCTGCCTTATGAAAATATATCTTTGAATATTGTAACAACTTCGAATCAATTAGCTTGGCTTGAGTTTTAAAATCAATCATATTCTTAATAATTCTCTTTTTGCCTGAATCAGAATTGAAAAGTTCCAAGTTGAATCTAAAGTAGTCATGCGTTATATAATTTCTAAATTTTAAAATGTTTTGTAGCTCTTTAATGTTCGGTTAATGGCAAGTTTGGAAATATACATATTTCATTTTTTGTTTAACAAACATAAGGCTTCTGATTTGTATTTGTACAGGTGTTTTAACGGTCCGATAGTGAACTGAACGGGAGTTTTCTTCCGTAACGAATAGACCAGCTCGTCCGCTAAGGACGAACATTTCTAACGCTAGGCGTAAACGTTGTCTACGTTGCTTCGGTTTTTTAATCTCCGAAAATTATTGCAAAACGCTATCTTACTGTCGATATAAATATTGCCTTAAATGTTACCTGTAAAAGAACTTGTTGATGGCCTGACAATACTTAGGCCATTTTTCGATAGCTATGACTTCCAATTTTCGGGATATGAAAATGGCAAAGGCTCGGGAGGTGGTTTTACTATCGCTACATATAAGAATGGCAAGAAAGGCTTGAACATCGGCTACAGGTATTCAATCGGACTAGTTGCATACTCGTATTGCGATCTTAAAGTGAGTCATGAGTTTTACATTGATCTTCTCGGATTTGCCAGTCAAAAACAATTTCCTGATTTTCAGTCGGACGACAAATTACTTGCCTTTCATCACCTGCTGCACGATTTCAATTTTCTAATTGATGATTTCTTTAATGGCGATTGCACTTCTCTTATACATGCTGCGCAGGCGGAACAAAAACTTGAAAATGAAGTCCAATCCTTAGGGCAGGCGGCCCAGGCTGACAGGTTCGCACTGATGGAGGTAGAAAGAGCCAGGCAAGAGTTTAAAAGAGGCAATTATGCATCTTGTTTAGAGCTATATCAGAATGTCAAGCGCAAAGAAATATTTACTGATTTTGATAAGAAGTTAATTGAATATTGTGAAAACCGGGAATGATGCTCAAAATGTGGATATCTTCATTTGGCACCCCCTCCCTCCATTTCGTATCTTGCATAATTCCTAACCGCTTTCTCCGCCATAGTAGGGGCTGCGGTTTGGGCGCAGCTAAGGTGGGCGATAAACTGTTGAGCATCTCGTTAAGCTGAATGTAGTTCTTTGAAAAATAGTAAAGCGGAATCCCGATTTCTCGTCGGGATGAAGTGAAACCAAACCGGACATTTATGCCCGGCCTCGGTAAGCAATCGGGCATAAAATGTCCGAATCGGGCCTGTCCGGCTGTATAGTCGGGCATGAATCGGACATGGGTATCAAAATATAATATGATAATCCCACAGCGGTTTTCCGAGGACTTAGTCCCTAAAAAATGTCCGATTTTTATTTTTCGGGCATATCGGGCATTTGGTACGGTTAGCTCCCCTGGAGCAATGCGATATTTGGGTTTGCATATTGCTACAAAGCGGTTACTCCTCTGGGGTATTGTATGGTAAGAGCATAGTCAATGCATAGTCAATCAATGGTCACCAAGCGGGCAACCGGGTAATCCGTAAATCCGTTTAATCATGGTTCAGACATAGTCGATGCATGGCCATTGCGCAGTCCCGAACATCCATTGGTCCGATTCAGCTATTTCCGCAAACCGGAAATAACCGGAAATTATTCGAAAATATAATATGGCAATCCAGTCAAGCCTTTCAGCGAAATTGCTAAATCCAAACCGGAAATTATAAATGTACCGGAAATCGGAAATTACGCAATACGTATTACCTAAATTAGTAGTAGCCTCCCTAAATATTTTATCTTTATCCATAAACATTCCCATGCATAAAATGATATTCCCCGCTGTCTTGGTCTTGTCCTTATTTATTGGCAATTGCGCTTATGCACTTAAGCCGGTTAAGGAATATAGTGTTGTGCCCGATACGCTGCATGTGCCTTATGAGAAAAACGAAATAGTAACCGCAGATAATGTACACCTGAAGTCCTGGACTTTTTTGCCACATGGGCAGGATAAGAAAGTTACACTGGTGATGGCGTATGCGGATGCGGGCAATATGTCGTGGTGGGTGGAGCGTGCGCGTTCTTTTTCAGGCAAGGGCTATACCGTTCTGCTCTTTGATTACAGGGGTTTTGGTGAAAGCAGTGCATTCGCGATCGATCAAAAGATGCTGTACTATGATGAATTTGCCAGGGACCTTGAAGCTGCTGTAAAATTTGCCCGCGGCAAATATGCTAAGAACAAAACCGGTGTGCTATGCTATTCGATGGGGACCATCATTGCTACGCTAGCCGCGGAAAAAGCCGATCCTGATTTTATAATTGGCGAAGGGTATGTGACCGACCCGGTAATGATACAGGCGAACAGTGCAAAAAAGGGTAAGCATGTGCTGCTGCCTGCAGATGCGGCGGGATATAAAGCAAAGCTGGAAAAGATCAACACGAGGATGTTGATATTTTCGGGGAAAGCAGATATGATAACGACCGATGCGGCGGTGATGGAACTAAAGAAAATGAAACCGGCTATCAATGTAGTCGGTTTCAATGGCGACCACCTGCAGGGCTTTGACGTAATGTCAAAAACCAGCCATGGTTCTGAATACCTGAAAGCGGTAGATCAGTTCCTGAAATAGCAGGGGATTTACTCACCTGAAGATTCTGCTCCGCCATCGCTGCCGTCGCCGAAATCGTAAGCCGTGTCCCTGCCTTTTGGTACTTCCTGTCCCGGTGGTACCACTTCAATATCATCGAGCACGGACTGAACACCTTTAACGCTTTTGGCAATAGAGATAGCGTCTACCTTTTCGGCGAAGTGGCGTACATAACCACTCAGCGTTACGTAACCTGCCTTTGAAGCTACGACCCGTAAATGTGAGGCATCCAGTTTAGGATAGCCCTCCAGCTTCTTGGTTACTTCCTGTGTTAATTGTGGATCGTTATTCATTTTATTTCTTTGTGGGTGAACAATTAGTTTTTCTATAATAAAACAAGCCCGGTAGGTATGGCCCTGATAAAGGTCGTAAAATAAATTTAATATTTTCAGGGCATTTTGCTAAATTCTAATTCTTCGCTAAGCTGAAGATAATAGCTGCCGTCTTTCATTTTGGTGGTGTACTTATACTTGCGGCTGAGCTTGCACTGCACCCTCTCTTTTTGAAAGGTAAGGAGGCTTATCCGCGGGCCGAGGGGGTCGTAATTACCACTGCCAAAGTCGGTGTAGTTCCAGCCGCTGCGCTCCAGTGCAGGCCTGAAATAGCTTTTGTCATTGACAAGGGCAGGTAAGCTGAAGACCTGCTTCTTAAGGATGATGGTATATACGGTGCCATATTGCCAGCCTTGCTTTTTGATCATAGCGGCGGCCTGGTCCTTGCTTATAATCTTGTTTTGAGCTAATGCAGCAAGGGGTAATGATAAGACCAGTATGAATAGAGAACGTAGCATAGAGACAGTTAAGTTACAAATAATAACATTTATACCGCATTGCTGCCACATTTTTACATGGCTTATCTTTGCGCTTTCCAAAACAAGGTAGCCCGGGTATGATAATGCAGCGATTGTTGATATATTTCTTTTTATTGTTCCTGCCCTTATACAGCCTGGCCGATGGTAATGGTACCCTTGGCAACTCGTATAATTTTACCGACTGCGGGGTGAACTACATCGCGGTATCGCATGTGCTGGGTAAGCGCTTTAACCCGGCGGGACTGGACCAGCCGGCGGCCTTTGTGATAAACGGCCTGCCGCCATGTGCCAAAATAGAGAAGGCCTTCCTGTATGCGGATGCATCGGGCAACGGAGATCCGCAGACGGTGGTGGTGACCGGACCACAGCTGGCGCCATCGTTTCCCATGACCATAATAGGCACCGGGCCTGATAAATGCTGGGGCTACAGTAAGACTGTATCGTACCGGGCAGATATAACGCCCGTTGTAACCGGGAATGGTACTTACACGATAAACGGCTTTTCGACCGACAACCTTACGGATATAGACGGGGCAACGATACTGGTAATATACAGCGACCCGAGTGCTGCGTGGCGAGGTACTATACTACTGGATGACGGTGCTAAGGAAGGGCAGGGATCGCTGGCGTACACCATGCACTACCTGGTGCTCTGCAATACTGTGACCAATGTAAAGGCCTTTATGGCCGTGGGCGATGCCGACCAGGGCGAGGCGGGTATAGTGAACGGGGAGACCGTGAACAGCCCCGACAGGTACTGGAATTTTTACGAGGCTAATACCAGTTTAGGACAGACCCAAACAAACTCCTTGTTCAATATCAACTCGGCAAATGATTGTTACAATATAGTGTTGACGGGCCTGTATTACCGCTCCACCTGTGGTGCGCCTTGTAATGCCATAGAGCCTTTGCAGGTATCGGCCACGGGCAGTTCATCGCGCTGTGATAGCTGTAATGGCACTGCACATGCGACCGCGACGGGTGGCAGCGGTCCATATATTTATTCATGGGCGCCAACAGGTGGCAATGCGGCTGATGCTACAAACCTTTGTCCCGGTACCTACACTGTTACAGTACAGTCCGACTGCGGCAGTGTGAGTAAAGAGGTAACGATAAGCAACATATCAACAGGCTTTACACTGGGCGACGATATAAATGCCTGCCTGGATAGTACGGTTAGACTGAAACCCAGTGACACAAGTGGCGGCATCTATTTCTGGAACACCGGTTCCACAGAATGCTGCATAAATGTAAATGTGCCGGGTACTTACTGGCTGCGCGAGGGAGTAGGTTGTACCGCATCGAGCGATACAATAAAGGTGACGATGCACGATTGTGATACGAGGCAATGTATTTATTTCCCCAATGCATTTACGCCTAATAACGACGGGATCAATGACCTTTTCGGCCCGGTGATGGGCTGCAGGGTAGCTCCTGATGTTTACCACTTGAGAATATATGACCGCTGGGAGCGGATGATATTTGAGTCGCATGATGTTAACTACAGGTGGGATGGTACATATAAAGGCACACCACAGGACATAGGTGTTTACTTCTACCAGCTGCAATACAGCGACCAGGGCAAGCAGCTGAAAGGAAACTTTACACTAGTGAAATAAAAAAACAGCCCCGTTTCCGGGGCTGCGATCTTTGGGTTAGCAATTTGTTGGGGTGTTTATCCTTATGTACCTATGTGCAATATTAGTCTGCGGTAGCGGATACTTAGTGTACCGGTTAGTGTAACATCGTTTTGGGTAAGTGTGTTGCTGTTTAGCGTTAATGAGGGATGGCTGAAGGACCGAAATGTGGATATCTCGATTTGCAGCTGCTATCTGCAGGCAGTAACTTGTGGCGGTATATAACAGATACAGATGCATACAGTAAATCTTGCCATACAGGTACTGCCCCTGAACGTGGAGCAGGCAGAAGCAATAAGAATAATAGACATAGCCATAGCGCGTATCCAACAATCGGGTTTGAAATATGTGGTATGTCCTTTTGAAACGGTGATAGAAGGAAAGTACCCTGATGTAATGAAGCTACTGGACGACATACAGGATGACTGCTACATGGCAGGTGCTGAAACTATGATCATAAACATGAAACTGCATAGGAGTGCGGTGAAGGACCTGGCTATTGATGATAAGATTGGAAAGTATGATTGATAGGTTGATAGGTTGATAAAAAGGGCCAAGAAGCTAGTGAATTCAAACATAACATTCAAGAAAATGGAACGTTCGCAATTAGTAAAGGAGATATTTAAAAAGAAGTCGGTACTGTGTGTGGGGCTGGATACGGACATGGAGAAGATACCGAAGCAGCTGCTTGCAGGTGAAGACCCGGCATTTGCTTTTAACAAAGCCATCATTGATGCCACCAAAGAGTATACGGTAGCCTATAAAATAAATACAGCCTTTTATGAAGCGCAGGGTATCAAAGGCTGGATAAGCCTGCAAAAAACACTGGAGTATATACCTAAAGATATTTTTACAATCGCTGATGCAAAGCGTGGCGATATAGGTAATACCGCAGACCAGTATGCGAAAACATTTTTTCATACTTATCCTTTTGATAGCGTGACTGTGGCTCCTTATATGGGTAGTGACAGCGTGAAGCCTTTTTTGCAACACGAGGGCAAGTGGGCAATAGTGCTGGGACTAACATCGAATGCGGGCAGTGCGGATTTTCAGTTGCAGCAATGCGGTGATGAGCTGCTGTATGAAAAAGTGTTGCGGACGGTAGCGGGATGGGGTAGTGCGGAGAACCTAATGTTCGTGATAGGTGCTACACGGAAAGAACAGTTGCAACATGTAAGGCAGATGCTTCCCGATCATTTTTTCCTGATACCGGGTGTGGGAGCGCAGGGCGGTGATGTGCCGACGGTTTGTGAGCACACATTGATTAAGGACGGGGGTATATTGATAAATGTAAGCCGCGGGGTGATATATGTGAGTGGTGGCGAAGACTTTGCAGGGAAAGCGCATGAAGCGGCTAAAGAGTATCAAAAGGAAATGAGTGTATTTTTATAATTTGCTAATGTGCAAATACGAAAATGTGCAAATTAAATATCGAAATAGTTGTGGTTATCGACAAGAGCATTATACTACCCAGTCAATACTAAAAAGATGAACGAGGCGCTGTTGCAGTTCATATGGCAATACAGCTTGTACAAACCGGCGGGCTTAGTTACTACTGATGGCGAGCCTGTGATAGTAGTGCACCCCGGCAGGCTGAACAGGAATTCGGGGCCGGATTTTACAGAGGCGAAGATCAAAGTTGGCGATACATTATTGGTTGGGCATGTAGAGCTACATCTCAATAGCAGTGACTGGCTGAAGCATGGCCACCAGGACGATGCAGCCTACCACAACATCATCCTGCATGTAGTTTATAAAGACGATATAGGCAAGGTGGCGGACAACGTGCCTGTGCTGGAATTGACAAAATGTATTCCGCAACATATACCTGCGCAGTATTCGGCACTCGTGAATAACCTTGAGTCTATTCCCTGCGGAAATCAATTGCCCTCGATAAAAGATATCACTAAAGAGAGTTGGCTAAGCAGGCTGCTGGCGGAACGCTGGGAGCAAAAACTGGGGGAATGGGATGAACTGCTGCAACAAAGTGCGGGTGACTGGCGAAACCTGCTATACTGGCGAATGGCTGCAAACTTTGGTTTTAAGGTAAATGCTACGCCCTTCCTGATGTTGGCACGCTCGCTGCCTTTGAATGTTTTAGGACGGCACCATGAAAACCTGCTGCAGATAGAGGCATTGCTTTTCGGACAGGCGGGGATGCTGAATGGGGATTTTAAAGAGGAGTACCCGAATGAATTGAAGAAGGAATACCGGTACCTGAAACAGAAATATAAGCTGGAGCCCATAGCGGTGCATCTCTGGAAATTTATGAGGATGCGGCCTGCAAATTTCCCGACCGTGCGGATAGCACAGTTTGCAGCACTGGTGCACAAATCGCTGCATTTATTCTCGCAGATCATTGAGACAAATTCGGAACGAGAAGTGAGCCCGCTGCTGGAAGTAAAAGCGGGCAAATATTGGGATACACATTTCCGTTTTGATGAGCTTCAGGAACTGCCATCAGAAAAGCATTTGGGTGCGGAGTCGGTGCGAAACATTATTATCAATACAATCGCTCCTATACAGTTCCTGTATGCCTCGAGGCAGGGCGTGGATGGCCTGCAGGAGAAAGCCCTGCAACTGCTGGACACTGTCCCGGCTGAAAATAATAATATCCTGAGGCTTTGGAACGATACAGGATGGAACGCAGTAAATGCTTCGCAATCGCAGGCGATGCTGCAACTGTATAATAACTACTGTATCAATAAGCGCTGCCTTGAATGTAGCATCGGCCTAAGCATCCTAAAATCAATCCCAGGAAATTGATATCGTTTGTTTAAGATCCGGGTGCAGGCTGATAGCTACCGGGCAGGTATGGGCAATGCGTTCCAATATTACTTTCTCTTTATCGCTGTAGCTGTTGTTTTTGGGGAACTGAATAGCAATTTTTACTTCGGCCACCCTGCGTGGGTCTGATGCCATTATTTTCTCTACCTCGCACTCGGTACCGTCTATATTGATGCCGTGTGTATCGCCGGCAATACCCATAGTGGTGAGGATGCAGGTGGCCAGGGAGGTGGCCAGCAGATCGGTAGGGGAAAAGCGCTCTCCTTTCCCTTTATTGTCCACAGGGGCATCGGTTTCGATGAGCGATCCGGAGCGTAAATGGGTAGCTACGGTCCTTAAATCGCCCTGGTAAATCACTTTTGCGGTCATATAAAGAATATTTTACGTTAAATTTACAATGTTTTATAATGAAATATTTGTAACTTACTGCATAGAATATATTCGCACGGTTTTTGTGCTAATCGTAACAAGTACGAATTGAGTATGAAAGGAATCATAAAAAGTCTATCAGCCATATTGTTGTGCAGTGTGCCTGTGATGGGTTTTGCGCAAAATAGCGCTGCCGTTGCAGATTCTTCAAAAGCGCCGGTAGTACATGCGAAAGCACCAATAAAGCCGAAGATAAAAAAAGCAAAGATAATAGACAGGGAATTCAGTATGGGCCTGAGGCTCAATACCGATGGCTGGGGCATTTATGCCCACAGGGGCAAGACCAAAAGTGATATGAAGGAAACCGAGCTTTTTTATAATGTCCGTTATTGGGAACTGGAACTGGACGAGAAAAAGCATCCTAAAGAGATAAAACGTACCAGCGACCTGAGCACATTTAATGATACCAAACCCCGTGCTTTTGCTTATGGAAAGATCAATAATTTTTATACACTTAAGATAGGTTATGGTAACAGGAAAATGATAGCGGGTAAGCCCGACCCCGGGACAGTATCTATACACTGGTTCTATTCGGGTGGTTTATCATTGGGATTACTTAAGCCTTACTATATAGACCTGTACGATGGCACCAGCATTAAATACAGCGATACGACCAAAGGCCAATTCCTGGACAAAGGCCAGATAGTAGGAAGCTCGGGCTTTGCGAAGGGCATTGGCGAAATGCAATTTGCGGGTGGTGTACATGCCAAGACCGGCCTTCATTTTGACTTTGCTGCCAGCAAGAAAACAGTGCTAGCCATCGAGTTCGGCGGCAATGTAGAAGTATACAGTAAAGCTGTACAACTAATGGCAAACCAAAAAGATGTGCCGTATTTTGTTAATATCTTCGGCTCTATACAATTTGGCAGACGTTGGTGATGGTTGTAACTTGCAGCTCTTATGCAGGAATTGCCCATAATTAATCAAGCAGACCTAAATACAGAAACACGCGTTAAGAAGCCGAACTGGCTGCGTGTGAAATTGCCCATAGGCGAAGAATACCGCCATGTGCGGAGCCTAGTGGATACCCATAAGCTACACACTATATGCGAGAGTGGCAACTGCCCTAATATGGGGGAATGCTGGGGTGCAGGTACTGCAACCTTTATGATACTGGGCAATATATGCACGCGCTCCTGCGGCTTTTGTGCAGTGGCTACGGGTCGACCTGAGGCGGTGGACTGGGATGAGCCGCAACGCGTGGCGGAAGCTATATACCTGATGAAAGTGAAGCATGCGGTGATCACATCTGTTGACCGTGATGAATTGAAAGACGGCGGCTCGATAATATGGGCTAACACCATAAAAGCGGTGCGTGCACTGAACCCGGAAACAACGCTTGAAACATTGATACCTGACTTCCGCGGGCAGTGGGAGAACCTGGAGCGTATAATAGAAGTAGCCCCCGAAGTAGTATCGCATAACCTGGAAACAACAGAGCGCCTTACACGCAAAGTACGAATACAGGCAAAATATCACCGCAGCCTTGAGGTGATACGCAGGCTGAAAGACGGCGGTGTGCGCACCAAGAGCGGCATAATGCTTGGCCTGGGCGAGGAGAAAGATGAACTGCTGGAAACAATGAAGGCACTTGTAGAAAATGGCTGCGATGTGCTGACACTGGGACAGTATTTGCAACCAACACAAAAGCACCTGCCGGTAGTGCGCTTTGTGCACCCGGATGAATTTGCCTTTTACCGCGAGGAAGGATATAAGATGGGCTTTGACTATGTGGAGAGCGGGCCGCTGGTGCGCTCATCGTACCACAGCGAGCGCCATGTGATTGCAGGGGAAGGCCGGAGAACCTGGCTACAGACCGGTGAGGCCTCGGAATAAACATCTGCCTGAGTTACTAACATTTACCGGATAAAAAATGGAACGTTTTTTGCACTTATTGCAAGGAATTTCTGTATTTTAAGTATTATTCCGCAGGATTAACAGAACCCCTGAAACGAGCGGTATGGATATAGAGCAATACTTTGAGCGCATCGGTTACACCGGTGAGCCTGCGGTGGACATTGAAACCTTGCGGGAGCTGACGCTATGCCATGTATATAGTGTACCCTTCGAGGACCTGGATATACAAGCTGGTATTCCTATAGTGCTTGATATAGCAGCATTTTATGACAAAGTGGTGTTGCAGAGGAGAGGTGGCTACTGTTATGAACTCAACGGCTTGTTTTATGAGTTACTTACAGCACTTGGTTTTAATGTGCAACTGATATCGGCAAGAGTAGCCAATGGGAAGGAATACAGCCCGGAGTACGATCATATGGCACTAATGGTGACGCTTGCAGATACCCTGTGGCTGGTGGATGTGGGCTTTGGTGATTTTTCTTTGAAGCCCCTGGTGATCAATACCGACGAGATGCAGACCGACGACAGGAACCTGTATGTGATAAAGAAGATCACCCTTGGCAATACTGAGTATTACACGGTGGATAGATGGAATGAGGGGCGTGACCTGTATGTGTCGCAATATGTTTTCTCGATCATCCCGCATCCTTTGGCTGACTTTACTGAAAGAAATGATTTCCAGCAGGTGGACCCTAACTCGCACTTTACGAAAAACCTACTGTGCAGCCTGCCAACTGATAACGGCAGGATAAGCATGATAAACAACAGGATGATATATACTGAAAATGGCGAGAAACGGGAAGAGGCCATAAAAGATGAGGTGCATAGGCAGGAATTGCTGAGCAGCTACTTTGGTATAAAGATGAAGGCTGCGTATAAGTTTGCGGTAGACTAAAAATATTTTCCTGAAATCATTAAATTTGTTGGCAATAAAAATATCGGGGCGTAGCGCAGCCCGGTAGCGCGCTTCGTTCGGGACGAAGAGGTCGCTGGTTCGAATCCAGTCGCCCCGACTTGGAACAACTCGGAATAACTCCGAACAAATGGGAATAATTAGGCACAACTCGGAATTGTTTGGCCTGATTGTTCCCATTTTGGCATTCAGGTTAAACGATAAGGTCGCATACTATTGTGAACTTTTTAGGATAGCAACTTTGGACCTTTCAGGAAAGTCATTTTACGATTTCATACCGACCTTTGCACAATAAAATTTACAGCATGGAAGCAGCAAAAGCGTATGTAATCACAGGGCCAACGTCAGGAATAGGTTATGCCACAACATTGGAACTGGCCAAATATGGCATGGTAATTCTTGTAGGTAGGAACCGCGATAAGCTCAATCAAGTACAAAAAACCATTGAGGAACGTGGGCAAAAGGCGTTAAGTGTAATATGTGATATATCAGACATTAAAAATGTAAGAAGCGCAGCAGAACAAATAGTTGCCCTAAAGCTTCCCATAGCCGGCGTGCTCAACAACGCAGGCATCATGCCATCAAAAGCTACTAAGAATGCACAAGGCTGGGACATGACCTTTGCTACCAATCATCTTGGCGCTTTCGCACTTACAGAAGCATTGTCACCGCACTTGCCTGATGGGGCAAATGTCATATTTATAGCTTCTGCCATTGAAGATCCTGAACGCAAGCCGGCGAAAATCATGGGCATGCGCGGCGGCCGTTACATTTCTATTGAGGCAAGTGCTCGTGGTGAATGGAAAGAAGGTGGATCAAAAATGGCAGGCATAGATGCTTATGCCACCTCGAAGCAATGCATACTCGCAGCTACAATGGCTCTTGCACGTGAAAATAAGAGATTGCATTTTAATGCCGTAGAGCCAGGAATAACACGTGGTACCAATCTAGGGGGTGAAAGCACAAATTCAGTTGTGCGCTTTATATTTGGCCACCTTATGTCTGTTATACCACCTTTTTCCCACTACAGTAGCACACCCGAAAAATCAGCAAGAGTTATCGCTAAGGTACTAATGGACAAAACGGGCCAGACAGGTGTTTATTTTGATGAAAAAGGTAACCCGATGCAAGGTTCAGAACTGTCACGAGATCCCAAATTTCAGGATCGTGTTGTCTTAGAAACAAGGGAACTATTACAGAAAGTGTAGTAATTTGAATTACTATGATGAAAGTAACAAGTGTGAACCCAACATATGTGATTGATGAGATTTCCTCTCAGCATTTTATCGATGAGCATTATTTCATGTACGTCGTAAAAGGAATAGTAGTGCTTTATGATGGGAGTAAATATCTGGAATTGAGGTCTGGGCAAGGTTGTATTGCCCGCAAAAACAGGCTGGGACGCTACTATAAGATGAGAGAAGACGGCGAACTGAATAAGGTAATTCTTGCTCTCGATGAGTCTTTACTTAAAACGTTTTACGACAAACACAATACAACAATAGCGAAATTCGATTCTACTGAAACGTGTATTCCTGTAAGCAATAGCGAGTTACTGGATAGTTATATCCGATCGCTACATCGAATATATAGTCATGGGAAAATAAGCGAGCCCTTTTCGGAGATAAAACGGGAGGAATTAATATTGATCCTACTACAGAAACAGCCCGAACTTGCTGGGTTGCTTTTTGATTTTGGCATCCCGTCAAAAATCAACCTGGAAGAATTTATGGTTCGTAATTATACGTTTAATGTCAGCATAGAACGTTTCGCATTTCTTACCGGTAGGAGTATATCTGCATTCAAACGTGATTTCAGGCAAATATTCAATAAAACACCAGCCAGATGGCTGGTACAGAAGCGGCTGCAGGAAGCTTACTTCCTCATTGATCAAAAAGGCATGAAACCATCAGATATTTATCTGGACCTTGGATTTGAAACACTGTCGCACTTTTCATTTTCGTTCAAAAAGCAATTCGGACTGACGCCAACAGGTCTATCTGGTAAAAGACAAAGATCAGCCTGAAATAAAGGTTTGCAGTTCGAAACCTGTCCAGTCAACTCAATTCCGAGTTATGCTGAGTTATGCCGACTTATGTTGATTCATGCAGGTTGATGGCAAGTGATGTAAGAGTATGTTGAATTGTGCAGAGGTCTTGAATAAAAGAGTTCGAAAGGTGTCCAGTCGTTCCGACTGATGAAAGCTCAACTGACGTTGAGCTTTTTGCTTTTATGGCTTAACTCTTAGCCTGTACAGTAATGGTCACGTTTACATCATCAGACATAAAAAGGGCAAGGCCTTTTTTGTTACCTACTCCAAAGTCCCGCCTGTTGATGGTAAAGCTTCCCCTAAATGTGGCGTTCTTACCTTGCTGCGCAAATGAAAATGGGATTTGTACCTGCTTTGTCACCCCTTTTATAGTGACATTGAAATTGCCCACATACTGCGCGCCCTTTTTCGATAGGCTGGTAGAGGATACCTGGATGGTGGGGTGTTTTGCAGCGTCAAAATAGGTTTCATCCTTCAGGTCCTTGTCTCTTTTTGTATTCCCGGTATTTATGGTATTGATATTCAATGCACCTTTTAAGGAGGATGATGCTAATTTGTCGGGGCTAAAAACCAAAGTTGTACTAATGCCGGAAAAGGTTCCGGGTACATTACTGCCCCTGTTTTTTACTCCAAAGGAAACTGTTGCAGCGGTTTGCTGCCATTTTGTTTGTGCCGATATCAGGACCGGTGATCCTAATAATGCTAAAGTCAAAATGAGTACTACCTTTTTCATATTTGCGGTTTTGCGAGGTAAATTCTTAAAAGCGAGATCAGCAATCTACAGCAGATATGTTATAAAATCGGTGCCGCGGGGAGTTCTTTAAGTTAAAACTATGACGAAACGGGAATTTGTGCAGCTGAACCCAGGATTTTTGTTTTGTAAGTGTTGGCGTTTCTCGCCCGGAGTGAGAGGGAGGGGCAATTACGCCTATTCACTATATCCTGACACCTATAAAGCTTTCCTTGACAGTTATGCGGCATTACACTATCGTTGTGAAAATTTTGAAAACATGCTAAAAAAGACATTTGCACTTTCCCTGCTGTTAGCCGTTTTTACAAGTGCCAATACGGCCAGGGCACAGGCCAAAAGTGCTGAAGCTGATTTTAAAGAGCATCCAATACCACCCGCAGTGAGTATGCGTTCCGTGCTGGATGGCGGGTTTACAATAGACCTTCATGATAACATGCCGTATCCTCATCTTCTAGATGTGGCTTTCCTTCCTACTAAGGATGTGAACGGGAACCAGTTATTCCCGTCGACACAAGGGCCTAACGACCCGCTAATAACCGCCGTGGTGGTTAAAAACAGTGCAGGACAGGTCTTATACACTGAGCCGGAGTGTCCTATAGGCAGCATCAGGCCGGTGACCAGTACTACGAAATGCGACTTCCTGCAAACGGAGGGTGATTATACCAGGCCATGGCCTGCTGGGAATTATACCATGGAGTATACCGTGACTGGGAAAGTCATTTTCTCTATGCCATTTGAACTGATAGTAGGTAAAAATGATGATCCCTACGCTAACAAAAAGGAGATCAGGATGATAGACGGTTACTGGTCGAAATATGGCTGTTACCATTTTGACAACAGTACGGGCGTTTTCATATTCAACACATGGGAAACCTGCCGTGATATGACCTTTACGGAAGACGAACACAAAAGCGAAAATTATACAGTGGAATGGCAGCTGTTTTATGAAGGTAAACCGTTTTCGCAACTGGAGAAGAATACCGGTACAGCAAACCGAGGCTTGTGGGAGGAAAAATGGACAGCACTATACCCTGTTGCCGATAAGTTTAAGCACGAATCGATCAAGCGGGCGGACATGAAAGACGGTAGTTACGTAATGAAAATGACGCTTAACGGCAAGGACCGTGAATATCCCTTCCAGATAAAAGCCGGCAAACCGGTGCCAATAAGCGAGCAGGACAGAACAAAGACAACAGACCCAACAAAAGTGTTTGAAGGTATTAACCAATATTGGTTTGTAAAGAACACAAAGGCATAATTACAAAGCGGGGAAACTTAGACAGAAACTGTCTTGCTTTTGGCATGCATTTGCCGGCACCGGCGATGGCTCGAGCTTCGTTGAGTTTTCGCCGGTGTGTAAGGCCTTGTATTGCTTAACCCGGCTTGCCTTTACCTGTCGTTACCAAGTTCAGTAAACTATGGACTTTCTATTCGTCGGGCTTTTATCTTTGCTTGAATCTTCCTTAACATGGATGACAAAGAAATATACTTTAGTAAAACGATAATAATTGAAGCGCCCGCAGCAAAAGTATGGGCTGCGCTTACAGATACTGAGTTGATGAAGCAGTGGATGTCGGAGACGCCGATTGAGATCGTTACCGACTGGAAGATAGGGTCACCCGTTATCATCCGCGGTGCTTTGTATAAGAAGGGTTTTGAAAATAGGGGGACCGTATTGGCTTTTGTACCTGGAGAGCGGCTAATGTATACTCATCTAAGCTCCCTGTCAAGACTTCCGGATAGCCCGGAGAGTTATACAGTTTTTGATTTTCTATTGGAGCCGATGGAAACAAGCACATTACTAGTGCTTACAATACACAAC
>APMI01002498.1_pt1 | contig 45972 bp, 46 predicted proteins | sample 667938 | NCBI WGS metagenome assembly APMI01 (sample SAMN01084076, study PRJNA167559) | wastewater metagenome | biome: Wastewater | place: Denmark: Ejby Moelle, Odense | collected 2011-11-28
AATCCGGTGGTAATCCCGAATAATTTAGCATCCGCATATTTGGTTCTGGTTAGGTTAAAAACGGCTTCTTTAATCATACTTGCAAGCCCCATATTTCTAAATTTAGGAGAAACAATTAACCCCGAATTAGAAGCATAAGCACCATCTGACCAAGTTTCTATATAACAGAAACCAGCCCACTCTCCCTCTTCTGTAAGTGCTATAATGGCACTTCCTGAGTTCATTTTTTCTCGAATATATTCTGGAGTTCTTTTTGCAATACCTGTACCTCTCACTTTAGCAGAAGATTCCATTTCTTCTACTATTTCCTCGGCATAACCAAAATGTTTATCGCTTGTAACTTCTGTAACAAATTTCATTTCTTGTTGATCAATTTTACGATGCAAAGATATAACAAAATCTGAACCAAAAGATTAAAAATCTAATAAAAATCACAAAAACAATAAAAAAAATTGGTTTAACAGATTTAAACAATTAATTATATCTGAATTTATTTTAAAATAAACTCTATTTCCCGAAATACACCACCACCCTACTCTAATTATCTTTGAAGATGAATTATAATTGATGATGAGTGCGTTCAATTATTTACGAATCGGGATATAAGAATCTAGTACTAACTTAAATTTTTTTCTATCTAAAATCTTTATAATAAAAAAATAAAACAACCATACAGAAAACCGTATTGTCTTGTGAAAATATATCATTATATTTGATACTTAAAAATTAAAGATAAATACAATTATTTGAAAAATACTTTATCTTTCATAATAAAAACATTATTAACCTGAAAACAAAGCATAACAAACTGTATATAAAACTTTTAATCTCATTTCAAAAAAATTAAGTAAAGTTTAGTATATTTATGAGTTGGCTGACATTTTATACAAACTATGAATACAGAACAAATCATTCAGGAATTTAATTCTAATTATGGTAAATATTATCAATTCGCTGAACAATTAAATATTTTGTTAAAATCTTTACTTGAAAAATATGACATTAATGTTCATCAACTTTGTTTTAGAATAAAGGATAAAGATAGTTTAGAAAACAAACTAATAAAAAAAATAAATACAATGATATTAATCAAATTACTGATATTATTGGAATTAGAATTATCTCTTATTTCGAAGATGATATTGATAAGATATCAGACTTTTTAACAAAAGAATTTAACATTGACTACGAAAACTCAATTGACAAAAGAAAACTTGACATCGATAAATTTGGCTATAGAAGTTTACATTATATTATTTGTTTAAATCAAAAAAGACAAGAATTAACAGAATATGAAAACTTTAGAAATTTGAAAGCAGAAGTTCAAATTAGATCCATTCTCCAACATTCTTGGGCGGAAATTGAACACGATCTTGGATACAAAGGTGCAAATGAAATTCCTGATACTGCAAAAAGAACATTTTATAGAGTTGCAGCATTATTAGAACAAGCAGATATAGAATTTGTAAAACTCAAAAATGAAATAGATTTACACATTATAGAGGTTAGCAAAAAACTTGATTCAGAACCTGAAAACTTGGCAATTAATGTTTCTTCCTTAATTAGCTTTTTAGAGAATAGCAAACTAGTTTTTGATTTAGAAGAAAAAGTTAAAAATAATCTAGGCTTTCAAATTGAAAAGTATTCTAATTTCATTGATTCAGAATATGTAAATGACTTAAAAACTCACAATATAAATAACATAAAAGAATTAGAAGATAGTTTTATTGCAAATACGGAAAAAATGTATAAAGTTATTGACAATTACAATAATAAACTTATAGATAAGGGAACTTCATTTAAACCAATATCAAAAGGAGCTTCACTATTATGGCTTAGATCTGTTTTAAACAACGAAGATTAAAAAAGTCAGCTAACATCAGTTTTGCAAAAGCGGGGGTTGAAGGAATCCCATTCAATTTTTTTACCATATCTAATTCTGTTAAAATTTTGTACATTGGTCAAAGAATTTTCTAGCTTTAGAATGTTAGCAGAATCTTTGCATAACACACAAACCAGAACAAAATGAAATCAATAGTTCAGCATTTAAGAGAAGAAAAGAATTTAACCCAAACCGAACTTGCCGAAAAAAGCGGTCTTTCTTTAAGAACCATTCAAAGAATTGAGGCTGGTAACGTACCAAAAGGTTTTACCTTAAAAGCTCTTGCTCTTTTTTTTGAAACCGAACCGAAAAAGCTTATTCCTCACAAAGTGATTACTAGTGTAGAAAGAGCAAAATTGATTAATATTTCTAGTTTAGTAGGACTTATAATACCATTTGGAGGAGTAATTTTACCTTTAATTTTGACCTACAAAACAACTGATCAACAAAATAAAGAACTTGGAAAAAATATGGTAAGCCTTCAAATTCTAATTGCAAGTGCTTTGGCTATTTCTCAAATAACAAGTCCATTTATTCAAAAAGGATTATCGTTGCAATTTCCGCTGTTTATAATTCCTTTGGTCATTATAATTTGCCTAAAGCTACTGGTAGTTCTCATCAATGGCATTAGTCTAAATACTAAAAAAGACCTTCATAAGAAACTAAAAATCAATTATTTATAAAGCACAAAATAAACTGACGTAAAATTGACGTATTCTTTTTGCAAATAAATTGTCTTCAAAAATTGAAATTTGCAAAAAAAACAGAATGAAAATTTTAAAGAAAGTAATATTGTCTATTTTAGGCATATTAATTTTATCCGCAGTTGGTGGTTATATTTATTTTGACCAAAAATTTAGCCCAGACAAAAACTATTTAACAGTAAAAAACGAAAGCGGTTCTATTCCATTAAAATGGTTAGGTAATGAGAAAAATGTACTGCTGCTTCCTATTCATTTTGAAAATGACACTACCAAGTATTATTTACAATTTGATACCGGTTCTCCTTACACGGTTTTTTACTCGAATCCAATTAAAAACATCTGTCAAATATCCATAAAAAATGATGTTGCAAAAGCTTCTTTCAATATTGGTAAAACAAACGTCACCTCTAGTAATTTTAAAATATACAAAAGTAGTGCTGACGATGATAATGCATCTCTAAAAATAATAGGCACAATAGGAGCAGATATTTTAGAAAACAGAAAAACAATTATTAATTTTAGAGAGAATTATATCAATTTGAATCTATCTAAAATTCCTGCTTCTTTTCAAACTAAAACATTTGATTTCAAGTTCAAAAAAAGAAAAATTATCTTTGATGGCTTTCTAGAGGGAAAAGAAGGAAAATTTTTATATGACTCGGGTAGCAGCGCTTATGAATTATTAACCAACAAAGAAGTGTGGCAAGAATTAAAACAAACAAATTCAAAAATCAATATTGAAAAATCACAATCTTGGGATCATATTTTAACCACATATACTGCAAACTGTACACAAAAAATACAAATCGGAAACTGCAAAATACCTTTAAATAATGTCACTTATGTAGAAGGATATTCCCAAACTCAATATTATATGATGAAGTTTTCAGGAATAACAGGAATGCTAGGAAACAAGTTATTTTTAGATAATATTTTGTACATAGATTGCACACAAAACAAAATAGGAATTGAATAAAAAAAATCGCTAAAATTATTTAGCGATTTTTATCATATTTAAATGAAAACTCTTATTGATAAGATTCTATTGGCTCACAAGTACAAACCAAATTTCTATCTCCATAAGCTTCTTCTACTCTAGACACCGAAGCGAAGAATTTATGTGTTCTTACCCATTCTAGCGGATAAGCTGCTTTTTCTCTGCTGTAAGGTTTATCCCAAGTATCAGAGATTACCATTTGTTCTGTATGTGGCGCGTTTTTCAGTACATTATTCTGTGTATCTGCTTTTCCTGCTGCAATTTCTTCGATTTCTGCCTTAATTGAAATTAAAGCTTCTGCAAAACGGTCAAGTTCTTCTTTGCTTTCAGATTCTGTAGGTTCTATCATCAATGTACCAGCAACAGGGAAACTTACTGTAGGCGCATGAAAACCATAATCCATTAATCTTTTCGCCACATCTGCTACTTCTATACCTAGTGGTTTAAACTGGCGGAAATCTACAATACATTCGTGTGCTACTCTACTATTCTGATTAGCATATAAAATAGGGAAATGCTCTGCCAAAACTTCTTTCAAATAATTGGCATTTAAAATGGCGTGCGCTGTAGATTTTTTAAGACCATCAGTGCCTAGCATTTTGATGTATGCATAAGAAATATTAAGCACCAAAGCAGAACCATAAGGCGCAGCAGAAATAGCATCTATTCCACTAGCTCCACCAGTAGGAATATTAGGGTTTTTAGGTAAAAAAGGTACTAAGTGTTTTGCTACACAAATTGGCCCTACACCTGGGCCTCCACCACCGTGAGGAATGGCAAAAGTTTTATGCAAATTAAGATGACAAACATCTGCCCCAATATTTCCTGGAGAAGTATATCCTACTTGTGCATTCATATTGGCACCATCCATATAAACTTGTCCACCATTTTCGTGAATTAAGTTGGTAATTTCTTTTACATTAGCATCAAAGAAACCGTATGTAGATGGATAAGTAATCATTAGAGCAGATAGATAATCTTTATGTTCTGCTACTTTAGCTTTTAAATCTTCGAAATCAATTTCACCATTTTCTAGATTTTTCACCACTACAACTTTTAATCCAGCAATTACCGCAGAAGCAGGATTGGTTCCGTGTGCAGATTGAGGAATAAGACATATATTTCTATGGCTTTGTCCAATCGATTTTTGATAGGCTCTAATTACCATTAAACCAGCATATTCTCCTTGTGCACCAGAATTAGGCTGAAGTGAAGTTCCTGCAAAACCTGTGATTTCTGCAAGATATTTTTCTAAAGATTTAATTAATCTTTGGTAACCTTGTGCTTGTTCTATCGGCACAAAAGGATGTATAGCTCCCCAGTTCTCCCAAGAAAGCGGAATCATCTGTGTAGCGGCATTCAGTTTCATGGTACAAGAACCTAAAGAAATCATAGAATGAGTAAGACTAAGATCTTTTCTTTCTAAACGCTTGATGTAGCGCATCAAATCTGTTTCTGTATGGTATTTATTAAAAACTTCTTCGGTTAAAATTTCGTCTTTTCTTAGCAAATCATCTGGAATTGAATACTCTTCTTTTAGATTAAGTTTAAAACCTTGTTTTTGTTTGTAATGAGCCAAGGAATTCACGAGTTTATTAATCTTATCAATCGTAGTAGTTTCGTTAAGAGAGATACTCACAATTCCTTCTGAAAAATAATTGAGATTAATTTTATGGTCAATCAAAAATCTTTTAAGATTTAATTTTTCGGCTTCAGAAAACGCCATTTTTACAGTATCAAAAACGGGTTCTTTTACAATTTCATATCCTAAAATTTGTAAAGCTTCTCTTAGAGCATTGGTTTTATAATGAATTTGGTTGGCAATATATTCTAATCCTGCTTTGCCATGATATACAGCATACATACCAGCCATTACAGATAATAAAACCTGAGCAGTACAGATGTTAGAAGTCGCTTTTTCACGTTTTATATGTTGTTCTCTGGTTTGTAATGCCATTCTAAGTGCACGTTTACCATACATATCTTGAGAAACACCAATAATTCTACCCGGAATATCACGTTTATAATCTTCTTTACAAGCAAAAAATGCTGCGTGAGGACCACCATAACCAAGAGGAATCCCAAATCTTTGGGTAGTTCCTATAGCGCAATCGGCGCCCATTTCGGCAGGAGATTTTAATTTAACCAAAGCTAAAGGATCACAAGCAACTACTACCTGAAGGTTTTGAGATTTTACTTTTTGAATAAAATCTGTATAATCCAAAACAATTCCGTTTTTACCTGGATATTGTAATAAAGCGCCGAAGAAATTCCCTTCTGCCGAAAATGTTTCGTGATTCCCTACTACGATTTCTATACCCAAACCTTCGGCTTTGGTAGTAAGAACTGCAATCGTTTGAGGTAAAACCAATTCTGAAACAAAAAATTTATTTGTTCCTATTTTTTTCTGGTCTTTGGTTCTATTGCTGTAGAACATATTCATGGCTTCAGAAGCTGCGGTAGATTCATCTAGCAAAGAAGCATTTGCCAAAGCAAAACCAGTAAGATTGGTAATTAACGTTTGATAATTAAGTAATGCTTCTAATCTTCCCTGTGCTATTTCTGCTTGGTAAGGAGTATAAGCAGTGTACCAACTCGGATTTTCTAAAATATTTCTTTGGATAGCACTTGGCAAAATGCTATTGTGGTAACCAAATCCTATGTAAGTGTCATAATCTAAATTTTTCTCTGCCAATTCCTTAGAACGCTGAAGCATTTCGTACTCAGAAAGTGGTTCTGGAATATCCAAATCCTTCGCAAGTCTTATAGAATCTGGAATGGTTTGGGAGATGAGCTCATCTATAGAAGAAACGCCTATTTTAGATAGCATAGCGTCTCTATCTGCATCATTTAGATTAATGTGACGGTTCACAAACTGCTGTGTGTTCATAGATTAAATTAAGTGTTGATTTTTTACTTTTATTAGATGCGTAAAAATACAAAAACTTTGTGTAATGCTAAAATTTAGAGTATAGATATCAAACAGTTTGATTCATAGAAAAATATAATCAGGCTATAGTCAAAAAATTGATTTTGATTGCCTTAAAAACTCTCAATAATCAAACTATATGTTTTTTAAACAAAATTTGGACAGAATTTTTTACGCTTTTTCTGAAACGTAAATCGCAATAGCTGCAATGATGAGAAGTATTAAAAAAATAAACCACCTTTTTGAAAGTTCTTGAGTTGATTTTTCAGGATTTGTTTGCGATTTAGGAACAGAAAATTCTTGAGAATTTACCTTCAAATTTTCTTTGGAAATCTCTAAAATAGTAATTCCTTGTACTGCTGTTTTATTCAGAAAGGTATTGGTAGCGTGCAAAATGATTTGAAATTTCCCTTCTTTATCAAATTCTTTGATTCTAAAAGTTCTTTCACCTTGCGATTTTTCTAATCCAAAAGGAGTAATTTTCACCAAATCTGCATCATAGGTTTGCCAATATAGGGTAATTTCTGCACCTTTCTCTGCTCTTACCGCACTGGCGTGGAAATTCTTAATTTTAGGAGGAAGTACAGATTTTTGACTTCTAAGAAATTGCCCAAAACTTTGGTCATAAACTCTCCTTCTTTCGATATCTATCAAAGTTTCGTAAGCTTCCTGAATTTCTCTGAAACGCTCAGTAAAAAAATCATCATTTTCGTTTTTATCAGGATGATATTTGAATGAAAGCTTTCTATACGCTTTTTTAATATCGTCTTCTGAAGCATTTGGTTTAATCCCGAGAAAATAATAATAGTCTTTCAATTGATGATTGATGATTGATGATGGACAAAAATAGGAAAATTTATTTCTAAATTTACTATCTTTACTTTATAAAAAAACTAATGAAAAAATTAACATTCTTACTATTTCTTATTTCCTGCAATCCTTTCAAGATTACTGAAAAAGATATTACAAATATTGAAGTCCAAACAAGTTTAAATGATAAATATAAAATTTACAATTACACCATAGGAATGGGAGCAATGGGAGATGATTTTTCTGTCACTAAAATTTTTGAAAAAGATGAAGATTTTGATTTAGACGAAGGCTTTACAATAGATGGTAATATAGGAGAATGGATTTCCAAAGACACATTAACTATAAATAGATTTATCCCCTCTCAAAACAATTCTAAAGACACCCTTACAAAGATTTCTTATGAAAAATTTGAAGATTTAGTTTTAAAAGTAAAATCTCACAGTACTATAAACTCTGGTATAATTTATGAGTACATTTTTGAAAATTTAAAAATCAACAAAAATAAAATTACTTTTTATGGAATTAAAACAGTTTTGGGAAACGATATTGGGTCTGTTAAATCTTTTAATCTAGGAAATATAAATTTTTATAAGGCTAAAGACTCTTTAGCTTCAATAAACATTGACATCATATACAAAACTATGAATTTCACATACTACAATAATGACAGCAGCATTGCCGAAGACCAACCTGAAATAGGAATAAAAAGCTTAAAATTTACCCCAAAAAGAAAAATTCTTTATAGTAAATTAAAAAATGTAAAGGGAGTTTTCCACACTGTAAAATAAAAAAGGAAACTTTTTAGTTCCCTTCTGTATATTCTTTAAATTGGTTTAAGATGCTTTGCCAACCTTGTTCTTGCATTTCTAGAGCATTGATATTTTCCGGTTCGAAACGCTCGAAGATTTCTGTAGTATTTTCATCAATTTCATTGAAAAAAACTTCTACTTTTCTACCGTCTTCTATATGGTATTCAATTTTCTGATGTGGAACAATCTCTGTATAAGTCCCGTGAAAAACAAAGCTTGCAGATTTATCTTTGGCAGCCATGGTATAGAAAAATTCGCCACCAATTTCTAGATTATTTTCAGCTTTTGGGCAATGCCAACTTTCGTGGGCGAAATTCCAATTGATGATATGTTCTGCATTGGTAAATAATTCCCAGACTTTTTCTATGGGAGCATTGATGGTAGTGGTTACAATAAGAGGTTCCATTTTTAAAATTAAAAGTTAAATTAATTGTTATTTAGAATTATCAAAATACGTATAATCTTTTGTGATTTTACCATTTTCTATGGTGAAAATAGTGCAAATCGGGAGTTCAAATTTTGATTGATTTGGAAGAGTACCTTTTGAAACAAATTCTACAATTACATTTTTGTCTCCCGAAGGATAAACAGATACCACAGAATCTTGCACATCTGGAAATTGATTTTGTAATTCAGAATACTCTTTTATAATCATGTCTTTTGATTTTTGGTGCGCAACCATTCCAGAAGCAGGTTCTTTGAATTCTGCTTTTTCTGAGTATAAATCTGCCATTTTTCGCCAATCGTGGTTGTTAAAATGCACAAAAAGTTCTTTGGCTATTTTTTCGTTTTGAGCAAAATTATTTTCCGGAATTATGGTCTTCTCTTCGTTTTGTTTGCAAGAAAAGATGGTAAAAACCATTGCAAATAAAAGACTATTTTTCATAACAATAATTTAATGGTTAATCTATTTTCAAAAGAAAATGAGTAATTTCTGATATTGTAAAATCAATTAAACGGCTATCTAGATTGCCGTTTCCTTCTTTCATCATATAATTTCCGTGGTTAGCAGGTAAAATCATCAGTTGATTATTTGGTATTTTTTTACTCAATTCTATAAAATGTTCTGTTTTTACCACATCCTTATCACCAACAATTAAAAAAACTGGACTTTTAATATTCTCTAAAACCTCATCTCCGAAATCTCTGAAATGAACCATTCTCTGACTATCTTTTTCGTACATATTGTAGAATTTTAATGGATCAGGATTTAATTTCAAGAAATTAATTTTGAGATATTCTGGCATATTATCTACCGAAGAAGCTAGCATTCCCTCGAAAAATCCATCAATTAATCCACTGCGTTTTGTATTTCCAGAAGCAAAAACTAATTTTTCTACTTTCAGAGGAAATAATTCTGCAATTTTAAGCGAAGTAGTAGCACCATTGCTAAAACCAAAAAATGACGCTTTTTGTATCCCAAGATTTTCTAAAACTGCAATAACGTCTTTGGCATCTTGTTCGAAAGTTTCAGGAATATCACGATGGTCAGATTTACCGTGATTCTGAAGATCTATTAAAATTAATTGGAAATGATTAGACATTCTTTTTACCACTTCTTCGAAATCAAAAAAACCTGATGAACCACCTCCGTGAATCAAAACCAAAGGATTTCCTTCTCCATAAATTTCGTAATAGAGATTAATTCCGTTTACAGATTGATATCCGCTTTGTTTCAAAGCATCCATTTTTTAGTTCAAAATAGATTTTATTTTAGTCCAATTGTCTGCAATCATCCAAATATTGATTAAAAATAATACCCCTGCAATCGCTAAACCTTCTGGCATAAAGGTAGCATTATGGCATAAAATCCCTATTAAAACAGGAAAAATCATTAATGCACCTAAAGTTCTGGTTTTAGGGAATAACACTAAAATACCTGCCACTAATTCTACAAAACCAGCTAATGGCATCACCCATTTTAAAGTAATGATGGCATCAAAAATTTTCTTCATTTCTCCTTCCATTGGTGGCATTGGCATATAATGTAAAAACTTGTCTAATCCAGCATTAATAAACATTAAACCAAATAATACAAAAACAACTGTTTTAAAAATTTTCATCATTTATTCCTTATTTTATTGAATGTAAACCTATCATATTTCCTTCAGAATCCAAAAACAGGGTAATAAAACCATGCTCACCAATAGACATTTTGGGTCTAAAAATTTTACCACCAGCTGCTTCTACTCTGTTTTCTTCGGTAGTGCAATCTTCACTAGCAAAATAGATAATGGTACTATTAGCTCCTGCTTCTATACCTGTCATTTTAACTAAAGAACCTGCGGTATCTTTACTGCCCATTTCGTAAGGAAAAACCACCATTTCTAGTTCATCTGTTGTAGGATTTGGCATGGGGAACATTTCCATCTGAAAAACTTCTTCGTAGAATTTTTTTGCTCTGGGCATATCATTCACATAAATTTCGAACCACGCTACGGGATTCATTTTTTTGTAATCTTCCATAATTTTATGTTTTTAATTGTTCTAATATATAAAAAAACAGACTCACTTATTCTAGTTTATCAGGCATTCCTTTTCCATAGATAATAAGAGGAAGCAAACTGTTTTGCAAATAATGTGTCCAACCTATGGAACAACCATCAAAGCATTCAAAATCAGGAGTTAAACCATCGTGAGTTATTTTTAATTCCGTTTTATCATCTTTTTTAGAAATTTCAAAAATAACTTTTGTGTCATTCCATTCGTTTTGTTTTTGTACAAAAGTTAATTTACTATCTATGGTAAGCCAAACTACTTTTCGGTCTTTTTCTACGTCTATTAATTGATGCTTAGAATAATGAATATCTTTATGTCTATAGATAAACTCATCATTTAGTTTTTCTGAATTTCCTTCTAAACTTTCTGACCACCAATTTCTCACATTCAATATTGCATCAAAAACTTCGGCCGGACGCTGATCTACTAAAAATGTGATGCTAAAATTTCTGTTTTCCATCTTTTTTATTCAAAAATAATTCATCCCAATCAAAACCAACTTGCCATAAGACAAGAAATTAATTGTGCATAATTTCTTTTCTTATTCTGCTGAGCGATGTATCTGTAATCCCAAGAAATGTGGCAATCTGCTTTAGCGGAGCATTTAATAGAATTTCGGGTTTATCTTTCATTAGTTTTAAATATCTGTTTTTGGCAGTTTCGGTAATCATTTCTAGAGACCTTTGTTTCATCGTAAAAAGTTGAAATGTAAACCACGCTCTCCCCCATTCTCTCATTCCTTCAATGCTATGAAATAATTCTTGAAATTTTCCGAAATCAATTTTCCAAAGTGTACAATCTGTAAGCGTTTGCAGATTTTCTTTGCTTGCCATTCTTTGGAAAAGTGAGGACGGAACAATCACGATTTCATTTTCACAAAAAAACTCTGTAGTAATCTCATTATTGTCAAAATCAAGTACAAAAGCTCGCACCAAACCTTTCTCCAAAAGATAATATTCATCAGCAATTTCGTCTTCTTTTAATAGAAATTCACCTTTTTTGAAAGAGACTTTTTCGTGACATGACTTGATGTTTTCTATATCTGCTTCACTCAACAAAAAATGTTGATATACTTCCTTAAAAATATCTTGCATTCTATTCTTAAATTTAAACCAAGATAAACATTTTTAGCAAATAAAAAAACCTTTTCATTTCTGAAAAGGTTATAATATCATTCAAATTTTAAGCTGCTGAAATTATTTTACGGCTTCTAAAGCTGCGCTATAATCTGGCTCTTGAGCTATTTCTGGTACTTGTTCTGTATATTTCACTACTCCGTTTTCGTCTAGAACTACTACAGCTCTGCTTAACAACCCTTTAAGTGGAGAATCTGTAATTGTTAAACCATAAGTTTCTCCGAAATTACTTCTGTAATCAGATAAATTAATTACATTTTTAAGACCTTCTGCAGCGCAAAATCTACCCAAAGCGAAAGGTAAATCTTTAGAAATATTAATCACCACTGTGTTTTCTAAAGAGCTAGCATCTTCATTAAAATGCCTAGCAGAAGCTGCACAAATACCAGTATCTATACTTGGGAAAATATTAAGAACTACTTTTTTTCCTGCGAAATCAGAAAGAGATTTTTCTGATAAATCTTCTGCTACTAGTGTAAAACCTTGTGCTACTGTACCCACTTCTGGTAAATTACCCGTAGTATGAATTTCATTTCCTTGTAATGTAATGTTTGCCATATTATATAATTTTCTAGTCAAAGATAGATTTTTTTATTTAAAATAATTAACAGTATTTATAAATTGGTTGTTTTCATATTTTCTATAAAAACCGTAAATTTGCTAACTTCTTAATTTTTAACAAATAAAAAAACGAAAAATAAATGTCTGTATCTAAAATCTACTACACTCTTACGGATGAAGCTCCTATGCTTGCTACCCATTCTTTTTTGCCAATTGTAAAGGCCCAGATGCTAATATTATAAAACTGCCTAATATCTCTGCTTCTGCACCACAATTAGAAGCTGCCATTGCAGAATTACAAGCCAAAGGTTATGCGGTTCCTAACTATCCTGCTGAACCTAAAAATGATGAAGAAACTGCCATCAAAGCTAAATATGCTAAGGTTCTAGGAAGTGCCGTAAATCCAGTATTAAGAGAAGGAAATTCAGACAGACGTGCTCCTAAAGCGGTTAAAAATTATGCTAAAACCAATCCGCACAGAATGGGAGATTGGGCTAAAGATAGCAAAACAGATGTAGCACATATGAACAGTGGAGATTTCTACGGAACAGAAACTTCTACTACAGTAGAAAACGCTACGAAATATAAAATTGTTTTCAAAGGAAATGATGGTTCTAAGAAATTATTAAAAGATTTTGCTCCATTAAAAGCAGGTGAAGTAATTGATTCTTCGGTAATGAATTTGAATGCTTTGAAATCATTCGTTAAAGAAGCGATTGCTGAAGCTAAAAATAGAAATGTATTGTTATCTGCTCACTTAAAAGCAACTATGATGAAGGTTTCTGACCCTATTATTTTTGGGGCAATTGTAGAAACTTTTTTCAGTGAAGTTTTTGAAAAATATGCAGAGACTTTTAAATCTTTAGATATTAATCCAAACAATGGTTTGGCTAATTTATATGATAAAATTGCTGGTATTCCTCAGGAAGCAGAAATTAAAGCAGACTTAGAAAAAGCATTGGAAAACGGACCAAGAGTGGCAATGGTGAATTCTGACAAAGGAATTACCAACTTCCACGTTCCAAGTGACATTATTGTAGATGCTTCTATGGCTGCATTAATAAGAGGAGGCGGTAAAATGTGGAATAAAGAAGGGAAAGAAGAAGATACTGTTTGTATAATCCCAGACCGTTCTTATGCAGGTTTTTATCAAGCATGTATTGATGATATGAAAGCCCACGGAAAATTAGATCCTACTACGATGGGCTCTGTTCCGAATGTAGGTTTGATGGCTCAAAAAGCTGAAGAATATGGTTCTCATGACAAAACATTCCAGATTTCTGGAGAAGGAGAAGTAACAGTAGAAGACGAAAACGGAAACGTTCTTCTTTCTCAAAAAGTAGAAAGTGGTGATATTTTCAGAATGTGTCAGACCAAAGATGCTCCTATTCAAGATTGGGTAAAATTAGCGGTAAATAGAGCAAGATTATCAGATACACCTGCTATTTTTTGGTTAGATAAAGGAAGAGCTCACGATGCTGAAATCATTAAAAAAGTAGAAAAATATCTTAAAGATTACGATACTACAGGTCTAGATATCAGAATTCTAGATGTAAAAGATGCTATGACCGAAACATTAAAAAGAGCTAGAGAAGGCAAAGATACCATTTCTGTATCTGGAAATGTTTTGAGAGATTATCTTACAGACCTTTTCCCTATTTTAGAATTAGGAACTTCTGCTAAAATGCTTTCTATTGTTCCATTGATGAATGGTGGTGGTCTTTTCGAAACTGGTGCTGGTGGTTCTGCACCAAAACACATCGAACAATTTTTAGAAGAAGGCTATTTAAGATGGGATTCTTTAGGAGAGTTTTTAGCACTTCAAGCTTCTTTAGAACATTTGGCTCAAACACAAGATAATAAAAAGGCGCAAGTTCTAGCTGATGCCTTAGATGAAGCTAATGCTAAATTCTTGGCAACAGACAAATCTCCTGCCAGAAAAGTTGGTGGTATAGATAACAGAGGTTCTCATTTTTACTTGGCAATGTATTGGGCAGAAGCTCTGGCTAATCAAACTGCTGATGCAGAATTGGCTGCTCAGTTCGCGCCTGTTGCAAGTGCTATGCTAGAAAACGAAACAAAAATTAATGAAGAATTAATTGGTGCACAAGGAACTGCTCAAAACATTGATGGTTATTACAGACCAGATGAAGCAAAAACTTATGCCGCAATGAGACCTTCTGCTACGCTCAATGCCATTGTAGATGCTCTATAAAATTCCCCTCCTTTGGAGGGGTGGATTCAAAAATTTATAATTTTTGAAGACGGGGTGGTTACCTAAATACATAAAACAAACTCCCGATAATTTCGGGAGTTTTTGTTTAAGAATATGCTGCTGCATCTGAGCTAGAATTGAAATAATTGACCACGTGCAATATTCCCAAGATGGTAATGGGCAATAGGCTTTCATCATCTATTACAATTTCATAATAATATTTAAAATCTTTCCATTTAAAAATTCTTTTGATTTTAAGAATTGTCTTTTCTGCTTCGTTTTTCATTTCAAAAACATCATTGTACCATTTTTCTTTATTTATTTGAAAATGTCTTTCACCATTGGTAAAATCAATCAAAACAATATTACCAGTCCAACTCATTTTAAATTTCATTACAATCTTTTCGTATTCAAAAATTTCTAGAGAGGTGGTCCAAAAACCTTTAGATTCAATTTTATAGATTTTAGGATTGATGTGAATTTCTGCATTGGTAGAGTACCATTTCGGATAAATAATTTTCCCTAAGGAAGTTTCGCTTTCATCAAAAAGTTCAAAACTTCTGTAATCAATAGATTTAGCAATAAGAGTTCTCATGTTTATTTAGAATATGTATTTATTTTAAATTAAAAAATTTAATTGATTTTATTATTTTCCAAATAGCTCCTTGGCATCTAATATATTATATCTCGCTCCAAAATATCCTACAACAAATCCTATCAAACCAGACAAAATAAATAGAATAATAAACGAAATAACCATCCATACTAAAAAGTTAATCTGCAAACCTTTGTCACCGAATCTTTTTTCAAAAAACACTTTGGATTTGAAATACAATGGATTTTTAAAATTATAATCTATATTAAGTGTTTTTCTATCCACATCAAAAGTATCATCTTCGTTTAAATTTTGGATAAGAGAAGAAATTTCATTGATATATTTTCCGTACAATTCTTTTAGCCATACTTTTCCTATAATGTACAAGAAAAAACAAGTAAAAAAGAAGCTGAAAGAAAAAATTAAAATTTGTGTCTGATTTCTTAAAGTAAAATGAGTAGAAACCAATAGAACACATACTAATATAGGAATAAAAGCTATATAATAAGACTTGTAAAGCTCTTTATGAATTACCAATTCACTTCTAAGGTTTAGCAGATGGTAATTAGTTGTTAAATTAACTTTTGTAATTATCTTATATAATTTAAAAAATTTAGCAAAATAGTAAGCCGTAATCCCTATTCCCAATAGCATAAGAAAAATAATCATAAAGCGGTCTTCATTATGAATAATATATGGAAAAAACAACGCAATAAGTACTACATAACTTACGATGGAATACCAAAATTCCATTTTCATATTTCTTCTTATTTTATCTAATGGGTGATTTATTTTATGCTGATGGTCTAGAGAAATTTCTGGTGCAGAAACTTCTTCGTTTTGCCATTTTTGTTGTAATTCATCAAAATTCATAACCGTATTTTTTTATGATTTGTTGTAATTTTTCTTTGGTTCTATTGAGTTTTACTCTTGCATTTACTTCTGAAATACCCAAATTTTCTGAAATTTCTTTGTGGCTTTGCCCTTCTAAAAAGAGAAAAATCAGTGCTTTTTCTATGGGATTGAGTTCTTGTACTGCTTTGTAAAGAAAATCTATTTGTATTTCTTTTTGCTGAGTTTCTTCTTCAGCTAGTTCTAGGTTTTCGTGTAAAAAAGCTTTGTCTGGTTTTCTTTTTTCGGTTTTAAGAAAAGTAAGTGCTGTATTTAGACTCACTCTATACAACCAGGTAGAAAACTGACTTTTTCCTTCAAATTTTTGGTAAGACTTCCACAACTGAAATACAATTTCTTGGTAGAGGTCTTCCCTATCATCATGATTATCTACATACATTTTAGAAATTTTGAAAATCATTCCTTTATGATTCTCAATTTTTTCTAAAAATTCTTGTTGCAGATGTACCATTTTCTTGTTTCTGTGGAGTTAGTATAAAAGTAAAAAAAATGTTACAATTTTTCAATTAAAAAAATCCTTCCAAGCAAGAAGCCAAGAAGGATTAATTATATTATTTTGAAAATTAATGTTTTACAATTTCTTTTACAATTCCGCCTTGCGGTTCACGAACGGTCTGTGTAAAAATAAATGCTTTAGGATCAATTGACTTTACTATATTTTGTAACCTACGTACTTCTAAACGAGTAACTATAGTGAAAATAATATCTACATCTGCACTTTGTTCGAAAGTTTCTTTCATAAATCCTCTTTCACCTTTATAAACGGTAATTCCTCGGTTTAGAGTAAGAACCAATGCTTTTTTTATTTCTTCACTATTTCCAGAAACAATCGTAACTCCTGTATATGCTTCTATACCTTCTATCACATACTTGGTTATCTGACTGGCTATTACATACGTAAGAATGGCATAAAGCGCAGTTTCTACTTTTAAAAATAATGCTGCAATGATGAAGATGATTACATTCATCCCCAAAATAATTTCGGTAATGCTAAAACTACTTTTTTTGAAAGTTAGCAATGCTAAAACTTCCATTCCGTCAAAAGTACCGCCTCCTCTCATACACAAACCAATCCCAATCCCAAGAAAGAAACCTCCAAACATTGCAACCAATAACTTATCATGAGTAAGTTCTGGAAAGTTTACAAAATGCATAATTATTGCAATTAAAACAATGGTTACGGTACTTCTAATCGCAAAAAATTTCCCTACTTTGAAATAAGCTAAAATGATAAAAGGAATATTAAAAAGCAGAAGTAGCAATCCTAAATTCCAATGTTTCACTTCGTGAATTAAAAGTGACGTACCTGTAACTCCTCCATCTAAAAAGTGATTGGGTACTAAGAAACTTTTCAGGGCAAAACTTGCTGAAAAAACGCCTAAAAACAAATAAATAACATCCGAAAATGTAAATAGCGAACCGTGTGATTTTGTAGCACTCATTGTAAAATTACTTTAATTTAGATTTAATGATTTCTAAATTTTGTTGTTTTTTTTGATTTCTGTTATTAATAGCAGTTTGGGTAAAAAAATGATGATTTTCTAAGAATTTTTCTTGCAAAAGATTCCAATCACGTTCAGAATTTACGATGCCAAACATGGTAAGTTCATCAAATAATTTATCTCCTATGGTAAAAAAATCGTCTCTGCCTAGATAATCTAAATCTGCATCTGCTAAAATCTGTTCTAGATGATTATTAGGCGATTGTGGAATTTTGGTTGCCATAATCATTCCTTTAATTTTATCAATCTGAGACTGAGAATAACCATAATTTGGCAAATATTCTTGAGCTATTTCGCACGATTTTTCTTCGTGATCTTTAGCTCCGTACAAAAATCCTGTATCATGAAAAAGAGCAGCAGCTTTTAGAAGCATTAAATCTTCTTGACTTACACCTTCAGATTTCGCGATTTTTTCTACAGAATCTATTACATCTTTTACGTGCATTACGCTATGATACGAAAGATGTTTTGGTAGATTATCCTTTAAATTTTTTAAGATAATTTTTTTTATTTTATCGTATTCCATATTTGTGAAATGATGAAATTATTAATCTTTATTAAGTTCCTGAGCAAAGTACATATCTAAGAATCCTTTTCCTTTTACCTCTATTTTTCCTCGGTATTCACATTGCACTCTATCTTTTATCATTTGGTAGGTAGATTCGGAAATATTTACTTTACCTTTTTGACTATTTTGTTCCATTCTGGCAGCAGTATTTACGGTGTCTCCCCAAATATCATACGCAAATTTTTTAACGCCTACAATTCCTGCAATTAATGCCCCCGAATTTACGCCAATTCTAATATCTAAAGTATCGGGATTATATTTTTTCCTGTTTTCTATAAATTCTATGATATCTAGAGCAGCCGAAACGGTTTGATAAGCATGATTGGGATTTTGATGCGGCAATCCACAAACTGCCATATATGCATCACCAATGGTTTTAATTTTTTCTAAACCATGTTTTTCCATAATCATATCAAAAGCGGTGAAACAATCATTTAATTCTTTTAGCATTTTTTCGGCACCCATTTTTTCTGAATTTTGAGTAAAACTCACAAAATCAGTAAATAAAACTGAAACTTCATCGTAATATTTGGCTTCGGAGCTTCCTTTGTCTTTCAGTTCATCTGCCACTTCCTGAGGTAAAATATTGAGCAAGAGATTTTCGGTCTTTTGCTTCTCATTTTTCAATTCTTGAGTTCTTTCATCAACTTGTTTTTCAAGCAATTCATTTTGATTTTGAAGTATATGTTGTTTCTCTTGTTCCTGTTGAAGATTGATTTCGGATAAACGATTGACTTCATCTAATTGTCTTTTCAAACTCAAATTAGTAGAAGCAAACTGCCAAGCTAGATACGCAGAAATAGAAAGCGGGAAACTGATAAGTACAATAATGGAAAGTATAGTCTTATCTAATCTATATCCTTGAAAACCAAAATCAAATATAGATGATAAAATAAGTATCACGATGTATCCTAAAAACGTGAGAATACCACCACCTACAATATATGCTTCTTTTTGTTTTCTAATGATAGCACGAGTAATTAGAAAAAAAGATTCCACAACTACATAAAATAAGGAAAAGGTAACAAAAATTACTGAAATTTTACTGTTAAAATAATACAAAGCAATAGATAGCAAATTAAGAATTACAAAAATCTTGTACCTTAATTTTCTTTTTGCAAATAGAACATTCACAAAACCTGAAAGAGAAATATTAAAAATAGCAAATGCTAGAATAGTTTTAAAAATATTTTCATTAATAAGTTCGGGATCATCTAATCTATTTAAAACGATAACAATATAAGCAATGTAACTTATAGAAGCATTATAAAGCGCAAAGAAAAGGTTATACAGTGCTTTTCTATAAAATAAAAAAAGTAAAAAATGGATAAATGCTAAGGCCAAGAAAAAACCAACAATAAGCATGGAATACTGACTAGCCTTCTCTTCTTTTTTTAGAATTTCATTGTAATATTCATTGGCTTCTATTAATCTTAGAGTAAATAAATTAGTGGAAAAATCGATTAAATCAGTTTTACCAAGTTTAGAAAGGGGAAATAAATGATAACGAACCGCCAAAACGTGTGTTTTTGTATCACCGAAAGACACTAAAATAGGTTCGTTCTTTTTTATAGCATATTTTAACGGTTTGTTATTTGAAAACTCACCTAATTGGTCTATTTTTTTGCCATCCAAAAATATTTCACTGGCGCCTAATTGACCAATACTAAATTGGATTGGTTTGTTAAGCAATGTACTGTCTATTTTTATATAACTTCTAAAAGAATATTGAGTTGCTTCATTATTATTTTCAGCTATACCCCATTCAAATTTTCTCCAGCCAGAATCATTATATTCTGGCAATATAAATGCATTGTCTTTGGTTATTTCATAAATCCATTCTATCTCATTAGATTCGTTTTTAAGACTGATTATCTGTGGTTTATCTCTAGAATACTGAGCAGATACCAAAACTTGAAAAAGAATAAACAGAATAAATAGAATTTTATTTACATTAATTTTCATCTTTGATTCATTTAATTTTTACTTACAAAATACATTTCCAGTGCACCTTTTCCTTTTACTTCTACTTTCCCGCGCTGTTCGAAGATGAAGCTATCTTTCACCAAATTATAAGTAGAACCAGAAATATTGAGTTTTCCTTTTTGGCTGTTTTGTTCCATTCTGGCAGCAGTATTTACGGTATCTCCCCAAATATCGTACGCAAATTTCTTCACGCCTACAATTCCTGCAATTACAGGGCCTGAATGTATCCCGATTCTAATATCCAAAGCATTCGGATTGTTTAATCTTCTTTTTTGTATAAAATCTAAAATTTCTAAACCTGCATTCACCGCATTTTCGGCATGTTTTTCATTAGAAATTGGCAGTCCACTTACCGCAAGATAGGCATCTCCGATGGTTTTTATTTTTTCCAGACCAAATTTCTCCATAATTCTATCAAATTCAGTAAAGCAGATATTGAGTTCATTCAAAACCTCCTGAACTCCTAATCTTTCTGAATTTTGAGTAAAATTGACAAAATCTGTAAACAAAACCGAAACCTCATCATAATGTTTCGCACTGGTTTTTCCTTTTTCTTTAAGCTCTTCTGCCACTTCATACGGAAGAATATTAAGCAAAAGATTTTCGGATTTTTGTTTTTCTTCGGCTATTTTTTTATTGTCTTTACGTTTTTGATTATAAGAATATCCTGCAAAACCTAGCAATAAAAGAGACAAACCGGCACCAATTGCCCACAGATTTTTTTCAGATTTTGAGGTTTCTAATTCTGCTTTGGCAACTGCATCTTTTTTCTCTTGATTTATTTTGGCGATTTCTTTTTCTTTCTGATATTTCAGATTTGCCGCTTTTTGTTGCTCGGCATATTTTATTTGGATTTCTTTTCGCTTTAAATCTTCTTCTAAAAGTAATCTTCTGCGCTCTTCTTCTGTTTTTGCGGCAGCTTGTTTTTTCTCGAACTCAAATTTTAGAGCTTTCAGTTCCAGTTCTTTCTGAAGCTGAAGTCTTTTAGTTTCTTCTTCAAATTTTACTCGGGCTCTTTCGTTAGCAATTTCGGTTTGGGATTGTGTATCTGATAAAGACTTCATTTTTTCTAAACCATAGACCTCTTCATTTTTTGCATTAAATTTTTTAAGGTAAATCAAAGATTTTTCATAATCTCCAAGTTTTTCATAGGCTTTGTACAAAGCTTCATAATTTAGAATAAAAACTTCTGAAGCTACAAATGTTTTTTGCCTTTCAAAATCATTTAAACTTTCAACTTGCTGATTAACAAAGTTTTTTAATTCATTTTGTTTCTCTTCATCATTCTTAAAATTAATGCTTTGATCTGTTAGTTTACTCAAATTAATAAGTCCTTTATGATTCACATAATAAAGATTCATAGGATCTTTATCATTACTTAGTTTAAGTGATTTATTAATTTCATTTTCAGCGATTTCATATTTTTTTTGTTTATAATTGATATCAGAAAGATAATAATAAATCATTTTTAAGTTATCATTCAACTTGTTTTTTTCAAAATATTGTTTAGCTTCTTCTAAAACAATATTTGCTTTTTCATATTGTTTGGTTTCCGAATAAATGTTTCCTAAAAACATTTTAGAATTCGCTATTTTTAAATCATCTTTGCTTTCATTTGCAAGCTTTAAATTTTCTTGAAAATAGTTGGAAGCTTTCTTAAAATCTTTATTTTGTAAATAGAATATTCCTGCTAAATTATAGGCTTCATACAAATATTCTGGGAAATTATTTTTGGTAAATTCAATATAAGTATTTAATGATTTATAGCCTTCTACAGGATTTTCTTGGACAAAATTATTTTGAAATAACCTTTGATAAGCTAGCAGCACCAATTTTTTATCTTTAATCTTTTTTTGACTATTGAGACTTAAAATTTGATTACAATAATCATTTGCAATTTTTACATTTTTATTTATAGAATTGATGGTTGCCAAAAAATAATATGTTAAAGCTCTTTTTTCATAATTTTCTGTTTTGTTTAAAAATTTTTCGGCTTCAATTAGATGTTTTTCACTGTTTACAATATCCATTTTTTGTATCAATAGGTTACCAATAAAAAGATAGGATCTGCCAATTTTTTCGGTATTATTGAGTTTTTGAGAAATTGGTAAACTTAGTTTTGCATAGACTAGAGCACTATCAATATTTTTAGCTTCAACATATTTATAACCCAATTCATCGATAAATTTTGCTTTATCTGTGTCACTTTTCGCCAGAGCCAATTTGCTTTTAAGCTCTAAAATTTCTTTTGATTCTTGAGCCTTAAAAAAATTAACTCCTAAAAATATAAAAATGATTAAGAAAAAATGAGAATAGGTGGTCTTCAAAATAGGTGTATTTTTGTAATTATCACAAAAATAACAAAAGTTTTTAGTTATTCATAAAAAAATCCTTCTAAGCATAAAAACCTAGAAGGACTATAAAAAACAAAAATATAATTAAGAAAATTATTATATATCAAAACGATCTGCGTTCATCACCTTCGTCCATGCTTTGATAAAGTCTTTTACAAATTTTTCTTTGTTATCGTCTTGTGCATAAACCTCTGCATACGCTCTAAGAATAGAATTAGACCCGAAAACCAAATCTACTCTGGTTGCAGTCCATTTGGTAGCACCCGATTTTCTATCAGCAATTTGATAAAGATTTTCACCGGCAGGTTTCCATTGGTAATTCATATCTGTAAGATTTACAAAAAAATCATTGGTTAAAATACCTACCTTATCTGTAAAAACACCGTGTTGCGTACCACCGTAATTAGTACCTAAAACACGCATTCCACCAATAAGAACTGTCATTTCTGGAGCGGTAAGTCCCATCAATTGCGTTCTATCGAGCATCATTTCTTCTGGTGACACTATATAGTCTTTTTTCTGCCAATTTCTGTAGGCATCATGCAATGGCTCTAGTTCTTCGAAGGATTCTACATCAGTTTGTTCTTGCAAAGCATCTCCTCTACCTGGCGAAAATGGCACTTTCACCTCAAAACCAGCATCCTTTGCAGCTTGTTCTACCGCAGCACTACCACCCAAAACAATTAAATCTGCAATGCTTACTTTTTTATCTAAATTAGATTGAATCATTTCTAAAACGTCTAAAACTTTTTTCAAGCGTTCTGGTTCATTTCCTTCCCAATTTTTCATAGGTTCTAGGCGAATTCTCGCACCATTTGCACCACCTCTGAAGTCAGAACCACGAAATGTTCTTGCAGAATCCCAAGCAGTGTTGATGAGTTCGGTTCTGGTTAAGCCAGAATTTAAAATTTTAGCTTTTAAATCTTCTATTTCCGCATCAGAAAGTGTATAATCTACTGTTGGAATTGGATCTTGCCAAATCAAATCTTCCGCAGGAACATCAGCTCCTAAATATCTAGATTTTGGTCCTAAATCTCGGTGTGTCAATTTAAACCACGCTCTTGCAAAAACCTCTTGGAAATAGGCAGGATCTTGATGAAATTTTTCTGAAATTTTTCTGTATTCAGGATCTATTTTTAGCGCCATATCGGCATCAGTCATCATCGGATTTCTACGAACATTAGGATTATGCGCATCTACAGGTTTGTCTTCTTCTGCAATATTTACAGGCTCCCATTGGTGAGCTCCGGCAGGACTTTTAGTCAATTGCCAATCATATTTAAACAACAAATCGAAGAAACCATTATCAAATTTTGTAGGATGAGTAGTCCACGCTCCTTCTATACCAGAACTTACCGTATTACCACCTCCACCTTTAGGATTTATCCACCCGAAACCTTGGGTATGAAGATTTTCTCCTTCTGGTTCTGCACCTAAAGTAGAAGCATCACCATTACCGTGGGCTTTTCCTACGGTATGTCCGCCTGCTGTCAACGCAACCGTTTCCTCGTCATTCATTGCCATTCTTTTAAAGGTAGTTCTCATATCTTGTGCAGTTTTTAGCGGATCTGGATTACCATCTACTCCTTCAGGATTTACATAAATAAGACCCATCATTACTGCAGCAAGAGGATTTTCCAAATCTCTTTCACCTGAGTAACGGCTTCCTTCACTGCCAGATTTTGCGAGCCATTCTTTTTCATTGCCCCAGTAAATATCTTTTTCTGGATGCCAAATATCTTCTCTACCTCCTGCAAAACCAAAAGTTTTCAATCCCATAGATTCGTACGCCATGTTACCAGCTAAAATCATTAAATCTGCCCAAGATAATTTGTTGCCATATTTTTTCTTAATGGGCCAAAGCAAACGTCTCGCTTTATCTAAATTGACATTATCTGGCCAAGAATTAAGTGGCGCAAAACGTTGGTTTCCTGTATTAGCACCTCCTCTACCATCAGCTACTCTATACGTTCCTGCGGAATGCCAAGCCATCCTAATCATTAAACCACCGTAATGTCCCCAATCTGCTGGCCACCAGTCTTGCGAATCGGTCATAAGATTCTTTAAATCTAATTTTACGGCTTCTAAATCTAATTTTTTAAATTCTTCGGCATAATTGAAATTTTCACCTAGAGGATTTGTTTTTTTGTCTTGCTGATGAAGTATGTCTAAATTCAAAGATTTTGGCCACCAACTCATTACAGATTGATCTGCACCTGTGTTAGCACCATGCATTACAGGACATTTTCCAGAAGTGGCGGTCTGTGATAAACTACCTGCATTTTGAGAATCATTAAATTCACTGTGATGCGGGAAAGGGCATTTCCCTGGTTCGGATGTGCTCATAATAAAAAATTTGTTGTTAATATATGGTCAAAATTAAACGAAGAATTCTATCTGAGGTTAAAAATTAGAGTTAAAGAATTGATTTAAGTTATAGATAGAATTTATCAACAAGCAATAAATCAATACAAACAATCTATTAATTTATTCTTTTCAAAAGAAATTATCAATTATAATATTTTTTATTATTTTTGATTGATTAAACGCTTTATGAAAAAAATATTTGTCTTTTTTATATCCTTAACCTTAGTTTCTTGTATATCTGTAGAAAAACACAATAAAAATTTAGAAACACCTATTGCAGCAGAACATTTGAAAAAAGATGTAGATTTTACTTATAAAAAACTTCAAAAATTTCATCCCAAATTGTTTTGGTATATCCCCAAAGAAAAGCTAGATTATAAATTTGACAGCTTAAAAACCACCATCACCAAACCACTAAAACCCAATGAATTTTTTCTAAAATTGGCTCCTGTAATTGCTGATGTAAGAGAAGGTCATCTTAGATTAATTCCGTTAGAGAAAAGATTTACCAAAAAAGAAACCAAAAAACTTAAAAACCAAAAAGGGACATTAGGAAGATTAAATTATGTGATAGAAAACAACCATCTATACGTAAAAGACAATGCCGAAAAAGTAGGGAATCTAAAAGTAGGCACCGAAATTTTGAAAATCAATAACGTTCCCGTTACCCAAATTTTAGAAAAATACAAACCTCTGATTACCAGTGACGGCTATAATACCACTTATCAAAAATATTCTTTAGCCAGAAGATTCAATACTTTTTTTACCCTAGAATATGGGATTCTAGACAGTCTAAAAGTAGAAACAAAACTAAAAGACAGCTTGCAAATTGTAGTACTAAAAAGAGAAACAAAAACCAAAACCGAAAAGAAAAAAGAAAAGCAAGACCAAAAACTTACCGAAGAAAAGAAAACCAAAGGTTATAATCCTATCACTAAAAGTTTCAACAGAAATTTACAATTTTTAGCAAAAGATAGTTCTATTGCTTTGATTAAAATCAAATCATTTTCTGGTACTTATTCCAAGAAATTTTACAAAGAAACATTCTCTACGCTAAAAAAAGCGAAAACTCAATATTTAATTATTGACATTAGAGATAATTTAGGAGGTTCTCTAGCAGAAATTAATAATCTCTACAGCTACTTTGCCAAAGAAAAGTTCAAATTTATAAAAGATATAGAAGTGACCAGCCGTACTTCTGCTACACAAGCAGATTACTTGAGTAATTTTCCTTCTTTTACTAAACCTTTGGGTGTAATCTCCTATCCTATTTATATGTTAGTTTCAGTAATTGGCGTTAAGAAAAAGGGCAATCAATATTATCTAACAGATTTATTCTCGACTAAAAAAACAAAAGCAGATGCTTTCTATGACAAAACCTATGTTCTGATTAATGGAAGTAGTTTTTCGGCATCCTCTATTATTTCTGCAAAATTTAAAGCAGATCAATTAGCAACTTTGGTAGGCGAAGAAACTGGCGGTGCTAATGACGGAACAGTAGCTGGAATTTATTCTACTCAGAAACTCCCAAATTCTAAAATGAAACTCCCGATTGGTCTTTTCCTTATTCAACCGAATATTGAAATGACCAACACCATGAAAGGCGTAACTCCTAATGTAGAAATTATCCCAACTTTAGATGAAGTTCTACAAAAAAAAGATGTTCAGTTAGATTGGATTTTGAAAGATATAACTTTAAAAAAACAAGACCTTAAATTCCCTTAAAAAACCATACAAAAGTAAAAGAGCTTCCAAAACCTGATAAGACTTTTTATTAGTTTTATTAGGTTATAAACGTTTTTATTAAAGTTATTTTTTTTGAACGATGCTTCAAAAAAGTTTGTATCCAATTCAAAATAATAATAAATTGCATAAAACAATTAATTATTACATAAATACACTCATTTTCAATAACATAATTTAACATCCTAACTTTAAAAAATATCTCCTAATTTTATATATATATTTGAGTTATTTAATAAGTACATCGTATTGGCAAAATGCAGGGTTGAAGTCATAACTGAACTAGCCACTATTTTTTGTTTCAAATTTTTTTTGTTTCAAATTTTTTATCTAATTTAGTCTCACGAAAAAGAATCGGTTTCGTTTAGTTGAATTTGAACTTTTAGTCCAATTTATCTATCATTTCGTCAATGCTTTTTCCGTTAAATGATATTAAACCTAACTTATTAAATAATTATTATGAAAAAAAAATTTTTACCAGTAATCTTCTTTTCTACGTTAGCTTTTTCACAAATTCAGACGCCTTATGATAATTTAAATTGTGGAGCAAATGATATTATCAAAGAAGTTTATATGGACGGCAATACCACAATATTAAAATGCACTGATACTAGTGGTAATTTCCTTTTATTTCCAATACCTAATACAGCTTTAGGTGGAAGCAATGGCGGCGGTGGTAATCCTGTTGATACTGGTCTTTCAATAGATCCTGGACAAGATTGGATCCCAACAACACATTGTATAAACACTTGGTTTAAGGTAGATGGAAAATGGAAGATTATCAATTATTGTGGTAATCCATAAAATAGTAATAACTCTTAGTTTTCAAAAAAACTCAACCTCCTTAGAAGCGATTTTAGAGAGGTTTATTTTTGTTAAAATTAAACCTAAAACTCAAAAATAAATCCAAAATAAGGAAGCGGCATACTTCTATCCGAAGTTCCTATATCTAGCAAATAATACTGTTCGTTTTGTGGCGCTGAAGGATTGGCTACAATACCATTATCATTAGCATCTCTCTGCAAATTCACCACCGGCAATGCGGAAGGATTTTTAGAACCATATATATTCACCACATCCATATAAGCTGTTAATTGCCATTTTTTAAAAATCCATTTTTTCTCTGCTCTTATATCTAACTGATGAGCCGTATTTCCTCTGAGCGAATTCAGTTGAGTGTAATTTTTTACAGGTCCATTTGCAACATTCCAAATATCAACCAAAGCACTTCTGGTTAAATCATACGGCGTTTCTGGCAAACCAGACTGCATTCTAAATCGGGCACTAACATTCCAATTCTTTTTAAAATATTTACCTGCGGTAAGAGTAAAAATGTGTCTAGAATCCCAACTGGAAGCCGAAAACACATTATTAACATCCGAAAATTTAGAATATCCGAAAGTATAAGCAGCTATTCCGTAAAAATTATTAATAGTTCTTTTCTGCACCAAGAATTCAACGCCATAGGTTTTACCTTTTCCTCTAGAATCTACAGGTTCTGCTCCTACTACTCCGAAATCTCCACCTAAATTAGCTAAAGAAATTTGATTTCTTAACGAAAATGGATAATTAGAATATCTTTTGTAATAAGCTTCTGCGGTAAATCTAAGATTATCTTTTCCGTTAAATTCTATTCCACCTACAATCTGTGAATTTCTTATATATTTCAATGTATTTTTATTGACCAAAGCATCATTTACCTGAAATCCTAGTGAAGTATATGATGGGAGTTGATAGTAAATTCCGCTGTTCATATTCAATGCGAAAGCATCATTTAATTTCAATCTTAAAGAAAGCCTTGGCGAAAATTGGTATAAAGGATTGTTGGTCTTATTAGAATAATTGCTTGCGTCTATTCTAGCACCTAATGAAACTTGAAGTACCTCATCAAAATATTTTTTAGCAGATTGAATATATAAACCATATTGCATAAAATTAATTTCAGATAAATATTGATCAAAATCAATGGCATTTTGATTCACTTGCTTTACTACAGATTGGTTATAATATCTAGCAAAATTGATATTTGCACCTGTACTCAACTGATAGTCACCAAAACTTAAATTTCTATCAATTCTTATTTTATTTTCTGCTTCTTTAGAATCATAATCTGTAAGTAAATTGGCTGGCGTTTCTATATTTCTGTAATATTTAATCGCTTTATTATCTAGCATATTTCGACTGATGGTAAATAGCCAATTTCCGTTTTCTACCAAATGCCTATAACCAGCACCAAAGGTATAGTTCCACTGTGTATTTTTGGGTAATCTATCAATTAAAGTAAGATTATAAAGCGTTTTTTTGGCATCATTATTAAATTTAAAATCGTCAATTGCTCCTAAACCTATGAAATACAATTCGTCTCCAGATTTATATTTTTTAGAAACTTTAAAATTGGCATCATAATAACTTGGCAAAAATGGCAAACCAATTCCTTTGAAAAGCAACTGCAAATTAGATTTTCTCACACTAAAAAGTCCGCTCCAAGATTGGTCTTTGCTTAGTGGTCCATCTGCCATCAATTGTAAATCATCTAAACCTATAATCGCTTTGTAGCCCATTTTATCTTTTCGGGCTTGTTTTAAATTAAATTCAAAAAGTGAAGACAAAACGCCATTTCTCTTAGCAGGAAATGCACCACTATAAAAATCTACATCTTTGATGAAATCTACGGTGATAATTCCGCGCGGACCACCACTTGCACCTTGTGTTTGAAAGTGATTAATTACAGGAACTTCTATTCCATCGATATAAAATTTGTTTTCGGCAGAGCTTCCTCCTCTTATAAACAAATCATTTCTGAAAGTTGCACTACTTCCTACTCCTGGAAAACTCAAAATAGCTTTAGAAACATCTCTATTAGAACCCGCATTTTTTTGCACTTCTTCCGCTGTAATATTCCTTAACGAAACTGGAGATTCGGCAGTGGTTTTGTATAATTTTTTAGAAAGAGTAACTTCCTGAATTTGTTTGGCTGATTTATTTAATCCGATGGAAAACGTAAGATTTTGATTCGGAACCACGCCAATATCATTCAGAAAACCAACATCATAACCTTCAGAAGAGATTTCTAAATTATAATTCCCCGACATTAAATTTGTCACTGAAACACTTCCGTTTCCTGTAAAAGTTTGCTCTATTTTTTGAACTTTAATGGTGGCTGCAATTGGCTTTTTAGAAAATTCATCAAAAACATTGATGGTTACTGAACCAACTTGAGCCATTGAGAACAAAGAAAAAAGAAGAAAGAGGAAAGATAATTTAAGTTTCATCGTCAATTTTTTTTTGCAAAAATAATCTTTGAAAAGCAGAACACATAAATCTTTGATTTAATTTTTCTATTATAAATAAAAAAACTTCTCGAATGAGAGAAGTTATTCTGTTAAATCTTTATAATTTTTTTCTGGATTTTGGAAATTTTGAATGATTCTATGTATAATTAAAGTTTCATTATTTAAACTATAAATTAATGTATTATGCTTAGTAATCAACAATTTATGATAATCTGTATCTTCATATTTTTGAAAAACTACTTTTCTTGAGCATATCAAATCAGTTACAAAATCTAATCTATCAAAAAAATTTTCTAATACTTTGTCATTCCATTTCTTCAATAAATATTGCTCAATATTTACCAAATCTTCTTTTGATTCATCACTGAATTTTATTACCATTTCTGTATGATTCTAAACGTTTCCTTGCCTCATTCATTACCTCTTTATAATCATGCACTCTACCATTTTTAATATCTTCTTCACTTCTTTTCAAAGATTCCAAAATTTCTTCTTTGGTTTCGTTGCGCCATTGTTTTGGCTCGATGGTTTTAGAAATCACCAAAAGCTCTTCGGCTGTAAATTTTTTTTCTTTCAACTTTCTGAAAAATGTAGGTTTTTTAATCCCCGATTTTTCAATAATGTAAGACATTTTAAAAGGAGAATTTTTCAAAATTTCGTCTATATTATTTTGAATATCAATAAATTTTTCAATTTCTGCTATCATTTTTTTACTTTTTAATTATAAATATTGAGACCATAAAAACACAAATAATAAGATTAATAGTCTCATTATTTAATACAAATATAACTATTTTTTGATACAGTTATAAAAATAGCACAAAAAAACTTCTCAAAATTTGAGAAGTTCAATTTACTTTTCTGCCATTTCTTTCACTTTACCCAATGCTTTTGGGAAGGTTTCCGCAAAATACGGAATATAATCTTCGGGAACATTCATTTTAACAGCAAGTTCTATTTTTCCGTCCTTTTCTGCCAAATCGTATTGTTCTATTGCTTCTTCACCAAAAGTGCCAGGTTGTTTTTCACCATTTGTATATTCTCCTTGATGCAGAAAATACATTTTCTCAAAAGGAACTAATTTTTCTATAATGGCATACATTCCGCTTTCTTCTGGACCCAGAAAAAGAATTTCACTACCTTCTTTTAAATCGCCTTCATAATGAGAACCTTCATGAAAAACTGATGTCCAATTTCTGTAATTTTCGTCTTGCCAAAGTGCATCCCAAACCTTCTCTTTAGAAGCATTAATTTCAATGGTAAATTCTAATTTTTTCATAGTACTATTTTGTGTTGATAAGGATTACGCCATTTTTAGCTTTTTCTCCAAAGATAGCAATTGCTTTCTTACCTTTTACCACTTCCATACTTTTTATGGTTTTTTGATTGATACTTTTGAATGTTTTAGCAGTAATTACTTTCCCATCCAAAACATATAAAGGTTCATATTTTTCTATAGGTTGTGCTACCACTTTTCCTAAGATAAACTGCCTATTAATGGTATCTTTTTTGGGTTGAGCTATTGCTACTTCCCCTACAATTTTCTGTTGTTTAGAAGTAGGGGGTTCTGGTTTGCAAACCTGAGCGTTTATTTTGGTAATTCCAGCAGTAGTCATTACCAAACCAACAGAAAACTTAGCTAATAATGAATTTAAAAAACTGAATTCTAAAGGTCTATTAATTTGACTTTCATTAAATCTTCCACAGATTTTTTGTTGAGAATTTTCAATTTCATCAAAAATTTCTTGGTCAGAACTATGGGTAAAATCTCTAACAGTTTTGGCACAAATTGCACAGAATTTACCTTTTTCCTGAGGTGTCATTGCGTTCCAATTTTCGTGACACGGTTTTGGTATTGTAATTTTCATATTTAATCTTGTTTTCATTAAAGATGAAAATCTCATGAAAAAGGTTGGAAACTTCTAAAAAAACTTCCTTTATTTAGATGTGATTTTTCAATTTTTGTTTGGTAAATCACCAATTTGGAATGACATATTTTATATGGCTGTTTTTGTCTTTTTTATAAATTTCAAAATCAGATTTTTTAATTGAATTTGGATTGTAATATTTAGAAAATTTCGGACTTAAACTCGAATTTGGGTTCTCTCTATAAATCAAAAGGTTTCCTTCTTCGTTTATTTCTGAATATCTTAACTGACTAGATCCAGCGTTGATATCAGAATAAAATTCTAAATAAACAGACTGATTCTTTAATAAGTACAATCCAATTCCACCAGTGTTAATATCGTTCATATCTTCGGGAAATTCTTCAAGACGTCTTAAACTCCCTTGTTTAAACCTTCCATTGGAAAAAAAACGAATATAATTATCTCTCATCATTTGTTTTTTGATTACTCCCAAAGAATCATAATAAATAAAATTGTCTTTACTTATATAGATGCAAGTAGTATCTATCACAGCATTAGAAGTTAATTTTTGAGTCAATTTTTGATATTCAAATCTGAAATTTTTGGGCGGACGAATATATCCTCTCTGATTGTACCAATAATGATTGCAAGAGGGAATTGCGATAAGTAAAATTACTACAAAAATCAAAATTTGAATTCCGTTATTTTTCATTTTGACCGGATTTAACATCTACTCCATTATTTTTAAGGATTGCCATAATACCATACACCACCAAAATACCACCTCCCATTAATAAATAACTTTTTTTAAAATCATCATTTTTCCCTTCAACTTTTTCAATTTCATTGAGAGGTAAGAGTTTCGACTGACCTTGCTCATAAATTTCCAAATTCTCACCTCTATTGAAAATATATTTGGCTTTAACTTTTTTACCGTTTTTTAGATAAACCAAATAAGACTGATAGGATGTTTTGGTATTATCAATGGTAGAAATTAATACATTTTGGTAAGAATAACAACCAGAAAACAGTACTAAAACCAGCAAATAACAAATCATTTTTTTCATTGCTCAAAATTTATTAGCAAAACTAAATAGCTTAAAGCAAATAAAAATTGATTGAAATCAAGATTAGAATTTTTTGAATTTAAATTCTCTTATAAACCTCATCAAAAGGAACTCTGTAACGGTCTCCCCAAATTCCGTCGTTACCTTTTCTTTTTCCACAAGAAATAATCATATTAATCTCTGCACCGAAAGGTAAATTCAAAATATTTTTCACTCTTTTGCTGTCAAAACCTTCCATTGGGCAAGTATCATATTCTTCATTTGCCATCGCAATCATAAAGGTTTGCGCTGCTAAACCACAACTTTTGTGCGCTACTACTCTTGCATCATTTTCAGAAACTTGTAACATCATCGGCCTGAAAAAACTAACAGGAACTGCAATCAACTTTCTAAAAAATCCTAAAATCCCAAAAAATCTAGCGTACAAAAAAGGCATTATTTTTCCGTAATAGAGTTCGCGGTCTTTGATGCGTTTTTCCTGTCTTTCTGCAGGACTATTTTTTCTGATATTTTCTTTTTCAAAATTCAGAACAGCTTTCGAACGTTTTTTGTACAAATCTCGTCTCACCACAAAAACCACCAATTCTTGCGCTGTAGAAGCCGCTGTTTGATCGAAACATGCTACCGAAAGCTTTTTCAAAGTTTCAGGATGGGTAACGTGGTAGAATTCATACAATTGCATATTAGACGAACTTGGCGCTAAAGTAGAGAGTTCTAAACATTTTTTTACAACTTGTGTATCTATTTTTTGAGCTTCATCGTAAACACGCACAGAACGACGAAATTCTAAAACTTCTTGTAAATTCATAGGTTTATTTTTTCTAAAGACGAATGAATGGGAGTTTTACTTTAAAATCTATTGAATTGTTATTGAATTTTTAAAAACCTCAAATCTGATAAAATCATACGTCTCTTGCCAATTTTTATCTAAATTACTATCTTTTATATAAAAAATTCCATCTCCAAACGTAGTTTCCATTTTTGAATTGTTAATAATTTGAGATTCATTCGATATAAATACGATTTTATTGGTATTTTTTGTTGTAAAAGTTTTCAAACTATTTTTACCATTATCGTCTAAATAAAAAGTATAGAAATAATAATCTTCATTACTTGATTTTTCATTTTTTTTCAACTGCAACACAAAACCTTTAATAGATTTTGAAATTGAATTTTCTAATTCTCCAGTGTTTTTAACAAAAAATAATTTTGAATATTTTGATACCATATCTTTTTTTAATAAAACTGAAACATCAGTAGAATTAAAACATTTAGAATTTGTTTTTATTCTGCTTCTATTTGATATTAGTAAATAATCATTTTCTCTTTTTAAATTATTTTGATTTACCAAAGTTTTATTTTCATTTAAAACACAATTTTGAATAATTTCTAAATCTTTGTTATCAATACTTTCATGAAATAATAGTTTATGATTATTTAACAAATCTCTAACTTTTTCATAATCAATTTTATCTGAAAAACTTAATAATATTCGATTATAATCAAGTTGAGTAATATTGTAATTTTTAAAGGATAATTTTTTTAATTGTTTATCCAACATTTCACTTCCAAAAATATTTTGAATCAACTTCTTATGTTTTTCTAATAATTTCCCTTTTTTTACTAAATTAAAAAGTGAATCAAATTCTTTTTTTTCAGACATTGAAAAACTATTACTTTTTTCTGTTTCTAAATAGATATCTTTAATGGCTAAAGAATCTAAAATTTCAGCATAATTATAACTTACCTTTAATTTCGAAATTGAATCCGCTTTTTTTATTAAACTAAACTCTAATTTGTTATTTATTTTAAACTTCAAAAAATTAGCAAGAAAATACTTCTCATTAAATTTCAAATTCAAAGTAAATTTTTCTTGAGCATTAATGATATTTATTAAAACTAATAAGATTATGGTTACTGTTTTTTTCATTTTAATATATTTTGATTTTATAATATTTAAAATCCGCAATTTTATATATTTTTTATTAGAATAAATTCTAAATCTAAAACATCGTTCGTTCCTACGGAACTCTCTACAAAGAGTCGCAGAGCGACGACCAATTTTCTAACCTTGGAATTCATTCCAAGGATTACAACAAACTCTCATCCACAAAATTCGGCAGCGTCACTTTCAAATTCGGCTCTGCTTCCATCGCACGTTTTATGGCAAAAATTGCACCTTCGTTTCTTGCCCAACTTCTGCGGGAAATTCCGTTGTTTACGTCCCAAAAAAGCATTGATTTTAATCTTCTGTCAGCATCTTCAGTTCCGTCTAACAACATTCCGAAACCACCATTAATCACTTCGCCCCAACCAACGCCACCTCCGTTGTGAATAGAAACCCAAGTTGCACCTCGGAAACTATCGCCAATTACATTTTGAATTGCCATATCTGCGGTAAATGTACTTCCGTCATAGATGTTAGACGTTTCACGGTACGGAGAGTCCGTTCCCGAAACATCGTGATGGTCTCTTCCTAAAACTACAGCACCAATTTCTCCATTTTTTATTGCTTGATTAAATTTTTCTGCAATTTTCATCCTTCCTTCTGCATCAGCATAAAGAATTCTGGCTTGTGAACCAACCACCAAATTATTTTCTTGAGCTCCTTTTATCCAAGTAATATTATCCTGCATTTGTTGTTGAATTTCCGCTGGAGAATTTTTCATCAATTCTTCTAAAACTTCGCAAGCCATATCGTCGGTTTTTTGTAAATCTTCTGATTTTCCGCTGGTACAAACCCAACGAAACGGCCCGAAACCATAATCAAAACACATTGGTCCCATAATATCCTGAACGTAACTTGGATATTTAAACTCTCTTCCCAAAGTAGGATTTTCTGAAAAAACATCAGCTCCTGCTCTGGAACATTCGAGAAGAAAAGCGTTTCCATAATCGAAAAAATAGGTACCTTTTGCGGTATGTCTGTTGATGGCAGCAGCGTGTCTTCTTAAAGTTTCCTGTACTTTTTCCTTGAACAATTTTGGATTTTTTGCCATCATTTTATTAGAATCTTCAAACGAAATTTCGACAGGATAATAACCACCTGCCCAAGGATTGTGAAGTGAAGTTTGGTCGCTTCCTATATCGATTTTTAGATTTTCTTGATCAAATTTTTCCCAAACTTCCACCACATTTCCGAGATAAGCGAGAGAAATTGTTTCGTTGTTTTCTTGAGCTTTTCGCACTCTGGAAACCAATTCATCTAAATTTTCATGAATTTCATCTACCCATTTTTGTTCGTGGCGAATTTTGGTTATTTTTGGATTTACTTCTGCACAAACCGTAATACAACCTGCAATATTTCCTGCTTTTGGTTGAGCTCCAGACATTCCTCCTAAACCTGAAGTGACGAAAAGTCCACCTTTTGGAGATTTTTTAATTTTCCTGAAAGCATTCAGAACCGTAATTGTAGTTCCGTGCACGATTCCTTGTGGACCAATATACATGTAACTTCCTGCCGTCATTTGTCCGTATTGTGAAACACCAAGTGCATTAAATTTTTCCCAATCATCTGTTTTAGAATAATTTGGAATTACCATTCCGTTGGTTACTACAACTCTTGGCGCATCTTTATGACTTGGAAACAGTCCCATTGGATGCCCAGAATACATCACCAAAGTTTGTTCGTCTGTCATTTCTGACAAATATTTCATCGTCAACAAATATTGCGCCCAATTTTGGAAAACCGCACCATTTCCGCCATAAGTAATCAGTTCATGAGGATGTTGCGCCACTGCATAACTCAAATTATTTTGAATCATGAGCATGATTGATTTTGCTTGTAGAGATTTCCCTGGATAATCAGAAATAGGCCTAGCAAAAATTTCGTAATCTGGGCGAAAACGATACATGTAAATTCTGCCGTATTTCTCTAGTTCTTCCTGAAATTCTAGCAATAATTCTGCATGAAATTTTGGTTCGAAATAACGCAAAGCATTTTTCAGAGCGAGCTTTTTCTCTTCTACGTTAAGGATTTCTTTACGTTTCGGAGCGTGATTAATTTGTGGTTCGTATGGTTTTGGCTGAGGTAATTCTGTTGGAATTCCTTGTTGGATTTGGTCTTGGAAAGTCATTTTCAATTCTAAATTTTAGATGTAATTATTCTAGAAATATAATTTCCTAAAGATACTTCAAAATCGAGACATCAAACAAATTTCTACAAAAAACATAGCATTCTTACGGAGCTTTATTATTTTTCAAACTAAATCAACACACATTATATTCCTATGAAACATCTTATATTATTTCAACCTCAAAAGTTGTCCTTTTCTTTTGACAATATTTTTATAATCCCACTGAATTTCTCTGGATTTTTGAAGCCAATTTATCAAATCTTTTTCGTTAATTTCTTCCACAGAATTAAAAAAAATAGAAGCATCTTGAAATTTACCACCTAAAATATTGAGCTTTTCTTCTTCAAATGATTTTCCACTCCAAAACATTAATCTCATCCCTGCTTTTTGCTTGCTGTAACCAACAATAGGATTTCCATCTATAAACCAAACAGGATGTGCATGCCAGATTTTACTTTCTGATTCTGGAAGGTTAGCACTGATTATTTTTGCCAATTTTTCTGCAATTTTTTTATCTTCTAAAGAAAATTGCTGATTGTAGGTTAGGATTTCTGGGTTCATTATTAATTTTATTTTTTCATTTCATAATTCCCCTCCTTTGGAGGGGTGGATTCAAAAATTTATAATTTTTGAAGACGGGGTGGTTCGTGAATACCAAAATTGTGAATAATATAATCTTCTAAATCCTTCATCACGAATGAAAAATGATGTTTAACATCAAAATCGGTTATTCTAAAAACTTTTAATCCCAAATTTTCTAAAAATTTTTGCCTAATTTCGTCATACTCTTCTTTATAATCATGACTATTTCCGTCAATTTCTACCACTAAACCAAGAGTTTTTACATAAAAATCAACAATATAATTTCCAATTATTCTTTGCCGATCAAAATCAATTTTGTGAAAAGATCTGGCACGAACTTGCTTCCAAAACAAAACTTCATTTAAAATTCCTGCTTTTCTTTTCCCGCTGAGTAATTTTTTCAATTCAGGATTGTAGGGTAAATTTTCAACAAAATTTCTACGAATAGCAATTCCGCTAATGTGAGTTAATATTTCGTTTTCCATAGTTATTGTTTTAAACCACCCCGTCAAAAATTTTCAATTTTCGCCACCCCTCCAAAGGAGGGGAATTTTCATTTATTGGTATTATTCAACATGGGTACAAATTTATATGCTCCAAATTCTTCTTTTTCAAATTCAGTTTCGGAAACTTTGGTAAATCTGTAAAGAATTTGTTCGTCTGTTTTTCCCATAGGAATTACCATTTTTCCACCTATTTTCAATTGCTTTAACAATTCTGTCGGAAGAATCTCTGCACCACAAGTCACCAAAATTTTATCAAAAGGAGCAAACGTGGGCAAACCTGCAAAACCGTCTCCAAAACTTTGAAATTTAGGTCGAAGATGCAATTCGCGTAATTTTCTTTGAGAAAAATCAAACAAATCTTTTTGGCGTTCCACTGTATAAACCCAAGCATTCATAGCGACTAAAACGGCTGCCTGATAACCACTACCTGTACCAATTTCTAGAATTTTTTCTTTATCCTGAACTTCCAAAAGTTCGGTTTGCTCGGCAACTGTAGAAGGATGAGAAATGGTTTGTCTTGCCAAAATAGGAAAAGCACGGTCTTCGTAGGCAAAATCCTCAAAAATACTTTCTAGAAAAAGATGACGTGGAACTTCATTGATGGCTTTCAGTACTTTTTGGTCTAAAATCCCTATTTTCTCGCGCAGATATTCTACGAGAATTTTACGTTTTCCTTTGTGTACAAATGTATCCTGCATTTCACAAAAATAAATAATATCATAATAAAAGCTATTAAAATTAATAGCTTTTATTATGATGATTTTTATGATAAATTAATTCCACTTTACCAAATAAGGTCCAAAATATGGACTAAAAGTATTTCCAGGACAAACTTTTCTTACATAAAAATAATAATTCATTCCCTTCGATAAATAAGAAAAATTAGCACCATTGGGAGCATTAATGATAGTCAAAGAAGATGAATTTGGAACTGAGGATGAACTAGATAAAGATACTTGGTATTGGGAATTTCCATCATTTTCCCACGTTAATGCTGCCCTAAAATAAGATAAATCAATACTACTTACAGAATAATTAGCATAAGTAGGAGCAACACAAGCGGTTGAAACTGAAGAAAGAACAGTTAAGGGACCTTCCCAATCTCCCCAACCTGAAGTTCCTGAACAAAATGATCTTACATAAAAGTCATACTTTTTCCCAGCAACTAAAGGTGCATTATAGTAATTCAAACTTGTGTCAATTGTTGTTCCAGAACCTAAAGAAAATCCTTGATTTCCGTATTGCAATTGGTAGTATGAAGGATTATTGCCATTATTATATGTATCAATTGACCATGATATCTGATTATATATAGAATTTGTTAATTTGAAATTAATAGGCTTTTTACAGAAATTATTATTTATTGTAAAACTTTTTTCAAATCCCCAATCGCTGCTTGATGAAGATGAACATATTCGTCTTATTTTAAATGTATATGATTTCCCTGCTTCTAGAATAGTATGATTAAAATTATTAATACTATAACTAAAAGTTTTATCATTAACTATTAATGTTTCTTGATCGCTTCCATTTCCAGTAAGTCCATAAGCAATTTCATATGTTCCTGATTCATTGGAACTTATTGTAAAATTTAAAAATCCTCCGTTCTGAACTACACTAAAACCTGAAACGTTTGAACAAGAATTATTATTATCGTCTCTTGATCCACAATAATTTAGGGAAAAACTTACTATTAAAATTAGTATTGTATAAAATAAAAAATTGATTTTTTTCATATCTACTCATTAAAAACATAAATACAAAAATAAGAAATAATTTATGATTAAAAATAACTAAATTTGAAAAAACAAAAATCCCTATGTTAAAAGCAGGTTTGGTAGGTGCTGGTCACCTTGGTAAAATTCATTTAAGACTTCTAAATCAATCAGATAAATATGAATTGGTAGGTTTTCATGATAAAGATGTAGAAAACGGAAAAAAACTAGAAGCTGAGTTTGGTTACAAATATTTCGAAAATTTTGAAGAATTATTGAATCAAATAGAGATGCTAGACATTGTAACACCTACTATTTATCACTATGATTATGCGATGAAAGCGATAGAAAAAGGTCTTCACTTTTTTATAGAAAAACCAGTTACACAAACCCTTCAACAAGCGGAAGAAATTCTCTATAAATGTAGAGAAAATGGTATAAAAGCACAAGTAGGACACGTAGAAAGATACAATCCTGCATTTATTGGTGCTAAAGATTACATTAATAATCCGATGTTTATAGAAATTCATCGTTTGGCAGAGTTTAATCCTAGAGGAACAGACGTTTCAGTGGTTTTAGATTTAATGATTCACGATTTGGATATTTTATTATCTATTGTAAAATCTAAAGTAAGTAACATCCATGCAAGTGGTGTTTGTGTGGTTTCTAAAACACCAGATATTTGTAATGCCAGAATAGAATTCGAAAATGGTTGCGTAGCCAATTTAACAACTTCTAGAATTTCTATGAAAGCGATGAGAAAATCTAGATTTTTTCAACAAGACGCTTATATTTCTGTAGATTTCTTAGAGAAAAAAGCAGAAGTGATTAGAATGAAAGAAGCACCAGAACATCCTACTGATTTTGATATGATTATAGAAAATGCAGATGGCGAAAAGAATCAAATTATTTTTGAATATCCTACGATACAACCAAATAATGCTATTCTAGATGAATTGAATTCATTCGCAGATGCTATTACTGAAAACAAAAATGTAGAGGTTTCTTTAGAAGACGGAACCGAAGCTCTAAAAGTAGCGTTGGAAATTATGAAATTGATTTCCAAATAAAGCCTATTCATCGACCTTTTTAACATAATAGTGCAAATTTTTAAAAATTTTTCATATTCTCATTTTGAGACAATAAAATATTTTATATCTTTACAAAAATTTCAAAAATGAAAAATTTCGCTATTTCTTCACTGCTTCTATGCACCCAACTTGCATTTTCGCAAGGTTTTTTAAAAGCAGACGGACAAAAAATTGTAAATGAAAAAGGAGAAAATGTAGCTTTAAAAGGGCTTGGCTTGGGAGGTTGGATGCTGCAAGAAGGTTATATGCTAAAGACTGCTGATTTTGCAGGTCCTCAGTATAAAATCAAAGAAAAAATTGCTGAATTGATAGGCGAAGATGGTAAAAATGAATTTTACAAAGCGTATCACAAAAACGGAATTACAAAAGCTGATATTGATTCTTTAGCAAAATGGGGATTCAATTCTATCAGATTGCCAATGCATTATAATCTTTATACCTTACCTATAGAAAAAGAACCTGTAAAAGGAGAAAATACTTGGCTAGAAGAAGGTTTTAAAATGACTGATGATTTGCTAAAATGGTGTGCTGCTAATAAAATATACCTTATCCTAGATTTACACGCTGTACCTGGTGGACAAGGAAAAGATGCCAACATATCTGATTATGATCCTTCTAAACCATCAGTATGGGAAAGTGAAGAAAATCAGAAAAAAACGGTAGCTCTTTGGAAAAAATTAGCAGAAAGATATAAAAATGAACCTTGGATTGGTGGCTATGACATCATTAACGAACCAAACTGGGCATTTACAGGTAGCAATCTTAACGGTATAGACGAAACCTCTAATGCGCCACTAAGAAAATTATCCATTGAAATTACTAAGGCAATAAGAGAAGTTGACCAAAAACACATGGTCATTATCGAAGGAAACGGTTGGGGAAATAACTACAACGGAATGTTCCCGCTTTGGGATGATAATATGGTATTGAGTTTCCATAAATATTGGACTTATAATAATCAAGGTGCTATACAACAAATATTAGATCTCAGAAAACAATACAACGTACCTGTTTGGTTGGGCGAAACTGGCGAAAATTCAAACGTTTGGTTCACCGAAATCATAGAACTTTTAGACAAAAATAATATAGGTTGGGCATTTTGGCCAATGAAAAAAATTGACAATATTGCTGGCGTTACCAACGTGAAAATTACTCCAGAATATCAAAAACTTTTGGATTATTGGGCAAAAGGAGGAGAAAAACCTTCTTATGATTTTTCTAAAAAAGCTTTAATGAAAATTGCAGACAACTACAAAATTGAAAACGTAGAAGTAAAAAAAGATGTCATAGATGCAATGTTCAGACAAATTAATAATAACTCAACAAAACCATTCAAAAAGCATCAACTTCCTGGTAAAATATACGCTTATGAATATGATTTAGGGAAAATAAATGAAGCCTACTCTGATAAAGACTTTCAAAATCTTTGGGTAAGTGATCCTAATAAGAGATCTGAGTGGAATGAAGGCAACCAACTGAGAAATGACGGCGTAGATATTTATAAAGAAAACAATCAATATTATGTTGGTAAAACCGAAGCTGGAGAATGGTTGCAATTTACGGTGAATAATAAAATTGCAAAAAATTATACTGTAATTTTAAAATATGCCAATCCTAATAAAACATCTAAAGTAAAATTGGTTACCGCATCTGGCGAGGAACTAGGAAGCACTAATTTACCTACCACAGGAAGTTACACCAAGTGGCAAACTGCCGTTGCTAAAAACATCAAACTAAAAAAAGGAGAAAATAAAATCAGAATTATTTTTGAAGATGGCGGTGTTAATTTAGAATATTTTGAGATAAAATAAAGTTGTTTTTCATATATTTGGATTTATCCAAACCTCATAGGTTTTTACTTATGGGGTTTTATTTTAAATACCTGATTATGAAATTTTTAAAAATAATATTACTCCTCATTTCATCCCTCATTTTTAGTCAAAAATACAATCTTGACTCTCAAATTAGTAAAATCACCAAAGGAAAAAATGCTACTGTAGGCGTTTCGGTCTTGGGAATTGATTTTCCACTGAGTTATAATAATGCCAATGCCGATAAAAAATTACCGATGCAAAGTGTCTTTAAATTTCATATTGCAATGGCGGTTTTGGATTTGGTGGATAAAGGAAAACTAAGTCTAGACCAAAAAGTTTTCATCAAAAAATCTGAACTATTGCCCAATACTTGGAGCCCAATTCGAGAAAAAAATCCCGAAGGAAATTTTGAAATACCTATTTCTGAATTAATACAATATTCTGTGGCACAGAGTGATAATGTGGGATGTGATGTTTTGTTAAGATTGATTGGTGGAACACAGGTTGTACAAAAATATATGGATTCTAAAGGCGCTAAAAATTTCAGAATTGTCTATAACGAAGAAACTATGCAAAGCGCTTGGAAAAACCAATATGAAAATTACCTTACGATGAGATCTTCTTCTAAAATTTTAAAAGATTTTTACCAAGGAAAATATTTATCTAAAAAATCAACTCAATTTCTAATGGATGTGCTCTACTCTACTTCTACTGGCACAAACAAATTAATAGAACAATTGCCCAAAAATGCCAAAATAGCTCACAAAACAGGTTCTTCTGGTAAAAATAAAGATGGACTAACAGGTGCAGAAAATGATTTGGGCATCATTACATTGCCTAACGGAAAACATTACGCTATTTCAGTTTTTGTGAGTGATTCTAAAGAATCTGAAACCGTAAACTGTAAAATGATTTCTGATATTTCTAAAGTGGTCTATGATGAATTGAGTAATCCGAAAAATGGGTTCTTCTTTAATTGGAAGTAGGTTTAACAGTATTGAATTTTGATTATAAAATATTAAATATAAAAATGAAAAACATCGTAGTAATAGGAGCCGGAACTATGGGAAACGGAATTGCTCATACTTTTGCACAGACTGGTTTTAAAGTCAATTTGGTAGATGTTTCGCAAGAAGCATTAAACAGAGGTATTGCTACCATTGCCAAAAATCTAGACAGAATCATCGCCAAAGGAAACCTAACCGAAGAACAAAAAGCAGAAACTTTAGGGAATATTACTCCTTTCACTCAACTTTCTGACGCTTGTGGAAATGCTGAACTTATGGTAGAAGCTGCTACTGAAAACCAAGATTTGAAGCTTAAAATTTTTAAACAAATGGATGAATTGGCACCCGAAAATTGTATTCTCGCTACCAATACTTCGTCCATTTCTATCACTAAAATTGCTGCGGCAACAAAGCGTCCAGAAAAAGTAATCGGAATGCACTTTATGAATCCTGTTCCGATAATGAAATTGGTAGAAATTATCAAAGGGTATTCTACCTCAAAAGAAACTTTTGATATGATTTTCGAGATGTCTAAAACATTAGGAAAAGTTCCTGTAGAAGTGAATGATTATCCTGGTTTTGTAGCCAATAGAATATTGATGCCAATGATTAACGAAGCAATTGAAACATTATATAACGGTGTAGCTGGTGTAGAAGAAATAGATACTGTGATGAAATTGGGAATGGCACATCCTATGGGACCACTACAGTTGGCAGATTTTATAGGCTTAGATGTTTGTTTAGCCATTTTAGATGTAATGTATGATGGTTTTAAAAACCCAAAATACGCCCCAAATCCACTTTTGGTAAATATGGTAACCGCAGGGAAACTCGGGGTGAAATCTGGTGAAGGATTCTATGATTATTCTGAATCTAAAAAAGCAGAAAAAGTAGCAAAAATGTTTGCCAAATAAAAATAAAAACCACAAATGCACGGATATAAAAACAATAATATATATTCAGGGCAATAAATATGAAAAATAGAGTTCAAGAAAAATTATTAAAAATCTCTGTTTTCATCATTAGTTTAATGATGATTATCCTTCGTTTTCTACTCAACGAAAAAGGGAGAGTTACGCCTGATTCTATTAGATTTATGAGATTTTCTCATAATTTACCAATTATTGACAACACCACTACTCCACTTGGTTATCCTTTGGTTATAAAAATTTTCACATTGATAGGTTTAGATGAGTTTTGGTCTAGTAAATTGGTGGGGATTTTAGCATATTTGTTCATCATATTTTTTGCTTGGAAAAAAAAGTTTTACCTGAGAGAAGTACTTTTAACCTGTGCCCTATTTTCATTTGTCTCTCTTTTTGCAGCTACGCTTAGTGAATCATTATTTTTGCCATTTACATTTCTATTTTTGTATATTACAAGAAATATTATTGTTGGGAAATGGAGGTTCGGAGTTTCTGTCTTTTATCTAAGTTTAATTTTGATATTGCTTTATAATGTAAGATATGCTGCTCTCTTTTTTATTGGAAGTACTTTCCTCTATGGTATTTTTAGAAACAAAAGAACAGAAGGCAAAATTTTCATCATCTCTTCTTTGATAGGATTTTTATTCATTATTGGTTATAAATTTCTTTTCATAGATTACTATAATGAGAATTATGTGAAACATTTTCTGGAAATTGGAATTTACCCAACTTCTAAGCTTTTAATAGAATTATTTCAAGGTTTAACTACTAGCTTTAATCCTTTTGTTCATATTTCCAATCCTAATGGTGGTTTACTAAATTTTGGGATTTACGGAATAGGATTGTTTAATATCATTTTAATCGTCATTTTATTTTTAAAATTAGCCCTTTCTGAAACAGAAAAGTTCATCGTTTTTGTAGGAATTATAGGAATTATTTGTTCATATTTCATCCAATATTTTTATCAAACTGATGCTTTAGATTACAGATTACTTTCTGGTTTTACATTTCCTGTTTGGTTACTATTTTTAAAAAAAACATATCAAATCATTGGCAAGAAAGTCTATATCATTACTTTACTAAGCTTTTCGTCTGGATTTATTTTTAGTTGGCTTTCAAAGGGAAATTATTTAGAAAACAGAAAAATTACTAAAGAATATTTGACAAAAAAACAATTAATGAATAAAAAAATTGTTTTCTACAAAAATGAGAAAACAGATACCAGATATGCAGAGATTATAAGTACTATAAATCCTAATTTAGTTTTTACTCTAAACCCGAAAGATACATTGAATAAAAAAGTACTGACAAATTTCAGAGTAGAAAAAAAGATGAAAATCAATAAAAATCAATTTAGGTAATTTTATTTTATTAAATTTGTAAAGAGAAATTATTAAAACTTAAAAATATGAAACTCCCAAAATTTTTGATGGCAGACAATTCTGAATTTCCAGA